>JACCDQ011223817.1_pt1 | contig 330274 bp, 295 predicted proteins | sample 7446031 | NCBI WGS metagenome assembly JACCDQ01 (sample SAMN15323442, study PRJNA562643) | freshwater metagenome | isolation source: river surface water | place: USA:Blue River Watershed | collected 2017-08-17
AACTAGGAGAAGAACGGCGTAACAGGTACTATGTTTCAATTCCTTATTGGTGCGATTGGAAGTGAATCATTCATGCAGCGTTCTGGTAGCTACATAAGTTTCAATTCCTTATTGGTGCGATTGGAAGTTAGTCATGATTGGAAGGACGAAACAACGGCGTACAGTTTCAATTCCTTATTGGTGCGATTGGAAGTAATCCCTAAAAACTTATGAACGTACTATCACTTTTGTTTCAATTCCTTATTGGTGCGATTGGAAGAGGCAAACGCAAAGGGATGACGACTATGGATAACCTGTTTCAATTCCTTATTGGTGCGATTGGAAGCGTTGCGGTAATTTGCGGCGAGGTCTCAGGAAACCTGTTTCAATTCCTTATTGGTGCGATTGGAAGTATAAACTGCCTGCTCTGTAATAAATGTCATTTCTGTTTCAATTCCTTATTGGTGCGATTGGAAGGAAGCGCAATGACATACGGTGAGCGCTACTTCCTAAGTTTCAATTCCTTATTGGTGCGATTGGAAGAGTTAATATTCCCGACCAACGCGGACTTTGCCGACTAGTTTCAATTCCTTATTGGTGCGATTGGAAGAATCCAGACCCAGATAGTTGGGTAGCAAAACTTATGTTTCAATTCCTTATTGGTGCGATTGGAAGACCGCTTTTGCTTCGTTTAACAATCGGATTATTAGCGTTTCAATTCCTTATTGGTGCGATTGGAAGCAACGTCCCCTCGGTCATACCTGAATCCTAATCCTTGGTTTCAATTCCTTATTGGTGCGATTGGAAGGAATACTTACAGCCTTTTCTGGCTCCAGTTTGAACTCGTTTCAATTCCTTATTGGTGCGATTGGAAGAAAGCAATTAATTGGAAGTATCGCAATGTGTTACAAGTTTCAATTCCTTATTGGTGCGATTGGAAGTCCGAAATAGTCGCGTGGTTCAACCAAGCTCATCCGTTTCAATTCCTTATTGGTGCGATTGGAAGAGGGTTGCACAATAAGAACTTTTATGCGACTTCGTTGTTTCAATTCCTTATTGGTGCGATTGGAAGTAAGGCAGATTTAATTGCGTACTACGAGGAACTTAGTTTCAATTCCTTATTGGTGCGATTGGAAGCCTATTAATCGTCATTAGCGACTATTTCTACTCGCAGTTTCAATTCCTTATTGGTGCGATTGGAAGCTGACAAAAGGCTACGATTTCCCTACACTAGATTGTTTCAATTCCTTATTGGTGCGATTGGAAGAGATATAGCGACCTAGATGGCCAACAATATCGGATGTTTCAATTCCTTATTGGTGCGATTGGAAGCCGTTGCAAAATGTGCCTCCTACATACAAAGAAAGCGGTTTTATCCCCAAAAAACAAACCATTTTCTCGTCTATCTCCATTACTACGTTTTCCCCCGTTTCTCGACGACTCCTCATTATCAATATGTTATGCCTATTTCCCTCTTTTTTAAACCAAAATGTCAAAGAACTTTTTCTGTTTTTTCTCTCTCCGACGACCTCCCCATCAAATAAAATTGTCCGTCGTCATCCGCTCAACCCCAATGATTTCTTTATCCAACCAACGTTCGTCCCGACTTTTAAACAATATAATGCTGTCCGTCTCTTCATTCATTATCTGTTTTGCCGTTATCAACATCTCCCGCAATTTTACCTCGGTTATCTCTCCCTCAAAAACGGAGTTCTGAATCCAATTCAAATATTTACGGCAATGCTTGAGCATCTTTCCCACACGTTTGCCGCCTCCATCCGCACTCGCAATGTCATATACCAAAACAATATACATATCTTTTTTCGTTTTTCTCTTACCAATTCATCCGAAACGGTTTGTACTCCTCAATCCCAAGCAAATGTTTACTCAGTTTGTAACATTCCAACTTCACCAAATGCTTGTAGCTCACGTTTCTCCCCAAACTTCGGTGCTTAAACGTCTCTTTTAGCTTCTCTTCAAATGCCTGTGCAAATGTCTTTCGTGCCGAATCTTTCATCACACATCGATTGAGTTCCTGTCGGAAATCGGAAGATTGTATCTGCTTTTTGTTGAGCAAACTAAATATCGTACGGTCAACCAAGATGGGCTTGAATACCTCCGCCAAATCCAACGCCAAAGAATACCGCCTGTAACCTGGCTCATGCAAAAAACTGATCGTCGGGTTGAGTTGCGTATGATAAATCTGGTCGAGACACAGCGTATAACACATCATATTGCCAAACGATATGAGCGCATTGACCTCATTATTAGGTGGTTGTTTCGTACGGTTTCCCATCTCAAAATCATTGATTATCACATCAAATGCAGCATAATAGGTTTGTCTGATGTTTCCTTCTAAACCCATTAATTCATCAATTTGGGACGCATGTTCAATATTTGTAATGTAATTCTGAATCGCCGAAATCTGTTTTCCGACTTCTTTTTGTCGGTTGCTGTAATACTGCAAGTTTTTCAACATATTCATCGCCCCACCTAGCACAAATTTCTGAGCAACCAAAATTCGTTTTTTGTTGGATAAATAATATTTGGTTTGTTCCACCTGCATTTTGCCCGCCAGCAAATAGTCCTTTGGCATAAACGAACCCGTATAATGCTCGTAATAGTCAAAGAAATGTACGGCAATGTGGTGTTTTCCTAAGAAATTATACATGGCGGAGTTGGCATCTAAAGAACCAAAACAGTAGATAGTATCAATCGTTTCTACGGGTAAATAGCGCGGTTGTCCTTCGTTTCCATCTTCGTCGATGGGCAAAAATTTAAGTGTATTGTCTTGGCGGCTCAGCCGACCCGGATTAAATAAATAGTATGTTTTTTTCATAAGGGTGTCTATTGAATTTACTCTTCTCCACTCCAGCAAAAATCAAAGTAGGAACATTTGCTACATTTGGATTTGGGTAGGAGAGGAGGGCATTCGTCCTGCGCGATGATTTCCGTGGCTCGTTCAATCCAGTTTTGAACTGTTTTTTCGTCTTCTTTTGTGAGTTCCACGCGTTCCGTTTGTCGGAGTTTGGGGTATTCGATTTGTCCGTATTTGGCGTCGATGTCGTTTTTTCTGAGGAGATATAAATAGAATTGGACTTGCGCGACATGCGCCCATTCTTTGGCAGCCGATTTTTTGGTTTCATAGACGACACCGCGAAGGGCATCATAGAAATCAATTTTTGCTGTACACGTAACGATTCCTTTTTGCGTTGGTATATCCGCCGAAATCTCCAGTTCTTGGTTTTTATTGGCGCGTTGAGGGTAGGTAGATTCCCCGATGAGTTTCCCTTCCGAGACGATATCTGAGGTATGCTCCATCCGAATCACGTGGGCGTGCAGCCAGAGTTCCCTATGGCAAATGTGCAGTATGTTAATTAGGGTAGCATTTATGTTCATACTGTTTATAAAAACTGTGTTTCTACACTTTCAAATCGATGGGCATCCATCCCAAATTCTACATCATAAAAATCTTTCCAATGAGAAATGTATTGATAACCATATTCGCTTTTGGGGACATCTGAAAAATCAATAATATTTAACTCCATTTTCTTACTTGCAAAAAGTGAAAAGATAAACTTAGACATAATTCCCTGTAGTGTCTTTTCCGCGATTTTTTGCTTAGTAAATTCTCGTTTATTTTGAATAATATTTATGTAGAGGTCAAATACATCTTCACCATTAATTGTATTATTTTGTGTCGGTACAATTTCGTGCTGAGATAAAAAAAGTAATTCATTTTTTGAAAAAATTGATTCAAAATTCTCGTTTATACCATTTATTGTAAGCGGTACTTCCAAGGGGATGAAACACGAAATATTCTTTTGGTCAATTAGCTTAAAATCCCAGTGGGCTGATTTAAATTGAAGCTTTTCAATTTTACTTTTATAGTATTTTAACTGATTAGAGTGATTCTGATTACTTATCTTATCGGATAGATTCCAATAATCGATGCTGGAGAGAACAACGTTGTACAGAAAATCGAAGTCTTTTTGTTCCAGAATACGTTGATATTCGTTAGCTTTAAGTTTCTTTGTCTCTTGATAACGTTTATCCTGGCCGTAAATAATACGCTCCTTGTTATAGTTGAAAAGGTATAATGTACAGTCTTTTTTATTTACATTTCTATTGATTCTACCTGCTAATTGCTCTTCACTATCAATCATAGACCTATCTTTAAACCCTAAATCCATGTCAATATCGACTCCAGCTTCAACGACTTGAGTCGTTATGAGTAGAACCTTTTTTCGTCGATTATTTTCATTTTTTAATAAGTTAATAATCTCTTTTCTTCGGTGTTCTAAAATTGTCCCTGACAACACTAATATTTCATCAAAAAATTCTTTATTATCATTGATTCTTTTGATTTTTTGATAAAAATCAGTCGCAGACTTTTTCAAAATAAACTCAATAATGCAATAAACACTACCTTTAGGTTTAGCTTTACCAAAATCTAATAATGAATATTCTTTAGATTTCTCAATAAGTGTCTGAACAATCTCATCTAATTCTAAATCTGTACGTTCAAATAAATCAAAATTAAACTTTACTCTTTTACTAAAATTTGGATTCAGAAAATAGTCTTTTTTTGCATTTGGCAACAGGTATACAAAGTCATTAACATATTGTTTTTCAAGAATCTGTAAGTTTCCTAGCTTGGGTAAGGTTGCCGACATTAAAATGAATTTGATGTTATACAGTTTGGCATATTGAGTAATAAAATAAATAATCTTATCCCAATGAGCGGGATCATAAGATTGCATTTCATCAATTACGACAATGGAGTTGGCAAGACGATGAAGCATATAATTCCCTTCTTTCTCATTGGTTTTGAGAAGATCGAAAAATTTTACGTGAGAAAGTAAGCAAAATGGGAAATTGATAAATAAATTATCAATGTAGTTAGCCTTTTCATCGCTATAAAGACCATCATTCTCTTCTTCACTTTTTTGTTTATACCCAGCTTTTGAATGTAATTGTACAACTTCATTATCCGATAGTCCTAGCGTTTCTTTTATCGAACTATAAGTCTGAGTAATAAGCGTTGTAAAAGGAAAAACATAGAAAACCTTATTTATTTGTCCGTTATTGGCTTTTAATAGTTCAACAGTAGCTAACATCGAAAGGTTGGTTTTTCCACCTCCTGTTGGGGCTTCAATATAAAACAGATTTTTACTCCATTTTTCTCGAATGTTTTGAATTAGTTCCAAAGCCATTTCCTGACGCAGTAAGTTTAAATTACTATTGCTTTGTATTTTTGGATTTTTGACTACAAAGCCTTTTGATAGCACTTTGTAAGTTTCTTTATTATAGTTTTTCTTCTCAATTTGTTCATTTTTCAAATAATCGCTTTGCGTAACAAATTCATAGAGTTGATTGATTCTGGTATTGGTTAAAATACCAAAATCTTTCACTTCATACCCAGTCATATACTCACCTGATGCTAAATAATCAGATGCAGTAAGTAGTGAAAAACTTAATCTAACCAGAGAGTAAAGAGAAAATGATTTAAATAGATTGGCGGCTTCAAGTTGTTCAAACGCTTTCTTTAGATGAATAGGCATAATTTCAGCAATTGGAGCTGGAATCATATATTGATATGCATCAATATAAGTTTTCATACAAGCTACCTCTTCTGCTGAGAAGTAAATTTTATCTTTATACTCATCATTGAGGTATTTTCCGTGATGTCTAAAGATTGAATAAGAAAACATAAGTACAGCGAGCATAGAAATAGGCTTATGATTAGCATTTACTTCTATTTCAGCATCAGAAATATGTTTTACAATGAATAAATAAGCTCCTAGAGATGAATGATGAGTAGAGATAATACTTTTATCATTTCCTTTACCTTGAAAATAAGGGTTATTCATTTTCTCGGAACTTGCTTGGAAATTTTCATTAATCTTTCCGAAGTCATGGAAAACAATAGTATTTACGAAGAGTCTTTTTAGGAAGTTTCCTAGTTTGTGTTCGTTCTCAAGTTTATGATTTTGTAAGAAGTCATGTATCAAATTGTCTATAACCTTGTCTAATCCATGATAGCATACGAGTAGTTCGAATTTTTTTTGCACAAGTTCAATATGCTGCTGTAATGTTTCTGGCTCTTTTTGTTGAACCGAATTTTTAGGCGACACATGGGCATAATATTTTTCTGCATCAACCAGAAATTCATTAATTGGCTGTGTCGCCTTTAAAATACTGGCAACTGTTTTATAGGAGTTGGACATAAAATTCGGTATTTTCCAGCTTATAAAGATTGTTAATATTTGCTGTTTCTTTTAATTCAAATGTAGTAAATACAAAATCACCTAAGTTATACTGAAAAAGTGAAGTGTCTATGTTTTGAGGTAACCTCTCAAAATACATAAATGGAGTTTCATTTTCCCAAAATGAGTTGAAATTAAAAAGAGGTGCTTGTCTTTGTTCTTTAATCATATCATGTTTAAGGAAAAGGCTCTTCACTTTGAAACCAGATTGAGGAATAGACTCCATTGAAAATTTATATTCTTGAAAGTTTTCCCACCAAACCGAAAACTCATTTTTACCAAAATAGGGCAAATATTCTGCCTTCCCGTCACGTAGATTCTCAAATAATAACTTTTGATGTTCATTTTCAAAATTTAACAAAACATAAACTCGATAGCTTGGCTTAATTAATGTTGCTTCCTCCGTTAAATATGTAGATCCATTATTAGCGTATCCAACTGTATTTGAGTATTTAATGACCGTTTTTTGAAAATTACCCTTTTCGTGGTCAAGTGGTTCTATACCAATTTTTAAATCTTTAAATACTTCATAATATTGGGGTAGTTTATTCTTTTCTTTGTAGCCATCCAAACCAATAATAGCTCCAAATATACCTAAAATGGCAGGCTTATGGAGCATATTATAGGAAAGGTTAATGGTATTATTAGCGTCTGGCTTTCTAAAGAAGCCAAAGTCGCTTTTTAAGTTAATTGAAACTAATTTTTTCATACCATATTTGATTTTACAGCTCAAGAATACTAGTATTGCTCGGTATATTTTCTACTTTGGTTATACTAGTGTTGTAGTATAGCTCGATTTTCTCAATCTCTCCTTTGACGTGTTCTTTAGACAGGAGAGTACTAATAGCCTGTAAATCAATAGTTTTATCTTCTTTTATAGTTACCAGTTCCACAAATGAGGGTAATACAATTTTTGAATCTGTTTTTAGTTGAACCCATAACAAAAGCTCGTTTTCTGTACCCGCCTTTGCAGCTGAATCATAATACGTAACTCCTTTGCGAAGTCCTTCTTTTAGTTTGTCTATATCCTGAATTGTTAGTCCATCTGTACCAACACGTTTTGCGTCTTCCTCAATATTCTTAGGGTTGACCGAAAAATGATGAACATAGTGTCCTTCTTGAAGTTTTGACTGAGTACCAATTGTTGTGTTACCTTTTGCTGCTTCTGCCTCATCTCCTGGTGCTACAAATGGTGCTAAGATTTGTTCTGTGTAAGTATAGTTTTCATCAAAACGATTAACCCCATGAGTAATTTGGCATGTCCCATGAATTGAAATATTTTTGTTTGATATTCCAGTCCCTTTTGGAGCAAATGTTGCACCAAATAGTTTAACATCAAGTATATTCAATAAATTTTTTAGAACTGTTTTTTTATCATCAGATTTGACTTCAGTTTTGAAAGCAACTTGATATAATTCAACTAAATCAACAGGCATCATATCTTGGTTTAAATGCTTATAATATAAAACTCTTTCACCTAAAATCTTTTTCCAATAATTCCTAATTGAATATTTTAATACCTTATCGGTTGCATATACTATTCCGCTTGGTAGTTTTCGAGGTTGTCCAGAAAAGTCTGCATTATAATTTGAGTTGATTGATTTGATGATTGCACAACCAAAAACCCGATTAGTAAATAAATTTGACATGATTATAAATTTTATTGATTAATTAATTATTTTTTGTCTTCGTCTTTATGAAAAAATTGACATTTTGAAAATACTCCTGCCAAAATTTCTGGCATTAACTCTTTCATATTTACACTGGTGTCGTAGGTGAGTACAAAGTCACATACCGATTTAAACCTTGTTTCTCCGTCATTAATAGCATGCTTGTAACGTGCTACATCATTTGCAATTGCTCGCTTAAATTCTTGACACTTTGCTTGCTGTAAATACGGTTCAAGCAGCTGATAACTTTTATCCTGTGCCTGACTTTTACCTAAAAGATAGTCAATTACTTGACCAGCCGCAAAAGCAAATTCCTTATCTGTCGCATTATCGACATCGATTTTGCCCATAGACAATTGGGCTACAAACTCCTGATACTTCTTTAGTTGACTTGCCATTGTTACTTCATTTTCTTGTTTATTATGTTTGAATTTTTCAAATAAGCTGAACCAAATATTCAACTTTTCTTTTATGCTAAAACTATTATTCTGCTTCAAATCGTCTTTGATATGACTAAAAACCATATCGGTAAAAATATATTCGTCAATTCCTTTTCGCTTCGATTTATAAACAAAATCATAAACGGCTTTTCGGTATTTGGAATATGTTTGAAACGTATACCCCAGACCTTCATAATCATCTTTTTTCAGTTCGCTGAAATAATCTAATTTCAAATATTTGCTTTGTATAAGCGGTTTAAAAACTGATTGTTCTAATTCAAAAACATTTTTAATTTTCGGATAGTGAATGTGTGATTTTCCCCCTTTTTCATGGATTTCAAATAAGTTTTCAACCTGAGCATCAAATTCGTACTCAAATTTGCTTATAAAATCGAAATCCTGAAATAGTAATCCGTCTTTCGAGTTTTGCCAACTGAGTAAGTAATAATTGGCAAAGTCAGTATTATAGTTTTCCCAAAAGCTCTTAATTAATTCTTTATACCCAAGTTTAAATCCAGAATCTTTAAAAAGACTTATTAAGCCTTTCTGAAGTTCATCTTTAAAGATGAAAATAGGTAAAGGATTGGGAAGTATTTTTCTTGGTAATATTTGTTGAAAATCAAATAGTAACTTAGCTTCTACATCAGAAATACGTCCTGTAATTTCAAAACTTGCTGTTTGATGAGTTAAAAAAGGCATGTTACTATTAAAGCCATTCATGAAATTACTTGTACCAAAAATTCGCCCTTCGTTATCGGGTTTTGTATTGTATTTTTCAGTATTAAATAATTTATCTGCTAAGTATTTTCGATGTACTTCTTTATAATTTTCTAAACTTTTGTCAAGATAAAAAAGTATATAATCAGAGTCATCTAAGGGCTTTACATGAAGTAAATCATTATCAATAAGTCTAATCTGATTTTTTAAAAACTCTTTTTCATGTTTATCTTTTGAATTCCTCGATTTTTGCTCTAATTCAGAGCGAATATTGCTCAATCGCAAATATTCAACTTGATTACTTTCAATTATTCCTGCGAGCAAATCTTTAAAATCTCCATTTTTGAAAAAAAGTTGAAATACTTGGTTCTCATATTTGAGTTCATCATCTAAAATTAGCTCCTCAGCCTTCGCAAAATAGTTTCCAAATCGGTCATATATCTGTTTTTTCCTTTCTGATAGATTCTTCTTATACTTTTCTCCACCCTCTAAGTGCTCACATTTGAAAGCTACTAAATAGGGGGAGCAAGAGTGAATTGCTTTGGTCGGTAAGTCGAAACATTTATTCGTATCAATGCACCATGCATTTTGTGATAGAAACTTACACTTTTCTAATAACTCACTTTCCTCCGTCATTTTCTTAGAATATATATCATATTTATAGTTTTGTGTATCTATACATAGAACTCCATCTATTTCTATCATTTTCAAATGAATATGTAAGCCTTCTCTTGGGTTTACTCCTAAATTTTTAAAATCATCATCAAGGTTTTTTGTAAAGTTTATTATTTCCTGTATCATTTCTTTTTCCTGTTTTTCGTTTTCAAATATTATTACTTACGGGGTGCATTATCCGCCCCACCCCCTCTATTTCTAAAAATTTATTCGGGAAACGTGCCTTCGGATATGCTCCCGCAAGGATTCGGGTTCCACAATCTCCAAAATATGCTCGTGGTAGCCCAAAATGAAGTTCGTTAGTCCGTAAAATTGGCTATTTACCTTCCCTTCAAATTCAAAAACACCCGCCTCTTGGGCACACGGCTGGATATAGGCTTGGGTCAACGGAAAACGTTCCACCAACTCGTTGTATCCACCGACTTTCAGCCGCAAATGCACAAATACCTGTTTGTCTTGCACAATCCGGAAAGGATCGGTCGCAGTTACAAAATGCCGCGTTTCGTGTGCCCAATGCCTCGGCAATAGCTCCACCCGCGTAATCCGCGAAATACGAAAATGCCGAATATCCTGTTTTTCTGTATCGTATCCCTGCAAAATGTCTTCCTTCGTTCCTACCCAAAACGGCTCTATCTCTCGGTCAGTTACGTCGTTACTATTCGTAGAACGATAGCCAACCAGCCGAACAGCCCGCTTTTCTTTCTTCGCCTGCTCCAGCAAATTTGCTTTCGTCAGAAACGTCTTGGAAAACAGACTACTCCCCAGACGCGACACGTCGTACACGGTTTCAAGTTTGTCCAACAACCGTCTTTTTCGTACATCTGGCCACGCACACGTCGTAGAGAGTGCTGTCTGAATCACGTCTTTTTCATCTTCTGTAAAAAAAAGAACGTGCTCCAAATACTCCATCGACTTATTCGGAATCAGCGCATAGCGGTGTTTTTCATCCGATTTTACCAAAAAATCGGCATCTCGAAGCTCGTTAAAATCCTTTTTGATGGTGTCCAAACTCACATTATAACGAAGTGCCAATGCCTTGCGCGTGTGGTGGTACGGACGTTCCAAAAGGTCTTTTAAAATAGCCAAAAGTCTGTATTTGGGACTGTTATCGTGAAATGTATTCATGTATTTAGGGGCTTAAAAGTTCACAGAATCCCATTCCGGCTGCTGCACAGTACTTACCAAATCCACCCCAATACCCGACAGCGGCAATGTCCTGTGGCGCGTGTAAAGAGAATACGAAGCGTTCAAACCCACGAACTTGTGTTTGGCTACCCGTTTGTTGCTTGACGGTCGTCAGTTTGGATTTCATTTGGGACAAGTCTTCTACCTGAAAACCAACCAGTTGCATCGCGCTGGCGTCATCAAAAGGCAATTCTTTTTGCGTGATGGATTCGTATTTACTCAGGAGGTTTTTTACGAAAAATGCCTCAAAGTCGGGATGGTCGGGTGGGAGATACAAGTCGTTGCCGTTTTCTTGTTTTCGGGCAATGACCATGGGTGTACGTGCTTCAAAATAAAGTCTTTGCGCGCCAAAATCAGGCGTAGGTAGGGCTTCTACAAACGTGATGTCGAAGTCCGCTTGAAACGTTTGGTCGTACAAACGAACCGATTGATTGGCAAATACACCCAGGATAAAATCTTGCGCGGCTTTGTCAACAAAGAAGGAAACGGTAAGGAAACACGCTTCTTTTGTCAGATGAATGACGCTATCTCCCCGTTGAATCGGTTTGGCTTTGTGTGGAATATGCAAACCAGAAAACGTAAAATGCTTGAAACGTTTGCTTGATGAAATACTCTGGTAGCCACTCTCGTGTAAAAAAAGGGCATACGCTTCGTCAGCCGCTTGCAAACGACTGTAAATCCAAGCTGCCAATGGGTAAGTATATTGAAAACCAAGCTTTTGGTTGGGTCTCTGCGGAGTAAATGTCAAAGTTAGTCTCATGCCAAATGGGGGTGTTGAATTGAGAATTTCGGGCAAGCTAAAGCATGAAATGCAAGATTCCAACTTTTTTTTATTTATTTTATTAAACGGTTAAAATGGGATTTTTAGATTGTATATATTGGTATAAGTAAGGTAATTATTTATTGTACAAAAAGCGTAATTATGCATTTTTTTGTATCAAAAAAGTATATTTATGTTTATTCATTTTTGTCTTATTTCCGCTGTGTATAGACTTGTTTGCTGTTGAAAAAACAAGTACTTTCGATACATCTATTCAACCATTTACATCTAATTTACTTAGCTTATGTTTTCTTTTCGTTCCCTGCTTCTGTCACTTTTATTCGTGGCAACAACATGTATTTCTTTTGCTCAAAAGCCTATTCCACTTTATCCAGAAGGTGTTCCAAACGCCAAAGATACATCAGGACATGCCGAGAAAATCGATTATTACACACACCAAGGGAAGCCTCAACGGTTTGTAAAAAGCATTGTAACGCCTACATTGCAGCTGTTTTTGCCAGATAAAGCCAAAGCAACGGGTCAGGCAGTCATTATTTGTCCAGGTGGAGGATATTGGGGACTTGCCATCGACCACGAAGGCATCGCAATAGCGCAAAAACTACAAGCAAACGGCATCGCAGGAATTGTGCTCAAAAGTCGCATTCCAGATCCTGAATTTATGACAAACAAAGAAATTGTACCCCTCCAAGACGCGCAAAAAGCCATTTTGTACGTCAGAGAAAATGCGGGGAAACTAGGAATAAATCCTTCGAAAGTTGGAATTTTGGGTAGTTCGGCTGGAGGACATTTGGCTGCAACTGCCGCTATTCGTTACGATGCACCGCAAATCCCCAATCCGAAGAAAATTTCTCTTCGTCCCGACTTCCTGATTCTGAATTATCCGGTTATCAGTATGCTGGATGGCATCACGCACCAAGGTTCACAGTTAAAGCTAATCGGAGATTTGAAAGAAGGCATGAAGCCTAAAAACGCAGACGATGCATCCGCTTTTCAGGTGAGTGAAGAAAAAAAACGATGGTGTTCAAATGAGCTAAACGTTACCCAATATACGCCACCCACTTTTCTGACGCATTCCGTCAATGATGACGTAGTTCCTGTACAAAATGCGGTATTGTTTATGGCGGCACTTCAAAAGCATCGCGTACCAGTGGAGGCCTTCTTTTTTGCCGAAGGCGGACATGGCTACGGCATGGACAACCCAACGAGCGAGGTAGGTTGGATGGAATCTTGTTTGCGTTGGCTTCGTAAAATGGCGAAATAAGTAATCCATCATTTGTTATTCTCTTCGATTCAATTTTATCTAGTTGTATTTCCCTTATCACATGAAGGTCGCTCTATTTATACCCTGTTATGTTAATCAATTATATCCCCAAGTAGCCATTGCGACATTGGAGTTATTGGAAAAATTAGGTTGTGAAGTAGATTACCCAATGGATCAAGTGTGTTGTGGGCAACCAATGGCAAATGCGGGTTTTGCTCATTTTACTGAAAAATGTACAAAGGAGTTTCGTTCTGTTTTTGCTGGTTATGAACATGTCGTCGTGCCGTCTGGGAGTTGTACACTTCATCTAAAGGAACACATTGGTTTTGAAGGACAAGTATGGGAATTGATTGAATTTCTAACCGATGTTCTTGGAAAGGCTTCTTGGCAGGGGGATTTCCCATTCCGAGTAGGCTATCATGCGAGTTGTCACGGATTGCGTGGACTTCGATTGGCGCAAATGAGTGAATTGCATGCGCCAGACTTCTCGAAACCTATGCACATACTTAAACAACTGAATGGAATTGAACTCATTGAATTAACAAGAAAAGACGAATGTTGTGGATTTGGTGGGACTTTCAGTGTAATGGAAGAAGCCGTTTCTGTACGCATGGGTAAAGACAGACTTCAAGATCATGAAAGGCAAAAAGTTGCATATATTACCGGAGTGGATGTAAGTTGTCTCATGCATTTGGAAGGAATTGCGAAACGGCAAAAATCACCTATTCGGTTTATTCACGTAGCAGAAATATTGAATCAAACGATATGAAACATGCAACACTTGCGGAAAAATTTAATCAAGATATAGAACGTACGACTTGGCACGATGAAACGCTCTGGTGGGTTCGTCAAAAACGAGATAAACAGGCATTCTCTCTTTTAGAATGGGAGGAATTACGGAATGCTGCTTCTCAAATCAAGCAACACACATTGGGAAATCTACATGATTATTTACTTGAATTTGAGAAAAAGGCATGTCAAAACGGGATACAAATTCATTGGGCCAATGATGCGAAAGAGCACAACGAGATTATTTGGAAAATCCTAAAGAAACACGGTATTTCTGAATTGGTGAAATCAAAATCTATGCTCACCGAAGAGTGTGGATTAAATGTATTTTTAGAGGCAAAAGGGGTAGAAGTCGTTGATACTGATTTAGGCGAACGCATAGTCCAGTTTCGGGAAGAAACACCGAGCCATATTGTCTTGCCTGCGATTCATTTGAAAAAAGAAGAGGTAAGTGAAACGTTTCATACGCATTTGGGTACTGAAAAAGGAAATTATGATCCAAACTATTTAACTGAGGCAGCACGGGATCATTTGCGGAGCCATTTCTTGGTGAAAAAAGCAGCTTTAACCGGTGTAAACTTTGCAATTGCTGAAACGGGTGAATTTGTTGTCTGTACCAACGAAGGCAATGCGGATATGGGTGTACATTTGGCTGATGTGCATATCGCGAGCATGGGTATTGAAAAAGTGATTCCTAGGAGAGAGCATTTAGCTGTTTTTTTACGTTTGTTGGCACGAAGTGCAACTGGTCAACCTATTACAACCTATTCAAGTCATTTCCAGAAACCCCGAGAGGGGACTGAAATCCATGTCGTGCTTGTAGATAATGGTCGTACACGGCAGTTGGCTCAACCTGATTTTCGAGATTCATTGAAATGCATCCGCTGTGGCGCTTGTTTTAATACTTGCCCCGTCTATCGGCGGAGTGGAGGGCATAGTTATCATACGGCGATTGCAGGGCCGATTGGTGCTATTCTTTCCCCAAATTTAGATAGAAAAGCACACAAAGATTTACCCTTCGCATCAACACTTTGCGGTTCTTGTACACATGTTTGTCCTGTAAAGATTGATATTCATGATCAACTATATGCTTGGCGACAAGTGATAAACAAAGAGGAGCGGGTTTCGCTCAAGTCTACGATGATGAGGGTGCTTTCGTATGTCCTTTCGAATTCCCGTTGGATGGAGTGGATAGGAAAAGGAGGACGTTGGCTCATGCATGTATTCCCAAGCCTACAAAAAACAAGCAAAAATCCATGGGTAAAACAACGGGAAATGCCAGACATACCTAAAGAAAGCTTTAAGGAATGGTATCAAAGAAATAGATCAAAATGAGTCGCTCAAAAATGCTAAAAAAGGTGCTAGTAAGTCAAGGAAATGCGTGTGACTTGCCTGATTTAACCTCATTCATTCAATTACCCAAAGAAAATTTACAGCAAAAGTTCTGTGAAACCTTGCATAGGATTGGAGGAAGTTCAAGCCAATTGGAAGAACAAATTCCATTGGAAATACAAGTGAGAAACGTATATCCTGATGCAAAACGAATTGAATTTAAAGGTTTTCAGAAGGAAGGAGCTTGGATTTCAGCCTCGCCGCATTCATTGAAAGATATAGATGTATTGGTAGTACATGGACTTTTGGGCGTTGCTGAAAATGGAGCTATTTGGTTGACTGAAAAGCAGTTGGGTCAGCGTATTGCTCCATTTATCGCAGAATATGTAGTTGTCGTTTTACAAGAAGCTGCACTTGTGGCAACAATGCATGAGGCATATCAAGCAATCGAAAAAACGGAGCCATACGAATTTGGCGTATTTATAGCTGGCCCTTCTAAAACTGCTGATATCGAACAGTCTTTGGTGATAGGAGCTCATGGTGCGCGTGGATTACACGTACTATTGGAACGATGAAATAAGTAGTTACTCTTTCAAATCTTCCATCAAGTCGATGTATAGTTTTTCTACTTTTTTACGTGCCCAATCCGTTTTTCGCAAAAAGTTCAGACTAGATTTGATAGTTGGATTGTTCTGAAAACAGTTGATGCGCACCCGCAATGCCAGTTGTTCCCAACCGTAATAATCGACCAATTCGTTTAATATCATCAATAAGGTTTTGCCATGTAGCGGATTGTTGGGCTGTGTCATCGTTTGTTCATTTTTGTACAAATTTACAAAGCAATTGTCAAAATGTATCTACGGAAGACTTTTTCGATTGGTTATTAGTTGCGCGATGGAGTTGGCCAATAGTAAATTCCTTGCAGCAGGATTGTCCGTGGAAGTGCATTGTATTGGCGAGTCACTAGGAAATTAGCTAGTTGGGTGATTTCTTGGATGGAATTTAAAAAATCTACAATGCACCTACGAAATCTCCTCCAAACGTATTCTGAGCCTAGATTTTTCATACAAACTAGAAACAGATATTTCCTTGGATTCCACTGAAGAAGATGCCCAATTTACCTACAAAGCAGAAGAGAAAATGACTATTCGCAACCAATGGGATACAGAATCTACACCGAAATAAATCTATAAAGAAGAAGATGAATGGTATTTTTCCTAAAAATGAACCAACTTGCAGGCAACAAATCAATGTAATGCCTTTTGGTTCATGGAAAAATACCCTCTTTTTTTAGCACTTGCACTGGTGGCAGAAATTCTAGGTACGATTTCTGGCTTCGGCTCGTCCATCCTGTTTGTGCCGCTCGCTGCCTTATTTTTTGACTTTAAGTCTGTTCTTGGCATTACCGCCGTATTCCATGTCTTTAGTAATATTTCTAAAATTTACCTTTTTCGAAAAGGTATCGACTGGACAATCGCTTGGAAATTAGGCATTCCAGCTGTTATCAGTGTTATTTTAGGTGCTTATCTCACTACCTTTTTGCCTACGAAACAAATTGAGCTTGGAATGAACATCGCATTGGTCGGTGTGGCAATCTATCTCATTTTAAATTTTAACAAAACACTCCGCCAAACAGATTCAAATTTATATTTGGGTGGCATTGCTTCGGGCTTTTTAGCAGGAATAGCAGGTACAGGAGGCGCAATTCGTGGTATGACCCTGGCAGCTTTTCAACTTCCCAAAGATTTATTCATTGCTACCTCTGCGCTCATCGATTTAGGCGTTGATTTTTCACGCGCAGTCGTTTATGTTTCGAATGGATATTTTTTGAAAGAATTTCTTGTTTTACTTCCTTTTTTGTTGATTATCAGTTTGTTAGGTAGTTATTTGGGCAAATTAATTCTTCAAAAGATAAATGAAAAAGTCTTTCGCTACCTTGTTTTATCAATCATTGTGGCAACAGCTATAGCACAGATTGTCTCGTTTTTTTACTCGAAATAACCCCACCGAAATACGATAAAAAGGAAAACGGGTGATTCTTAGAGGAACCACCCGTTTTGTGTGTAAAGGGACAATTAACTAACAAAAGGAATAAGCAATATTACATCTTTGGTAAAACGACGCTATCTAAAACATGGATAACTCCATTTTTTTGATACACATCGTACGTGGTGATGTTAGCCACGTTTCCGTTCTCGTCTTTTACGACAATGTTGTGTGAGCCATTCATCATAGCCTCTAAAGTTCCACCGCTTACTGTTTTCAAGGAAGCTTTTCCGTTTCCTTTCTTAATAGCAGCAGCAATCGCATCGAAATCAAATTTGCCCGCTACAACATGGTAGGTCAGTACCTTTGTCAACGTGGCTTTATTTTCAGGTTTCAAAAGCGTCTCAACAGTACCCGCTGGAAGGTTTTCAAATGCGTCATTCACAGGTGCAAAAACCGTGAATGGGCCAGCCGTTTTCAACGTTTCTACAAGCCCCGCCGCTGAAACCGCCGCTACAAGCGTTGTATGTGACTTTGATTTTACCGCATTGTCCACGATATCTTTCGTCGGATACATTGCCTCAGTTCCAACTAAAACTGTTTGTGCTTGTGCAGCAAAGCTCCCGATTGACAGGCAGATAGCAGCTAAAATGGTTGTCTTTTTCATAATCTAGTTTGTTTTTTTAATTAAGGGACATGAACAGATACGTCAGTTCTGTTGGTTTGGATTTTTTTAGACGAACTTTTTTTTAATTTTATTCAACGAATTAAAAATCGCCTGTTTCTTTTTGGCTATTTGCCCAATTCGTAACTTTGTCCTAACCTATGATAATCAATGAAGTATGCTTGACTCTACCAATGAACTCGCTCCATTATCGGAGTGGAGGAATAATTTTTATCAAATAAAAGAAAGCTATCAAAAAAAGTCTGTTTCTTTTCTAGCCAATCTACCCCCAGAGGTTGCTGTTCAATTGTCCATCTTTGATGTTCTTTCTGTACTGCACAATCGCTATGGGATGGAGGCAGTCCAGAACTGTTTACGTCCAGATTTTACCCAACCCTCGCCTTTGCACAGCGCAAAGTCAGGTGACTGGATGAAGCAAACCAATATGGTTGGTGTGAATGTTCGGACAATTCATTCTTTTTTCCATGTAGTCAAATATGCACTTACACTGCCCGAAAGCCAAGATTCCATTCATTTATTACCTATCTGGGAGCCAGGCGTTGTAGGGAGTCTCTACGGAAAAGTAAGCTGGAATATCAATCCTGCCTTTTTTAATTATGAGTTAGCCACGGTCGTACCCGCATTAAATACCGTTGAAAAACAACTCAAAGCAGTCGTTAATTTGCTGCATTTGATGGGTAAAAAAGTGGGAATGGATGTTATTCCACATACCGATCGTTTTTCTGAAGTGACGCTCGTCTATCCTCGTTTCTTTGAATGGGTTCGCCGCCAAGAAGCACAAATTGTTGATTTTTCCGATGCGCTCTCTCAGGAAGTTGAAAACGTTATCTGGCAATTTTTGCAAAGAAATGGTACAGCAAACGGTGCTTCGTTGTCTCTTTCATCCAATTTGTTCTTTGACCCAAATTGTCGTATTTTGAGTGATGCTCAACGCTTTGAAATTCTTTTCGGTGCTGTTCCTGATACACAAGGCAGACTCAATAGACGTATGCAACTCATGCAGGAAATTCTATATCATGGTTTGGAAACATTGCCCATGACAATGGCGCCGCCTTACAGAGGTTTGCACATCAATCCTGCTGACTTTGTGCTGGATCAACTAGGTAATCGGTGGTACACATATGAGTTTAATGAACCACAAGCCATGTCTCGTGTTTTCGGGCCATTGACGCGCTACAAACTTTTTGCCAACAAAGAAAATAGCTGGGAGCTTGATTTCGATAGACCCAATGTAGCAGCTTGGGAATATATTTCGCAAAAATATTTTGAATGTCAACAACAGTTCAATCTCGATTTTATGCGTGGGGACATGGCGCATGTTCAACCCAGACCTACGGGCGTACCCAATCCAGTACCCAGATTTTACGACCCGCTTGGTTACATTAAAAAATACATTCAAGCAAAGGGTGTTAGCTATTTTGCCTTTTACGCAGAAACCTTCTTAGCGCCGCCTAATGAAATGGGGTATGGCGATGAACTCGACCACCTAGAAGCCATCGAGGCAGAAACTACGCTCGGAGACTTACAAGCAAGTGCCGTTTCTAGCCTTGATTTCAAGCAAAAATTCGTTGAATACATTGAATTAAAGCAAAAAAGAATGTTCGCGCCGTGTCTCACCATGATTACTGCCGACAAAGACGATCCCCGCTTTGATACTTTCTATACACACGCCAATCATTTGCGCTATTTCGTCGGTATTTTCCTCGCAGATATGCCAAGTTATATGTCTCTCGGATTTGAAACCCGAAATAAACACCTCATGCGTGGAAAAAACGAAGAGTATTCAAAACTATACGTCTTTCAAATTCAGGATGATAAAGAAGTAGATAAAGTAACACACGGACCATTTCTTTGGGGACAAAACGGACAGCAGTTCGCGCTTTTGAATGAAATCCGTACGTGGGCAGATACGCATTTTGCTGGCTTCCAAGGTAGAAAAACGCGTTGGATTTCTCCCTTAACTGTAGATCAAGTTTATTTTATCTGGACACAAGAAGAAAACCCAACTTATATTTTTGTTGCTTTTTTTGGAGAAAGAGAAGCGTTTGAGGAAGAAAAAGTACAGGCATATATTTCTCCTTATTTCGAGGCGAATTTGCTTGTTAGCTATTCGGATGAAACGCAGGATTTTCCTTGTTTTATTTATCTAGTAAACGAGATAAAAAAGAAGGGAGTAACAAGACAAATACAAGAAAAAAAAAGGCAGCCCATAAAGAAAAAAAAGAAAGTATAAGTCTGTTTAGTAAATGAGTCTACGTATGATTTTCTTTTTCGAATTTAAAACATTTTCCTGTAGTTCAAAATTATAGGAAATATCAATATGTGTAAATGTGGACTTTGGAAAACTGCCTAATGTAGATAACGTAGATTTCAATCTACCGGAGGATAGGTTTCTATCCCAGAAAAAAAGTGGGGCTCAACCAGTTCAATGGTACGTAGGGCTGCCGATTTGGAATCAGCCCGCTTGGACAGGGAAAATATATACGTACGATGCAAAAGAAGGCGATTTTTTACGGCAATACGCCATTCAATTCTCAACAATTGAATTGAATGTCACGCATTACCAAATTCCTTCTGAAACAACAGTTCAACGTTGGAAAGAGTCTGTTCCGAAAGGTTTTTTATTTTGTCCTAAATTTCCACAGCAAATTTCTCATGATCTACAATTGGTAGGTGCTGAGGAACAAACACGTCTGTTTGTGGATCGTATGCACGGATTAGGTGCCAATTTAGGTACTTGTTTTTTACAGCTTCCTCCGGTATTTGGGCCCAATCGGTTACCAATTTTGGAAAGGTATTTAGACAAGTTACCTCGCGATTTTTCTGTTTCTATTGAATTTCGTCATCCTGACTGGTTTAATAAGCAAGAAACATGGGAAGAAGTTTGCAGAATATTGCAGCAAAAATGCGTAGGTTTGGTGTTATCGGACGTATCAGGTCGTCGTGATGTTTTACATATGTCTTTGACAAATGACATTTGTATGCTACGCTTTGTTGGAAACGATTTGCATCCCACAGACTATAAACGTACGTTAGACTGGATTGGAACAAAATTGAAAAAATGGGCGTTATGTGCTGTAAATAAAGTGTTTATATTCATTCATTGCGGAAATAATGAACAAGCACCTGAGTTAGCAAATTTTTGGATTTCCCACTTGAATGAACAACTACAAGCGGATATCCCACAGCTACAATGGAAACCAAAAGTGACGCAAAGTAAATTATTTTAAAAATACTTGCGTAGAATAAAAAAAGGTATTAACTTGCATCAAATTGCAAGAGCAATCTTGTTGTTTTGGGACAATTAAATAACCGCTAAGTGTGTAAAGAATTTTCCTAGCAAATTTAGCGAAGGAATAGGCCCGACAGTTTTTAGTCGGGTCTTATTTTTTTATACCAATTCAAACTTTAGTTATTTATTCCTCCTATGCCAAATGTAGTCATTATAAAGTACAATGCAGGCAATGTCATGTCTGTCATGTATGCACTCGATAGAATTGGTGCTTCCTACGAGCTTTCAGACGACCCACACACCATTCAATCTGCCGATAAAATCATATTCCCTGGAGTAGGAGAGGCAAGCACTGCAATGCGAAGCCTGAGAGAAACGGGTTTAGATATCCTAATTCCAACGCTCAAACAGCCTTTTTTGGGAACATGTGTCGGGATGCAGCTTTTGTGCAATTATTCGGAAGAAGGTGATACCCACTGCCTTGGTGTTTTTGATGTACCTATCCTTCGGTTTCCTACGCAACCCGGATTCAAAATCCCTCAAACGGGCTGGAACTCGCTTTCAGATATGAAATCCGTACTTTGTGAAGGTCTGCCAGAAGAGCCTTACGTATATTATAACCATAGCTTCTACGCCCCATTATCACCTTATACAGTAGCACAAACAGATTATATCCTGCCTTATTCGGCTATGCTTCAAAAAGATAATTTTCATGCCTGCCAATTTCACTCAGAAATTAGTGGAAATATTGGGCAACAAATTCTTGAAAATTTTCTTCGTTTGAGCTAATTTTCTTTTTACCTTTCCTTTTTTAAACACCGATATATGTTTCAAGTTATCCCTGCCATAGACCTCATCGATGGGCATTGCGTTCGATTAACCCAAGGTGATTATTCCCAAAAGAAAACCTATAATGAAAACCCACTCGAAGTGGCTAAGATGTTCGAAGATGCTGGATTTACCCGCCTTCATTTGGTTGATTTAGATGGTGCCAAAGCAAAGAAAATTGTTAATTCAAACGTTCTGGAAACTATCGCATCACGTACAAAATTGCATATTGATTTTGGCGGAGGCGTGCAATCAGATACGGACATTCGTATTGCATTTGAGTCCGGTGCCAAACAAGTAACTGGAGGTAGCATTGCTGTTAAAAATCCTGATTTATTCCATCACTGGCTACAAACGTACGGGGCGGATGCCATTATACTTGGTGCTGACGCTAAAAATGAAAAAATTGCTGTGGGTGGTTGGGAAGAAGCAACGACGACAAATATTTATGATTTTGTGCAAGAATGGACTGAAAAAGGGGTTCGATACACCATTAGTACAGATGTCGCAAAAGATGGTTTGTTGCAAGGACCGTCTCTTGAGTTATATAGAAATATGCAAGCACATTGTCCTACGCTCCAAATCATTGCTAGTGGTGGAGTAAGTTCCTTAACTGACCTAGAGCAACTTGCTGAATTGGGTGTTTTTGGGGTAGTCGTCGGGAAAGCGATTTACGAAGGGAAAATTACTTTATCAGAGATTAGCCGTACTTTTTTTGTTTAAAATCCAACAGCTCTTACATGTTAACAAAACGAATTATACCTTGCTTAGATATTAAAGAAGGAAGAACCGTCAAAGGAACGAATTTTGTGAATTTACGGGATGCTGGAGACGCTGTAGAGTTAGCGGCAGAATACGCCAGACAAGGTGCTGACGAGCTAGTATTTTTGGATATTACGGCCACGATAGAGGGTAGAAGTACTCTTTTGGCACTCGTAAGCAAAGTAGCTCGTACAATCAATATTCCGTTTTGTGTCGGTGGAGGTATTAGTTCAATTGAAGACGTATCTGCTTTACTACATGCTGGCGCTGATAAAATCTCAATCAATTCATCTGCTGTAAAAAGACCTGAATTAATCACGGAATTAGCACAACAATTCGGTAGTCAGTGTATTGTAGTCGCGATTGATACAAAAAATATAGATGGTACAGATATTGTACACACACACGGCGGGCGTACACCAACTGCTTTACATACTTTAGCTTGGGCCAAAGAAGTAGAAGATAGAGGTGCAGGGGAAATATTGTTGACTTCCATGGATTGTGATGGAACAAAAGCTGGATTTGCATTAGAGCTAACGGCTGCCATTTCGAGTCAAGCTAATATTCCGATCATTGCTTCTGGTGGGGCAGGAAATGAAAACCACTTTTTGGATGTTTTCACCCACGGAAAAGCAGATGCGGGATTAGCTGCTAGTATTTTCCATTTCAAAGAAGTGGAGATACCTGTACTCAAGCAGTTTTTACATAAAAATCAGGTTCCAATACGCATGTCTATATAAAAGCATAGGGCATACTATGCCAAAATGTCTATTTTTTGCAAAATTGGTACAAACCTTGCCCCCAAGAAGTTTGAATTAACCACGAAGTTTTTTGAATATAACAATCCAATTACTGACAAACTGGCACCCAGTATCCAACACCATAAACAACAAACCGGATGATGAATGATCTAGATATGTTATCAAGTCTGGCTGCCCTAGGAGGGAGTATGGAAAATGTGGAGATGATTGAAATTACATCTCCCGACGAAGTCATGGAAAATACGCAAAATTTGCCCGAAGAACTACCGATTTTACCTCTACGTAACACGGTACTTTTCCCAGGTATTGTTATTCCTGTTACAGTCACCCGTACGAAAGCCATCCGCTTGGTCAAAAAAGCCTATAAAGGAGACCGAACCATTGGAATTATCTCGCAAGTAAGACAAACAAAAGATGAGCCGTCTTTTGATGATTTATACAAAATAGGTACAATCGGAAGCATACTTAAAATGATTGTACTTCCTGATGGCAACGTGACCATTATTTTGCAGGGAAGACGACGTTTCAGGGTGGAAGAATTTATAAAGGAAGTACCTTATATAACTGCCCGAGTAACTTATATTGAGGATTTTTTTCCGAGTCAACGGAAAAAAGAAATCAAAGCTTTGGTGCAAAGTTTGAAGGAGGCTGCAACGCAAATTATGAATTTGAATGTGGATCTTCCTAGAGATGCACAAACGGCTATCTCAAATATTGAAAATCCGAGCTTCTTGATTCATTTCCTTTCGTCAAATCTAACCATTGACTTAGCCGAAAAGCAGCTGTTACTTGAAACCCTTGACGGTACAGAGCAAGCGCATAAGTTATTGGAGCACATGATGAAAGAGATTCAAGTGCTTGAAATCAAACGGGATATTCAAAGTAAGGCAAGCATTGACATTGACCAACAGCAAAGAGAATATTATCTGCGGCAGCAAATCAAAGTCCTGCAAGAAGAATTAGGACAAGATACACCAGACCAAGAGGTGGAACGCCTGCGCATGAAGGGTGCAAAAAAGAAATGGAAACCCGAAATCAACGAACATTTCAACAAAGAGATGAACAAGATTTTGCGGACAAATTCCATGGCACCTGAATATGCCGTTTCCATGAGTTATGCTGAATTATTGGTTGACTTACCTTGGAATGAGTTTACGAAAGACAATTTTGATTTAGCGCGTGCAGCTAAAATCTTGGATGCAGACCATTTTGGGCTACGGAAGGTAAAAGAAAGAATTATTGAGTACATGGCTATTTTGAAACTTCGAAATGACATGAAAGCTCCTATTCTTTGTTTGTATGGCCCTCCAGGTGTTGGGAAAACATCCCTCGGGAAATCAATCGCCAAAGCGTTGGGTCGTCAATATGTGCGAATGGCCCTCGGTGGTGTTCATGATGAGTCTGAAATTCGGGGACATAGACGTACCTATATTGGTGCGATGCCCGGAAAAATCATCCAAAATATCAATAAATCAAAATCATCGAATCCAGTTTTTGTATTGGATGAAATAGATAAGGTAGCCCGTGATATGCGTGGAGACCCTTCTTCTGCATTATTGGAAGTCCTTGATCCTGAACAAAATAGTGCATTCAAAGATAATTATCTCGATGTCGATTTCGATCTATCGAAAGTCTTGTTTGTTGCTACGGCTAACTCATTAGATACCATTCAACCTGCTTTACGGGACAGAATGGAGATTATCGAAATTTCTGGATATACCGTAGAAGAAAAGCTAGAAATTGCTAAGCGCCACTTATTGCCGAAGCAACTCAAGGAACACGGTTTGAAAACAACCGATTTGAAAATTGGTGGGGATGCCATTCGAGCAATCATTGAAGGCTATACGAGAGAGTCGGGTGTACGTGCTTTGGAGCAGAAAGTCGGCGCGGTTGTTCGGAAGATGGCGACCTACATTGCGATGGATAAACCGTACAAGAAGACCATCAAAAAAGAAGATATTGAAGATATCCTAGGCAAATCGTATTTTGATACAGATGAATACGAAGGAAATGAAATGGCGGGAGTTGTCACAGGTTTGGCTTGGACACCTGTAGGTGGGGATATTCTTTTCATCGAGTCCAATTTGAGCAAAGGGAAAGGTCAGCTGACACTCTCGGGCCAATTAGGTGATGTAATGAAAGAATCAGCTGTTACGGCACTTTCTTACCTGAAATCTCATTCTGACTCATTGCAGATCGATTACCGTGTTTTCCAACAGTATGATTTACACATACATGTTCCTCAAGGAGCTGTGCCAAAAGATGGTCCTTCGGCTGGTATTACGATGCTGACGTCTATGGCATCCATTTTTACACAAAGGAAAATCAAGCCGAATACTGCAATGACTGGAGAAATCACATTGCGTGGTAAAGTTTTGCCAGTGGGCGGTATTAAAGAAAAAATATTGGCTGCCAAGCGAGCTAATATTAAGGAAATCATCATGTGTGTAAAAAACAGACGGGATGTCGAAGAAATTGGGGAAGAATATACATCAGGTCTTACATTCCATTATGTACAATTTGTACATGAAGTCCTTGCTATCGCACTTTTAGAGGAAAAAGTCGATGTTCCGATTGAGTTTGTCTTTTTAGAAGAGAAGAAAAACTAATTTGAAAGGTGTGCGATGAGCACACCTTTTTTTTATATCAATAGGCATGTATTTAAAATAAGTATTTAACCACTGAACATTTTAGATTAGTAGGATTGAAGAGAACTACTTATTTTCGAAAAGTTGGGAACATTGCTTTTCAGTTGAAAGGTGAACCCAATGTCCATATAAACTAAATAAAAAAAACGGTATGTTCACAAAGTACTTAAAACGCGTTTGTGTTTATTCAGCAGTTTTTGCTTTGTCTGTAAGTGGCATGGCATTAGAGGCGCAAGCACAAGGAAAGAAGAAAGGAAGTAAGAAAGCGGAGGTCCCAGCCGCTACTGCCGCTACTACTGTTATGACTACTTTGCCTGCTCCACAGAAAGGTGCGTCTGTGGAAGGAATTACAGAGTACACACTGAGTAATGGATTGAAAGTTTTACTTTTTCCAGATAATTCACAACAAACCATAACGGTCAATATCACCTATCTAGTAGGTTCAAGACATGAAGGCTATGGAGAAACGGGAATGGCCCACTTATTGGAGCACATGGTCTTTAAAGGTACACCCAAACACCCCAATATTCCACAAGAATTAGCGGAGCACGGAGCTAGGCCTAATGGGACAACCTGGTTGGATCGGACGAATTATTACGAGACGTTCAATGCAACAGAAGAAAACCTAAAATGGGCACTTGATTTAGAAGCAGACCGAATGATTAATTCATTCATTAAAAAAGAAGACTTAGAAACTGAGTTTTCAGTCGTTCGGAATGAGTTCGAGATGGGTGAAAATGACCCAGGAAGTGTTTTGATGGAACGGATTATTTCAGCTGGATATATTTGGCATAATTACGGAAACTCGACCATCGGTTCAAGAGAAGATATTGAGCGTGTCCCGATAGAAAATCTGCAAGCTTTTTACAAAAAGTATTACCAACCAGACAATGCTGTTTTATTGGTAGCTGGTAAATTTGATCCTACTAAGACACTTCAGTTGATCAACGAATATTTTGGTGTTATCCCACGCCCAACGCGTGTTTTACAACCCACTTATACTGTTGAGCCTACCCAAGATGGAGAACGTTCAGTTGTACTTCGTCGTGTAGGCGATGTACAATATGCAGGGGCAATGTATCATATTCCGGCAGGAACGCATCCGGACTATGCACCACTTGATGTTCTCGTGAATGTGTTGGTTGACGAACCTTCAGGTATTTTATATAAGAAACTGGTAGAAACGAAAAAAGCATCGTCGCAATATGGTTTCTCATTTAGTTTGAAAGATCCAGGTTTGGCCTATTTTGGTGTTGAGGTTTTGAAAGAACAGAATTTAGATGAAACCAATAAAATTTTCTTAGAAACATTGGATGGTGTTCGGACAATGGACTTTACTGATGAAGAAATTAACCGAGCAAAATCACAATTAACCAAACGATTTGAATTGATTACCCGAAATTCGGAAGTTCTTGGCCGTGGATTAAGTGAATTTATTGCAAAAGGAGATTGGCGGACATTTTTCTTATACCGCGATGCCGTTGAAAAAGTAACGAAAGAAGATATTCAACGAGTTGCTGCTTATTATTTCAAGCCATCCAACAGAACGACAGGTTTGTTTATGCCTGATAAAGCGCCAGATCGTGTGAAAATCGGAGAAGCTCCAAATGTAGATGAATTGGTGAAAAACTACAAAGGTAGAGCCGCCATTGCAGAAGGAGAAGTTTTTGACCCCACTCCAGAGAACATTGATAGACGTACTGCTCAGTTTTCTACACCAAATGGAATGGAAGTAGCACTTTTGACTAAATCAACACGTGGAAATATCGTGTCGGTGAACATGACGTTGCGTATCGGTGATGCGAAGTCGTTAAGAGGGAAAGCTATGGTAAGTGATTTAACAGGTGCCATGTTGATGTACGGGACAAAGTCACTAAATCGCCAAGCTATCAAAGACACTTTGGATAAATTGAAAGCACAAGCATTTGTCTATGGGTCAGAAAACTCGGTTGGCGCAAGTATTACAGCTACAAGGGAAAATCTACCGAAAGTGATAGGAATTGTAACGGACATTTTGATGAATCCGTCGTTTGAGGAGTCCGAATTTGTAAAACTGAAAGCAGAAAAAAAAGCACAAATTGAAGCGCAATTGAGTGACCCCATGGCATTGGCAAGTGTGGCGTTCCAACGTACTATCAACCCATTCGAAAAGGAAGATGTTCGTTATACACCAGATTTACAAGAGAGTTTAGAAATGTTAGAGAAGGTGAAAATCGAAGAACTCGCTGCATTTCATAAGCAATTTTATGGCGCATCGGCGGGTACAATCTCTATTGTAGGTGATTTTGACAAAGAAGTTGTAACGGATTTATTAACGAAGGGATTGGGTTCATGGAAAAGCCCAACTCCATTTGTCCGGATTGCTTCTGAGTACAAGGAGTTAAAGCCTACTACAGAGGCGATTAAGACACCTGATAAACCCAATGCGATGTTCTTGGCAGGTTTAAATTTGCCCATTAAAGATACAGATGCAGACTATCCAGCGTTAGTAGTTGGGAATTATATTTTGGGTGGCGGTTTCCTTAATTCAAGATTAGCTGTTCGTATTCGTCAGAAAGAAGGAATTAGCTATGGAGTTGGATCGCAGTTAAATGCAGGTTCAGTAGATAAAAAAGGCGTATTTTTAACGTATGCCATTTATGCTCCTGAAAATGCAGCACGACTTGAGCAGGCTTTCCAAGAGGAAATTGATAAAGTTCGTAACGAAGGGTTTACAGCTGAGGAACTAAAAGCGGCAGTGGACGGGTTATTACAATCGTACACGGTTTCTAGAGCCAAAGACAATGAATTAGCGAGCAAGCTGAATGGTTACTTGTTCTTAGATAGAACACTCGCGTTTGATGCTGCTTTTGAAAAAGCAATCAAAGAATTGGATGTAAACAAAGTCAATGAGACATTCAGAAAGTACATTGATACATCTAAAATAAGTATTATCAAGGCAGGAGATTTTGACAAACCAGCTCCTGTTAAGCCAACTACTGAAGGGGCAAAGACTTCAAATGGGGGCGATAAAGAGTAATTTGTTTTTTTAATTTTTGGGTTCGACTCCCTGAAGGATTTTCCATCAGGGAGTTTTTTAAAAGCACTTCCCAAATGCAAAGACATAAAAAAGGTACACTGTCTAAGTGTACCTTTTTTTATGGATGAATCAAAAATTAAAATTCTCGGTGACTTGCTTCTTCCCAAAGTCTTTCTTTCGGGAGATTTCTAAAATATTCGTACGTTAGTTTTAATCCTTCTTCACGAGATACTTTTGGTTCCCAACCGAGAATTTCTTTGGCACGCGTAATGTCTGGTTGCCGTTGCTTCGGATCATCTTTTGGAAGTGGTTTCTGGATGATTTTCTGTGTTGTACCTGTCAGCTTGATAATTTCTTCAGCAAACTCTTTTATGGTAATTTCTGAAGGGTTTCCGATATTTACAGGTTGTGCGTAATCTGATAATAAAAGACGGTAAATTCCCTCTACTAAGTCATCTACATAACAGAACGAACGTGTTTGGCTTCCATCTCCAAAGATGGTTAAATCTTCACCACGCAGGGCTTGACCAATAAAAGCAGGTAAGACACGGCCGTCATTCAAGCGCATTCTTGGGCCGTAAGTATTAAAAATGCGAACAATGCGTGTTTCAACACCATGAAAAGTGTGGTATGCCATGGTCATTGCCTCTTGAAAACGCTTGGCTTCGTCATAGACTCCACGCGGTCCTACTGGATTTACATGTCCCCAATAATCTTCATTTTGTGGGTGAACCAATGGGTCTCCATAGACTTCTGAAGTGGAAGCAATCAACACGCGCGCTTTCTTAACACGGGCAAGTCCTAGACAGTTATGAATACCCAATGAGCCTACTTTCAAGGTAGGAATAGGAATTTTCAAATAGTCAATGGGACTTGCAGGCGAGGCAAAATGCAAAATATAGTCTAATTCACCTGGGACATGGATAAACTTACTCACGTCATGGTGGTAGAATTCAAAATTAGGGAGTTTGAACAAATGCTCGATATTACGTAAGTCACCCGTTATCAGATTATCCATGGCAATTACGTGATATCCTTCTTTTATAAAACGGTCACAGAGATGGGAACCTAAAAAACCTGCACCACCGGTGATAAGTACTCTTTTCATAGTATTTTTGAATTAACGGGATTGAACAATTGATTTACGGCCGATAGAGAAATAATCGTATCCTAATCTCTCCATTTCATTAAGTTCGTATAGATTACGACCGTCAAAAATAACTTTATTTTTGAGAGAGGCAGATAATCGTTCAAAGTCAGGTGTTCTGAAAGCAGGCCATTCTGTCATAATCATTAGTGCATCAGCACCTTCTACCGCATCGTACAAAGATTTAGCATATTTTACCTTTTTCCCTACGACTTGACGAATATTATCCATTGCCTCTGGGTCAAAGACAACGACTTTTGCACCTGCTCTGCGAAGTGCCTTGATATTATATAGGGCAGGTGCCTCACGAATATCATCCGTGTGTGGTTTAAATGCCAATCCCCACATGGCTATTGTTTTTCCTTTTAAATCATTGTTGAAATATGTTTTCATTTGCGGGACGAGTTTTGTTTTTTGTTTCTCGTTTACGCTCATGACCGACTTCAGGATTTTAAAGTCATAATCGTATTCACTCGCTGTTTTTCCGAGGGCTTGAACGTCTTTCGGGAAGCAACTACCGCCGTAACCAATACCGGCAAATAGAAAACGTTTTCCAATCCGTGAGTCCGTTCCGATTCCTTTACGTACGCTGTCAACGTCTGCTCCGGCACGTTCACAGAGGTTTGCAATTTCGTTCATGAAGGTAATCTTCATAGCCAAGAATGCGTTGGCAGCATATTTTGTCATTTCTGCGGAACGTTTATCCATGAAAATCACAGGGTTTCCTTGGCGAACAAGGGGCGCGTATAGACGTTCCATGATTGCTTTTGCACGGTCAGATTCTGTTCCAATAACGACACGGTCTGGTTTCATGAAGTCATCCACAGCAACACCTTCACGCAAAAATTCTGGATTAGAAACGACATCGAACGGAACCGTTGCATGTGCTGCCACAGCAGCATGTACTTTTTCAGATGTACCTACTGGAACTGTACTTTTATCTACAATGACTGCATATTGCGTCATGATTTTACCTAAATGGTCTGCAACGCCCAAGATATATTTTAAGTCTGCGGAACCATCTTCCCCTGGAGGGGTAGGTAATGCAAGAAAAATAACCTCAGCACCCGCTATTCCTTCTGCTAAATCTGTTGTAAACTTTAAGCGACCTTCTTTTGAATTTCTTTCGAAAAGGACATCAAGACCAGGCTCGTAAATGGTCATTTTGCCTTTTTTTAATTTCTCTACTTTCGATGCATCTACATCTACACAAATAACATCATTGCCTGTTTCAGCAAAACATGTACCTGTCACTAAACCGACATATCCGGTACCAACTACAGCTATTTTCATTTGATTAGTATTCCCTTGGATTTTAACTATTACTTACCCAGGGATTTTATAAGTAATAGGATTGGACAAATAAAATTCGATATTCAAGTATGTAACAAAGTTGTCAACTTTGTTTTGTTAATACAAAGTAAAGGTATTCTCCTGATACAATCCTAGTAAATGTATATAAAATTTGCATAGTAATTAAAAAAAAGTGGACTTAACGAGATAAATCTATCTCTAAGTCCACTTTTTTGATAGATAAGTGTTGACTTTATTTCTTTAAGATGACAAAATCAACACGTCGGTTTTGGGCTTGTCCTTCCGGTGTATCGTTACTCGCAATGGGTCGTTCAAAACCAAATCCACTACTTTTTATACGAGTTGCTGCTACCTTTCTTTGGAGAAGATAGGCACGAACCGCGTCAGCACGCTCTTGAGAAATACGTTTGTTAACAGCAGCCGTTCCGACATTATCCGTGTGTCCTTGAATTTCCACCTCTAAAGTTGGGTTATCCTGCATAATCTCAACTATTCGGTTTAATTCCGGAAAAGAGGAGGGTTGGAGCGTTGCCTTACCGAATTCGAAGAAAATATTATTTAATGTAATACTTGAGCCAATAGAAATAGGAATTACACGCATTTCTTCTCCACTTATTTCTTTATAAGTCCCTTTTTGAGTTAAATCAATACGTTGGCTAGTGGAAATAAAGTCTTTTGCCTCTGCCCGTACAGCATATATTTTACCATATGGAAGAACAATTTTGTATTCACCAGTTAATGGGTTTGTATTAGCAACACCAGATTCCATTTCGTCTGGGTCGTCAGATAGAACTTCATAGACAATTCGGGCATCTACAGGTTGACCTGTCTGAGGGTTCACTACTTTGCCAGAGTACATTACGACGGGTTCAGGAGCTGTATTGGGTAGGCGAGAGGTTCGGCTTTCATCGTTTTCCGTAGCTCTAGTTTTTTCTGCTAAAATTGGGTTATCATCCGTTTCTTCCGTCTTATTTTGCAATTCAAAATAAACGATATCTCCTTTTCCAACAGATTGGTCTTTTGTAGTCAAGAAAGCATATTGACCGTCTGATGTTATCGTGTAATACAGATCATCTTCTTTAGAATTGATTTTTTCGCCAAGATTGACAGGTTTTGACCATTTTTGCCAAGTACGATTTAGTCGTTTACTCACCCAAATATCAAAACCTCCTTGTCCGCCTGGACGGTTGCTGGCAAAATACAAAGTTTGGTTATCGGATGCCAAAAATGGAGTTGTTTCGGCAAAATCAGTATTAATTTGATTTCCTAATGATTCTGGTTTAGACCAATTTCCTTGTCTATCTTTGGTAGAAATGTATAGGTCATCGGCTGTACTATTCTTTTTTTCTGAAAAGGCTAAAATCATGCTTTTTCCATCATTAGATAAGAAAGCAGATAGATAATCACCTTTACATAAAGCATCTAGCTTAGGTATATTTACTTTATCAGGCTGTGACCATCCCGCTTTTGTCTTTGTGGAAATAGAAATGCCGACTTCATTTTGTCTTTTTCCTTTTACATATACGCCCCGAATCAGCATTGTTTGACCATCTGGTGTAATACTGAAAATATCGTTGTATTTATCTTTATTGATAGAAGGAGGCATGCGTTTGGCTAAACTCCATTTATCTCCCTTTTTTTCCGAAAACCAAACATCGTTACTTCCATCTCGTCCATATGTGTTGGAGGGATGATTTGCGCGTACAAAGTAGAGTACTTGTCCATCAGGCGATACCAATGGGTGAATTTCATTGAATTCAGAGTTTACTACAGCACCCAATGGAATTTTCTTTTGCGCAAATAGGCTTAATGAAGTTAAACTAAGTAAAAAAAAGAAACGAATCATAAGTAATTGGATTAATGACGTTTAAAAAACGACGCTTCATGGGGCAAACGTATGGTGAACGGATAGCTTTGGGAAAGGGTCTTTTACATATTACATGAGGTATTAAGAACGAATTTAATTAAAAAGCCGACAGATTGTTGTCTGTCGGCTTTTTAAATGGTTTAATTTACGAATACGTTTTAACTGTATCAATAAAACAACGCACTTTATCTGGGTCTGTGTCTGGATAAACTCCATGTCCCAAATTAGCGATATAGCGTTGAGTCCCAAATTGAGAAAGCATTTTTTTGGTTTCTTTTTCAATTTCTTTGAAAGGTGCGTACAGTACACATGGGTCGAGATTTCCTTGTAGCGTTTTTGTCGGAATGAGTTCACGCGATTCTTGAATGTCCATATTCCAATCCAACCCAACTACTTGGCAATCCAATTGTCCGATTGCTTTTCGAGCAAAGAAAGCACCTTTTGCAAAAACAGTTACGGGTACTTCTTGAATTGCATCACAAATTTGAGCAATATAGGGGAGAGAAAAGGTATCGTATTGTGCAGGTGATAAAATACCTGCCCAAGAATCAAATAATTGGACAAGGTTGGCACCATGAGCTGCTTGTGCTTTGAGATATGCAATCGTTGAATCTGTAATTTTTTGCAACAGTTGATGTGCCAACTCTGGGTTTGAATACAGCATTTTTTTTGCTACCGAGAATGTTTTCGAGCCGTGTCCTTCTACCATATAACAAAAAATAGTGAAAGGTGCGCCTGCAAAACCAATCAAGGGAACTCGGTTATTCAAATCTCTCTTAACAATATCAATAGCATCAAGCACATACTTTAGGTGGCTTTCTGGTTCTGCAAAATGCAGTTTGTCTATGTCTGATTGCGAACGAATTACTTGAGGAAATATAGGGCCTTTGGCTTCTACCATCTCATAGGGCAATCCCATTGCTTCAGGAATAACAAGTATATCAGAAAATATAATCGCAGCATCTACTCCTAAAATATCTACGGGTTGAATCGTCACTTCTGCAGCCAACTCAGGCGTTGTTGCTAGTTGTATAAAACTACCTGCCTTTTGTCTTACAGCACGGTATTCAGCTAAAATTCTACCTGCTTGGCGCATCATCCAAACAGGAACGCGCTCCACTTGTTCTCCGCGAGCTGCGCGGAGAAATAAATCATTTGTTAGTTCCATAGCACAAAATTAAAACGAAGAATTCAATTATTGACTAAAACTTGGAAAGCATTTTTATGAAAAGAGAAATCACAATTACCATTGGGCTAATTCGGCTAATGAGGACTGCATAAAGCGGTATCCTTTTCCAAGATTCCAAATGGTTATGGGGTGCAGGTTGGGTTGAGTAATAACACACGTTGGAATTTCATAGACTTTTAACTTGTGTGCGATAGCCTTGCCGTCTTCTGTAGACACATCTACATCGTACCAAAGGTAGTCGTTCTCAAATTGAGGAGATTTGATGAATACCTCCTCTACGTTTTTCTCCACTTTTGCACATGAGTTACACCAAGGCGCTGAAAAAACAAATAGTACCTTTTTGTTTTCTTTTTTTGCCGTGTGTACTAGTTGGTCAAAAGTACCTTTGAACTTGGAAGGAGGTACTGCCAAAGTCTGTGTTGACATAATTAAGCTCACTGAGCAAATTATAAGGGAGGTTTTTAGGTAGGTAAGCAATGTCATGTTAGGAGCAATAAGTTGTGGTGTATATCCTAAATTAGGTTAAAGTTAAGAGGAATCCATATATAATGGTCAAGAATACATGAAAAAAAAATTATATCGCTGATTTTACCCATTGTATCGTTTTGATACATTAGATTCATCTTGAAAAACTTGCATACCTTGATATAACCCATTAAATTCACAACTTCATTATATTTTAACCCTTAAAGTTCCGTCACGTGAATAGAAGAAACGCTCTACAAAGGGTGGCCATTTTGATGGGAGGCGCCATCTCTGCCCCTTCAATTGTTGCCATGTTAGAGGGCTGTAGCCCAAGTGCCTCATCAGGTGCTCCATTCGTATTATCCGCTGATTTTCAAGCTATTGTAGCTGAGTTAGCGGAGGTAATCATCCCGAAAACAGATACTCCCGGTGCTAAAGAAGTGGGTGTTGGTCCGTTTATCGAGTTGATGTTGAAAGATTGTTACTCCTCTATTCAGCAAGATCATTTTGTGAAAGGCTTAGAGGATTTGGAAGCAGAATCCAAGAAGATGGGTGGCTCTTTTGTATCGCTTACAGCCGAACAAAAAAATGAAGTGACAGCTATTATGGCTAAAAAGGCAAAAGAAGAATCTGCTGCAAATGAAGAAAAAGCCAAACAAGTCGATACAGAGTCTGGATTGGTAAAAGACGATGCAAAGAAAAAAGACGAAGTAGAAGTACCAGTTCCTTTCTTTCGTTTGATGAAAGAATTGACATTGTTCGGCTATTTTACGTCTGAAAAAGGGGCTACGGAAGCTCTTGACTTTGTGCCGGTTCCGGGACGTTATGAGGGCTGTATTAAAATGCAACCAGGCCAAAAAGCGTACGCAATTTAATTTTTATTCAACCATCACTGATCCATGTATCTGTTTTCTATTCTTGAACAGATACAAAAGAAACACGTAAAAAATCTTATGAACATACAAGGTAAAGCCAAAGAACTCAATACATACGATGCAATCGTTGTGGGTTCTGGGATTTCAGGCGGCTGGGCTGCCAAAGAACTGACAGAAAAGGGTCTTAAAGTCTTAATGCTCGACAGAGGTCGTGACATCGAGCACGTATCCGGTTACGAAACAGCTATGAAAGAAGCGTGGGAGTTCCCGCACAGAGGTCGTGCTGACTTGAAAACGAAAGAGGAATATTGGGCAGGTGTACGTACAGGCTATACCGCAAACGAAGAACATAGACATCACTTCGAAAAAGATATTGACCACCCTTACGAAGAAAAACGTAGATTCGACTGGATTCGTGGGTACCACACTGGAGGTCGTTCTTTGATGTGGGGACGTCAAAGTTACCGTTGGAATGAACGTGATTTTACAGCAAACTTGGAAGAAGGAATAGGGATCGATTGGCCTATTCGTTACAAAGATTTGGCTCCATGGTATGATTATGTAGAGCGTTTTGCCGGAATTAGTGGCTCTAAAGATGGTTATGATGTTCTACCTGATGGAATTTTCCAACCTCCAATGGAGATGAATTGCGTTGAGCGCGAAGTGAAGAAGAGCGTAGAGTCGAAACTTCCTGGACGTCATGTTACCATTGGTCGTGTAGCACACTTGACTGCTCCAACACCTGAACAGACTGCTTTGGGTCGTGCAAATTGCCAGTTTAGAAATAGATGTATGCGTGGATGCCCGTATGGTGCTTACTTCAGTACACAATCTGCAACACTTCCAGCGGCGCGTAAAACAGGTAATTTGACGTTAATCAACGATAAAATCGTTTACCAAGTCATTTTCGACGACGAAACGAAAAAAGCGACGGGTGTTCGAGCAATTGACCAAAATACGAAAGAAGAGGTAGAATACTTTGCAAAAGTAATTTTCTTGAATGCAGGTTCTATCAATTCTACTTGGATTATGATGCAGTCGATTTCAAAGACGCATCCAAATGGTTTGGGAAATGCCTCTGACCAATTAGGAAGAAATATCATGGATCACCACTTAGCTGTTGGAGCCAATGGTACCTACGAAGGTTTTGAAGATATGTACTACTTTGGTCGTCGTCCGAACGGAATTTACATTCCACGCTTTGCAAACTGGGGTTCTGACAAACGTGATTTCTTGCGTGGATTTGGTTACCAAGGTGGAGCTTCTCGCGGAAGAGGTGCGCAGACAGATTTAGAATTTGGTGCGGACTTCAAGAATGCCATGACGGGTGTAGGTCCTTGGACAATGGGTATTCAGGGTTTTGGAGAAACACTTCCAGATCCAAATAACCGCATGACCCTTACCAACAAAAAAGATAAGTGGGGATTGCCTGTCATCGAATTCGATGCAGCTTGGGGCGATAACGAGTGGAAAATGCGTGAAGCAATGATGAATGAGGCTGCCGAAATGCTCGAAGCAGCGGGACTCAAAAATATCACAACCTACCACGACAAAGAAAAATCACCAGGAATTGGTATTCACGAAATGGGTACTGCCCGTATGGGACGTGACCCGAAAACGTCTGTGTTAAATGCAAATAACCAAGTTTGGGGCGCAGAAAACGTTTTTGTTACTGATGGTGCAGCAATGACTTCATCTTCTTGTGTGAATCCTTCGCTAACGTATATGGCATTGACAGCTCGTGCAGCAGACTTCGCTGTGGCGCAGTTGAAAAAGATGAATATGTAAATTGGTATTGTCGATTAAAAACCTCCGTTGACCCAAGTTAATTGGTTTAGCGGAGGTTTTTTGTAATACAGGAATCCAGATAAAATGTTAAAAATGGCAAATATCCAATAAATTCCCCCTTAATCCTCAATTATAAAGCGACTATAGATCTCTTTCGCCTTTTCTGATATAGCTGTCGGGCGGCTCGTCTCATCGACTTGAACAATCGTTGATTCTGCAATAGCCATACATTCGTCATCTTGAAAAAGTTGTTGATGTAATTGTATTGAACTATTTCCCACTTTTATGACTGATGTCCCAATCTTGATAATACCTGGCCATTTAATCTCTCTAAGAAACTGAATATGCAACGCCGCTAATACAAATGTGACGTTTGCATTGATAGATTCTAGGTCAGGGTGGTAGATCATCTCCACGCGCCCTGTTTCAAAAAAAGTAGAAAAAATAGCATTGTTTACATGCCCCTGTCTATCTGTATCTGCGTACCGAATTTTGTCGTAGGTAATAAGCGGAAAAGATTGTTTAGATTGCTGAATCATACCCCTTTATTTGAATTAATTGCTCTTTTAATTTTCTTATTGAATTTCGAAAAGTAAAATTGGAAAATATTCTCAATTTTATAGACATTCTTCTTCAATTAATCCTAAATTTTTTATTCTCCTCCCACTCAAATTTATGCTATGTACCAATCAGTTGCCACTTTCTATTTCTAATTATTCTGTAATGTACTTATAATCAGTAGTTTATTTTGAATTTGCGCCAAATTGATTCTTATAAACAAATGAATATACACGCAACATTTTATTTAGCGCAAATAACAAATCGTTATATTTGTAAATATATAACGATTTGTTTAACCAAATTTCTTCCAATGACCTCTTCCCTGTTGATTCTACTTCTACTACTCGCACTAGTGGCTTTTCTTTACTCTTCTGTTGGGCATGGCGGAGCTAGTGGATACTTAGCAGTTATGGCATTACTGAGTATTGCGCCAGCTACCATGAAATCCTCCGCATTGGTGATGAATTTGGCCGTTTCACTTTTCTCTTTTGTTGGTTTTTACCGTGCTGGATTTTTCCGATTATCCCTTTTTCTTCCCTTCGCACTTGCAAGTATTCCAATGGCATATATAGGCGGAACCATGACGCTCTCCGACAGTATTTACAAGAAAATATTGGCTGTAAGTATTCTGTTTTCTATTGCTCGACTTCTCTATCAAATCGATGCTCCACGCGAGCAACAACGCACCGCACCACTTTGGGGTAGTCTCCTTTCAGGTGGTTCAATTGGACTCATTTCTGGCATGATTGGTATTGGAGGAGGAATTATTCTTAGTCCCTTGATGCTTTTACTCAAATGGGCAAATTTGAAGGAAACAGCTGCTATCTCAGCGTTATTTATATTCGTTAATTCATTAGCGGGTCTGTTCGGTCAATGGCAAAAAGGAGCTATTCAGTTGCCAGAAAATATGATTTGGGCTGTAGCTGTAACGATTTTGGGTGGACTCGTTGGCTCTTACTTTGGTAGTCAAAAGTTTAATTCACCAACATTGAAAAAATTATTAGCACTCGGACTTACCATTGCCTGTTTTAAGTTACTCTTTACTTAATAATTTGTGTATTGTTTTTAAATAATAAGTAAGTTGATACAAAAATGTATCTGAATGAATTTATGAATTTAAAAAAATAGCAAGTTGTTTATCCCAACTTTCTTGTACTTCAGCTTGTAATTTCCTGAAGGCAATAATTAGCTCCTTTCCTTCAGGTGATACCTGCGTTCCTCCTCCTTTTTCTCCACCCGCTTGGGCAATAACAATTGGTTTTGTGGTTTGTCTATTCATGGATTGAATCATATCCCACGCTTTTTTATAAGACATATTCATCTTTTTGGCGGCTTGACTAATTGACCCTGTCTCCACGATTCCTTCTAATAATTCGATTCTTCCAGGTCCAATAAATCGTTCCTCTTCTCCTTCAATACGGATAATTCCTGTGATTTTTAATTGTTTATTGCTTGGAATAATCTCTTTTAACGCCATTTTTTCTTCAAGTCAAAGGTTTGTTTACGATTTCATTCAGTCGTAAAAAATAGAATTAAGCCATTTTTCGCATTCGGAAATCTCGCGGAGAAATACCTACTTTTTGTTTAAATAATCGGGTAAAATGTTGATGGTGTTTGAAACCCATCTCGTCTGCTATCTCATTTATATTTTTGGACGTAACCAAAAGTCTTTCTTTTGCCAATGCGATAAAGTGATTTTGAATATGCTCCTGTGCCGTTTTTCCTGTTTCTTTTTTGACTAAATCGCCAAAATAATTGGGTGACAAATGTAGTTTTTCAGCAAAATAAGAAACAGTAGGCAAACCAAAGCGATGCATTTCATCGTGTATAAAATACGCCTTGAATAGTTCTTCAAATTGATTTAAAATTTTATTCTGAACAGGTAAACGCGACAAAAACTGCCGGTCATAAAAGCGAACACAATACTTTAAAAGTGTTTCCATGTTCGCAATGATTAATTCTCTGCTGTGTTGATCTATTTCTTGACTAAGTTCGGTTTCAATGTTTGTGAAAAATGAACCGATTATTTCGCGCTCTCGCATTGACAAATGAAGTGCCTCATTGGATTTGTACTGAAAAAAAGTATATTGTTCAATCAGTTCCCCCAAACGAGTTCCTTTGATAAATTCAGGATGAAAGACCAATGCTTTGCCATAAGGCTGGTGCCATTCACCGATTGGGTGGCTTCCAAAAACTTGATTTGGTCCCAAAAATACCATTGTTCCTTCTGCATAATCGTATGACGTATTGCCATATTGCAAGTCTCCGCAATAGGTTTCCTTTAATGCAATGACATAAAAAGAAAGTTGGAATTTTTTCCTTTGAACCAATGGAGACGTATTGAAATCAATAAAATGAATGTGCGGATGATTCGGTATCTCGTGAAATTCAGCACAATATTCTTCCAATGTTTTGTAAATCGTCATTTTTACTCGATTATTTTCAGAAAATGAGAAATAGGCTCCCATAAAATACTGAAAAGTGGTAAATAGAACCGTAATTTAGTTAAAAGTTAGGCGAAAGGGAATAGCTAATTTTGTAAATCAATTCGTATTTATTCAACTTATCGCACTATGCACAGTAAACTTTCCTCTTATTTACTACTTTTTCTCTTTTTACAAGTAAGTGATTCTTTCGGTCAAATAGACGCCGATACAGTTAATAAGGAACAACCGGTTCGGTTTTCAGGTACGGTGGGTGTAACCAATAATGGATTTTCTATCATACCTACGTTTTCATTAAACAGTCCAGCAACCATTATCAACCTATCTTGGGCCAAAAATAGGTTCAGTTTTGACCCAGATATTCGCTTGGTTCCAGATGCCAGCAAAGGAGGTTTCATCTTTTGGTTTCGGTATCGTTTGATTGAAAAACAAAAACTTACACTTCGTGTAGGTGCTCATCCAGCTTTTACGATGATTCGTCGTTTTGAGAACGGAACTAATACAGAAATGACGGAAATGCTGCGTTTTCTTGCCTATGAGGTCGTTCCTACTTATCAAATAACCCCTAAATGGGGTATGAGTGCGATGTTTTTACAAGGTCATGGACTTGCAGATTATGGCCCGCAACGCACAGAAGCTCTGTTCTTATCCAGCGCTATTAGTCAGATTCAGATTACGCCCAAAATTCATCTTTCACTTTTTCCATCTGTTTACTTTTTACAAACGGATGGCTATAAAGGCAAATATTTGGCTGTAACTTCGATTTTGGGTCATACCAAAAGTGGTTTTTCCATTCAATCCACTATCAACCAGACGATATCTTCCTCTATTCCAGGAAATCAGTTTTTTATGTGGAATTTAGGTGTGCATTACAGCTTTCTACGCAATTACAAACGCATATAAAAGAATACAGAAGGATAATTAACTATGTAGGAAATTATCCTTCTGTGTTTTATTTTTCGAGTGAACAAGTCATCAGAAAACGCGTTTGATGAGCAGTAAATCCAGTTGCATGATACAACTTGATGGCTTTTTCATTGTAATCCTCCACTTCGAGGCGAAGGGACGCAAACGCTTCTTGCTTTAATTCTTCTTGTAAAAGTTGAATGAATTGTTTGCCTTTTCCTGTCTTACGAACAGCAGAAATGAGATAAAACTCATCCAAATATGCAACCTTTCCGCCAAATTCAAAACTATACGTATTTGCAATGAATTGATAACCAATAATTTGTCTATCCATTTGGCAAATATAGATAGTTCCGTATCTTTTTTCGGTCAAAACCTGTTCGATCTGTGCTTTGCGAACTGTCAAGTCAAAAGGATAATCAAATTCTGTAAAGAAATCCTGCATCATTTGCACAACGAAGGGTACGTCAGACGCAATCATTTGCCGAAGTTCTAGTTCTTCCATTAATATACTTGAATTACATTCATATCACCTATATAAACGAGATAAATACAGAGTTGGCTGTAGCCCATTTCAGCATAAATTTGGGCATATTTCCGAACTTGATTTTTGTGTTTTTCGGAGGGTGACCCCGTTTTATAGTCGATGATATACACGGTTCCGTCTAGGTGAACGACACGGTCTGGGCGCAACATATCACCGGAAGGTAGTAAGATTTCTCGCTCATTTTGCACACGTGCTGGTGGCTGAAAAAGAGGATAGAGCTGAGGATGATTTACTATATTCTCTATGTCCTGTTTGAACTCGTTTATCTCATGAGGCAAAATAAGTCCGTTCCGAACCGCTTTCTCAAGTGCTTGGATGGTATCTTCTTGAAAATAAATATCTGCTAATATTCCGTGAATTTTATTTCCTTTGTCCTTTGACTTTTCTAGGGTCTCAATATCAAAGAAGCGTTCGGAGGAGCGTTTTAAGCGTAATTTATTCTTCATATCCTTGCTATGAATTGTCTCGATGAGATACGATTTTCGCTCAGTTTGCTCGCTTTCATTCCTTTCCTTGGCAATTCCTTGACTGATAAGATAAGACGGATTAGACGGATTGACACTTTGCCCAATTTGCTTCAAATACGATTCAAAAAATGTCCCAATTCCCTTGAATTTTGTTGTATTATTTGTGCCTACTTTAATTGGTGTCAAGACATACAAGCGATCTTTGGGTCTTGTAAATGCGACATACAGCATGTTCAAATTTTCTAAAAAGTTAGCCTGAAGTTCGTTTTCGTACTGATTTTTAACGGGCGTTTGTAATAATTCTTTTTTGGAAGTAAGCCGTGCAACAAGAAGTTGTTTGTCCTCTTCTCCTTCTTTCCGGATGGTTAGTTCGTCTAAATTCGCTAATTGGCTTAAATCCACCCAAATATCGCTGCCAGCTTTTGGTGTAAATTCCCAATTCGCATGCGGGATAATTACAATAGGAAATGCTAAACCTTTGGATTTATGTATAGACGTAATCGTAATTGCATCCACATCTGCTGCTGTTTGCAAGGAAAATTTATGCTGTTTCTTTTCCCAAAATGTTAGAAAATCATCCAATTGGTTTCCTTCACTCGCGCTGTATTTAAGAACAATATCTGTAAGCGCAAAAATATATTCTTTACGTCCACGCGTATCTAGAAACCCAAGTTCACGGATGAGTTTTTCTGTTAGTAAGAATAAATTAGCTTCTGTGCGTTGCAGGGTCAAGGAAATGCCGAGTTCAGCCCAGAGTTCTGCATAACTTTCGGAATCGTTGAGTTTTTCTTTTACTTTTCCGTGCCATTCAATTGAGGGTGGCTGCGGTTGCGTATGCAAAGCAAATAGGCGAATGGCTTCAAATTTTGCCAATGTATTGGAAGGTTCTTGAATGACCTTTAGGAGAGAAATAACCACTTTTACCTCCCAAGCCAACCAAAGAAGAAGTGATTCACTGGTAATGATAGGAAGTTGGTGTTGAGTAAGATATTCCGCGATTTCCGCACCATGTTTGTTAGTTCTTGTCAAAATGGCAATATCTTTTAAAGAATACCCTTCATTTTGTACATTTTTAATGATTCCCAAGACTTGCTTTTTCATTTCTTCGCCTTTTGCCTCGTTTTCGTCATCATCGTTGTTGGTATCTAGCACCAATTTCAGTTCAACATGACCGCCAGATGGGGCATTATTGCGGTATTCTTGGCGATAATCGGAATATACATCACATAAAAAGGGAAATTCCTCTTTATAGGAATGGATAATATGATCAAAAAAAGCGTTGTTGAAATCAATAATCTCTTTGGCACTTCTATAATTTACGGTCAAATTTTGTGTGTCAATTCGCTCAGCGATAGATAGATATTGATCGATTTGGTACGTTGAAATCAATGGGTTTTGGATCAATTTGGCTATATTACCCTTAGATAGATGAACCAAAGATTCCATTTTTCCCCCACGCCAGCGGTAAATAGCCTGTTTGGCATCGCCTACAATCAAGTTAAAGTTTTTATTACCAAGGCTGTTTTCAAGTAGGGGAAGAAGATTATAAAATTGAATATCGGATGTATCCTGAAATTCATCGATGAGCAAATGTTGGTATTTTTCGCCAATTCGTTCGTACAAAAACGGGACGGGTTCTGTTAATACTATTGAAAGAATTTTTCGATTAAATTCACTGATAAATACTTGATTGTTTTCGGTGGTGATGTTATCAAATTCTTCTTTTATTCTACGCAAGAAGCCCAATTTGAGTAAATCCTTGTTAATGAATTGGTAGAGAAGTGTTTTCGGACGAAGTTCTTCCACCTGTTTGTACTTTTCAATTAATTCATCTTTGATTTGATCAATTTGATTCGCTTTTTTTGAGTTATTAGCGTACCACTCGTTTTCTTCAAAGGTACTTATATGTGTTTTTGACATTTCTTTTTTGAAAGTGTCTTTGGGGTTCGTTTTCAGCTTTTGGAAATAAAAGCCTACGCCATTTTTAGCACCTTTAAATTCGTTTATTTCTACACCCACTTGTTTCATAAGTGCAAGTGCTTGATTACCAAGTTCTTGTATTTTTTTATAAGTAGTGTCTAGATATGCGTTAACTTGTGCTCGGAGAACATAAAAGTCTTCAAGTTCAAAATTATCCAGTTTAGAGATAGCGGCATAGTGTTGGTCATTGAGAGATTGGTCACCAAATTTGGCAAGTTCTGGCCCAAGTTGGGTCATACTTTTGTTATTTTCTACAGTTTCCAGCGCGTACTCTTTCAAGATCTCACTGATGCGCGTTGACGTTTTATTTTGTGCTAATTTGAATAATCTTTCGACAGACTGTTCTAAAATGGCTTCCGAGTTTAGCTCTGTTTCGTAATTATAGGGAAGTTGTAAATCCTCTGTGAATGCCCGTGCAATTTGGTTGATAAAACTGTCAATAGTCTTTACTGCAAAGTCACTATAATCATGTAAAATAGCTTCGAAAGCTTTTTTAGCGCGCTCTTGAATGATGTTGTTGCTAGTAGGGTCTATACCAACTTGTGTACAAATAGACTGATACATACTCCATTCGGGTGCATTTTCAGAAAAATTGGGTGATGAAAATGCCTCTAATGTTTGCATGATGCGTTCTTTCATTTCATTTGCAGCATCGTTTGTAAACGTAATTGCTAAAATGTGACGAAAGTAATAAGGTTGCTCTTGATTAAGGAGTAACGTTAGGTAGGCTTGAGTAAGGGTATAGGTTTTTCCTGAGCCCGCGGAGGAGCTATAAATTTGAAGTTTTGACATGGTGAGGAGCGACTTTTTCGGTAAATGTACGTAAAAAATAAATAACTAAACAAGTTAATTTAGCTGATAAACGGGCAAGAAACTACATAGTTTTTCAAATGCTAGTTGATCTTTTGGAAGCCCATTTTTGACAATAAATGCACGATACGTATCTTCTAAATAAGGTAGATTGAGCTCTTTGTGGGTGTAATGAGCAGCAATTAGCCCTTTGAAACACCGGTGTATTTGGTTATAAATGTATGGACAATTTTTAGTAGGGAAATCATTCAACAATTGGCTAATAGAAGACACATGTGTATGTTTTGCGATAAAGGGAAATCCTTTTTGAAGCATAAAATCTTGAACAGACTGCACCATCTCTTTCAAGTCATTTTCAGTTTTTACCTTATAACGGAAGTAGGGTTCGCCTGATAACTTTCCTATGCTTGTAATCCAGGTAGTGGCTTCGGAGCGATAATCTAGAGGAAGTTCTAAAAATTGTTGAGCTAATTCTTCAATAAGTTGACTACGGACTCCTAGGTGCACTTCTATCCACCACTCGTTTGCGATGGCATTTGCATTGAAGATAATTGAATGAAAGCCAGCCACAGTAATCCTTCTGAATTGTTTTTTTTCCAGAATAAGTTTGTACGAATGAGCATTAAAGAACTCTTCGCACATACGGAGCAATTTAAGTTCAAACTGGTTCGCGCGCATGAGCTGGTTATTTTCTATTAGAAGTATAACTAGCCGCATAGAAAGTTGTTTATTCTTTTTGTTTAAATAAAAAAATACTCAATCTAGTTGCCTAGTTGAGTATTTTTAATTAGTTGATTATAGGTTACTTATTTTGTTTTTTTCCGTTTAGTTCCATTCCTTGTACCAAAATGGTAACTCCTTGGACACTTCCATTTGTATCTCTTTTAAATACCAATGTTGCCCCATTGTTGGATTCATAAAATTCATCATAGACAACTGTCCAATCCAATGGGCCCTGTCCCACACCGGGAGCGGTGGCTTGTAAAACGCCTCCTTGGACGGAAACCGTAAGTACATCAAATGGGGCGCCAGACATTTCGTAATTTCCTTGATAGTCAGCTGGTTGTGGTTCAGGACGTTTGCCTACAAATGTTTCACCATTAAACATTAATTCCAAACCGATTATGATTCCGTTGGCATTTTTAGTAAATGTGACACTTCCACTATGTGCTGAAAGCGAGAATACATCTGGTTTGTCTGTAGCATCTAGTGAGGTGGTATTTCCACCGTCGCCCGAACCAATCAGTTTACCGTTTTCAAGATATACCTCAATTTTAGATACAGGTGCGTTTTCAAGTTGATACGTCCCAAGGTATTTCTTTAGATTGATGTTTTGTGCAGTACTTAGGAGTGAGACAAAAGCAAAACAAGCGAGTAAAAGTAGTTTTTTCATCTTTTTTGTGGGTTGATATAATACAAGTTTAGATAATTTATCTAAAATTAAGCGGAGAGTCCATAAATCCCAAACGTTGAAGTGGATATTGGGGTTATCTTGTTTAATTTTGATATCTCATATTAACAAAAAGAAATGGCAAAAGTTACTGACCACATTGCAGCAGCGCAGGGGAAACCTTTATTTTCTATTGAAATCATTCCACCAGCAAAAGGAAGTAAGATAGATGAATTATTGGAATCTATTGAGCCAATGATGGAATTAAAACCTCCATTTATTGATGTTACCTTTCATCGGGAAGAATATTTCATGCATAAAATGCCTGACGGTTCTGTGAAGGAAGTTCGAAGTAGAAAGCGCCCTGGAACGGTTGGGATTTGTTCTGCAATCATGCACAAATTTCATATTGATCCTGTGCCACACGTACTTTGTGGAGGTTTTACAAAAGATGATACGGAAGATTTACTGATAGATTTGAATTATTTGGGTATTGAAAACGTCGTGGCTTTGCGTGGGGATACTGCTAAACCGTACGATTCCTTTAAGCCGAAAAAAGACGGTCATGCTTACGCAAATGAGTTAGTTGAGCAGATAAAAGATATGAACAAGGGTAAGTATCTGTACAGCGATGAGTCTGAATATTTAGACAATAGCAATTTCTGTATTGGAGTTGCAGGTTACCCAGAAAAGCATATTGACGCGGTTGATTTTGCTATTGATTTTGCCAATTTGAAACGTAAAGTAGAGGCAGGTGCTGATTATATTGTGACGCAGATGTTCTTTGATACGTCCAAATACATTGATTTTGTACTAAAATGTCGCGAAAACGGCATAGACATTCCAATTATTCCAGGTTTGAAAGTGTTATCGACTAAAAAACAAGTAGATATTCTTCCCAAACTTTTCCATCTTGAACTTCCTGACGATTTACGCGCTGAGGTCTTGGCGTCTAAAGATGATAAGGCCGCGCGTGAAATTGGTATCGAATGGTGTGTAAAGCAAGGCAAAGAGTTGATGGATTTCGGAGTTCCGGCACTACACTTTTACACAATGAGTAAATCAAGTACGACGATGGCAGTAGCTAAACAGTTGTTTTAAACAAGTCTTGTTTCGCTGTAAAGGCCTCACAAATTAGCTTTGTGAGGCTTTTTTATAAAAACGCATATCGAATTTGAAGACGTGCATCTGTTTTGTAAGGAAAATTAATTTCATCATTTCCTGAACCCATTTTTTCTCTGTCCCAAACTTGTGTGCGGGCGCATCGAGCCCAAATGTCTATTTTCGGGTGTACGGACCAACGGGCTACGATATATGACCGAACGCCTTGCCCATAGAGACTCGGAAAAGAAACAGCAAATTGAACGTCATTTTCAAATGCATACACGCGCGCAGAAAAGTCAGTTGTATGAAAATACCCAATTCTCCCTTGGATTTGCCAATTTTTATGTTTCCATTTTACATCTTGTAAAAGTGCGCCGCCACTTTGTTCCGTTTGTGGTGTGTGATTCCCGACCAATCTTGTCTGAAAAACCCATCGGTTTTCTGAAGAAAAACTAGCTTGTATCAACGCTTGCCATCTGTTTTGTGTCGTCGTGTCGTCTATCAAATTTAGTGCTGAAAACTGTCTGCGTTGCTTTCGTTGAATTTGAAAAACGAATTGTTTTTTATCACGTGTTGCGTATTGCCAACGAAGTGCATATTGAGTACCTGAACTAGGGCCAGAAGTACCAAAACGAAGCCATGGAAATTGAAAGGTATCCACAAAAGCAGTCCAAGTTTGATACTTAGAAACCAAGAATTTGATGCCACTGTAAAGTCCCTTTTCGTTGATGATTCGGCTATTTTCGGCAAATCCATTGCCATAAAAGCTTTGAAAAGAAGGTGCATAATTTCGCCAAAGAATTGCCCATTCCCACTGTGGGTGCAAGGCAGTAACGAGCCCGTGAACTTGTCCGAGTCGTTGATTTTTCGACATCGCTATCTCACCAAAAAAATGGGCATTTTGTTTTCCGAGTGAGTAATAAACAGAACCTACTGTATTTTCTGAACCCGAAAACTCGTGAAAATTAGCCAAAGATGTTGATTTTTTCCATTCTCCGTTGAAAAGTGTATGTAACCATGTCATTCCGACTTGAAATTGCTTCGAAGAGAACGTCAGATTTCCACCCCAATTTGTTTCTAAAAGGTTTTTTCGACGATTTATTTCTGTTTCTGTTCGGTGATTTCCCGCAAGTGAGAGGGAAGAAAATTGAAATAAGCTATCGTTTGCGAAGGATGTCGGGGTTGCATCGCGGCGAACATGGGAAGCAAATAGCGTAAATTCCCATTTGTCCAAGGTATAGGTGGCAGCAGCTCCTCTGAAATAGCCTGACTCAACGAAAGATTGATACGGTCGAATACCGCCTTGACTTCGGCGAATGGTATAAATGGTTTCCCCGCCTTTTCCAACGAAAAATCCTGCACCTAGCACAAGTCCTTGCCCAAATTGTACTTGATAGTCACCGAAAAGAATATTTTTCCAATTTCCTTTTTGTTGAATTTGGACGTGTCCCGAAAAATAATCGGTTACTTTTTGTTCGCCAGGATCTTTTTCAAAGAGAAAACCAAGGCTAAAATCTCGGCTATGTTGCCAGCGATACCGTCCAACTTGGCGAACAGGTGAACCCAGATAAGTGCTATCTGTATAGCCTTTGGTTCGTTCGAAAGTATAATCCCAACGTAAGAGAAAATAGTGTTCTGTGGCACGTTGAAAAAAGGGTCGTCCCGTGGCTTGGCGTGTCGTTTTTATCTTGAATAAGGGGGAAATAATTTCTACCAATTCGAGTGGCCAATCTGGGATAGATTGAAGTTCATAGATGTCTTGAAAACCATTAATTTCTGTTCGATAGTTGATGAAAGCAGAAATTTGTGGTTCGGAGAGTAGAAATAAATCTCGAAGGTCTTGGGCTGTCACTTGATTAATGTCGAGTGGACTTTGGTATAATTGGTAAATTTGCTCCATAAGTTGTAATGTCGTTTCCTCATCTGTTTGGTCGATGGGTAAAATACGTTGCATGATAGCCTCCAAAGCGGGTTCTTTGTGTATGTTTTTCATTTGTCCCCAAACAGGAAAAGTGAGAAAAATAAGGAGAAGTGTTTTCATGGTTTTGGAAAAAGATAGGTAAGTGAAAATTGGCTTTGTAAGGGTCTTTGTACACTCTTTTGAATGGATAAAGTGGCTTGAAGTTTTTTTGATGTTTCTTGTGTAAGTGAAAAATGAAACTGGGAAAGGCGAGAATAATAGCCAAAGCTACTGATGAATTGAGGGCGAAATCGGTAGAAAAGTGTTCCCTGGAAAGCAAAGTATTGACGTGAAATAGTTAAATCTCCCGTTATTTGCAGGACAGGAATCGGTTGAAATTCAACGCCAATGCGACTCTGTATATGCGTTTTTAGTTTAGACTGTAAAAAGGAAACCAAGGAGGCCAGTCTAAATTGGTCAGATAATTGGGTATTGGTACCCATATCCAAACGCATTTGAGAATATCCACGAATGTCAGGGCCATTCATTTGCAAATAGTGACTTCGAAAACCGAGCGACGTATTGCCCATTTTTTTTGCCCAACCCAATTGTATGCACGAGGTGTGGAGCAGCGCATCGCCGTTTCTTTCCAAACCCAGATGCAAAAAATGAGCAGATTTGACCGTTTTTTGTCCGTAAAATTGATATGAGTTTAGCCCACCAAATCCTCTTTGAAAATGGAATTGAAGGAAGGGAACAGAAAATAAGGAGCTGCTTGCCGGATTGCCACGCGCAAGGAGAAAGACAAAGGAAGAAGCAGTAGGAGGGGGAGCGATAGACTCTTGAACGTGTGTTTGCCCCCAACTGGTAACAGACATCAAGCCAAGCATCGCTGCTAGTGACGTATTATTTATTTTCATGGCGTGTATTTTGAATCCACAAATTACACGAATTTGCCCTAAATGCAATAAAAAAAGAGAAGATTACGCTTCTCCTTTTTCGTTGGTTTCTTAATAAATTTGAGATAATGGGTGAATCATTAGTTCGTCTATAACCACATGTGGTGGTTGATTCATCAAAAATAATATACTCCTTGACATGTCTTCTGGCTTAAGATACTTGGCATGTTTAGGATGACCTTGCGGTTCTTTGTGAAACATCGTGTCCACAACACCCGAATAAACCACTGATACTTTTATCCCATATTCTCTTACTTCTTTGCGCAGAGCCATCGAGAAGGCATCTTGTGCATATTTGGAAGAGCAATAAAGTGAACCTCCATCAAAAACACGTTTCGCAACGTCAGAAGCAATGTTGATTATATGCCCCGCTTGCTTTTCTTTCATGAAAGGGAGTACCGCTTTGGAGAACAAAAAAGTCCCCTTTACATTGGTTTCATATATTTCATCCCATTCCGCAGAGGTTATTTCTTCCGCACGTTTGAAAATTCCAAAACCTGCATTGTTAACCATGAAGTCGATTTGGCCAAAATGAGTAAGTGTTTCTGAAATAATCTGCTCGACAAAAGATTCGTCCGAAACATTTCCAACAAAAAAAAGACAGTCGCCTCCCTTTTGCTTGATTTCAGCCGAAATTTCTTGTAGCTCTTTTTCACTTCGAGCGATTAGTACGACTTTTGCTTTTTCTGCCGCAAGGTCAAAGGCCAATGTTTTTCCTATGCCTTTTGATGCGCCTGTAATAAGGGCGACTTTATTTTCTAGATACATAATAGGGTTTTGTGATTTTGTGTCTCATCTTTTCCGTTTCAAAGGTAAAAATTTCTTCTTTCAAACAGCATTTTTAAGGATTTCAAAGATAGGTGGTTTTACACTGTGTACTTACTTAGCAGGCGATTAGAGGATTTTTTTACGCTTAAACCATATATAAATACTTACAGAAATAATAGCCATCAAGCCCAAAGCCATAAAATAACCCGTTTGCCATTTTAGTTCGGGCATGTTTTCAAAGTTCATTCCATAAATTCCTACAATGAAGGTCAGGGGTAAAAAGAATACCGAAAAAATAGTAAGCAATTTCATGACATCATTATTCTTTTGAGCATTTACAGATAAATACGTATTGAGTAAGTTATTTGCATTCTCCAAAACTTCTTCGTAACTCAAAAGAAGGCTTAAAAGTCGGTCTTTAATATCCTGTAAAGCTGTTTTTGATTGATCGGGTACTTCCAGTTGATGAATTACATTTTGAAATATTTGCAGAAGTTTTTTCGTAATTCTTGTTTGTGCTTTCAGAAAATAGAGTTCTTCTAGAGATACTTTTGCATAATCTTGAAGAAAAATGGTTTTCTCTATTTGCATGATTTTTTCATCCAATTCATTCAACGGATTGCGATAGGTTTCCACCATTTTATAAACTAAATAAATCAAAATCTCCTCAGTGGTTTGGAAGTCTTTGTTTACATTTTCTAAAAAATCAAATGGGCTTCGGTGAATGGTTATTATTTTCGAATCATTGTAAAAAAAGGCAATTTTGTTCGATAATTCACTTACTGTTGTTGCTCCTTCTTTGATTGTGGAAGTAAATGCCCTTAAAATCAGAAAGTTATAGTTTGGTTGCTTTTCGAACTTGGGCAAATGTCCATGTTCTAGACTATCTTTTATTTGAAATAGATCTAATTGATATTCTTTCGCAATGAGGTCTAGACTTGCTTTTGCGGGTTGACAAAAATCTATCCAAACAAAATTCTCGAACTGTATCTTGCTCTGATTTGCGTGTTGCGTATGCATTAAAAATAAGTTTTTCAATTCTTGCTTTAGCTCCAAGCTTGTGTGAACGAGGGTTGGAGAAATAAAAATGAATGGATTTTGGACTACTTATAAGCTACATTTTATCAGAAGATTTAAAGTCTAGCATTATCTGAAATGATGCTTCAACAGACAATGGTTCGATTTTCCACTAATTTCCTTCTTTTTACGCGCTAGCTTTTTTGGGTAATCTTATGGATTGGTTGATGTTTCTAATTTATACCATTCGATGTTTTCGAGTGGTTTACGTCGGTCAACCTGAATTTTTTCTGGATAAAATGTTGCTAAATAATCGAGAATGAGTGGTTCAGATTCACCTAAATCCCATAATTTATGGTATTTCTGCATCCAACGAATTTTCTCTAGCCACGTTTCACGGGTGGCACCGTATTGAAGAATAAGTTTGCTAGAATGACACCCCGTGCAATGTGCAAGGACTAGTTCATAATTGGGTGCCATCGTAAGTCCTGTAAAACCGTCTTTTGCGTAAGTTGTATCTTTTTTGATACTTGAAACAGGAAAAAATGTATGTTCATTCGCACCAATAGAACGTACAGAAAGGCCGATAAATAGCAAAATAGAGACAAAAAAGCTAACTAGTTTAATTGATTGCTTCATAGAATTACGATTCAGAAATAATTTTTACGGCGATACGATGACAAGAATTGTTCAGATAACCCTTTGGGTTCCAACCCGGTATAACCATCGGTTGAGCTGCCCCTTTTTCATCCGTTGCTTTTGCCCAAATTTCATAATATCCAATCTCGGGAAAAGGAATTTCTATTCGCCAATCCTGCCAAGCATATTTATTGATTGGTTTTTCTAGTGTACAAGGCAACCAAGTTGCACCAAAATCAACAGAAACTGCCATTTCAACGACTGCCAACTCGCCTGCCCAAGCATGACCTCTAACTTCCAACGTCTGATTTTTGTCCAATATCGCTCCACTTCTTGGATACGTTATAATGGATTTTACGGGCATTGACTCAATAATCCGCATTGGATTTTGAGAACTAACTTTTTCACCAGGTGCAACTGGGTAAGTGGGCACGCGGTAATCATTCATTTTTTCGCCATCGTGAATTTTATTACGTACCAAAATACGTTGAATCCATTTTCCTGAAACAGACGCAGGATAGCCTCCAACCACTAACCGGACAGGAAATCCGTGCAAAAGCGGAATTGGTTCTCCATTCAAAGAAAAAGCAAGAAGTGTTTCGTCTTCTAAGGCTTTGCGGAGGGGAACACCGCGTGAAATGGCAGAAAGAGTTGGGTCGCCACTCAAATGTTCGTCCGCACCATCGTACCCAATATACACAGCGTCCGGTTTTAGACCTATGCTTTCCAAAACATCTCTAAGCCGAACTCCTGACCAAACTGATGAACTTACAGCACCTTCTGTCCATTGATTTCCAGAGGTAGCAGGCGAAAATCCCGCACGTCCGTTTCCGCCACACTCAAGCGTAATTTGGTAGGAATAGATGGGGAATTTTGATTTTAATTGTGCAAGTGTGAAGGATGTTTCTTTAACAATGGATTCTCCAGAAAAGGTAATTGTCCACGTATCTTCATCTATTGACTCAGGTACTTTTCCATTATTTCTGACAAACATTTTGTCTGAAGTCGTGACTTTGTCATCCAATAAATGGACAGGAGTTTCAAGATTTAGAGGTCTGTCACCTCGGGAAATCAACGAAGGATGTTTCCCTGTTGGAATTTCCTGAAATGCTTTGGTTGAATGAATAGTTGCCTTATCTCGAGCAAAAATATCCGAAGAATTGACAAGTAAGAGGGCGCCAGAAGTGGTTAGCGTTTTTTGGAGGAATGCCCTCCGGTTATTGGATTTTCTAGACATACGAATAGGGTTGAATAAGTACTTTGGTTCGTTTATGCGTATCGTCTTTTGACCATATCCATCAGTTCTTCAACTTCATGTGCAGAGACGTCCCACAAAAACTTAGGAACAAATTTACGAACAATTTTATCTCTTGCTTCTTGGTAGTTTGCGCAGTGGTCTAGTTCATGCAAGGTTTCTTGGAAAGCCAAGGCATCTCCTTTAAATAACCCATTCAGAAATAAAAATTTTTGATTTAGTGAAAGACTACTCTTAATAGATTCAATTTTGCTTTGCTCGTTTAGGCTGTTTTGAAAAGGGAAACCAGCCTGACTATCGTTTAAGTTCGTGGCAGGTTTTGGAGGAGTTATCGGAGGATTTACCGGTTTTTGTTTTATCTCATCCTGTGGAATTTCTGGGATGACTGTTGGGCGAAGACTAGAAGGAATAAAAGGATCTTCATTTTTTGATTTTTCAATGAGTTCTTTGGGTGGGGTAGGCACACTTGGTATATGGGTATCCTTTATATTTCGAAGCAGTCTATTTTCAATTTCCTGATCAAAAAATGATTTATTAGCAGCAGATGGAAAAATTGCAGTCACTTTTGGTTCTTCGTAGATAAGACCAGCAGGGACGGAGACGATGGATTCTAATTGTTGAAGTATTTCTGTTGTATCTTCTAATTGAATAGAGGTGAGAATTGACTCGAACAGAGCCGTTGCTTCTGTGAAAAGAAGCCCCGTTTGTGGTAATTGTTGTAGCCATTGATCAAAAAGAGGGGTATTTACCTTAACATATCTTCCAAGCTGTACTGCCCACTCTGGTACGATATAAGCATCCTCGGCCTCCCTCAGTTGTTTTTCGTAAAATGTTATAGGGGACAGACTTAGTGCAATCGTCTGGAAAAATGATTGTGCTAACAAGGGCTTAAAATCTACCTCTTTAATAGAAATATGTTTGGAAAGAATATTTACAAATTGGGTTAATGCAGTAGAAACTTCTTCGTTTGAATAATCAAAATAAGGACTTTTCAATCGGGCAATTTCTTTCTGCCATTTCTGATATAACGTTCTTACTACAAGCAAATTTACTTGGTCAATTGTTGTCAAATCGAGTAGTTGTTCACCAATGATTTGATCTTTATCAGAAAAAAAGTCATCGCAAATTTTCTGTGCAAGTGCTTCTGAATAAAGGGTTGCTGCTTCCAAATTCCATTTGTAGGTCATCTGTAAATTCGTTTTTTTTGTAACACGATTGTATTTTCCTGAAAAGTTAAGCAAAAATTGAGTCTACTTGCATCCTAATCATTTGCAGAGTAACAGAATCTTTTTTGCTTTGCGATAACGAATAAAACAAAAAAAAATGTTTATTGAGCCTCAAAGAGAAAAAAAAGTTGGACAAAAAATTGGTTGGGTTGAAGTTATTTGTGGTTCAATGTTTTCAGGTAAAACAGAAGAATTGATTCGGCGCTTGAATCGAGCAGACATTGCCAGGCAAAAAGTACAAATTTTTAAACCTGCGGTAGATACTCGTTATCATGAAGAAAATATCGTTTCGCATAGCAAACGAAGCATTGTCTCTGAACCTGTAGCTACCTCTTCTGAGATTTTAACCCGTTTGACAGACTGTGAAGTCGTTGGTATTGACGAAGCCCAATTTTTTGATCTAGGATTGGTACAAGTGGTTGCGACGTTAGCCAATCAAGGGAAACGAATAATTATCGCTGGTTTAGATATGGACTCTCGGGGGAATCCGTTTGGCCCTATGCCAGCTTTGATGGCTACAGCTGAGTACGTCACCAAAGTACATGCGATTTGTGTTGTTTGTGGTGATGTTGCGAATTATTCTTACCGAAAAACAGCGAATGAGGCGCAAGTAATGCTCGGGGAAGCCGATACCTACGAAGCACGTTGCAGACGCTGCTTTCACAATGCAGACGAATGATTTTTCGCTCATTTGGAGGGACTCAAAGCTCCTCCAAATGAGCTAAGTAGTAGGCAGCTTTTGTTCGTATTTCTTTTTTCTGCTCCTCCGTAAATTTCTCCCATGTTTGATATGCCATGCCTATTCGTGGGTTTTTTCGTAACTTATCCTCATGTCTAGCGAAAAAATCCCAGTATAACGAATTGAACGGGCATGCTTTTGCACCCACTTTTTCACTTTTATCATATACACACGAACCACAATAATCACTCATTTTGTGCATGTAATTAGCAGAACCTACATATGGTTTGCTACCCACAATTCCTCCATCTGCATATTGGCTCATGCCCCGTGTGTTCGTAATTTCAACCCACTCAATGGCATCAATATAAATTCCTAAATACCAGGCATCTAATTCATCTGGAGAGAGCCCAGCCAGCAAGGAAAAATTCCCGATGACCATCAAGCGCTGAATATGATGTGCATATGCTTTTTCCAGAGATTGCCCAATGGATTTTTGTAGGCAATTCATGCGCGTTTTGCCTGTCCAGTACCAAGATGGAAGTGGTCGATTGTGTTCAAAAAAGTTTAATTGCGCAAACTGTGGCATTTTTGCCCAATATATGCCGCGCATGTATTCGCGCCATCCAATAATTTGCCGAACAAATCCTTCAATCTGCGCTATCGTGATATTCTCTTGATTTTTTTTCCAATAGGAAACCGCCGTTTCCACGACTTCAAGAGGAGAAAGCAATTTGGAATTTAACGCAAAGGAAAGCCGTGAATGATACACACTCCAGTCATTTTGAGCCATCGCATCTTCGTACGTTCCAAAATGAATGAGACAACGGGTGACAAAAAAATGTAGAAGTTCCAATGCTTCTGACCGCTGTATGGGCCAAAAAAAGGCAGTTGGGTTTATTTTTCCGATGGTCTGAACTTGCGCACGTTGAATTTCTTCTACCAAATCGGTGACATCCCGAACAAATTGCTTGGGTTGAAGGGGCACATGATTTTTAGGTAGCTTTTTTCTATTTTCCGCATCAAAATTCCACTGACCACCCAAAGGTTCGTTCTGTTCATCCATCAGAATAGCAAACTTTTTGCGCATACTCCGATAAAATGGCTCCATCAAGAATGTTTTTTTCCCTTTAAAAAAAGTAGCCAAGTCTGTTCTGTTCGTTAAAAAGTGCTCACTAGATACCGCCTTTACAGGTATATTGGGTAGTTCATGAGCTAAAGACTGAAGTTGTAAGTCTAGCCGATATTCGTCTGGTTCTTGGTATTCAAAATGGGAAATTTGTTCAATTTGACAAATGTATTTGATGTTTTGTGCCAAATCTTGCTGATTCATGGAGTCGTGTAAGGTAAGATACATCACTTGGTGTCCATCTGCTTTTAGCTGGGCAGCAAATGCCCGCATGGCAGCAAAAAAGGCAACGACTTTTTGGATATGGTGTTGGCAATAATCCGTTTCTTGTCGCATTTCCATTAGTAAATACAGTGAATCTGTCTTATTTTCTGAAAACCAAGAATGGTTCTCGTTCAGCTGATCTCCAAGAATAAGGCGAAGTGTGCGCATAATTTATTTTTTATCGTAACGTATGATTTCAATAGGATAGGGGGTGTCAAGTCCTTTTTCAAGAGATAAAATAGGTGTGGCTGTAAATGCCTGAAGGTCAAAATTTGGAAAAAAAGTATCTGATTCAAAGTGAGCTTTGACATGCGTACAATGAATCGTTTGGCAAAGCGGCAAAGCCATTTCAAATAATTGTTGGCCACCAATAACAAAGATTTCTTCTTCCTCTTGGCAGGCATAAATGGCTTCTTGAAGACTCGTTACTTGTGTAAAAAGAGATTCGACAGGATAGAATGCCTGACGAGTCAAGACAAAATTTCCAGCTTCAGACCATACTCTATGCGGATTATCGTAACTCTTCCGTCCCATAATCATTTTTTTCCCGTGCGTGACTTTACGCAGATAATCCCAATCTGCTGGAATCGGTTCTGGCCAAGGCAATGCGTTCTTGAAACCAATGCCTCGATTCAATTCAAAAGCGGTAATGAGTGAAATGGAGGGCATGTTTGCTTCCATGAATAGGGGTATATTTTCTATTACTCTGTGAACAATGTCCATGCGATGTGTTTTCTTTTTTTACTGATTTTTGTCGCATTCGGAACTACATGTTTCCTTAAAATAGCCGGATTATTCTCTTTTACTTGACTACTTTTTTTGAATGCATAAAGTGTATCTTTTGCTTTTTTGAGCGCATTTTCCAAGTCAACAATGGGCATTGGATAGTCAATACCGAGCAAACACGTTGCTTTTTGTTGCTCTTCTGGGCTCATTTCCCAAGGACAATGTACGTACGCTGTATTGCAAGCAGCGAGCTCAGGAACCCATCTTCGAATGAACGAGCCATCTGGGTCGTGTTCTTTGGATTGTTTAATTGGATTATATATACGAATTGTATTTAATCCAGTAACCGCTGCTTGCATTTGAAATTGTGGATAATGAATGCCCGGTTCAAAATCAAGAAATAAATGCGCCAAATGTGTGATACCATTTCGCCAATTTTGATACAAAACATGACATAAAAAACTGACCAGTAAAGCACGCATTCGGAAATTGATATAGCCCGTCTCATGCAAACAACGCATACATGCATCTACCAATGGAAAACCCGTTTTTCCTTCTTTCCATGCTGTTAAATGTGCTTCATTTTCTTGCCAAACTACGTCATCATAAGCCCGATTGGTCGCATAAAATTCCAGTTTGTATTCGGTCTCAAATTTTTGGATAAAATGGCAGTGCCACCGAAGTCTCGATGCAAAGTTATCGAGTTGTTTGGCATGGGGAACCTGTTTTTTCACTTCCAGATAGCGTTGATAGACTTCACGAACAGATAGATTTCCCCAAGCAATATAAGGCGATAATCGACTGAGATGCCTTCTACTAGCCTGTGGTTTGGAAAGAGAAGAAGAGTAAGCGACACTTCTTTCCCAAAGAAAGCTTTCCAAATAGCGGTTTGCTTGCTTGCGTCCACCTAGTTGCATTTGCTTTTTTGTGTTCGTATGAAAAGGAATCTTGACCGGGAATAGTTCTGTTAATTTTTCCAGTTTTGTGAACGAAGGCGAAGAAGACAAACAATCTAGTTTTGGATTTTTTAGCGAATCATGCATGTATATATGCCAATCGCGTGCCCAATTTTCTCTATTCTTTAATCCACGAATAATACCATTTGATTGAAATTCCTGCCATTCAATTGTGTTACTTCTTGTCCATTTTTTGATCCATTTATCTCGTTCGAAAGTTACTGCTAATCCTGTTTCTTGGTGGGAAAAGATACATTGTATGGGGAGTATTTCGTGTATTTTTTGAAGGATTTCTGCTGCGTCTCCTTGTAAAATGAGGAGTTTTTGTGTTGGATTTACATCCTGAATTTCCCGTTGCATATCTTGTAGAGATTCCCAGACAAATTGCCAATGGCGGAGGTCATAATGGGGGTTTTCCAACAAAATGGGTTCAAAAATATAAAGAAGAATGGTTGGAGTAGCTGTTTTGGATGCTTCAAGAAGTGGAGCATGGTCAGTAATTCGTAAGTCTCGCTTAAACCAAACAATATTCACGTAGCTTGCCGTTTTAGGAACAGAACATCTTTGTCTTTACTTTTGTTGAAAATATTTGATTTGAAAGGAATGAAAAGCCATTTTTTGATTTTATTCGTTTTTATTTTGATGGGTTGTGCCAAAGAAGAAGATAGTTACGTACCCAAACCACGTGGATTTAATCGGATTGATCTACCGGCAGTCAGTTATCAAAAATTGAAAGGAGATTATCCTTATGAGTTCGAATATTCTACTTCGGCGCTTATTCAACCAGATACTTTTGGTTTGGCGGAGCCTTATTGGATTATAATTTATTACCCAAGTTTGGAGGCACGTATTCAGCTGACATACAAGAATTTCGGAGGTGATTTGCAAAGATTGCAAGCACATACACTCGATGCCTTTCGTCTTGCAGACAAACATTTGATTCGTGCGACAGGAAAAACGGAGAAAATTCAGGCTTTCAAAAACGGAAAAAAAGCAGTCATTATTGAATTAGAAGGCGAGGTACCTAGTCATTACCAATTTTATACAACCGACACCACCAAGCATTTTTTACGGGGTGCTGTGTATCTCATGGAAGTATCAAAAAATGATTCCTTACAGCCTGTCATTGACTTCCTAAAAAAGGACACACAGCATTTGTTGCATACGCTACGTTGGAAGAAGTAGCTTTTTTAGTATCTTTGACTAATCACCTAACAAAGAAATAATGGAAGGCTGGGCAAAAATCTTTTCAACGAAAAACTCCATTCAAGCAGAAATGATTGTGTTTGAATTACAAACAGTTGGCATTCAAGCAGTACACATTAACAAAAAAGACAGTAGCTATCCTGTTTTCGGGATGTGTGATGTATTTGTTCCTGTCGATGCCAAACTGCAAGCTGAAGAGTTTCTAGAGAGCTTAGATTTAGACACCTCCCATTGATTGGTTTATATTTTCGTTTATGACCCTACAAAACTATTCCAATTTAACCCAGCGCATCATCGCCGCCCTTATTGCTGTTCCCATTGTACTTCTAGCTATTTGGTATAATCATTGGACATTCTTTGCGCTTTTTGCCATTATTGCCGTTTTGACTCAGTTGGAGTTTTACAAATTATTACGTTTGGATGACCACCTACCTTTGGCGGCGTGGGGAACATTCTGTGGTGCTATAATTATCACATTGACTTTTTTTATTGAGCTAGAAGTTATTTCTTTTCGCTACTATTACTTGGTAGTTCCTTTATTAACGACGACTTTTTTTATTAAATTATACAAGAAAAAAGACGAAAAACCCTTTGCAAATCTGGGTTATACGTTTCTTGGAATTATCTATGTGGCCATGCCTTTTGCGCTACTTATTGAGCTTATCGTAGATGTTAACCACTACAAACCCTTGCTCGTTGTAGGTATATTATTGATTCTGTGGGCAAATGATTCGGGTGCATATTTTGCCGGTCGTGCTTTAGGAAAACGAAAATTATTTGAGCGTATCTCTCCGAAAAAGACGTGGGAGGGTTTCATTGGAGGCGCTTTGCTTTCTTTTTTTATTGCTTTTTTGATCAGTCAATATTTTGATGTCGTATCTCAGATAGAATGGTTGGCGGTGGCTTTCATTATTGTGATTACCGGTACACTTGGAGACTTGGTTGAGTCGTTATTCAAACGAAGTATTTCCATCAAAGATTCAGGTTCTATCATTCCTGGGCACGGAGGTTTTTTGGATAGATTCGATGGATTATTATTATCCTTACCGTTTATCGTTACATTTTTTAAATTATTTGGCGAATGAAATATAGCTATCTACTAATTTTCCTTTTCATATATCTTGTTTCGTACAACACACAGGCACAAGGTGAAAATAAATACATTACTTTCTCAGGCTTTGTGATTGATAGTAAAACTGAAGAACCCTTACCCAATGCGTATATCAGCATTCCGGAAGCAGGTAGAGGAACTATTGCAGATGCACGGGGTTACTTCATTTTGTATGTTTTTCCGGAAGATAGTATTGTTTTTAGCTATGTTGGATTTAAGCCACAGTATCATAAAATTCCTAAAAAAGCACAACTTAATTATTCGGCAGTAGTTGAATTACAACAGGATGCTAAGTTATTAAAAGAAGTAAAGGTTTACCCTTTTAGTACAGAGGAAGAATTCAAAGAAGCACTTGTTAAAATGGAGTTACCAGACGCGCGTGAACGGGCTTTATTAGAGAAAAACTATAGCCGAGAAAAAGTTGCGGAAATGATTGCCATGCGTGGAATGAGTGCTGATATGAATTATAGGTATGCGATGAGCCAGCAATTGCAACAATACCAGACGCGGGGGCAGGTAACTTTAAACCCATTACTGAGCCCAACTTCTTGGGGTAATTTTATCAAATCAGTGAAGTCGGGAGCTTTTACAGACAAATCTTGGAAAGGAGCAGCCGATGTGATTCCGAGAGAACCAGGGACACGAGACAATATATTTAGAAATGGGGGCAATTAATTGTCCCCATTTTCATTTTCTTTGAACCATCCTGCATACATGACGTAATTATTGGCTGTAAGTAGGAAAACTTCACCTAATTCAGGGCTAACATCTTTCAGGTATTTGGCGGGATTTCCGGCATAAATCGTTCCTGACTTTACGCGTGTACCTTGTGTGACGATAGCACCGGCTGCTACAATTGCATTTTTTTCGATGACTGCCCCGTCCATGACGATAGCACCCATTCCAATCAACACCTCGTCTTCAATCGTGCAGCCGTGAACAATAGCGTTGTGTGCAATGCTGACATAATTTCCGATGACAGTAGGATGTTTTTGATAGGTACAATGAATAATTGCACCATCTTGGATGTTTACATAGTCACCCATGTGAATGCTGTGGACATCTCCGCGAACGACGGCATTGAACCAAACCGTCCCGTGTTTTCCCATGGTTACGTCTCCAACAATCGTTGCGTTGGGTGCAAACCAACATGATTCATCGTACTTGGGTTGTTTTCCTTTTACTGGTAAAATAAGTGCCATAGAATGTGAAATAAAAAAGACGTGTTAAAAAAGAAAAGTTTGAGATGATACAAGCCGCAGAGAGTTGTGATTTCTGTTACACAAAACACCACGTCCTGCGAAAAGTCTAAGTAACGAAAAAAAGCGGAAGGGACAGTTGATTTTTACGTTGATTTTGGGGGAATAGAGAGAAGTTAGGTAGAAAGGTGTGGTATGCATTTATTTATACAGGTATAGCGCAAATCAATATTTTCTTTACATGCTGTTAGTATTCGTTACTAATTTAATTCAAATTTTAAAGGTTTATATGTATAGGATTCACATTCCCAAATCCATTGTACACATTGCCTATTTAATGATAAATTATTCACAGGGTCAGAAATAATTAATTAGTTTATCTAAATATGGTAATAAAAAATGATTTTGTTTAATCTGTGCAACTGCAATTATACTCCTCCTTAAAATTAGCTACACTATTTGATATAGTCTTTTAAATTTTTTTCGCAATATTTATTTTATTGTCAATTGCGTCAAAATACTCGACATAGTCTGTCAAATCAGCATCAATCCAATTCAACATTTCATAAATTTCATTTTTGATATTTTCTGCATATGTTAAATCAATTGTATTTCCATTAAAGCAAATAGGCTCATTATGATATACTCTATTTCTAAACTCTCTTATTCTGTTTAGTTTTTTGACTTATTGCACTTCTATTTATTCCAGCAGGTTTATTTAGAAGAATGTATAACAATTCCTCCAATAAGTCTATAATGGTGAGGGTCGAATAAACTAGTCCAAAATCCGAATGATTGTTCAGCTACAACTTTTCCAGCGGTTACTAATCCTCCTTTTTTTCTTATCGTTTTTTCTGAACTTATGATTGAATTTTTAAGAAAAAATCCAGATTTACTTAATGAATAGTCGCTCATAAAACCATTTTTCTCTGTAATAATCCAGTTTGGATTTGCGAAATGTGTGGATACCTGATAGTTGCAAATGTTTCTCAAGAATATTTCAAATAAGTTTAATACAGGATAGAAAGATTGCGCAACTCTTAAGTTTGCTCTGTATAATTTTTGTACTTTTGTTTTTGAACTACCTGATGCTAATAAAAATCTATTTAATCTAGGTTGCGAAAAATAGTATTCAAGTTTATTATATTCCATTAGTTTTCTCTTAAAAAGACTGATTTTACAAAATATGTCATATATTTGTGTCGTAATGCTTAATCAAGCCTCTTTTCGTAAAAGAAAACGTAATTAAGTGAAAGATTTTACTTAAAGCTCTTTGGTTCTTCCGTGGAGCTTTTTTATGTTACGCACAATTATAAATACACACAAAATTCACACCTATTACCATTATTGATTGTATTGAGTATTTTTTGTGTTGTTTTTAATCAAATAAAACCGAGATTTCCCCAATTTAGAGTACAGTGTTTAGACGGCACAAGATAGAATGAGAAATGATTTCCCAACCTTTTCAGACCCAAATGCTTTCTTTGATTTCTTTTCATATTTTTATTCATCGTTTTGGGAGGTATATGTTTAAGCACGTTTAGAAGAACAAACAAATGTATTTACTGTTTCGCTTTATTCCAAACACAAGTGTATTTCTCTCAGAAATAATAACCGATTGGTTTGGTTCTATTAGAAGCTCTTTGGATGTAAATGAGTCAAGCATAACTAAAGGGTTAAATATAAGCTAGTTAGACGTATTAGTTTTACGAACCAGTTACATAGGTATGGCTCATCAACGGGTGCGCATAAGTCTGTCATATATTTTTCTTATCTGCAAATCTCCAAAGCCGTATATTCTTTCTCTTTCCGAAAACGTCGAGAAAACGATTCCAAAATCTGTCGATATTGTCTCGATTATTTCTTTTACAACTTGGTCAGGTCTGCCCAATGTTTTGTCTTTCGGAAATCGCTCAATATGAGCTTGGCATATTTCTGGTAGATATTCGAAGCACGAAGAGGGAATTTTAGAAATGTCTTTCAATGTATCAAAATCGTTGTTTTGATAGGCTGACCATGCATTTTTACCCAGTTCAATATCTTGGGAAGACAATTGAATTTTTGAGTAATACGCCTGTTCGAGTTGTTCCGTAGTAGCCATTCCGAAACCTTTCCAGGTGTCTGCACTATGCACAATGAAAGGAAAAATTCGAAATATTTTATACGTCGGGTTATGGGCAAGTATCGAAATGACAAACCACATGTTTGTTTGGCAAAAAAGGTCGTTTTCAAACCAAAGACAAACTTCTGAATGGTCAGGTAGATTAATTAATTTTTCAAACTCACGAACCGTTTTGTGAAAATAGTCTTCTTTTGTTACATTGTAAGCTTCCGCAATAAAATCTGCACGTACGTTCCAAAAGTCAGCGATTGTATCAGTCGATAATTTGCCATCTATGAGGCATTCTCTGCAAACAATAAAATCTTGATTGATTTTGGTTTGTTTTAGTTGGTCTGCGAGACAATCTCCGTTTAGTACATGATACCTTGTCATTGATTTGTATTTGGTTTTACCACGCCTATTTTGCGGTGATTTCGGGAAGATTACAGAATTTCATTCATTCAAAATTAGTTGAAATATTGATTTTTTGCCAAAGTGTAAAACGAATACGATTCTTTGTTTATGAGATAGGGTAGGGTATAGAGACAAAAATAGGTGAAAAAATACAATTTGCTGGATGAGAAATCTTTAGATTTAGGGTTTCGTCAATATTGTCGGATATAGGTGTTCTTATTGTGTTTTATCCACACCCTTCTTCTAACATTTTAATATCAAATTCATTTGGTATTGGAATAGTCTTTATGAAATTCAGCCAATCTATTTCGAGTTGTTTAACTGAAAACCCATAAATAGTGGAGAAATTTTCAAACCCAGTTGTCCAAAGTTGCTTCATTTTCTCTACTCCGTATTTTTCATACAAATACTTAAATATTCCGGCACTTTGAATGTATGCAATCACATCATTTTTCTTTGCCTGATTATCGAAGTTATTAATCAGACTTTCAAGCGGGAATAACATATTATTTTGTAAGTAATATGAGTTTATAGAATACATGGGGTTATCATAAAAGCAAAAGTTATCAGTATAAGTTGCTCCGCCTTCATCTAATAAACGATACTTTGTTGGCCCCCAAACTTCGTAAGAGATCAGGTGAAAGAGTTCATGCTTAAATTGCGGACGGATTTGTGGATTGTAAACGAAGAATACTAAATCATTCCCTACAGCTGCTCCTCCTTTGATTTTGTACCCCATTACTTGCTGCATTTCCTCTTTACTATCCACTGCCAGTAGGTAGATTCCGTGTTTGTATGAAGGTACATTTAATACAGATAGAATTCTAGTATAGGCTATGTCTAATTCTTTCTCAATCTCATCTAAGTGTTTTGCTGTGTAGGAGCTATCTTTGAAGTAAATCCTAAACGATTTATAGTTACTGGACGATAAAGATATAGAATCATTGCCAATGAACCCTAAAACATAAGAAGAGGGTTGTCTAAATAGTACTCGTTGTGAAAAACTGTATTGAATAAATACAGTGCAAAAAAATAATGTAGATAAAAATGTTCTCATTTTTAGTTCGTTTCTTTTTTTCCTACTATTCAATCAATTATCGTATTTAATTCATTAGTTGAGCTCAATTCTTACAAGTTAATTCAAACTTTTGGTAGCTCATTTAGGTGATAATCTTCTACAAAAATACGGTATTATAAAATTTGGCTCAAATCAATGAGTCTGTTTTCTTGTCACGTTTTCTTCGACTAAAATTTTTAATGATTTAATTTTTCTTTCCCCTAAAATGAGCTAGAAACGCTATAATAAAACTAATCCAAAATGGCAGTGAATAAACACAATTTACTGGATGAAAAATCTTTAGATTCAAATTTTCTTTAAATGCACGGGGTATTTTTGCTTTTGCGTTGGAGACTTATATTTTACCTATGTTTCTTATCATCCACCAATATTTCTATATGCTTCTATGATAAAATGTTTCGTTTCTTCAAAATCTTTCAAGTCTTTAATGACTAACTCAAAATCACCTGTTCCAAAGTGACCAATTTCTCTAACATCTCTTCCTTGTTTGGGAATAGGATTAATTTGACTCGGGTCGAGCTTTAAATAAACGATTATCCTATTCTTGGATGCTTGCAAACAAGCAAAATTTTGGCTTGTCTTGTAGGCGATATACTTTTTTTTAGGAGACTCTTCAATTGAACCATCTAAATCAATTACAAAGTCCCGAACTGAATTAAATAGTCCTTGCATATCTTCGCTTAACCCTTCAAAATGCTCTTCAATCGTATATGATGCTATTTTTCTTGTCAGAGCTGCCTTTTTTCCTGCCTCAACCATTATTGGATTTTTACCATTAAAGCCATTTGTTTCTTGATTTGAAGTTATTGAAGATGAAGTTCGCTTATAGACTTCTTCTACATTGAATATCCCATTCTCGTAAATTTTGTATTGCCAAAGTTCAATGTTCGCTCCCATTACCTGAACTGCGTGTAGGTCATATTTTTTGTATTCTGGTGCTAAACAAATTACTCTGATGTCTGACCAATCAACGTCAACATTTTTTCCTACTGCCTTATTTGCTGCAATTTGAAAGTCGCCCTTATGGTCTTTAATCCAATGTAAATAGTAAAGACTTTGGTTTATAAGGTCTGATGAAGCAACTTTCTTGTATTCAATAATTACTGGATTATTGTCTTCTGAAATTGCTAAGCTGTCAATCCGTCCAGAATGAATATTTCCTGTTGAAAATTCAGTTGCAATTAGTCGACAATTGAAAATTGTTTCTAGGTTATCTTCAACAAGTTTTTGTAAATCTTTTTCGAGTTTAAAGTCACTTAGTCGAACTCGTTTTGCTTTTCCTTTATCGATTTCAAAAATTGCCATTTATTTTTTGATATTGTGTCGTTTCATAACTCTCAAAAATGTTCAACTTTTCCGGGCCTCCTGTACGGTATTGCTTTCAGCATTTATTCTTTTCGGCTAAATAGATTTCATATTTATTTCCAGGTTAGAGATTAAACACCAAAAATGGCATACATAAAAAAAGCCCTAAAAATTAGGGCTTTTCAAAATAGTTTTAGAAGTTCCTTTCTCCAGCTTCTCTTTTTCCGAGCATTACTGCCCCTACCATCGCGGCTAAAAATAGGATAGATACAAGCTCAAAAGGCAGTAAATAATCTCTGTATAATAATTGACCTAGATTCTCAATCATTCCCACTTGTGAGTTAAAGCCCTCTTGGTTTATAACTTCAGTAGGCGCATTTCGCAAGGCAGCCAATAAAATGGTTCCTAAAGTCAGTCCGACAATTACAGCTGCTACAATGGTTGTTTTTTTATTCAGTTCATTGCTTCCACCGCTTCTCAAATTCAAGAACATGATAACAAACAAGAAGAGAACCATGATTGCACCGGCATAAACGATAATATTTACGGCTGCTAGAAACTGTGCATTCAACAAAATGTAGTGTGCAGAAATAGAGAAAAATGTAAGTATTAGATAGATAACGCTGTGAATTGGATTCTTGGAAAAGATGGTTCCCAAAGCACCGAAAAGCGTCAATATGGATACTATAGAGAAAATGATGACGATATTATCAGGTAAGTTCATTGTACGGGTCGTTTCTAAATGAAAAATCAAGAATTTTGAGATGGATTTTCTTTGAGCCAATTCGCTTGCATCTCTTCTTTGGTCCAAGCCTCTCTGTTGTAACGGTTATCCATGTCTTCAACCAATTGGTCTTTTCCATAAATAACTTGACTTCTGTCTGTAAATACAGGTACAAATTTGTCGTGACGGAGGTAGATAGCTTCTTTTGGACACGCTTCTTCACATAGACCGCAGAAAATACAACGAAGCATATTGATTTCGTACTGTGCTGCATATTTTTCCTCACGGTACATTTTTTCTTCACCTTTTTGTCTTTCTGCTGCTACCATAGAAATGGCTTCTGCCGGGCAAGCAACAGCACAAAGTCCACAAGCTGTACAACGTTCTCTACCTTGTTCATCTCTTTTTAGAATGTGATGACCCCGAAATACTGGCCCTAAATAACGCTGTTGTTCAGGATAACGGATAGTTGCCTTTTTTGAAAAAAAGTGCTTAATCGTGATTCCAAGACCCGTCGCAATGCCAGGAAGATAACTTCTTTCGTACAGACTTAACTCTGTTTTATCCGTTTTTTTCGCTCTATTAGTAAGTTGCATCTTTTTCGAGTAGTTAATTAGCTTAATTTAACTTGTGACTTTGGCTTTACGAATGGCCAAACAAGCGTAAGAACTGTTAAGAATACGGCAAGACCAATCCAGTTTCCGATAAGTGGTTTGCCAGAAAGCATCGCTGCTGCTGTGATGACCATGTTTATAACAGCAAGTGGAATTAATCCTTTCCACCCCAATCCCATCAATTGATCGTATCTGAAACGTGGCAATGTCCAACGAACCCACATATAAAAGAAGATAAAGAAGGAAATTTTTCCAAAAAATACAAGAATACCAACAGCAGTAGCTGCGTTATGACCGCTAATTTCACCGAGTGAACCTACCAATTGTGCATAAACCCAGTCCATACCAGGATAGTTGAATCCACCGAAATAAAGTGCTGCAATAACGGCTGAGGAGATGAACATATTTACGTATTCTGAGAATAAATAAAGTCCAAGTTTCATGGAGCTATATTCTGTGTGGTATCCAGCAACCAATTCATTTTCTGATTCGGGTAAGTCGAAAGGCGTACGGTTACATTCTGCAAATGAACAAGTCAAGAAGATAATGAAGCCCATTGGTTGATAGAAGATATTCCAGTCACCACCGTGTTGACTTAGTACAATCTCACGAATGGATAGAGATTCAGACATCATGATAATCGCGATGATGGAGAGACCCATAGCTAGTTCGTAGCTGATGTTCTGCGATGCTGCCCGAATTGCACCGTAGAGTGAATATTTGTTATTGGATGACCAACCTCCAATTAAAATTCCATATACTCCTAATGAAACCACGCCGAATACCCAGAGAATCCCGATGTTGACCTCGATTCCTTGCACTTGAATTATTTCACCTGCAATTTTCAATGTATCACCAAACGGAATTACCGCACTTGTCATCAGTGCTGTAAGCATGGCTAAACTTGGGCCTAAGATGAATAAAAACTTATCTGCTTTTGCGGGGATAAATTCTTCTTTAAAAAATAATTTACCCGCATCTGCTAACGGTTGTAATAATCCGAAAGGTCCTGCGTAATCAGGGCCAATTCTATCTTGAATAAATGCTGCGATTTTACGCTCAAAATACGTTTCGTAAGCGGCAATTCCCAAAGAAATCGCAAATACAGCAATAATGATGACGGTCTTTACTAAGAATACTGTTTCCATTGTTTTTTAATATACGCTCTTTCAAAACCTCGTTTGAACTTTTTTGAATGAACGATTCTGTTTAATGACGGATACAAAATTTATTGCCTATTCTTTTCTGTGAATAGGCAAGTTTCCAGTGATTATTTAAGAAACTTCTGGTTTTTCTCCATAAGTCCTTGATAATCTTCCGATGCTTTGATGTCTTCTAACTTGTTCAAATAAGGTCTGCTATCGTCTATTTTTTTGAACTGACTCTCCGCTAACTTAACCGCAAATTCAGGTTTTTTGATTGTATTTGCCGCGTATTTATTAGCTGAAATGACAGAATGACGAACAATTTTCGAAGGCCCTTCGATTGTCCAATCGCTTGTTTTTTTCTTTTCGAATCGACACGTATTGCAAATGAAGCTTTCTACTTCTCCCCATTGGTTCTTACGCGCAGTAACCCGGATTACTTCGTCGCCTTTGTACCATAACTGTACTTTTCCACTGCATTTTTCACAATCACAATGTGCATCTACTGGTTTTGTGAACCAAACTCTGTTTTTGAAACGATAGGTCTTATCTGTTAATGCACCAACCGGACATACGTCTATGACGTTACCAGAAAAGTCATTGTCTATGGCTTGACCAATGTACGTACTGATTTCCGCGTGGTCACCTCTGTGCATGACACCATGTACTCTCTTTTCTGTTAATTGATCTGCGGTATATACACATCTATAACATAAAATACAGCGGTTCATGTGTAGTTGAACGTATGGGCCGATATCTTCTTTCTCAAATGTTCTACGTTCTTCTTGGTAACGAGTAGCCCCAGTTCCGTGTTCAAAGGAGAAATCTTGTAGATGGCATTCACCAGCTTGGTCGCACACTGGGCAATCGAGCGGGTGGTTAGCTAATAGAAATTCTACGACCCCTTTTCGCGCTTCGACTACATCAGGATTCGTATAATTTTCGACTACCATTCCATCTTGGATTGGCGTTATACAAGATGCCACCAATTTAGGCATGGGTCTTGGGTCTCTTTCAGAACCTTGGGCTACCTTTACCAAACAAGCACGGCATTTTCCGCCAGTTCCTTTGAGTGGTTCGTAGTAACACATAGCCGGAGGAGCGACTTCAGGTCCGATTTGTCGGGCTGCCTGTAAGATAGTTGTTCCTGCTGGAACCTCTATTGTCTTTCCGTCAATGGTTACTTTATGTAGTTGAGGGGATGTATTTTCCATTATTTTTATCTTTCAAATTATGATATAACTGACATATTTCCATGGTAGACAGCACCTGGTCTAGTTGCTTCTAATGGGTGAGAAATATGCCATTCAAACTCGTCTCTAAAATGTCTGATAGCACTTGCTACTGGCCATGCTGCTGCATCTCCGAGTGGGCAAATGGTATTTCCTTCGATTTTCTTAGCGACGTCAACAAGTAAATCTATATCTTGTGGAGTTCCTTTTCCTGTTTCTATTCGTTCCAATACTTTTGCCATCCAGCCTGTACCTTCTCTACATGGCGAGCATTGACCACATGATTCGTGTGCATAGAATTTGGCAAAATTCCATGTATTTCGAACAATACATGTCGTTTCGTCCATAGCTATGAAACCTCCTGAGCCAAGCATGGTTCCTGTAGCAAAACCACCGTCTGAAAGTCCTTCGTACGACATGACACGCGGTTCACCGTTGGCTGTTTTAAGTATTAAATGTGCAGGTAAAATAGGCACAGACGAACCACCAGCAACGACTGCTTTGAGCTGGTGTCCGGCCCGAATTCCACCTAAATATTCGTCTGAATAGATAAATTCTTCAACCGGAAGACCTAGCTCAATTTCGTAAACACCTGGATTTTTGATATGTCCTGAGGCAGAAATTAGCTTTGTACCAGTACTTCTTCCAACTCCAACAGCTGCATAAGCATCTCCTCCATTATTGACAATCCAAGGTGTTGTAGCAATGGATTCTACGTTGTTAACTACGGTAGGGCATTGATACAGACCTTTTACGGCAGGGAATGGTGGCTTGTTTCTTGGGTTTCCTCTTTTTCCTTCTAATGATTCTAGTAGGGCAGTTTCTTCTCCACAAATGTAGGCACCACCACCTGGTTGAACTACAATTTCAAGATCATACCCTGTTCCTAATATATTTTTACCCAAAAGTCCATTTGCTTTTGCTTCTGCAATCGCTTTTTCGAGAATCCGGATGACGTACATAAGTTCACCACGTACATAGATGAAAGACGTATTCGCACCCAATGCAAAACTTGATACAATCATTCCCTCGATTAAAAGGTGGGGAATGTTTTTCATCAAGTAATGGTCTTTAAATGTTCCAGGTTCTGATTCATCTGCATTGCAGACAAGATATCTTGGAACACCCTCTGGTTTTGCAAGGAAACTCCATTTCATACCCATCGGGAAACCAGCACCGCCACGGCCTCTAACGCCTGATTTTTTCACTTCTTCGACTATCTCATCAGGAGTCATTTTTTTTAATGCCTTTTCTACAGCATTGTATCCGCCTAGCTTGCGATAGACTTCAAAGGTTTCGATGCCTTCTTGTCCAATATGTTGTGTTAATATTTTAGTCGTATTTGCCATGTTGACTTTAGCTTCGTTTTATCCTTGTAAAACTTTGATTTTGAACTTTGTATGAAGAATTTATTTGCTTAGTTCTTCAATAATTTCATCTACTTTTTCATTGGTCAAATGAAGGTAGAATTTCTCGCGAATTTGGAAACAGGGTCCCCAACCGCAAGCAGCTAGACATTCAACTTGTTTCAGGGTAAACTTACCATCTTGCGTCGTTTCTCCTGTACGAATATTTAGTTTTTTCTGAAGGTGGTCATATACTTCTTCACCACCCATCGTACAACAAGGTCCCGTTCTACAGTATTCAATGACATGTTTTCCAACGGGTTCCAAGTGGAACATAGTGTAGAAAGTAGCTACTTCGTATACTTCTACAGGTTCAATTTGTAGTAAACCAGCTACATAGTCCATTGCTTGGCTACTAACCCAACCAAAATCTTCTTGAACAAGATGTAAGATAGGCAATAAAGCCGATTTTTGTTTTCCTTCAGGGTATCTATGTATGATTTCCTTCACTTCTTCAAGACGAGCAGGAGAGAAGGAAATTGTTTCAAGTTCAGTCATCATTATATATAATTAAATGAATCTTTTTTAATTTTTAAGCGTCTAATTCTCCAGCGATTACGTTCAAACTACTCATGATAGCAACGGCATCTGAGATAGTTAATCCTTGACACATTTCAGAGTATGCTTGGTAATAAATGAAACATGGTCTTCTGAAGTGCAAACGGAAAGGTGTTCTTCCTCCGTCACTCACCAGATAATACCCGATTTCTCCGTTACCTCCTTCTACTGCGTGATAGACTTCACCAGCTGGCGCATCTATTTCACCCATCACAATCTTAAAGTGATAAATGAGTGCTTCCATGTTGGAGTAAACATCTTTTTTTGGAGGTAAATAGTAATGGTCTTCGTTCGCGTAATAAGGTCCTTCTGGTAGATTTTCTATCGCTTGACGAATAATTTTAATACTTTCCCACATCTCCATTCCGCGAACCATGAAACGGTCGTAAGTATCGCCGTTGTGTCCGACAGGGATATCAAACTCAAAGTCTTCATAGGAAGAATAAGGTTCCATGACACGCACGTCGTAGTCAACACCGGCCGCACGCAAATTTGGACCTGTGAAACCGTACTCCATAGCTCTTTTTGCTGTGATTGGCCCCACATTGACAGTACGATCCATGAAGATTCTATTTCTATTGAAAAGTTCTTCAAATTCCTTTAAGACCTTTGGAAGTGAATTGTAAACCAAATCCTTAATTTTAGCAATAGCTGTAGGGGATAAGTCACGTTCCATTCCGCCAATTCTACCCATGTTTGTAGTTAGACGAGCACCACATACTTCTTCGTATATTTCATAGATTTTTTCTCTTTCTTGAAATACATATAAAAACCCGGAGTAAGCGCCTGTATCCACACCAAGAATTGAATTACAGATGATATGGTCTGATATACGTGCGAGTTCCATCATGATAACACGAATGTATTGTGCTCTTTTGGGAACTTCAATTCCTAGAAGTTTTTCTACTGTCATATGCCAGCCAAAATTATTGATTGGCGAAGAACAGTAGTTCATTCGGTCAGTAAGTGTCGTAATCTGATAGAATGGTCTTCTTTCAGCAATTTTTTCAAACGCTCTGTGAATATACCCGACCGTTTGTTCACCCGAAACAATACGATCTCCATCCATTTGCAAAACGTTTTGGAAAATTCCGTGTGTTGCAGGGTGAGTAGGGCCAAGATTAAGAGTTGTTAACTCCCTGTCCTCGATAATTGGCGTATTCATTGCCAATGCGTCCGAGGTATTTTTTGCTATATTTGGAAGATTCTGTGTCATTTTTCCAGTTTTTTATCCTTTTGGATTACGTTGTTCTTCTCCTTATTTGTTGATGCATTTATCTACCAAAAAGGGCGTCAATTTTATCTTCACGGGTAGCATCTTCGAGTGGATATTCCTTCCTCATCGGGAAGTAGTCCATCTCGTCAATATTTAAGATTCTTTTCAGATTTGGATGTCCGACGAAGTTGATTCCATAGAAATCGAAGGTTTCTCTTTCCATCCAATTTGCTCCTGCGTATAGGTTTACGGCAGTTGGAATGTTGAGGTCATTTTCTGACAAAAACACTTTGACACGAGTACGAATACCATTTTCGAAACTATGAAGATGATAGACTACACCGAACTCAGCACCCTTATTGTCAGGGATGTGAATACCTGTTATGTCTGTAATGAAATTAAATTTCAGAACGGGACTTGTGTATAAGTATGTAAGGATATCAATGATATTTTCACGTTTTGTTGTGAAAGTGAGCATTCCGTTTGGTTCGGAAAAGTCAAAAACATTTTCTCCAAAATGTTCTACAATATCATTTACCAAATCTTGGTTTGTCATAGGTAGTTTATTGTAAAAGGTTAGGATGTATGGATTTGATACGAGGCAAGAAGTGCTTTGTATTCTTCTGAGTCGCGGCGGCGAAGTGATTCGTTGCGAGCGATTTCTCTTACTTGAATGAGACCATCTAAAATTTGTTCTGGTCTTGGAGGGCAGCCTGGTACGTATACATCAACAGGGATTACGCGGTCAATTCCTTGAAGTACAGAGTATGTGTCAAATATCCCGCCGCTAGAAGCACAAGCTCCTACAGCAATTACCCAACGAGGTTCTGCCATTTGTAGATACACTTGTTTAACAACGGGAGCCATTTTCTTAGCAATTGTACCCATAACCATAAGAAGGTCTGCTTGGCGTGGAGAGAAACTTGGTCTCTCAGAGCCAAAGCGAGAAATGTCATAGTGTGCGCCCATTGTTGCCATGAATTCAATTCCACAGCAAGATGTGGCAAAGGGGAGAGGCCAGAGAGAGTTACTACGTGCTAACCCGATAACGGCGTCTAGAGAGGTCGCAAAAAAACCAGGGCCTTCGTGACCATCTGGTGCATTTACCATTTGTATATTACTCATAACCTTTTTTCTTTTTTTAACCAATTGTGTGTGTGTGATGTTTCAGAAATTAGTCTTGACGTTCCCAATCCAAAACCCCTTTACGGATAACATAGTAGAAACCAGCCATAAGAAGCGCTACAAAGACAATCATTTCCATAAAACCAAACCATCCTAATTTCATAAAGTTGACAGCCCAAGGGTACATGAAGATAATTTCTACATCGAATAAAACAAACAAAATAGCGATTAGGAAATAGCGAACAGAAATTGGGGTTCGTGCATCACCCTGAGATTCAATACCGCACTCGAATGGTTCATCTTTTTGATTTCCTTTTAGTTTAGGACCTAAAAGGTGGGTTAAAGACATAGAAAAAATGATGAATCCAATTGCAGCGCCTAATTGAACTAATATCGGTAGGTAGTCTGAAGGTAAGTGTTCTTTCATTGGGTGTTAAAATTTACTCAAAAATAGTTAATAAGTGCTCATTTGCCAATTATTCTATTAAAATCCTTTTTGTAATGTCAATGTTTTGATTTTTTATTTGAAGAAAATATTCTCCTTTGGGAACTCCTACAACAGAGAAACTTTTCAAGGAGGCAAAGTCCGCTACTTGATAGGTACGTATTAATTGACCTAATGGTGAATAAAGAAGTGCTTGGATGTTTTTTTGTGGTTCAACAATTTCTACAGAGAAGCTCGTACTCGTAACAGGAATAGGAAAAACGACTAAATAGCGCGCAATATCCTCGTCAGTAATTTGAATTGCATTGGATATTTCTGAAATACAAATGAGTGGATTTGAATTAACAAGATACGTTCTACTTGCTTTTGCTGTATATTCCGCCGGTTGTGAAATTTTCAACTGTCTGGCATTTTGTCCAGTAAGAACCCCATTGTTTGATAACCATTCGATAGTTGAGTTGGATTGAAGTGAAACCGCTTGCAATGTAAAAGGTGTGCTTTTTTCAATAGTTGGTTTCCCAGGCGTATCACCGATGAAGATAGATATTGACGGAGTTGTTACAGTACATCCAAATTCATTGGTAGCTTGCAAGGTGTAACTACCTGTTTGGTTAATTTTTATTTTGGATAAGGTTTCTCCATTACTCCATCGAATCCCCTCAGATAGATTTGATTCCAAGAATACATCTTCATTAGAGCAGCTAACGGGCTTACCAACAATGGATACCTGTGGTTCGGGTTTCGGGTTTACCAAGATGGTAACAGCATCGGATTGTACCGTACATCCATAGCTATTTGTATATGAAACGCGTTCGGTAGTCGTTTTGCTTACTACGATTTGTGGAGTAATTGCACCACTTGTCCACACATTATTAATTGAGTAATTTGATCTTAAAGTTGTTGTTTCTCCCTCACAAAGTATACTTGAGCCAATTACTGATATCTGTGGTTTTTGAGGAATCGTATTCTGATCGAAAAAAAGAATAGGGCTGTAGGAAACATTTTTGTTTGTGTCAACTACTTGTGCTTGAAGTTGACCACTCTTGATGAATATAGTGGCATCTTTGAGACCATTTGACCAATTTATATTTTTTTTATCGGTATTTAATGTTATTTGAATTGGAACGTCAGATTCTATAGAACATTTGATTGTTGGTTCAATGAAGCCAGTACCAACAAAAGGTATTGAAGAATTAAAAAAAGCGTCATTAAGAAAAATACTCCATTCGTCAGCAGCTTTATTTAGTCCGACAGTGTTGAAATGTGTCCCGTCGTATCTATCTTCTATTTGGTCTAGATTCGGTCCAGGAAATACATTTTGAGTTGTAGAAATGGTTATATTTTGTCCTTGAATTACATCAGGAGATGTTCTATTGCCTACTTTTGATGTTCTTGAAACTACCCAAGCTATGTTTTTTGCACTTGATTTTCTTGTTTCGCTAATGACCAATTTTAAATCGTTGGCATACTCCTGAGCAGATTTATTAATGAAAGTGTCCGACTCTCCTTGTGACCAAAGGATAGCTCTGATACCAAGGAGGTGATGGTAATAGTTTAGTGCGTAACGTGTTGAATTATAGGGATATCCAGGTTTTGCTCTCAACCCAGAGAAGGGGTTGGGAGCAGTCCCCCCCAATAAACTTTCCCTCCAAGCATCAATAGCTAAACCTTCCCAAGCTGTATTGATAAATAGAATAGGTACGTTTAATCGAGTAGCTAATTTTGCACCAAGTTCCCCCCAATACCAAGACCCATAACCTTCTGGAGCATAGAAAGTATTTTCATCTTTCAATTGTGCAAAAGTGGGGAATGGAGGAGTATCTGTGTCGTTTGCGAAGAAGTTAGTGATACAAGACACCCTATCATCTTGATTGATAGGATGAGCCGTTTCACCAATGACGCCCCTCGCATTGGATTGTCCTGAGATAAGAAAAACTTCCCCGACCCCAACACGATTAATTGTTGTTATTCCTTCCACTCGTTCGTTGAATAATCCACGAACCTCTAGTCGGTACCAACCACCTGTTACCTCGAGTTTACCAATAAAATTACCTCCTGTAGGGTTTGTAGAAATCGTAGTCCAAGGAGTTTCTTGCCCACCATTTATTGGAATGACGCGTGCTTCAACACGTGTTAAAATGGGCTGATAACTCCCCGAAATTTGAATAAATCCTTTGTTGTTTTGGTTTCTTTGAAAAACAGCTCTTTCCGTTGGGAAAGAAATTGAAATTTGTGAAAAAACACCGAATGGAATTAACAGGGAACATATTAATTTCCAAAAGATTTTACTTTTCATCGATAATGTGTTAATGTCAAAAAATCATTAAAATCAATTAGTTAAGTATTTGCCAAAGCACGTCTTTTAGTTCTTTAATTCCTTCACCAGTATGGGCAGAAAACAACGTTACGGGTAAATCGTTACCGAATTTTGCACGTATTTCTGTTTTCTTCTCGTCATCAATTAGTTCGATTTTTGATATACCAATCACTCTTTTCTTATCAAGGAGTTCCGGGTTATGCAATTGAAGTTCATGTACAAGAATGTGATAATCTTCTAATACATCTTCAGATTCAGCTGATATGACGAATAATAAACTTGAATTACGTTCAATATGTCTCAGGAATCGTAGCCCAAGTCCTTTTCCCTCAGAGGCACCTTCGATAATTCCAGGAATATCCGCTACAATAAATGATTTAAAATCATAGTAGGGCACGACACCTAAATTGGGTGTGATAGTCGTAAATGGGTATGCGCCTATTTCAGGTTTTGCTGCCGATATTGCAGATAGAAGGGTAGATTTACCCGCATTAGGGTATCCAACAAGTCCAATATCTGCAAGTACTTTCAGTTCAAAAATAAGCCAATTTTCGAGACCTAACTCACCGGGTTGAGCATAATAGGGTGTTTGTTTAGTCGAGGATTTGAAATGGTTATTTCCAAGTCCCCCTTTTCCACCTTCAAGAATAATTATCTCTTGATTTTCCTCGGTAACTTCTGCTATTTGCTCGAATGTTTCCGCATCTTTAATAACAGTTCCTAATGGAACTTCTATGATGATATCTTCCCCTTGTAACCCAGTGCTTCGGCTTTTTCCTCCACTTTTTCCGTTACCTGCGAAGATATGTTTTTGATATTTTAAATGTAAAAGTGTCCAAAGTTGTGGATTTGCCCGGACAATTACGTGTCCTCCTCTTCCGCCATCTCCACCATCTGGACCACCCTTTGGAACAAATTTTTCTCTCCTAAAATGTACAGATCCAGCGCCACCTTTGCCGGATCTGCAATTAATTTTTACGTAATCTATAAAGTTTGATGTCATTTTTCTTCTGTGAAATAATCCACAAAAGTACCACTTTTTTAAGGGAATAAGAAATACTAATGACTATTTGCCAAAATTACATGCTTTGTTCAATAGTTTTACTGATTTCTTGGTGGATATTTTCTATATCTCCAACACCATTTACTGTAACTACTTTCCCTTGATTTTGGTAATAAGGTAATACATGAATGGTTTTTGTGAAGTATTCATCGATGCGTTTGATTAATTTATCTTCATCATCATCTGCACGTCCACTTACCTTTTTTCTTTCTGCGATTCTTTCTTTGATGATTCCTTCTGAAACATCTAATTGCAATACAAGGTTAATCTTATTTCCCTTACTCGCTACAAATGCGTCCAATGCTTCTGCTTGGGCAACTGTACGGGGAAATCCATCAAATATAAACCCATTTGCTTCTGTATTTCTAGCTACCTCTTCTTCTAACATATCAATTGTTATGGAGTCGGGTACTAAAGAGCCACTGGCCAAAATAGATTTTACTTGTTGGCCTAGTGCAGTTTCATTCCTGATGTGCATGCGAAACATATCACCAGTAGAGATATGTACTAAATTGTACTTTTTGATGATTTTCTCTGACTGAGTTCCTTTACCTGCTCCTGGAGGTCCAAAGATAACTAGATTAAACATATACTTTTTTTGTAATAAATTGGTTTGTAATGAGGTGATTCTTTTAGTTAAATCAATGAACGCTTTCCTAATATAGAACTAAAACAGCTAATTCGATTGAAATAATTGGTAAAATTATCAGACAACAAAGTTATTTGGTAATTCGATAATTCAAAGAAACTTTTGGAATAAATATAAAAAAAACGGGAATCTTATTAGATTCCCGTTTTTTAGAAGTAAGCACAATATTAACTGCTTTTCTTTTTTTCTGTCGTAGGTACAATTGCAGGGGTACCATTCAAGGATTCTAAAAGTTGAAGGGCATCCGCATTTTGTGGATCAATCTTCAAGATTTGTGTGATAAATCCTTTTGCCTTCTCCGTATCTTTCTCAAACAAGAATGCTTTTCCTGATAGATAGCGAAGTGCTTCTATTACAGATGCTTTGTTCTGAACCTTTTGGTCATCGTTTAATAAAGAGACGAATTTCTCATAAACTGGAGCTGCTACAAATGAGCTATCTCCTTTGTATCTGTATGTTTGAATTCTTGCACGGTACAAGTAAGCAGCTGGCCAAGAGTCTTTGTAAAGCTCACAAACCTTACCAAAAGTATCATCTGCTTTATCCCAGATATTCGCTGAATAATAAAGAATACCTAAGTTTGCATAATCAGTTGCATCCGTTTTTCCTTTTGCAGCAATGATTTCTTCCAAAGTAGCCGCAGCTTTATCAAACTGCTTGTTGTCCTTGTATATTTTAACAATGTCCTCAGAGTAGTTGTAAGACGTATCTTTCATGCTAATTGCCTTCTTCATGTAGGCAATTCCGATCGAATCATTCGCCATTTTGTTCCCTGTGTTTGGCAATGCAACATATGCTCTTCCCATGAACCCGTAGTCCATCCCTAGAATTTGCTCTTGGCTTGCTTTACCCAAGAAAGTTTGGATTGACTCGATAGCATCCTGTGCTTTTCCTTGTTTAAACTTGCTATAACCAGCAATACGGTAAACGATTGGATCTTGATTGCAAGATTGGATATCGTCAATTGTTTTTAAAACATTCGCGAAGTCTTCTGCAATATAAGCCAATTTTACATATCTCAACTTAGCTGCACAGTCACCGTCAGAATACTTTAAGTAATTTTGAGCAGATTCTGCTGATTTACCGAATTGTTGGAAAGTTTGGTAATAAGAACTTAACAAAAGGTGGGCAGTCGCATATTCTGGATCAGTAGCAATTGCTTGATCAAGTCTTTCTTTTGCTTCTTTGTAGTTCTTTCCACGTAGCCAGATTTCGCCCATTCTAGCATATACTTTCGCCAGATTTTTGGATAATCTCTCCGCATTTTGAAGCGCATTCATTGCATCTCCACCCTCATTTTTCATTAGATATGCTTCAGCTAAAGTGATGAAATAGTCCGGATTGTCACGCAATTTGGACTTCTCAAGAGCCATTTGAATATTCAAGATTGCCTCTGCAGGGTCTTTAGCGTTTTCGAACATGGTGTAAGCTTCACCGATACGGAACAAAACGTCTGGGTTTTTACTCTTTGTCGTTTTGATAACTTCGTCAAAAATCAACTTTGCTTCTGCTATTTTACCATTTGCTAACTGAACAGCACCAAGTCCAACACTACAAAGTGGGTCTGGCTTTTTGTCCAATGTATTTCCTTTCGTGAAGGCATCCGAGGCTGCTTTCAGTTTGGCTGCTCTGGCTTCAGCACTAGCATCTTTTGAGGTTACTTCAGGCGTGTTTAAGTAATAATAACCTAAATAGAAGTAGTTTTCTGGAGTAGGTGTGCTCTCAGCAGTTTGTGTAAAAATCTTCTCGGCAGCAGAAAATCTACCCGCCTCAAGCTCTCTTAATCCTGCTTCTGTACCTTGTGCTGACGCTGTTGTGTGGATTGCAAGCACTGAAATTAAGAGCAAGTACAGAGATTGAAATTTGTTCTTCATCTTCGCTTCTAGGTTGGTTTATGGAAAAATAGTTAGTAACAATTTTACAAATATAGAATAAAAAAAAGTTTTGAGACCTAAAAAATGGCTTGAAACATATCAAAGTTTGGATTTTGACGAATAAACAGTTTTTTAAGGAGATGGTAGATTTAGTTAACCAACGATTATAAGTTTAAAAATCAAGATGACAGTTTAACCATTCTGAATCAAAACGTGTACCATACGTTTTGTAGAAATCGATAGCTGGTTTATTCCAATCTAGTACCTGCCACATCATGCCAGTACAGTTTGTTTCCTTTGCTTTTTCGACGGTTGCATTGAAAAGTAATTTCCCGTAACCAAATCCACGAAATTTTTCTCGAACAATCAAGTCCTCAAGATACAAGCGTTTTCCTTTCCAGGTCGAGTAGCGGTAATAATAAAGTGACATTCCAACGATTCCGTCTTCAGGTGTTTCCGCTAAAATGGTCTGAAAAATAGGATGGGGGCCAAACCCATCCTCTTCCATTTTCTCTAATGTATTGGTGACCTGCTCCGGTGCTTTCTCATAAATAGCTAACTCTTGAACTAAGGAAAGTATTTCAGGTACATCTGCTTTTGTTGCTAATCGGAGTGAGACTGACATGTAAAATTTAGTTATATTGTAAATAATGTTCCCATTTTTCGATGACTTGTTGGAAGTCGTCTGGTAGTTCTGAATCAAACTGCATCCATTCTTTGGTCGTTGGATGTTCAAAACCAAGGGTTTTTGCATGTAACGCTTGTCGGGGTAAAATCACAAAAAGATTTTCTACAAATTGTTTGAATCGCGAAAAAAGCTGTCCGCGAAGCACTTTGTCTCCTCCATATGCTGCATCTCCAAACAAAGGATGACCTAAATATTTCATATGCGCACGAATTTGATGCGTTCTCCCTGTTTCTAAGTTGCACTGAACTAAGGAAACATAGCGTAGCGATTTTAGTACTTTGTAATGTGTAATCGCTTCTTTTCCAAAATCACCATCTGGAAAAACATCGGATACGCGTCTATCTTTATACCCTCTGCCAATATGTGCATTGATAGTTCCCTCTGGTTCCTTTGGTTCTCCCCAAATAAGCGCGTAATAGGTACGCTGTGTAGTATGATTGGCAAATTGTTTGGCCAAATACTGCATCGCATATTCATTTTTTGCAATGACAAGTAGTCCAGATGTACCTTTGTCAATCCGGTGTACAAGACCCGGACGAATCGCCCCATTTTTGGATGTTGGCAAGTTGTCAAAGTGATGAACCAATGCATTGACAAGCGTTCCTGTCCAGTTATTATGCCCTGGATGTACTACCATTTCCTGCGCTTTATTGATAATCAAGACATCATCGTCTTCATAGACAATATTCAAAGGTATGTCCTCAGGTAAAAGTTCTGTATGTTCTTTGGGTGGATGAGGAAAAGAAACCGTGATGAGATCAAGAGGCTTTACTTTGTAACTTGACTTAACAATTACTCCATTTACCGCGACGGACTCCGTATCTATTGCTTGCTGAATCTTATTTCTTGATGTATTTTTGATGTGAAGGCCAAGGTATTTGTCAATCCGCATCAATGATTGACCTGCATCGACTTCAATTCTGTAATGCTCAAATAAATCATCTTCCTCTTCAAAGAGGTCTTGTTGCTCTGTCATATTCCATTTATTAAGCTACAAAAGTAACGCTTTTATGTTTGAATTAGAAAATTTAATCCAATCTCCCACTCCCTTGGTACGCTGGGAGCAGCCTTTATTCAAACAAAAAAAGGTAGCTGTTTTTATGAAACGAGATGATTTGACGCATCCGTACATCATGGGAAATAAGTGGCGAAAATTGAGAGGTAATTTGGAACATGCGCTAAAGGCAGGCTATGCGGGAATTGTTACCTTTGGTGGGGCTTACTCAAATCATATTTATGCTTCTGCGGCTGCGGCAAAATATGCAGGTTTAAAATCAATCGGGATTATTCGCGGTGATGAACTTCACCCAAATTCAAGCCCTACTTTGCGATTTGCGCAAGAAATGGGTATGCAACTCCACTTTGTTTCGAGGGAAATGTATCGTAAAAAACAATTTGATAGCCACCTTCAAGATTCTTATTTCTGGATTCCGGAAGGAGGAACGAATGAATATGCTTTTTTGGGTGTAACCGAGATGGTTGCAGAAATTGAAAAGGTTTGTATTCCCGATTTTTATGTCTGTGCGGCAGGAACGGGAGGTACTTCTGCTGGTATTTTATTGGCGACTAACCAACAAGTAATAGCCGTTTCTGTCCTTAAGGGTGGCTTCATGCAAAATGAAATCCGGCAGTGGGTTCCAGAAAATAAATGGAATCAATTGCAAACCTGGGACGATTCCCATGGAGGTGGATACGCGCGGGTTTCGCCAGAACTTCGTGCATTTGTACAGCTGCACAACCAGAACGAATCTTTCCAAATTGAACCTATTTACACAGGGAAAATGGTTAAAGCTTTTCTACAACAAGTTGAAAATGAATACTTTCCTATTGGTTCAACAATTGTACTGATACATACGGGTGGACTTCAAACTTTTCCCACGTTGGTTAACTAAGTTCCGCTTGGCCAAACTGCATTTGGTGTAAATTATAGTAAAAACCTTGCTTTATTAGAAGTTCATCGTGTGTTCCTTTCTCCATAATTTGACCTTTATCCAGTACAATAATTTGGTCTGCATGTTGGATTGTGCTCAATCTGTGTGCAATGACGAGGGCAGTTCGCCCTTTCATCAATTTAGTAATCGCAGCTTGTATAAGTTCTTCTGTTTCTGTATCCACAGAAGATGTTGCTTCATCTAGCACAATAATTTTTGGATTTTGAACCATCGCACGAACAAACGAAATGAGCTGTCTTTGACCAACAGACAGGGTAGCGCCACGTTCCATCACATTGTATTCATACCCACCTGGAAGCTGCATGATAAATTCATGCACACCTACCAATTTGGCTGCTTCTCGGACTTGTTCCTTCGTAATTGTCGGGTCACCCAAGGTTATGTTGTACTCAATGGTATTTGAAAACAAGAAAACATCTTGAAGAACAACACCTACTTGCTTACGCAAAGATTTCAGTTCATAGTCAGAAACAGGAATTCCATCAATGCATATATTCCCTTTATTTATATCATAAAATCTTGATAATAAGTTAATTATAGAAGATTTTCCTGCGCCTGTTGCACCTACGAAAGCAACGGTTTGACCTGCTTGAACTTCAAAGGAAATGTCTTTTAAAACAAAATTTTCCTCATTATAGGCAAACCAAACATTTTTGAATGACACGTTACCCTCAATAGATTTAGTAGTATGCCCATTATTTACCGTATAATCGTCTCCATCGAGTAAGTCAATGATTCTTTCCGTGCTTACAATCCCCATTTGTAATGTATTGATGCGATCTGCAATCATGCGAATTGGACGGAAAAACTGGTTGATGAACATGATAAAGGCGGTGACAGTACCGAAAGTAACCTCCATCCCGATGATTTGACGCGCCCCGTACCACACAACGAGTCCTGTACCAAGTGCAGCAATTACTTCAGCAACTGGGAAATAAATGGAGTAGTACAAGATGGATTTGATGTTGGCATCGCGATGTTCTTCGTTTATTTTAACAAACTTATCGTATTCCAATTTTTCGGTATTGAAAATTTGAACAACGCTCATACCCGTGATATGTTCTTGAACAAACGAGTTCAAATTGGCTACGGCATTTCGCACCAACTGGAAAGATTTTTTTACTTTCTCCTTAAAAATATAGGTACTTACGAGCATCAAAGGAATGGTTGACAAACTGATTAAAGAGAGTCGCCAATCTGTATAAAACATCACAGAAATGATGAGAACGAGTTGTAAAACATCTCCAGCAATCGCTGCAAAACCTGAACTGAATACCTCGGCAAGGGTTTCAATATCTGAAATAGTTCGAGTTACTAATCTTCCGATGGGAGTATCATCAAAAAACTTGAGGCGGAGTTCAAGGATTTTTTCGTATAATTCAATGCGAATATCTCGAATAATATGTTGACCTAACCAGCCTGCAGCATAGGTATTGTAAAAGGAAACTACAGAATTGAATACCAGTAAAAGTACCATTATACCAAGTGCAATAGCTAGTTGCGTATAGTCACCGTTGGCGATGGGTCCGTCAATCGTATATTGAATCAATAGTGGTTGAACTGGGGAAAGCCCCGCACCCAACATGATGGTTAGAACAAGTGTATAAAATTGTCTTTTATACGGTTTTGTATAACTAAATAGACGAAAAAGGATGTCTTTATTAAATAATTTAACTTTCTTCGGTGCTTCCACTAGGTGAGATTTTCGGATTTGGTACGATGTTGTACATATTTCTCTAGAAAGAGTAAATATCAGAATATAACTTTAATTCTTGCTTTTAGGTTCGGTGAGATACGTGATGCCTTCAGATATGAAGCCAATTCCGTAGGCATTAAGTTGTATTACACATGCCCAAAGACTTAAAAAAGCGATATGAATGGACTGATTCTGCCGATAGGCGTCTATCCCGACAGTCACAAAATAAATAAGATAGATGCAAAGACCTAGCCAACCGAATGGAGGAAATACTACAAACCAAAAAGGAATGGAGCTAGCTGCTAAAAAGAAAAAGCTTGGGAATAAATGAACAAGCTTGAGTTCTTTTGGATAGAACCGTGCTATATTGATGCGCGCTCTTCCAAAAAAGTGAAGTTGGCGAAAAAATTGTTGAAAAGAGGTTCTTCGTTTATGATAAACAAATGCTTCTTCGATTAAGCCAACCCGAAAACCGCTATTGATGATTCGGATACTGTATTCAATGTCTTCACCCATGCGTGTGACTTTATAGCCGCCTACGGTTTCCCAGACTTGCCTAGAAATACCGAAATTAAAACTCCTTGGATGAAACTGTCCGCCTAAATTATTTTTTTTACCCCGAATTCCGCCTGTTGTAAACACAGAAGTCATGGCATAGTTGATAGCTTTCTGGACAGGAGTAAACGTTGCATCTGCGGCATCTGGCCCACCAAAAGCATCCCATTTATGCATATCTAATGCCTTATCTATTTTTTCGAAGTAATCAGGAGGAATGACTGCATCGGAGTCAAATTGGATAAAATAATCGCCAGAAGCGCGTTCAAAAGCATAGTTTCTAGAAAAACCTTGTCCGCTGTTTTCCTTAAAATAGTAGTGAATCTTCAATCTATCTTGAAAAATTCGACAAACGTCATCCGCTTTCTGAACAGAGCCGTCTTCTACAATAATAACTTCAAAAGGTGGAAAAGACTGATTGGCCAAGCTCTCGAGTAGCTCAGCCAATTCATCTGGACGATTATAAACGGGGGTAATAACGGAATATTTACGCATGGATAGCGGCGATACTTTCTGCATGAGCAGCAATCACTTTTTTGATTAATTTAGGTGTGAGTGCTGTGGATAAAAACAACGATTCATATTGAGAAGGGGCAAGATAAATACCTCTCTGTAGCATTTCATGGAAGTATTTCCCGAATAATGCCGTATCAGATGTCTTTGCTGAGGCAAAATCAGTAACAGGTTCTTCCGTGAAAAATAAGCTGTACATAGAACCAATATGGTTGATGGTATAAGGTATATTTTTCTCGATAAGTACCTGTCTGATGCCACTGACAAGTTGGTGACCAATGTTGTCTAATTCTTTATAAATATGCTTATTTTCTTTCAAATAGGTGAGCATGGCGATTCCCGCTGCCATTGCTATTGGGTTACCAGATAGCGTACCTGCTTGATAAACAGGGCCTTGAGGGGAAACACAGTCCATGATTTCTTTTTTCCCTCCATAAGCACCTACGGGCATACCTCCACCAATGATTTTGCCAAGCGTTGTCATGTCTGGAGTCACACCGAAACGTTCTTGCGCACCGCCGGGGGCAAGTCGGAAGCCCGTCATTACTTCGTCAAAAATAAGAACGATACCGTGTTTGGTACAAAGATCACGAAGCCCTTGAAGGTATCCTGGTTGTGGTAGTACACATCCCATATTGCCAACGACAGGTTCAATAATCAGTGCAGCAATTTGGTTTGGATTTGCCTCAATGAGTGTTTCCACTGCTTTCAGGTCATTATAAGGGGCTGTTAATGTGTCGTTTGCCGTACCTTTGGTGACGCCAGGGCTGTCTGGTGACCCCATGGTGACAACTCCACTGCCTGCTGCAATTAAAAATGAATCGCCGTGTCCGTGGTAACAACCTTCAAATTTGATGATTTTATCTCTTCCTGTGTAACCACGCGCTACACGAATCGCGGACATCGTCGCTTCTGTCCCTGAGTTAACCATCCTGACTTTCTCTATAGATGGAACCATCTCGATGATGAGCTCCGCCATTTGTATTTCCCTGCGTGTAGGCGCACCGTAAGAGAAAGAATTTTTGATTGCCTTTCGGACTGCTTTCTGAATCATCGGGTTGGCATGTCCTAAAATCATAGGGCCCCATGAGTTGATTAACTCAATGTATTTATTACCATCTTCATCATAAAGATATGCTTTTTTTGCCTTTTTGATAAAAATAGGAGATCCTCCAACTGATTTAAAGGCACGGACAGGTGAATTAACCCCACCCGGAATTAGTGGCTGTGCACGTTCGAATAGTTCTTTACTTACTTTGTTCTTCATGAAGAGATGTCTGATTTTATATTTATCTTGAGATTTCGATGAACTGCCCGTCTTGGTATTTTACTATAGGCACTATTCGGTTCACTTGATTACCCTTTGTGTAATCGAAACCGGAAAGATGATATCCTTGTGTGTAATCAATACTATCAAGTTTTTGTCGCGTCGATTGTTTTGTTTTTTGTAAAATTTTACTGAAAAAAGAGGTTATATCGTATCCCAAATAACTGAAAAAAGAAGGTGCTAGTCCAACATGATTGATATATCTACTTTTGAATGAGGTTACTTCTTGTTTTTGCGTTGAGATAAATTCAGGATAAATAATATATAAGTTAGATTGTAAAAACTCTTTCGTTGCAGTACTGTAGCTGAAGCTACTTGCTGTTGTGAAAAATAGTGGATTCATTTTGTATTTGCGTAATGCACGCGCTACTTTGGGTGCAAAGTTGGAATCACCTACAAGAAAAACGCTCCCTGGATTTCCTTTACTTGGATGTATGGACTTTTCGTCAATAAAGGGAACTACTTCTATTACATTCCACCCTAAGTCTTTTGCTTTTTGGGCATAAGCTTCTGCAAATAGTACATCTTTACGTGCACTTCCATGATAGATTGATACCGTCTTTGCAACTCCCAATTCTCTGGAAAATTCCAACGCTTTTTGCGCTTGAGCTTCATATGAGGGTTGAACTAAGAAAGCATTGCCTGATTTTTCAGTTAATGACTGACTATTTGAAATGGGATGTATTTGCATTATAGAATGCGTAGTAAGGTACTCAGCAACAACATCATTTGCTGCAGGATACAACGGCCCTACGAGTACGTCCATTTGTTCCAATACACCAGACTGAACTAGTTGGTTCATATCTTCTGCTGAGTTGCCAATGTCAAAGGGATGTAGTTTGACTTTAATTCCTTTCTTTTTGGCATCTTCTTGTGCCATTTGCATTCCTATGTATAAGTCGTAGATATATTGGTTTTTTCTGTTGATTTGAGTAGGGTCAAAAGTGTCCAGATTGAATGGAAGCAAAACTGCCATATCAATGGTATTGTTATCTCTTGGGTTCGGTTTGATAGATTGGTTATTGGCTGTTGCACTCGTTTCGAAACGGGCACGAAGACGGTTTGTCAATAGGTCACTAAGCTCCAATTCTTGCTTGGTTGGATACTCCTTATTTTGTATGGCCTGAACCAATTGGTGATTTAGTGGAATGAATTGTGGGTACTGTTGATACCACTTTTTTAGAAGGTTTAAATCTAATATTTCCTTCAAATAATGACTTTGTGCTTTTTCAATTTCTTTAAGTAGGGAGGGCTCTGTAATCTTTTGAGCATATTCAAACGCAACATCGTGGTATCCGTCTGCATGATTTGCAAGCGCATAGAGATAATATGTTTCATCTAACTTTTCCCAATTCGGGAATCGCTCCATTTGTTGCCGTAATAGTACACGTGCTTTTAGATAATCCTTTTGTTTAAATTGAATAAGCGCAGAATAGTAAACCGAATATGGTGTAAGTGCATCCGATTGTGCTCGATTAGCTAAAGAGGTAAAAAGCGGGAATGCTTCTTGATATTGTTCGTTTACATAGAGTTGTACAGCCTTTTTGTATTGATTTGGAGGACTCAATGGGGCTTGTTTTTGGGCATTAGTAGATAAAACGCCAAAAATAAAGAGACAAATAAAAGTCAGAAAACGCTTCATAATTTACTATTGCGTGAAAAATGAAATCAAAATATACAAAAAATGTTCTACGTAACAAACATAGAACACTTTTTGTGGTACAGGGTTCAAAATCATTAAGTAATGACGTATTCTCCTTTACTTCTTATTATTTCTTTTCTTTTGATTAATTTCTAATTGTTTCTTTTTCGCCTCTTCGGTGCTTTGAAGTTGCTTTTGAAGATACTCAGTGAATTTACTTGTTTTCTTCGGTTTTGTCTGAAACTTAACTTTGTTCGCTGCTAAAACCTCTTTGATTTTATCTTCATCAATGAATTTACGAACAATAAGTTGTTGACCAATCGTAACCAAGTTAGAAACCAAGTAGTAGAAACTCAAAGCTGCTGGGAAGCTATTCAACACAAAGAAGAAAACAAGCGGAAAAACGTAGCTAATCTTCTTCATATCAATTGGCCCAGGTTGTGCAGGCGTAATTTGGTTGTTGTAATAAGTGAACGCTAAACTAGAGATAGTCATCAAAACAACAAACAAACTGATATGGTTACCTATAATTGGTAAATTTACTGCCCAAGATAAGGGTGCATCATACGTAGATAAATCGGGTGCCCACAAGAAAGGTTGCTGACGGAACATAATCATGTTGGGGAACAAGAAAAACACGGACATTAAAATAGGCATTTGCAAGAGCATGGGTACACAACCGCTTAGCGGGCTTACACCAACTTCTTGGTATAATTTCATGGTTTCTTGCTGTATTTTCACTTGGTCATCACCGATTTTTTCTTTTATCTCGTTTATCTCTGGTGTTAAAATCCGCATTTTTGCCGAGCTCACATACGATTTGTAAATCAAAGGGGTTAAGGCAAGTTTGATAAATAGAACCACAACGATGATCAAGAATCCGTAGTTTGAGATGAAGTTTTCAAACCATTCGAATAAAGGAACGAAGATGAAGCGGTTGATGGGCTTTACGATGTCGTATCCTAAATACACGTTCCCGTGGAAGCCCTCGGCTACTTGATTAACCACCTTGTAGTCGTTTGGCCCAAAGAAGAATCGGTAGTTTCCTTTGCCGCTGTTTAAGTCAGAATAGGGGAGAATAGTTTCCGCTTTTACCAATTTTACAAAGCTAGTATCTTCTACCGGTGTCGTAATCGTGAAGGAAGGTTTTGCCAAAGCTTGACTTTTAGCTACAAATCCAGTAACAAAATATTTTTGTTTGAATGAAAACCATTGAACGGGTATTTCAGGTGTTTCTTGGTCATCACCAACAGAGTTTGCCCCAAGGTCATCAAAACCTTCTTCTGCATTATAAAAATTAATTTGAGCGGCTTTTCTGTTTTCATTTAGGTCATTTTCCAAGATTTTGAGCTTATCTTCCCAAACGAATTTTACATCTTTGTCTTTCAAAAGTGGATCTAGCCCTTTCAAATCTAGGTCATAATCAACCTGATAGCCGGTTCCAGTAATTGTATAAGTCTGCGTAATTTTTTGTGTAGGACTTAATGCCAACTCAAATGAGACCTTCGCAATTTCTTCTCCCTTTATGATTTGAGAAACCGCTGAAGTGGAGAAATGCAATTGTTTTATATCTACAGGACCATTCAAAGTTGAAAGAATAACATTCATGTTTGAGTTGTTCTTATCAATCAACTGAAGTGTCTCATCTTTTTTTGCTTGGAAAGCAGCGTATGTTTTGTATTTTTTTAAGATGACATTCTCTATTGTACCTCCTTTGGAAGAGAAAACAACCTTGATATCTTCGTTTTCAATTGAAATATTTTGCGGAGTTCCTTGTGCAAATGAGGCGAAACTTCCGTAAGTAGTTGCTAATTGAGTGGAGTCAGGAGTTGGTATAGATGTAGAGGAAGCGGCGGCTGTAGTTTGTGTGGAGGTTGCTTCCACTTTTGTTGGAGCGAGTGCTTCTGGAGTGGCCTCAGGTATAAAAAACATGTAGGCTCCGTACATTACAATTAATAAAAGAAAGCCAATTACTTGGTTTTTGTCAATATTTCCCATTCTGGTTACATGTTGTTAAAATTTGTGCAAAAGTCGTAAAAAACTACGATACACGAAAATAAACTTATTATGACATAGTCGTATCCACTAATTCCGAACAAGATTATCGAGTATAATTCCTGTGGCTACCCCTGCATTAAGGGATTCCGCTCCCCCGAAACAAGGAATTGTAATTTTTGAAGAGATATACGGCTCAATTTCGCTTCTTATCCCGTGAGATTCACTTCCAATAAGCAGGGCTGCTGGTTTGGTAAATTGCATCTGATGCATGTTTTCTCCATTCAAAAACGCTCCATAAATAGTTGATGGATAGTTTTTTAACCATGTTTCCAGCTGTGTGTAGCCTACCTGAACACGTGTGAAAGAACCCATCGTTGCACTGATGACCTTCGGATTGTAAAATTCAACGGTATCCTCTGAACAAACGATATTCGGAATACCGTACCAGTCTGCTAGTCGTATGATAGTACCCAGATTTCCTGGGTCTTTTATTCCATCTAAAACTAATAGTAGTTCTGCTTTAGATGCTGTAGAGATGACTTCATTCTTTTTTTGGCGTACAACTGCAACGCCACTATCATTTGCCTTGAATGTGCTTACTTTCTCGATTAATTCGGGTATTTCGATGCTATAGGCGATATCAGTCAGTAATTTTTCGTTTTTTTTGAACCACTTTTCTGTACAAAATAGTTGTTCTATCTCAAAATTTGAATGCAGTAGCTCCACCAAATTTTTCCCACCCTCTACCAAAAATAAACCTGATTCCTGCCGGTATTTTTTGGTGTGTAAGGAAAGAATATTCTTTTGTTGTTGTTTGGATAACATAATCCTGTGTCTAAATTCAAAAGACCAAACCTATTTTTGATCTTCGCAAAGATACAAACAGCTATCTAAAAAAAGAGGAAACCAACTTCCAACGTTGGCTTCCTCTCTTACTTTTCATTTGATCAACGGAATGATGCAAAAACCAGGCTGGTTAAAATGAATTTGCTGAGATTTAACCTCAGCCCCTTCTAGCATAATCGGCTCACCAATTTGCAAGCCGGATGTCATTTCTGCATAATCTGTTAATGATACGGTCAAAGGTTGTTTGTTTTTATTTAGTACAACCATTACTTTTTCATCGTTCTGGTAACGGAAATACGTATAGATACCATTTTGAGGTGAATAATGCGTCAGTTTGCCTTGATGTATGACGGAATTTTTCTTTCTCCATTGGAATAACTTTTGTGTAAACGCCAGTATCTCCGCTTGGTCTGCACGAAGATTTTTTCCTGTAAAAGCACTTGCCGTATCTGTTGGCCATCCTCCAGGCATATCTGACCGAATTTCACCATGGTCATCACTTTTCGGATTCGATAATAGTATCTCTGTACCGTAGTAAATCTGAGGGATACCGCGCGTTGTTGCTAAAAAAACGAGTGCTTGTTTTAATCCAAGTTTATCCTCATTTATTTGCGTATAAACTCTACTCATGTCATGATTATCCGCAAAAATCACCAAATCGTTTGGATGAGGATATAAAAAGTCATTCGCCAACGCACTATACATGGCTATCCATTTCGGGTCCCATGGATTTTGTTTTTCTTTAATTGACTGAATAATAGCTTCTTGAAGCGGGAAATCCATCAAAGAAGGCAAAGCGGAGGTATAACCATTGCTGTTTTTTTTATCTCTTTGCCAATAAGATACAATAGCAGGATTAGTGGACCACTCCTCGCCTACGATAGAGAAATTTGGATATTCACTCATAACGGCTTTTGACCATTCTGCCATGAAATCTGCATCAGGATATGAATAGGTGTCCATTCGGATTCCACCAAGCTGGGCATATTCTACCCACCAAATGGTATTTTGAATGAGGTATTTTGCCAGATGTGGATTTCGTTGATTTAAATCAGGCATGGTCGTTACAAACCAACCGTCAGCATGTTTCTTTTTATCGACTTGTGTCGCGTACGGGTCCTGAATGGTTTCTCGGCGGTGTGTAGTCATAACCGGTTTTTCTTGGTAGTTCAAGAAATCTTTCATGGGTAAATCCTTGACCATCCAATGTTCAGATCCTGCATGATTTAATACACCGTCAATGATTAATTTGATGCCTCTTTTTTTTGCTTCTTTCGCTAGTGTGAGATATAATTCATTGGAGCCATAGCGAGGATCTACTTTGTAAAAGTCAGTGATGGCATATCCGTGATAAGAAGCTTGAGGTTGTGCGTTTTCAAGAACGGGATTAAGCCATAGAGCGGTGACACCCAATTTTTCTATGTAGTCCAATTGGTTGATAATTCCCTGTAAATCTCCTCCGTGTCTGCCGTCTAGCTTGGAACGGTTTAATTTATCTACATAGTTTGGGAGCGCGTCGTTTGAAACGTCACCATTCACAAAACGGTCAGGGGTAATGAGATAAATCATGTCTGACGAATTAAATCCTTGTCTATCAGACGAATAACTCTCTCTTTCTTTTAATTCAAATGTGTGTTTTTCTAGAATTTTATTATTTTTAATCAATTCAATGCTTGCTTTTTCGGGGGTAGCATTTGAAGAAATACGGGTATAAAGAAATAAGTAATTTGGGTTTTCAGGTCGATAAATTTGCTCAATTTGAATGAATTTTGCGTTTATCCGAACTTCTGCATCTTGTATATTTTTACCGTATAATAGGATTTGAACAGAAGGATTCTTCATGCCAACCCACCAGTTTGCTGGTTCTATTCGCTGAACAATTTTTTGCCCTTGTGCCCATACAAAGAGTGGGAAAAGAAGTAAAATAAGGCTTTTTTTTACCATGATTTAAATTTTTTTAAGTGACCAAATGGTGAAATTTTTTGCTGCTGCCTCCAAGGTGGCACGACCGTTTTGGTCTGTTTTGATTTCTTTGTTGGTATGATTGGAGTAATCGACGAGTGTAGCGTTTTTCCAAGGTGTGATAACTGTCTGGGTCATTGGAACTGTCCCGTTGTTCAAAAAGACGACTAACCCAGGAACGGACGCATTCCCTCCTCGAAGTGCGATATATTTTTCACGGTCAGCAAACAAAACGCCGGTTGTACCTTTTGCTAATGTTCTGTTAATGAGCATTAAACGTTCCAATTCTCGCTTTGGCAAAACAGATTCATAGTCCGAATAAAAAATACAGGGCTCACCATCATGCGTTAAAATGTAAGCATATGCCAACAGTTTGTTAGCAACATTTATTCTATTTCCTTGATTTGTGTCTTTTTCTGTATCGTGATTTGCTGTGAACGTGACCGATTTAGCAGGATTCCTTTTCAAAAAGGTATTTCTATCTTTTAAGATGTTCATATTATCTCCGTCTAAAGCTTGTTCCAAAGCATAAAACGTAGAAAATTCAAAAACACGAACTCCTGTCTGGTTTACATACCTTTCCAATACATCTGGATTACCATCCCAAAGTTCAGCAACTGCATAACCACCTACGGCTTCCATCCATTTTTTGATGACATCCGGCGAAAAACCTAGTACGTAATCAAATCGCCAGCCATCAAATTTCATGACATTTTTATAGTACTTTGCCACAGATTCATCACTCTCCCAAAGCCAAAATCGGACATTGGGTTGCACATGCGATACATCTTGTTCTGGGAAAAATAAATCTCCTTCGTCTTTTTGTCTCAAAGAATTGGGATGAAAATCCTCGTAGCTACGTGGAAATTTTCCAGATTTAGGTTGGAATAGCGTATATGTATTTTTATTTCTATACGGATTAAATTGTAAACTTCCGCCGCTGTTGTGGTTCAAAACAATATCAGCGACCACCTCTATTTTATTTTGGTGTGCTGTTGAGATCAACTGTTCAAGCTCTTTTCTTGTTCCAAATCGGGTTGGAATGGTACCCATTTGGTCGTATTCGCCAAAATCGAAATAATCCATGGGATCATAGCCCATCGAAAAACCACCTGACATTCCTTTTGAAACGGGAGGAAGCCAAATACGATTTACACCAATTGCGGCCCATTGAGCTAATTTGGGTTCTATGACTTTCCACCAACCTCCGCGGGGTTCTACATCCCAATAGAAAGTTTGCATCATGATATCTCCAGATGCAGGAAGTGTTGTTAAATCAGTTGGAGTATTTGCAACGGGCTCGGTTGGTGCCTCTGGTGTGCATCTTGAAAAAAGAAGAATTGAAAGTAGTAATACAAAATAAGGGTTGCTCTTTGTCATGGGATTTGAGGGTTTACGTGGTAAAAAAAAGCTGCACAAAAAATCGTGCAGCCTTTAAACATAACCTATAATGAAGCTAATAGACTAAACAATTAACTATCTTTTCACCATTTTGTAGGTTGGTGACGCTGGATTACTAAAATCCAACGTAATATTATACGTACCTTCTGAAACTGCTATATTTGCTCCACCTGGCTCTAATGTACCGTTAGCACCATCGTCTCCGTAGTTGACAGACCAATCATCATTTTCTCTGAACTTGACTTCACCGCTCTTCAGTACCATTCCATTTATATACCAAATACCTTCTTTTGCGTAGTCTAAGTTGAATTTAGTATCTGGGCCATCCCAACCGTTTGGAGTAGCACTACCCACAATACCTAAAATTTTCTTCGCCTCGATAGTGTACGTATTTTTGTTGAAGTCAACAGTGATAAGGTAGCTTCCTTTTTTAACCGCGATGTTGTCGCCGCCTGCATCAAGTGTTCCATTTGCACCTGAATCTCCAAAGTTTACAGACCAGTCGTTGTTCTTTCTGAACTTGATTTCACCTTCATTCAACATAACCAAAGCTCTCCAAGTATCGCTGCTTGGGTCATAGGTTAGCGGCATATCTGGTCCGTTCCAGCTATTTACAGTAGCACTTCCAACAATTCCCCAAGTAAGTTTCTCGATTTTGTAGGTCAAATTAGCGGCATCAAAAGTAATCTGATAGGTACCAGCTGTTACAGCAATGTTGTCGCCACCTGGATTCAATTTTCCATTTGAACCACCATAATTCTCGCCCCAATCGTTGTTTTTACGTATCTTGATTTCTCCGTCACCCAAGGTAACATACGCAACAAAGACATTCGGAACTGCTGTTTTGAAGAAAGGCATATCCGGACCGTTCCAACCATTTGTTGTTGCACTACCCACAAGTCCCCAAGGCGAAGATAAATCCAACTTATCTTGGTAAGCCGTTGCTTTCATGGAGATAATCGGAGAGGAAAGTACTGTAGATTGCCCAAGAACAGCTTCTACTTTGATATCCAAGTCAGCCGCCTTGCCAGGTTCCATACCCAAACCTAAAAGTAAGTTATTTAATTCTTTTACTTTGTAGGTTTTTGAGAGAGCTTGTCCCATTCCTATATTGATTCCCTTGCTAAAATCGCCTCCTTTTTTATCAATTTTTAAATTGTAGGAAGCACCAGCATTGAATCCAAAGTCTGGTTTTGACCAAGAGATTGTGACGGCATTTTGCTCTGCATTGTCCTTGTTTAAAACAAGTGTTTGTACAGATACATTGACAACAGGTGCAGCACCATCAGCCAATACTGGTTTGATGAGCTCATCTTCACACGAGCTTAGCATCCAGAGGGCGCTTAAGCTGAATAGTATTGATTTGAATGTATTTTTCATTTGTAATCTTTCGAATTAATAACCAGGATTTTGTTTTAAATTAGGATTTGCCACAATGTCTGAAGCAGGTATTGGATATAATTTAAGATGATCACTTACCCCTCTTCCTGCTTGTACGCCACCTTTCCACTGCCATACATACTCACTTCCAGTAAATTTATTGAAACGAATTAAGTCTGTACGACGAGTTGCTTCCCAGTACAACTCTCTACTGCGCTCATCTAGGATAAAATCAAGATTAATACTATTTACATTTCCAGATGTACCACCATAAGCTCTTTGGCGAAGAAGATTTACGTAGCCAAGTGCTGTTGCTAAATCACCGCCTGTACCACCACGAAGAACTGCCTCTGCATACATTAAGTACGCATCTGCTAAACGGAACATTGGGTAGTCTGTATCTGGGTGATTACCTTCAGAGTCTGTGCCTGGGCGACCATTTACATCTACATTTTTATATTTTCCTACTGCATACCCATCCGTAAATGTGAAAATATCCTCTACGTTGATATTTTGTCCGTCAGTGTGGAAAATCGCTCGTTTGTCTGGTCCATTTGGTGAAGGGAATTTCGTTACCAATGATGGAGTCGTACGTAATCCTGACCAACCGCCATTTATACCAAATTCTGCTGGATTCATTGATCCACCTACAGGTGCATGTACCAAATAAGTCATTCCGCCCCATGATTTAGTATTTAATCCATCAAAACGGATAGCAAAGATAATTTCAGGTGATTTGTTATTATCTGTTAGGAAAAGACCTTGATAGTTCGGGTGTAATGAATATCCCGCAGCAATGATTTTCTTCGTTTGCTCTATCGTTTCTGTATATTTTGGCGTACCAATATAGACTTGTGCATTCAAGTACAATTTAGCTAACAACATCCAAGCAGCTGCTTTATCAGCACGGCCGTATTCATTCTGACGTGGAGAAGGAAGCTCATTTTCAATTGCTTTGAGCTCAGATTCTACATAGGCGAATAATTCAGCACGGTTGGTTTGTTTAGGCAAAAAGGAACCTGGTGCGTCATTTTCAGTTACAAACGGCACATTTCCAAACATATCCAATGCGTGGTAATAACTCAATGCTCGCAAGAAACGAGCCTCTGCTCTGTAAGCCGCGTATTCTGGACCTGATAAATTGCGTGACGCTAATTTTTCAGGAGACGTTTCCCGAATAAATTCGTTACACAATGTCACCTGATAGAAAATACGGTTATAGAGTGCAGTGATAAATTCGTTATTCGATGTCCAATCCATATCATGGAAATCAGGTAAGCTACCATCGTTCCAGCCAATAACTGATTCGTCTGTTGGCAGCTGTTGCGCTTGCCAATATTGGCGTAGATACGCAGAAAAACCTTCGTCAATTCCACTAATATCGGGCATACCAGCAGGACCTTCCTGTCCTGTTACAGCTAAGCCTGCATAAAGTTTTGCTAATACGTTTTTGTAGCTTGCCGGATTGTCATAGACAGTCGCAGAGGTTACTTCAATGAATGGCTTGCGATCTAAATCGTTTATACAAGAGGCACTAACGACGGTTAAACCGAGGGCAAGTGACGCTACTTTTGAATATTTATTCCAAATCTTCATTTTGTCTTGTTTTTGATGTGTGCTTTTGTAATTTAAAATCCAATGTTTACGCCAAGTGTGAATACGCGTGGACGTGGGTAGAAATTGTTATCAATCCCGCCACCCACTTCTGGGTCTAATCCGTTATACTTGGTAATTACCAACGCGTTTTGAATATTCGCGTTAATCGACGCATCTGCTTTTTTATTGAAAATCTTACCTAAACTGTATCCAAAATTGATGTTATCAATCCGGAAAAACGAAGCATTCTGTAAATAATAATTGCTGAAGTATTGGTTGTTTGCAAAGCCTGTGACCAATGCATCAGATGTCACGTTAGTCAAAAATGGATTCGAAGTCACTCGGAAAACGCCTGCATTGGAGTTTACGTTATTGTAAACGAAGTTGCCAATGTTTGCTCTTGATACAAAACCTGCTGAAAACTTGCCAATCGAGATTTGAGAAGATAAGCCCAAGAATACATCGGATTGCGGTGCTTCATAGCGAATTCTATCTTCTGGCGTAATTACTCCATCACCATTTTGATCTTCATATACGCCTTCCAATGGTTTGCCGTTGGTGTCATATACTTGATTATATAGATAGAAAGTACTTACTGGATAGCCTACCGTGTGGATTTGTGCTGTATTTCCTACACCACCGCCAATTCCACCAGTTAAAATTCCTGGGAATGTTGGGTCAGCTACTTTCGTTAAGTTGGTGATTGTATTTTGATTGTACGTAATGTTGAAACCTAAATCCCAGTTTACATTTTTCGTAGCAATTGGTGTCGTATTGATGCTAAACTCGACACCTTCGTTCTCAATATTACCCACATTGGTTAATAATTGGTTCGTTAGGTTTGAACCCGCTGGAACTGGAATAACACTCAACAAGTCTTTGGTCAAACGTGAGTAGTAGTCGATGCTACCTGAAATTCTACCTTTCTTCAAGGCGAAATCAATCCCTGCATTATAGGTAACTGTCTCTTCCCATTTGATGTTGGCGTCGTATCCTTCTGGGCGAAGTGTTGGCAAGAACGCATTACCAAATTGGTATTGAGCAGTTGATTGGCTTAACGTGTATCGAGGCAAATACGGGTAATCGCTACCAATATCTTGTTGACCTGTCACACCATAACCCAAACGAAGTTTTAACTCAGAAAATACATTGTTTCCTTTCAAGAAACCTTCTTCAGAGATTTTCCATGCCAATGCTGCGGAAGGGAATAAACCCCAACGTGTCTCTGGTGAAAAACGCGAAGAACCGTCTTGACGTATCGTCACAGTCGCTACATACTTGTCTAATAATGAGTAGTTTGCACGACCATAGAATGAAACAAGTGTATTTTGTGTTTTGTAGTAAAAATCGCGGAATACTTCTCCGTTCAAATTCACATCTAAGTCTGTATTTTCACGAATGAAGTCTTGGTAGGAATAACCACCCATCACGTCAATACGGCTACTAATAGAAGGTAAGTCTTTCACATAATTTAAATAAAACTCCAACGTTTTGTTGTTTTTATTCTGTGAATAGGTCAATTCCTGCCCATTTCTGTTGAATGCTAATGCAGAGGTTGCTGGAACAAGATTTGAACCCGAACTTGCTGAAATATCGTATGCTACATTCAAATTAGCACGTAACTCAGGTAAAAAATGGAATTTATAATCCAAAACCATGTTTCCAATGCTTCGTTGAACATTACTTGTATTGTTACGCATTTCAAGCATAGCAAGCGGGTTGCGTGGTGCCAATGTATTAGGTCTTCCTGTGGATGGATCTAACCATTCGAAATACCCATTATACAATTCGTTCCCTGAGAAAACAGGTTGAGTTGGGTCAAAGAAAACAGCTGAACCAATTGCGCCTTGATCTGCAAAACGGTTATCTGTGATAGAGCCTTTCAAATTGATGTCCACTTTCAAATGGTTATCCAAGAAAGTAGGAGAGAGGTTCAATGAACCTGATGTTCTACCCATATTGGATGTCTTCAAAATACCATTTTGGTTTAAATAACCCAAAGAAACACGGTAAGGAACTCCTTTCGCTGCACCACTAACGCTCAGGTTATTGTCTGTTGTGTAGGCAGTACGGTAGATTTGGTCAGCCCAGTTTGTGTTTTCTGTGCCAAGAGCTGCGATTTGCGTGGCATTTCCACGTGAGCGAACTAAATCTGTAAATTCGGTTGCGTTCAGTGTGTTGACATCGTTCATGCGGGATGCTGAAGAGGCCAATGTGCTGAAGTTTACACGCATTTTCCCAGTTTTAGAGCCTTTTTTTGTTGTAATTAGAATTACCCCATTGGATGCACGTGAACCATAAATGGCAGTAGCCGATGCATCTTTCAATACGGTGAAAGTCTCAATATCATTCGGGTTAATCAAGCTGAGTGCATTTGGTGAGCCAGAAATACCATTATTGTCCAAAGGAACACCATCCAAAACGATTAATGGATCATTGTTGGCATTTAGTGAAGAACCTCCACGAATACGAATGGTGCTACCGCTACCTGGCGCACCTCCATTTGAAGTAATCTGAACACCAGCTAATTTACCAGATACAAGTTGCTCTGGCGTTGTTAATTGCCCTTTAACGAAATCAGCGGATGAAATACTCACCACAGATCCTGTTAAATCTTTCTTTTTCTGACTTCCGTAACCAATGACGACTACTTCATTCAAAATTTGAGAATCATCTACCAACTCAACTGAAATGGCAGATTTGTTTCCAACCACGACTTCTTGTGTGGTTTTTCCAATGAAACTAAATACCAACGTGCTATTTTCTGAAACAGCGATGGAGTAGTTTCCTTGTGCGTCTGTTTGTGTTCCTTGTGTGCTTCCTTTCACTTGGACAGTTACACCAGGCATTGCTGATTTATCTGTTCCGTCAGTCACTTTACCCGTTACTGTTCGTTGGGCAAAAGTGCTAAGTGAGATAAAAAAAAACAAAGAGAGTGTGGCGATAAAGCCCACAAAATGCGAAGGTTTTCGAGAGCTACCCGAAGTGTGTGTACAACTTCTCTGCATAAGACTTTTTGTTAAAGTATTGATAATTGGTCACCCTTGCACAAAGGGGTACAAGGGAATGCACAAAATTATCAATAAAATGTCCTATTAGTCGTACCATATTGTAATTTTATAATTATTTCAAGAAATAATTATAAGTTACTGATAAATAGGTAGTTGTGTATGGTTTTTAGTACCTTTTTCTTAAAATGGTACTAAGTTGTTTCTTTTTTAAGTTGTTCTAGGTATTCTCGAGGGGTTAAATCTGTATGTTTCTTGAAGGAGCGGTTGAAGGCAGTCTTTGAGTTGAAGCCCACTTCGTAAGCTAAACTTAATAAAGTGAACTGTGCATTCTTATTGTCTTGCAGCATTGTTTTGAATGCCTCGATACGATATGAATTGATGAAGTCAAAGAAATTTTTTCCGAATAAATCATTCAAAACTTTTGATAAAACGTGAGGAGGAACTTTGAGTTGATTGGCCAGTTCAGTCAAACTTAACTTTGGATTTGTATAGGGACGATTTTTTTCCATATACTTTTGTAACTTATCTGCAATAGGCTTTAAATCCTCCTGTGTTTCACCCGGATTTGTAAGTAATGAGTTGTCATCTTGAACGGAGGCACTTACGGTTGTGTCTAAAACATCATCAAAAATAGATAGATAAGTAGGGGATGCCTTGAATGTTTCTGGTTGGTGTATGGCATAATAGCCAATAAAAAAAGGTATTAGCGAAAAAGAAAGCCAAATGAAATCAATGAGATTTTCGAGTGTGTTTGTCAACTCGAAATTACCTATTTTGCTCACTGCCATTAGTATAAAAAAGAAAGACCAAAGAAGTAGCGTAAGTAATTGTATCCATGAGACAGCCTGCAAATAATGTAGGTTTTGGTCATCAGAGAAATTGGTATGAAAAGCATGTTGGTAAGATTGTACCGTTTTCTTAAACAAACGCCAATAATAGATATTCCATACTAACCCAAAAAAACCACTTGCAGTAAATAAGGAGATGAGCGGCCAATCTTGATTCATTAGATCTTCCAAAAGATTTGTATCATCTTTAAAAAGGAAGGGTAAGTAAATGATGAATTGTACACCGAATGCAAAAAAGTGCCAATACCATCTTGATGGAAATCCTGAGTTTTTAAATAGAAGTTTTACTAAATAAAAGTAATAAAGGGGGCTGTATATAAAAAGAATGAAGTCTGAAAGTAGCAGTATTTTGGGAAATCTATTGGCAATTTCTTGATAATTTCCAAAGATATATAGTAAGAGCATGATAGATGAAATACCCAGAGTGACAAGTAACCATTTATTTGCTTCCTTATTATTCGTTTGGATAGTCGGGATGGCAATAATGAGTAAAAAGCCCTGAAAGACAGAAAAAAGTAAGAGTAGATCCACCAAGGAGAATAAATGCAAAGAGCCATTCAGATCTTCCCAACCATTGATAGCTACCGGAATAGAAGCAAATGTGTCTTTTTCATTCGCAATGAACGTTCTGTTTGGTCTCGCTTTTCCATTTTCTCTCGCTTCAACTGACGCCCAGTTACCACGTGTAAACTTATACTCTAGTTTGGGTAAATCGGTATAGATAGTTGTTTCAAAAACACCGTCTATCCGTCGAATAAGTTTATATTCCGTATTTGCAGGATCCCAATTATTAAAATTTCCTGTCAAGTAAATAGCTGCATCATGTGGTGTGTTTTCAGGTAGCTTCTGAATGATGAACTGGTAAGAGTGATGCCTTTCCCATCCTAAAATTTCAAAATAATAGATGGGATGTTCACCTAATATTTCTGTAGAAAAACGGCGATTTATGATGGGTTCGCCACGCGAGGTTCCTTCCGTTAAGCCCCAAGTTCCTTGCGTAAATTTGAATTCAAAGCCTTTTTTAGGAAGTGGCAAAGAAATGATAAATGTACTATCATTCTGCTTTTTGAGTTTGTATTCTGCATTCCTTGGATTCCATTCGTTTAGGTCTGTGGCGATATATAGCTTGTCGGGTTTTGTAGCAGATGGGTGTATTTTGACGACAAAAATCGCCTCTTTTTGTTGTCCAACACTTTGTGACAACAAAAAGAGGTGAAATAGTATATGGATAAGGGCTAATGAATGACTTCTTACTAGCTTAGAACAGAGCCAATTGGTTTTCAGTAGTGTCTTCCCCTTCATCGTCAATGTTATTTTCTTGGTTTTGAGTAAGTTCTTTTTCCAAAGGAACTACTATTTTTTCTGAAGCCAACGTGGTAACTTGAAGAATTTTATCGAAAGGGATTTTATTCCCCATTGCTTTCCATCCTCGAACATCTACAAATTCCTCAAGCTTGACAATTTCTTTTTCAATAGGGGAAGAGCGTTTTTCACGCTTGAAAGTAATCTCAACACGTGGCATTTCATCATAAGAAATAGCCAAGAGTTCACTTTTTGGATGGTCAGAAATGAAATTAAATTTTTTATCTAATGTGGTCGTCTCAATTTTGAAACGCTTGACGTAATAATTCTTCTGCTCACCGTCCATATAAACCGCACTTACCACGCTATCAGGCTGGAATTGCGCAATAATGCTCACTTGTTTGGGGTCATAGTGATTTGTTAACTCAAAATTTGTCAATTCATATTCGCCATTTTTGTACAAGACAATAATTTTATCATCTGCTCCAAAATTTCCTAAAAACTGCCCATGTTCGTCTTTGTTCAGGCGACCAATCGTTGGTAAATACCAAATATCTACGCCACCAAGTGTGGACTTTCCTGCCGTTTTGAATGCCACTTTCCGGACAGGATATTTGGTCACTAAATAACCCAAAGCAGACCGGTTTTTGATGTCATTTTCTGCAAAATCCCATTCAAATACTTTCTTTTTCGCTGTACTAGCAGCGGTCAGATGAATAGTGACTTGCTCCGCTTCTCCGTTTTCATTTGCAGAAAAATAATGCACCTTTGATTTGGGTGTACCCTTTGTCACATCGTATTCTTTGTCACGTGTTACGGACGTGACCGGAAAACGCTTGGCGAATGTTCTGCCCGTTTGTCCGTCCGAATAAATTACATTGTAAACCATTCGCTCGTCATTTTTTCTGTAAACGGCACAATGAATAATGTCTTTTCCTACAAATGTTTTATCTTGAATCTTGGTAATCAAGTATTTACCATCCTTTCTGAATACAATAATGTCGTCAATATCTGAGCAATCCATCACGTATTCGTCTTTCTTTAATCCATAACCGACAAAACCTCCAACACGATCTACATATAATTTTTGGTTATTAGCTGCTACAACTGCTGCTTGTACATCTCCAAACTCTCTGATTTCTGTCCGTCTTTCTCTGCCTTTGCTGTATTTTTTTAACAGCATTTGATAAAACTCTATCGCGTAGCGAACAATATTTTGTAAGTTATCTTCTACTTGTGCCAGCTCTTCTTGCTGTTTTCGCATCAATTCGTCTGCTTTAAATGCATCGTATTTGGAGATACGTTTGATACGTATTTCGGTTAATCGAATGATGTCTTCTTCAATAATCTCTCTGTAAAAATCTGATTTATAGGGAGTTAGTCCTTTGTCTATCGTCTGAATCACCTCCTCAAACGTGGTACATTCTTCAATATCTCGGTAAATTCGCTTTTCAATGAATATTTTCTCAAGTGAGCTATACAGGAGTTTCTCCATAAGCTCATTTTTACGAATTTCTAATTCGCGTTGGAGCAAATGAAGCGTTTGATCTGTGGAGGCTTTCAAAATATCACTGACACCTACAAAATGGGGCTTATTATCTAAAATGATAACAGCATTTGGTGAGATTGAGACTTCACATTGCGTAAAGGCATAGAGAGCATCAATCGTGATATCAGGGGAGGTATTAGGAGCTAGATGTACAATGATTTCGACATCCCGAGCTGTATTGTCTTCTACCTTTTTGATTTTAATTTTGCCTTGGTCGTTCGCTTTGATGATAGAATCAATGAGACTAGAAGTCGTTGTACTGAATGGTATATCGCGGATAACCAATGTTTTCTTGTCTTGTTCCTCAATTTTCGCACGAACTTTCACACGACCGCCACGCATACCGTCGTTATAATTACTGACGTCAATGAGCCCGCCCGTTAAAAAATCAGGATATAAGGTAAATTTCTGTTTTCTTAAATAAGCAATGCATGCCTGACAAATTTCTACGAAGTTATGGGGCATGATTTTCGTAGATAAACCCACTGCAATTCCTTCAACACCTAACTCAAGAACCAACGGAAACTTAGCAGGTAGCGTTACAGGTTCTCTTTTTCGTCCATCGTAAGAAAGTTGCCATTCTGTAATATCCTCATTGAATAAAACGTCGTGTGCAAATTTAGACAAACGAACCTCAATATATCTTGGAGCAGCAGCACTATCTCCCGTTCGAATATCTCCCCAATTTCCCTGAATATCTAGTAATAATTCTTTTTGTCCAATGGTCACGATGGCGTCGCCTATGGAAGCATCCCCATGTGGGTGGTATTGCATGGTTGCCCCAATAACGTTAGCTACTTTATTGAAACGCCCGTCATCCATTTCTTTGAGTGCATGCAAAAATCTTCTCTGCACTGGTTTTAACCCATCTTCTCCTGCCGGAACTGCTCTTTCTAGAATAACGTAGGACGCGTAGTCCAAGAAATAGTTCTCGAACATTTGGTCAATCAACTCTCTTGGTGGTGTTTGTTCGTTGTTTTCTATAGGTTCTTCAATCATGCGTATATTTCACAAAGTGAGGATCAAGTAAGTCGCACAAAGTACGTATTATTTTACGAAAAAATCTAGTGCATTAAAGTCGAGAAGGAGTCACACGTTGAAGCACATCACAAAATTCAGCCAGCATAGAAGCCGTAGCTCCCCAAATCCAATGGTTATTGATTGCATAACCGGGTGTACGAAAACTCTTTCCACGTATTTCCATTACGCGCTCTTCTATGGAAGCATTTTCTAAAAGTTGTTTGGCTGGGACCTCAATAATTGCATCAACTTCTCGGCTATCAGGAAAAAAATCAGGTCTATAGGGCATATATCCAACCACAGGCTGCACATAAAAGTTGCTTGGTGGAATATACAACTGTGAAAGCGTACCAAGGATAGAAATATCAATGGTTTTTATCCCTATTTCTTCTTGAGCTTCTCGCAATGCTGTACGAATCAATGATTCATCTTCGTTTTCCATTTTTCCGCCTGGAAGTGCCATCTGACCACCATGTACCCCATCGTACTTAGGGCGCTGAATAAGTGGAATGTGAAGTGTGTTTTTGTGTGGATATAATAAAACTAAAACGGCACTTTGGCGTGGAATGACTTCTGCTCTTGGGCTAAGGACGAATTTTTCCCGACTCATCATGCGCTGGTGAGCCTCAGCACCAGGTAAAGGAGAATGCAGGTGCTGTGAGATTTCGGAAAGTATTGAATCGTACGACACGCCTCAGTTTAGGTAGTTTAGTTTTTTAGTAGGTTTAAATGAAAACTTTAGAAAAGCTTAATTTAGCAAATATACAGTTTCAGTCGAAATTTCATAATAGTTTTTTTATAATTTGCTAGATGTTCCTTATTAAATACCCTATTTTTTGTTTTCAAATATACTATTGACCCTAAATTATGCTAGCTCTAAAAAAATATATCTACAGTGTTTTTCAAGTTTCAAATGTCAGGTTTTCATTGAGTTGGTGGGTAGATTGGTTTATTATCCTACTCATTATGAGTAATATAGCCGTCTTAATGCTTGAATCTGTAGTGACATATAAAGAAAATTACCAGTCTTTTTTTTACTGGTTTGATTTGATTTCTGTTCTATTTTTTACACTCGAATATCTACTCCGAATTTGGGTATCAGACCTTGTGCCTCGTTACAGAAGAAAGCGATTTCCACGGCATCATTATATGGTAAGCTTTATGTCATTAATAGATCTAATAGCTATCCTTCCTTTTTTTGTAGTTAGTTCTGGATTTGTAGATTTAAGATCTATTCGGATTTTTAGATTATTAACTATTTTTCGGATATTCAAAATTACGAGATATGTTCGTGCCCTTCGCTTGATAGAGCGAGTACTTTACCAAAAAAGAGAAGAACTTTCTGTATCCATTATTTTTACTTTTTTTCTGCTTGTTTTTGCTTCAACACTCATGTATTACATAGAACACGAGGCACAACCAGATGCGTTTTCGAGTATCCCTGCTACGCTATGGTGGGGGGTTGCAACACTCACTACTGTAGGTTATGGAGATATTTATCCGATTACACCGCTAGGTAAATTTTTTGGTGCACTCATTGCGCTACTAGGTATTGGTATGGTTGCACTTCCAACAGGTATTTTGGCTTCGGGTTTCTCAGAACACCTAACAAAGTATAAATCCAAATCTGGAAAATGCCCAACGTGTGGTAAGCCGTATCGAGAGCCTATTTCACCACTTGATAATTTTTGATAAATTTAAAAATACGTAATGAGCAAGTTAGGACTAACTAGGAGGTATTTTATGAATAAAGGGAGAAGTTCAATGAACTTCTCAAATTACATAATACCAAAATTGGGTATCTTCTAATTGATCTGGGCAAATAAATCCACTTTTTGATAAAAGTTTAATAGAGGGAACGTTCGTTCGTTCGGTACGTGCTCGAAGGTACCGAACACCTTCTTGCTCGCTTGCCCATCCAATAATTCCTTTCATTAATTCATGCATGTATCCTTTTTTTTGTTGGGATGGATACACGCCATAACCAACCTCTACCAATCCTTGTGCATCAGGAGCATCATAAAAACAAAAATCGCCAACTATCTGCTGGGTCGACCGAACAATCGCTATCCAATTCGTAAACCAATGCATATTCGTTGTCTCGCTTTTTAATCGTGGTAGTACGGCTTCTCTAAGTAACTCCTCTACTTCCTCTGATATATATATCGAGGAGTTAGTCAGTCCCATCACATCTTCAAAAAATGGAGATTTCTGGAGATACAACTCCAATTGTTCACTATCCAACGGAATGGCAAGTAAACGATCCGTTTCAATAAATTGAGAATATAACATAATAAAAATGCCCTTTCTTTTATACAGAAAGGGCGTTGGTTAGATGAATATTTACTCTTGATAGCGAAGGCGTATTTCCTTCGGATATTTTACGGTGTATTTGGTTGTGAAAACCCGCTTCTCATTTGGCTCCAGTTGTACTTGCCAAGTAACAAGCCCGGTTTCTTTGTTTAACGAAGCATTACCTGAGAAATCACCTAAAATTTCTATACGTTCATCCCTCGACACAGGAATTTGATCTTCAACTCTTAAATCAACGGATATATTTTTGGTATTATAAATCGTGGTTTTAAACTCAAACGTTTCTTTTACCTCCCCACCAATAAATGATTTTTTCGTTTTCCACTCACGGATGGGCTCGTATTGACAAACGATACTCTTGTCTCTTCCTAAAGATAAGGTCAAGGGTTTCGTTAAATCATTGACGTCTAAGATAGATTCACCCAAATAGGTCCCTGACCAAAATAACGAAACAGGACCACTCAATAGATTTTTTGTCGTCCAATCCTGAATCTCAGTTGTAATAAATCCGTCCGTCGATTTTTTAGGTACTGCCTGATATTCGTATTTAGCTGGAAGTGTAAATTGTTGAATATCAATTTTTTGTGCAGTATTATTTGATGAAATTGTATAACGCTCACGGATAGAAAATTGGGTGATGATAGATTCTGAAACCGCTACCCAATCCGCAGAACTCGCTGCCATCGGCATATCTTCTGTTACTGCCTCCGCGATGCTCATCCGTACATTCCCCAGGGTAGGAGGAGGCATGGCACCTTTTGCATATGCAGTGAAAGCCGGTTTTTGGTCGATAAAAACAGAAACTAACGTAGGTTTTTCGCCTCCTTGTGTTGGTGTCGCTGTAGATAAGGTAAGTTTTACATTGTCCCACGAAATTCCAGTATTTTGGTATATTTCTGCTTGGTAATGCAACAATATGGGTTGGCCAATATCCGTGATTCGGGCTGTGTATGTAGGACGCCAACTAGCCCCATTTGATAAATAATGTACGATAAATTGAGCATCCGTGTCTTGCTCAGCTACAACTTCAACTTTTATGCGTGGCTTGTCTTGAGCAGTGATAGATGTAAGGATTTTATCTTTTAAAATTTGAAGCTCAGTAAGTTTTTCCTCTAATTCAATTTTTTTCTGTCCATTCTGAGTTAATTTTTTTTCAAAAATGGCAAGCAATTCTTGGAAATCTTCTGGTAGAAGTCCGTCCACTTCACTTTTGAAAGAGGCGTTTGCCATCATGATTTTTTCTTTTTGCTCTACTACTTGTAACGCCATTTTAGTCGATTTAACCAACATGTCAATTTTTTGTAGCGTATCTTCCACTTGTTTCAGAAGTGCATCTTTGTCATTCCATTCATATCCAACAGAAGCAATTGTAAATGCACCTTTTCCCATGACTTGAATACTTTTGGGGTCTAATTGTCCAGAAATTCCCGTAAAATAATACATACTCTTCCCCTTACTCACCCGTAATTTAGGGGTAGATAAATGCAGTTGAGCTTGCTGTGAAAAAACGGTAACGCTGTCTAGTTTAGGAACAACACGTTGTTGATTTTGCTGGGCGAAAGAAGTAAATGAGGTTGCAAGAAAAAGAATTAAAATGAATCGAGACATGTTATTGACGAATTAGTTTGAGAGGATAGAACGATTGTTTCTATGCGTTTCTGTTAGGTTGTAAGTAAAAATGACTACAAATTTGGCGATAATTTGATAATTTCGCCGAAATTTACACAATTATGTTTGTAGAAAATCGAGTAAGAAAGTTCACAGAGAAAATATTTTTGGCAATTGGTTGTCCACCTAAAGATGCCCGACTTGCAGCAGATGTCTTGGTATCGGCGGATTTGCGCGGGGTTGATTCGCACGGAGTGGCTCGCTTAGCAGGTTATGTTCGTTTGTTTGATCACGGCCGATTGAATCCAACGCCTCAAATTAAAATTGTACATCAGTCACCAAGTACTGCCGTTGTAGATGGAGATAGGGGGTTGGGACTTGTTGTTGCACCTTGGGCAATGAAATTGGCACAAAAAAAAGCGAGTAAAGTAGGAACTGGCTGGATTGCTATTCAAAACTCCAATCATTTTGGGATTGCAGGTTATCATGCAATGCTTCCTCTCGCCAAAGATATGATTGGTTGGGCAATGACAAACGCTGCACCTCTTGTTGTACCTACGTTTGCCACTGAAAAAATGCTTGGTACAAATCCAATTGCGCTTGCCATTCCTGCCGCAACGGAACCAGCTTTCGTTGCTGATTTCGCAACTACAGCTGTCGCTTACGGAAAAATGGAAATTCTGCAACGGCTGGGCAAACCCGCGCCACTTGGTTGGGTACAAGATGAATTTGGCAATCCAACAGATAATGCACATGCCGTAAAACAAGGCGGAGGATTGTTGCCACTCGGTGGTGACAGAGAACATGGTAGCCATAAAGGGTATGGTCTTGGTTCTATCGTAGATATTTTATCGGGGGTACTTTCGGGTGCAAATTTTGGCCCTTGGGTTCCTCCTTTTGCCACCGCAGGGTTTCATGATGTGACTGCAGAGCAAGTTGGAAAGGGAACAGGGCATTTTATTGGCGCTATGCGTATTGATGGCTTCATGCCTACTGAGCAGTTCAAAAATTCGATGGATATTTGGATCAAACGTTTTCGTAATGCCAAGCATGTTGAAGGATTTCCTGTTCAGATTCCGGGTGATCAAGAACGAAACTTTGAAGCAGAAAGACGACTTTCAGGTATTCCTCTCAATGACAAGGTAGTAGAAAGTTTGAATGAATTAGGTGAACGTTTTAAAGTAAAATTTTAAATCATGAAAGAAGTCTCGATAGGTTTGGTACAAATGGCTTGTACAGAAGACGTGCAAGCAAATAAAGAAAAAGCGGTTCAAAAAATTCGTGAAGCTGCTGCAAATGGGGCACAAATAATTTGTTTACAAGAACTTTTTACTTCGCTCTATTTCTGCGACACAGAAGATCATGCAAAGTTCGGTTTGGCCGAGCCAATTCCAGGTCCCTCAACTGATTTACTTCAGCCCCTTGCGGCAGAACTTGGCGTGGTGATTATTGCATCTCTCTTTGAAAAAAGGGCTGCAGGTCTGTACCACAATACAACTGCTGTACTCGACGCTGACGGTTCCTATCTTGGTAAGTATCGAAAAATGCATATTCCAGACGATCCAGGCTATTATGAAAAGTTCTATTTTACGCCAGGAGATTTAGGATATAAGGTATTCAAAACGAAATTTGCAACGATAGGGGTATTGATATGCTGGGATCAATGGTATCCTGAAGCTGCTCGAATTACATCTCTCATGGGCGCAGAAATTTTGTTTTTCCCAACTGCCATAGGCTGGGATATAAACGAACCGTCAGAAGAAATTAAAAAAGAACAATACGATGCTTGGCAGACCATCCAACGTAGTCATGCTGTAGCAAACGGTGTTTTTGTAGTCAGTGTAAATCGGGTAGGTCGTGAAGCTGAACAGCAGTTCTGGGGTGGCTCTTTTGTTGCTAATCCACATGGTCGCTTGCTTTATTTGGCGTCACACGATACCGAAGAAACACACGTACAACGTATTGATATTCTACAGTCGGAATATTATAGAACAACGTGGCCTTACTTGAGAGATCGCCGTATTGATAGTTATCAGCCTATCCTAAAGCGATTTATTGATGAATAGAAACTATAGAAAAACGGATGAAAAGAAACTTTCATCCGTTTTTAGTTTAAATTATCGAATCAGATTTCTACCTTTCTGACTGCGACAAACAGATATTTTATATCGACACTCAATCAAATAATAGCTAGTTTTCGTTTTTGCAATGTATTTTTGTCCCTATATTTCATTTTGGAAATTAATTTTTAATCCATATTCCTAAAAATAGAGTGAAACATGCGTTCCGTTTTCACATGTTTCTGGGAATCAGATGGCTTCCTATGCGTAAAAAAATACAAAAAATCATTCATAAATACGTATTTCTCAGTTTATCTGGACTTTTCCTCTGGAGTGGATGTACACGTCAAATTCAATTGGGTGAAGGTGAATTTCTGTTGAAAAATCAACGTTTTGAAGGGAATTCTTTTGTTTCGTCAGATGAACTCCAAGGATTAATACCACTTGCCCAAAAACCCAATACACGTCCTTTTAGCTTTCTTAATCTTCCTTTTACACCTAAAATTTGGTATTTGAATTTTGGAAAAAATACGTTTAATAGGCCAAAGCAAGAAATAGAAAAAGAACGAACAAAAGAAGCATTGAATACGACAATTGAAACGATTTTCCAGAACTCAGTACAAAATAGAAAATACCAAAAGCTTTCACGAAAACTTGCACGAATTGAAGAAAATTTAACAGTAGGTTCAAGTTCACTCTGGCGTTCATTGGGTGAGGAACCAACAATTATTCGGACAGATCAGGTGGCAGAGACTGCAAAAAAAATACAAAAATATTTGCAAGAAAAAGGGTTTCGTGATGCAGTTGTAAACTACCAAATTGATACAATTCAGTCCTCTTTTTCTCGCAAGAATGTTAGAAAAGCAAACTTAATCTATCGAATCATCGAAGATTTACCTTACTTGATTGATTCTGTTGTCTATGTTTCGCAAGATTCTGCGTTACTATCAATTTTCTTGAATGCCAATACGCTCGCCCAGGTAAAAGCTGGAGATAGAATGGATAAGGCACTGGTAGAAGAAGAAAAAAGTAGACTTGAATTACTCGCCAAAAATAATGGGTATTATAACTTCTTGAGTAAATTCATTCGTTCCTACACAACCAATACATCCGGTGATTTCGAAGAATTTAAGCGTACAAAAAGAGGAAATCTTTATTTTGAAATTGATGTACCACCTCAACGAGAAAAACATACCAAGTATCGTATCAAAGAAGTAGTATTCAAAGGTTTTGATAATACGATACTCGATAAATCAAGTAAGCCGGATACGCTATTTTTAAACGGTATTCAGTATATTACACTTGAGAGACGTATCCCAGTTCAATATATTGATAGACGAATCCTCACACGACCGAATGATCTGTATAAAACACAAAATGTATTGGAATCACAACGGCAAATTGGGTTTTTAAACCAGTTCCAATTTGCAGGAACAATGTTCCAAGAACTTGATTCTACGAACCTTAAACTAGAATATTTTTCTCCTTCTATCGACCGTTTTACGTTAAATGCCAATCTTGGCCCGAACAATATTCAGAATATTTGGGGGGGCGGATTGACTTCTGGTCTTGTCATGAGAAATACGCTACGCCGTTTGGAAACCATCGAATTTGGAGGTCGCTTTTCTCTAGAAGGGCAACCCGCTTTGCTAGACAGGCCTGGTTTTCAGCGAAGTATAGAAACAGGGGCAAATATCGGAATCTCTTTCCCAACGCTTCTTCTGCCACCCTCGCTGAGCCTTAAAGCTGTTCAAAAAAATCCATCCACCAAATTTGGTGTTGGTATCAATTACTCGGTTCCTATTTGGGGAGAGCGACTCAATTTTAAACTCAATTCAAGCTATTCATTTCAGCCCACTCGTTTCTCATCCCTTTCATTTTCCTTACTTGATTTGAGCTTGGTGAATACGAATTATTTCACCGAACGAGAAGAGGGGCTTCAATTCTATACCAGTTTACTTCAACTCCAAGCTGAAGGCAATAACTTGAAAATTACATTTGACCCACAGTTCGTTTCAAGTTTAAATGCTACGTATCAATTTAATAATCAAAATTTACAAAAACCGTATTCTTCCTCTCGGTTTTTTCGCATATTTCTAGAGTCAGGAGGAACACTTTTGAATGTGATTGGGAATAATTCAAAATTAGCCTTGGTAGAAAATCTTTTTCCCGTCAGAAACAATAACCAAGCTTCTGATTCCAGTCGTGCTTATTTTCAGTTTGTCAAACTAAATATGGATTTTAGGAAGTATATCAACTTGACTTCCAGAAGTAGTTGGGCTTATCGAGTAAATGTAGGTGTAACGAATCCATATGGACAAAATAGGGCACTACCATACGAAAAAAACTTCTTTGCAGGCGGTAGCAATAGTCTTCGTGCCTGGTCTCCGAGATCCCTTGGCGTGGGTTCAGCCCCTGCCGATATTACTGAAATTGGGAATGTGATTCCACAGCCTGGGGATATTTTGTTAGAAGGAAGTATCGAATACAGAAGGCATGTCGGCCAATTTTTTGGAGATATCCAAATGGCCACTTTTTTAGATGCAGGAAATATTTGGAAGTGGTATCCAGTTCCTACGAAAATCGGACAAGCTGATTTTGATTTTCGTCGCTTCTACAAAGAAATTGCACTTGGAACAGGCATTGGTTTTCGTCTTGATTTTACCTACTTTCTCTTTCGCCTTGATTTAGGAATCAAAGTTTTTGACCCCGCACAACCCGTCGGAAAACGCTTCGTTTTGGATGATTTCCAATTTGGGTTTAATAATCGATATGGAATTCTTCCACAAATCGGCATTGGTTATCCTTTTTAAGCACCTTTCAAATGATTTTTTAGGCAATGTCTGTCAATTTGGCAGACATTGTTTATTTTTGTGCAATAACCGCAATTAAGATTTATAAAAAGATGTCAACAAATATAGAATCACTGAAAATCCTTACAGACAGCGACAAAGAAGATTTGGATACACCCAAAATTACGGAAGCTGACCATTTAGGCGCATCCCGTAAATTGTATATCGAAAGTTATGGCTGTCAAATGAATTTCTCAGATAGTGAAATCGTAGCCTCAATTCTCCGTGAAAATGGATTTTCTACGACGACCATCGCAGACGAAGCTGAGCTCATTTTGTTGAATACATGTGCTATCCGCGATAATGCAGAACAAAAAGTCCGGAAAAGATTAACAGCCTTGACTCCCTATAAAAAGCGGAATCCAGATTTGAAAATTGGCGTACTTGGTTGCATGGCAGAACGTCTGAAAACCAAGCTATTGGAGGAAGAAAAGATGGTAGATATGGTCGTTGGCCCTGATGCATACCGGGATATTCCTCGATTACTTTTAGAAGTTGAAGACGGTAAAAAAGCGGTAAATGTTTTCTTGTCGCGGGAAGAAACCTATGCAGATATTTCGCCCGTTCGTCTAAGCTCCAATGGGGTTACTGCCATGGTATCTATCATGCGTGGATGTGATAATATGTGCAGTTTTTGCGTAGTGCCTTATACTAGAGGTCGCGAAAGAAGTCGTGAACCCAAAACAATTGTGCAAGAAGTAACTCAACTTTGGGAAAGTGGCTACAAAGAGGTAACCTTATTAGGACAGAATGTAGATTCATTTAAGTGGACAAACGAAGACGGCACTATCGTTAATTTTGCCCAACTTTTGGAGATGGTTGCAGCCGTAAACCCTCATTTGCGAGTTCGATTCTCAACTTCGCATCCCAAGGATATTACAGACGAAGTGTTGTATACTATCAAAAAACACGACAATATCTGTAATTATATTCATCTACCTGCTCAAAGTGGAAGTTCGCGTATCTTATCGCTAATGAACCGTACCTATGACAGAGAATGGTATATGCAGCGAATAGATAAAATTCGTGAAATTATTGGCGAATCTTGCGGTATTTCACACGATATGATCGCTGGTTTTTGTACAGAAACAGAAGAAGACCACCAAGAAACACTGTCACTCATGGACTACGTGCAGTATGATTATGGATATATGTTTGCCTACTCTGAACGTCCAGGTACGCCTGCTGCTAAAAAATTAGTTGATGACGTACCAGAGGAGATTAAAAAAAGAAGACTCCAAGAAATTATTGACAAACAACGACAACATTCACTCGAAAGACACCAAAAGGTAATTGGTCAGACGTGTATTGTGCTCGTTGAAGGGTTCTCTAAAAAATCTGAAAATGATTTACATGGAAGAAATGACGAAAATAAAATGGTCGTTTTTCCCAAAGAATCATACAAGAAAGGGGATTATGTACTTGTCAAAATTGAGAATTGTACGACGGGTACACTCATCGGAAAAGCAGTAGGTTACGCATTTCAATCCAATACAGAAGAAGTGAATGACTAAGAATATCGACTTGCAAACGGTAAAAAATCGGTTTGGGATTATTGGGAATGCGCCAGCTCTCAATCATGCTCTAAGTATAGCTATGCAGGTAGCAGTAACTGATTTAACTGTTCTTATTACCGGTGAAAGTGGGAGTGGAAAAGAGTCGTTCTCAAAAGTAATTCACGGTCTAAGTAACCGGAAACACGGAAATTTCATTGCTATCAACTGTGGAGCTATACCTGAAGGAACGATAGATTCTGAACTTTTTGGACACGTAAAGGGCTCATTTACAGGAGCTATTGATGACAGAAAAGGCTATTTTGAAATAACAGACGGAGGTACTATTTTCCTAGATGAAATTGGTGAAATGCCGCTTGGAACACAAGCAAGGCTTCTCCGCGTACTTGAAAATGGAGAGTTTATTCCTGTTGGGTCATCTAAAGTTAAGAAAACAAATGTTCGCGTAGTGGCTGCTACGAATGTTAATTTACTACAAGCGATAGAAAAAAATACATTTCGAGAAGATTTATACTATCGTTTAAGTACAGTACCTATCTCTGTTCCTCCGTTGCGTGACCGTGGGTTTGATATTTTCCTGCTTTTTCTCAAATTCACTACAGATTTTGCAGAAAAACAACGTATTCAGCCTATTGAATTAGATGAAGAGGCACAAAGACTTTTACTCGCATTTCGGTATCCTGGAAATATCAGACAACTAAAAAATATCGCTGAACAAATTACAATTTTAGAGCAAGAAAGGGTAATTACTAAGCAAATTTTAGAAAAATACTTGCCCAAAGAATTTGCAAGTAGCGTGCCCGCTCTCTTTAAGTCTCAGTTTAGTGGTAGCCAAGCCAACGACTTCAGCGAAAGAGATATATTGTACAAAGTTCTTTTTGACATGAAAAAGGACATGACAGAATTGAAAAAATTAGTTCATCTTGTGTTACAAGGGGATTTGTCGTCTAAAGATGTACTTCGCGATCATCAAGAATTATTTGAAGAAATTCAGTCGGATGAAGAAATAGCTATGCTTCCAACTCGAAATTATACACCTTCTTTAGTTCCTAATCCATCGGCTATCTCATACGGAAATACAGCCGATACACATGTATCTTCAAATGGAATTGTACAACTAGACGATTACCACGATGATAGACACGATGTAGAAGACATTACCCACGAAACAGAAGAAGAGTCCTTGTCATTGGAAAAAAAAGAGAAGGAAATGATTATTCGGGCTTTGCGAAAAAATGGGTTTAGAAGGAAGCATGCAGCCAAAGATTTGGGTATTTCAGAGAGAACACTATACCGTAAAATTAATCAATATGATATCCAAGATGAATAAAATCGCTTTTATATTAACTATTCTTTCGGTTGCATTTTTGAGTTCATGTCGAATATACTCATTCACTGGTACAACCCTTTCTAGTGATTTGAAAACGGTAACTATCCAAAATTTCACAATGGCTACAGCAGGTGGACCTCAAAATTTGACATTGACTTTCAATGAAAAACTAAAGGAGTACTACCAAAGAAATACAAGTCTTAAATTGAAACCAACCGATGGGGATTTGTATTTAGACGGTGCAATAACAGGATATGAATTGACGCCCGTTTCTACAACTGCAAGCGATAAAGCTGCATTGAACCGGCTGACAATTCGGGTGGAAGTACAATTCAGAAATCGATTGGACGAGACTCAAAACTTTGAAAAAGAGTTTTCGTTCTATCAAGATTTTCCACAAGAACAATCACTTACTGATGCTGAAGGTATTCTTGTTCCCAAAATTATAGATCAGCTGATCCTTAATATATTCAATGATACAGCGGCGCAGTGGTAAAAATAAATAAGCTTCGAAGGTCAGTTTGCTTGTAAATGCGTAAACATTTTTATATTTGCTTTCAATCAACCCATATGATTGTTGATAGTGCTAGAAAATAAAAAATAGGTGATGCTTTCAAAAACACAATTTCATCAATTGCTTAAAGACCCCACGGTGCAAACCTTGGATGATATCATGTTGCTTGAAGAAGCAGTAAAAAAATATCCATTTTTTTCAGTTGGACATAGTTTAACTGCCAAAGGAGTGCAGCTTCTCGCACCCTCGGTTGCTGGAGATGCAATACGTCATGCAGCCATTTATGCATTGAATAGAAATGTACTTCGTCAAATGATTGAAAATGAAATAAGTTGGGGAGACTTTTATTCGCTCTCGAAGCAAATTACTTCTGAAACTGTTACACATAAAGCAGTTATAGAAAAAGTAGTGAGTGACTTATCCATGGAGAGTAATGTAACCCCTATTGATACGCAGGAGTTTTCGGAAACTAAATCCGTTGAAGAAGAAATAATAGACACATTTATTAAAAATGAACCAAGAATCTCCAAGCTTCCTGTGCAAGAAGCAGAGGAGGGAAGTGAGCATTTAGTAGATCTAGGGGAGAAAAGTAGCCAACTGCACGCATTCCCTTTCACTGAAACATATGCCAAAATACTGGTCATTCAACGTAAATTTGACAAAGCAATAGAAGTTTATACACATTTGATTGGAAAATATCCCGAAAAAAGTAGTTACTTTGCGAACCAAATTGAAGCCATCAAAGATTTGTTAAAATCTTGAATTATGGGCTCAACTTTTAAGATTAACTGATAAACACGATGTTACTTACTACAATTTTAGTTTTAATGGTCATTGCAGCAGTATTGCTGATTATTGTTATCCTGATTCAAAACCCAAAAGGTGGTGGCTTGTCCGGAGAATTTGGAGGGGCTACTTCTCAAATGTTTGGTGTTCAGCGCTCAGGTGACATTATGGAAAAGTTAACTTGGGGTTTCTTTGCCTTCATTATTGTAGGTACATTAACAACCGGTATTATCTTCAGTAATGCAACAACGAAAGCATCAACAAATGCTGCTACAGATGTTGAGCAAGCACAAACAGCACCTGCAACTCTTCCTGCTACACCTGGTGCAACATTACCTGCTGCAACTGCGCCGACAACTACAACCGACACCACGAAGTAAGAAAATATAGCTTTTATTTAAAGAGGGTATCTTGGAGAAGATACCCTCTTTTTTATGTGGTCAAATTTAATAAAGTTAAAATTGACAGGTATTGTCATGTAAAACTGAAAAATTGTCAGGTAATGGGCTAATTATTTGTATTGGCAAAAAAGTTGTCAGTGTATAGTGTAACATTTTAAGTTTTACACAAAACCAAAAAAAATAAAGTTATGTCAGTAAACGTAAAACCTTTAGCAGATAGAGTTTTAGTGGAAGCTGCTCCAGCTGAAGAGAAAACAGCGTTTGGTATCATTATTCCCGATACTGCCAAAGAAAAGCCTCAAAAAGGAGTCGTAGTTGCAGTTGGACCTGGTAAAAAAGACGAACCAATTACTGTGAAAGTAGGTGATGCCGTTCTATATGGCAAATACTCTGGAACTGAAATCACTGTGGATGGAAAAGAATACCTCATTATGAGGGAGTCTGATATCTACGCAATTGTTTAATTTTTTTCACCCATCTTATTTAATCATAAAAGATACAAAAAATGGCAAAACAAATTCATTTTGACACAGAAGCGAGAGACCGCTTGAAAAGAGGTATTGATACTCTAGCAAATGCAGTGAAAGTAACATTAGGGCCTAAAGGACGTAATGTTATCCTTGATAAAAAATTCGGTTCACCAACAATTACTAAAGATGGTGTCTCTGTAGCAAAAGAAATTGAATTGAAAGACCCAATCGAGAATATGGGTGCTCAGTTAGTGAAAGAAGTTGCATCTAAGACAGCTGACCAAGCAGGTGACGGTACGACTACTGCAACCGTTTTGGCACAAGCCATCTATACAATTGGTGCTAAAAACGTTGCAGCAGGTGCTAACCCAATGGATTTGAAGCGTGGTATTGACAAAGCAGTTACTGCAGTTGTTAATTCATTACGTGAGCAGTCTAAGCCAATTTCTACATCTATCGAAGTAACGCAAGTAGCTACTATCTCTGCGAATAATGATCATGAAATCGGACAAATGATTTCGCATGCCATGGATAAAGTAGGTAAAGAAGGTGTAATTACTGTTGAAGAAGCGCGTGGAACTGAAACTGAAGTAAAAACAGTTGAAGGTATGCAATTCGATAGAGGATATCTTTCTCCCTATTTTGTTACAAATCCAGAGAAAATGGAAGTAGAAATGGAAAGACCTTTTATCTTAATTTCTGAGAAAAAAGTGTCTTCTATGAAAGAACTTCTTCCTGTACTTGAGCAAGTTGCACAACAAGGTCGTCCTCTTGTTATTATCGCAGAAGATGTGGATGGCGAGGCACTTGCAACACTTGTTGTAAACAAAATCCGTGGAGCATTGAAAGTAGCTGCTGTGAAAGCTCCTGGCTTTGGAGATCGCCGCAAAGCTATGTTGGAAGACATCGCTATCCTAACGGGTGGTACTGTTATCTCTGAAGAGCGTGGCTTCAAATTGGAAAATGCTGACTTGAGTATGCTTGGACAAGCTGAAAAAGTAATCATCGACAAAGACAACACGACAGTTGTAAATGGTGCAGGACAAGAAGAGGCTATCAAAGGCCGTGTGAACCAAATCAAAGCGCAAATTGAGTCAACGACATCTGATTATGATCGTGAAAAACTTCAAGAGCGTCTAGCGAAACTTTCTGGTGGTGTAGCGATTATCTATATCGGAGCTGCTACAGAAGTAGAAATGAAGGAGAAAAAAGACCGCGTTGATGATGCCCTCCATGCAACTCGTGCTGCTGTTGAAGAAGGTATCGTTGCAGGTGGTGGTGTTGCATTAGTTCGTGCACAAGCTGCTTTAGAAGGTTTGGAAGGTGCAAATGACGACGAAACCACGGGTATCGCTATCATACGCAGAGCTATTGAAGCACCGTTACGCACAATCGTAGCAAATGCTGGTGGTGAAGGTTCTGTTGTTATCCAACAAGTAAAAACAGGAAATGGTAGCTACGGATACAATGCAAGAGAAGATAAGTACGAAGATATGTTACAAGCGGGTATCATTGACCCAACAAAAGTAACTCGTCTTGCACTTGAAAACTCTGCTTCGATTGCTGGTCTTCTATTAACAACAGAAGCAGTTGTTTCTGATATTCCTGAAGATAAACCAGATATGCCTGCAATGCCAGGTGGTGGTATGGGTGGCATGATGTAATGATTGCCGGCTAAATCAAAGCGGTGCTGACTAAAGTTAGCACCGCTTTTTTTATTCAATTACTTGTATGCTTTTTTGGTTTGTTGTTTTCGATTATTCATACGTCTTTTGAAAATAGTTAGAATGAATATCGTAATTTTGTATATTAAAATCTCATTCACAAAGTCCTACCTCATTCGTGTACTATTCGACGATTTATGCATAAAAAAGAAACGGAGTCCCGAATATTAATTATTCATTTATTTGTATGGGCCCATTATAAAGCAAAGGTATATTCAGAACTATATTCGTTAGTTGAAAAGAATTCAAATGTTGATTTAAAGGTCATACAACTTTCATTGACAGAAGGTACGCGTTCTAAAATGGGATTGATTGATTGGTCATTACACCAATATCCAATGTATGTACTCTATCGAGATATGTTAGAAAATACACCTTTCTTGGGTCGATTTATAAAACTCCTACAATGGATAATACGGTATAAGCCGCACGTTATCAATGTTCAAGGGTATTTTGATCCAGCTATGAACTTGATATTACTCTATTGTAAGTTGGTTGGAATTAAAGTAATTATGGCTTCTGATTCTACTGAACTAGATAACCCAAATGTTGGGTGGCGAGAAGCAATAAAAAGGTATCTCGTAAAAAAATCAGATGGATTCTTCTGCTATGGAACCAAGTCAGCTGAATATATGCTGAAGTTGGGTGCGAAAAAAGAACAAATTTTAGTGGCGAACAATGCTGTCGACAATAAAAAAATTGAGGCAATTCATAAATTAGCCCAAAGCAGTCGAGAACAGAGAAAAAATGAATTAGGACTTAAAAAGTATAATTTTATTTTTGTTGGGCGTCTTATTCCATTCAAAAACGTTTCCATAATCCTTTCTGCTTTTTCAAAAATAAAATCAAATTCAAAGGACTGGGGTATCCTGATTCTAGGAGATGGTGAAGAATTAGATGCAATGAAAGAGTACTGTCATATCAATGAATTAGAAGAATACATTCGTTTTGTTCCTGGTAAAAGTTGGTACCAAGTACCTGAATGGTTTGCGCTAGCAGATGTTTTTATTCTACCTAGCTATTCGGAACCTTGGGGGTTGGTAGCAAATGAGGCAATGGCATGTTCTTTGCCAATACTTATTTCAGAAAGATGTGGATGCGCCTCTGACTTGGTCATTGAAGGTGAAAATGGATTTACTTTTAATCCTTATTCCGAAGATGAATTGGCTGAAAAGATGAATTTTTTTATACAAAATCCGTCGAAAATAATTGAAATGGGGCATATTTCACACAAGGTTATTCAGCATTTTTCACCTGAGAAAGTAGCAGAGGACATGTTAAAAGGTTTTAAAAAAGTATGCTATGGTATTGGATAGGATAAATAACTTTGATTTTATTAGACTCTTTGCTTCTTTACAGGTTTTGGTCTGGCATGCGCTTGTGCATTTGAATTTGTTTCATGCAGATTCGCTTTTTTTGAAAATACTGTATAATGTACCTGGTGTTCCTATCTTCTTTGCAATTAGTGGTTTTTTGATCACTGCCTCGATTGATAAATCTACTTTTAGGATAGAAAAATATGTAAGAAGCAGATTCATGCGCTTATTCCCAGCTTTGTTTGTTTGTCTCTTATTTACTGCAGGATTAATGTATTGGAGTGAAATAAGCGTAAATCTGTCTGATTGGGTCATTTACTTATTTACTCAATTAACTGTTTTTCAATCTTGGGTTCCTGATGGGTTAAGAGGTTGGGGTGTAGGTCATCCTAATGGTAGTCTTTGGAGTATTTCAGTCGAAATCCAACTGTATTTCTTCCTTCCCTTTCTTGTCATTGCTCTGAGAAGTAAAAAATTAGAAAAAAAGAATTTTATACTCTTTTTACTTTTCGTTTCTTCGATTGCCTATCGATTTATATTCGATGAGTACGTGCATGGCAAAAGTGAGAAAATAGCACAACTTGGAAGTATGTTTTTATTACATCACTTTCATTTTTTTGTTTTAGGAATTGCTTTTTATTATAATTTCAAACGATTAATCCCTTTTTTGGAAAATCAGGTACTAAAGTGGTTAGGTATATATGCTGGATACGTACTTTTTTTTAAGTACTTTTTAGAAACATATGAAAATCCCTATTCGTACTCGATTTTCGGAATTATAGCCAATGTTCTTTTAATAGGATTCATGTTTTCATTTGCCTTTTCGAATAAAACATGGAGTTCTAAGGTTTTAAAACACCATGATATTTCCTATGGCTTATATATTTTTCACATGCCAATTGTTAATTTTTTCGTAGAAAATGAGCTAGTAGGAAAAATGACCTATTTTTTCTTGGTTTGCTTACTTAGTTTTGTGTTGGCTTTAGTTTCTTGGCTGTTTATAGAACGCAAAGCATTGCAGTTAAAATAAGAAACAATAGGTTACATCTTTTTTCATCCGTATTTTTGATACGACTACTTTCATTGGAATTTACTATGCAACAAAAGCGTCTCATACTCAATCAAAATTTGATTGATATAACTATTCAGCGACTTTGTCAAGAATTAATTGAGAATCACGGTGAGTTTTCAGATACCGTTTTATTAGGGCTTCAGCCCAGAGGTATTTATTTAGCGGATAAAATTAGTGAGAAATTAGCTTTCATTCTCCAAAAGAAAATACCTCTTGGGTATATTGATGCTACATTTTATCGAGATGATTTTCGAAGACGTTCGAGCCCTCTAACCCCAAACGCAACGAGGGTGCCATTTATCATTGAAAACAAGCAAGTTATATTGATTGACGACGTAATCTCCTCCGGAAGAATGGTAAGGGCAGCTATGGATGCCATGCAAGCGTTCGGAAGACCAAGTAGAGTAGAACTTCTCTGCTTAATTGATAGAAAATATAATAGAGATATTCCGATTCAGCCAGATTACATTGGTCAAAAAGTGAATACGCTAGACTCTCAATTGGTTTCAGTAGAATGGAAAGCGCAAGGGTGTGAAAACGATGCTATTTGGTTAGTAGAATAAAGGTTTGCAAGCTTCTATTTGGGTTTCATCTGTCTGGTGAACCCTTTTTTTATTTAATTTAATAGTATAATGAAATTTTTATTTGTTGGATTAGGAAACATAGGAACTGAGTACGATCAAACTCGACATAATATTGGATTCATGGCGATGGATGCACTTGCCGAAAAATACAACGTAAAATTTGAACTCAAAAGGTTGGCATATCACGCAAGTTTTAGGTTAAAAGGTAAAGAGATTCATCTGATTAAACCGACCACTTACATGAACTTGAGTGGTAAGGCTATTCAATTTTGGTTGACTCACGAGAAAATACCAATCGAAAATTTAGTGGTTATTACCGATGACTTAGCCCTACCTGTCGGAAAATTAAGATTAAAGCAACAAGGTTCACATGGTGGACATAATGGTCTGAGAAATATAGAAGAAGTACTTGGAACCCGGCAATATAACCGTCTTCGTTTTGGAATCGGGGATGAGTTCTCAAAAGGGAAACAAGTTGATTTTGTTCTAGGTAAATTTTCTGAATCAGAAAAAAGTACCGTTTGGCTAAAACTTGATAAAGTGATTGAAATGTTTGAGACTTTTGCTCTTCAAGGTGTACAAAAAACGATGAATTTTTTTAACGAATAATAGAACTATTTAAAGAATATTCAATTTATATCGTTTTTGATATTTTATATAACTTAAAATACTATTAAAAGAATAATATTTTTTATAAATCAAAAAAATCAATATATTATAGATAAATTATTTTAATTTGCCAATTGTTTTTAGAATATAATTTGGTTTTGTGAAAAAATAAGATTAGGAAGTTATACAATTTTAATGCAATTTTGCGTTGTAATAATGAACTTAAAATTACACAAAACCATGACAAAGTCGATTTTATCAATTATATTTGTATTCACAATTGGAAGCTTAAATGTATTCGGAAACGAAGCGAAAGTTTCATTCATAGATGGCGTAATTACAAGAAAGCATGTTGTACTTCAATATGTAAGCAAGGAAGAGTTAGATGTCCTCACTGCAATGGTTGAAGCCTACCAAACGAGTTCAGGGAAGTTCCTAAATATGGATGAAGCAAAACGAGTTACTTTTTTAGCAGCTGCCGATAAATTAGAAAAAGGATTAGCACATGTTTCTACTCCTGAAGTAAAAAGTTGGTTGTCTGATGTTGTAAAAGTAAAAAATATCTTCCGATTTGTATGGAGCATTGATTTAGGTATAAAACCGATTGATCAGTTGCTTACTCCTGCTGAATCTGCCAAAAAAGAGGCATTCAAAGCAGCTTATTTCAACCAAGAGTTGAAAATTCAGGAAATAGGTTTACAAGTGCCGCCAGCTCCACAAGCTATTGACGCTTTCAAACGTGTTTTCTACAATACTCCACAACAAGTGGATTTAACAACTGAACTACCGATGATGTAAATCATCACAAAATATTTTTTCATAGTTTAATAGGTTAGGGTTGAATAGATAATCACTTACCCCGTTGTCCATGACGACGGGGTTAAGTTTTTTGTACCCAACCCGAACTACTTTACTATATTTGTAAGTTATTTGAATATGCATATATACCTAATGAAATCTTCATCCCTATCTCTGCTTTCTATCGCCTTTCTCTTTGCTAGTTGTGAGAATATAACGAGCACAAAATCCAAGGAAATTAACCTGTACGCAGATATCCCTGCTTTGGTAATTACTCTAGAGAGTGAACTAATTAAATCAAATCCATCCATTCAAAAGACAGTACAAGTCGATACTAAAACTGAGAAAATTATCGCAAAGAATATTGATTGGGAGAAGGAATTAACGCTTTTTCAAGAGCTAAATTTAAATAAGTCGGCATTGAGAGGACAATTTATTGAAGAAAAATCAAAAGATGGGTCTTTGAAATATACAGCTAGGGAGAAAGATATGCTTATTCAAGTTCTTGAAATGAAGTTTGATTCAAAGACACAGAAACCGCTACATATCTTGGCTTTTTGGAAAAACAGCAATGTACTTTACGAGACATCCCGTAGTTTATCAATGGAATTGGTTGATGGAAAACTATATAAATATTCAGTTGATACAAATCAAAAACTAAAATTTGGAAAAATGCAACGCCTTCGTGTTGAAGGAATCGTTCTCTAATCAAGTTAAAAATACCCCGATGAAAAAACTACATCGGGGTGTTTTTTTATCTTAGTGTTTGACTAGTAAACGTACTTTCGAAAATTTTATCCGCATTCCCTGTTTCAAACCCTTCTCTTCTGTGTTCTCTTTTTAGCTCGGTTTCAGGAAGATGTGCAAATTCAGGTAATACCTTTCGTTCTGCAAATTCAACATAACTTCCTGCAATCAAATGAGTTGACCCATCTGCGAAATGAGCAGGTATCATTTCAGCAACTGTCGAACTTTGCAATAAACCACCATCAGGACTGACTTTTACGACCCCACCTGCCGTATTTAACTTTATCCCATTCGCTTCCAAAAGTGTGTTGAATTTGTAAATATCAGAATAACCGTTAGGTAAGTTATGTACACTAATCGTATAATGGTTTAAATAATATCGATTATAAATAACCCAAGCTGCATACTCACTTACTTCTTGAAGCTTCTGGAAATCTTCCCATGTTGGTGTTTCCCACAAAGGTTGATGTAAAAATGCGTCGACAGCATAACCATCGGTTAAATCAAGTTTATCAACAGGATCAGTAGTGATTTGATTTGTATATTTATATATAATAGACTGAATATCAGCAGGTAAGTCATGAACACGTAATTCACTTACAAAAATACGTGGAAATTGAGGAGAAGGAGGGGCAAACCAAAATGCATTTAATTTTTTTCCTTCGAAATAAAAGTATTCTTTTTTTGTATAGCCATACGCTAGAAATATTTTTTCAAAAGAAGCGATACCAAGATGCTCAACGCCCATCGTACGAAAAGCGACATGGTCATTTTCAATGGAATCGAAGGATTCGATTAATCCATTATCTTGCATGATTTTAGTTGTTTTCATCACGTCAGGCACACGTTCTCGGTATCTCCTCATGAGCCCATCCATCACAATCTTTAGTGCATCCATAGTTATATTTTGATAAAATGTAAGGAGTATAAAAGTAATCAGGTAACGTTTCTGTTACCTGACAAGTTTAATTTTAAGGTAAAAAATACTGACCATTGCTAGTTGATAGAAATGCCGAAAAGTCAATTTCTTCTTGTTTAATGAAACCTGTGATAGGGATTTTTTGGTCAGCTACCATTTCTACTACTGCGGCAAGAGAGGCAGCCGTTGTCCATGAAATTGCCCGCCAGTGTTGTCCGTCGATTTGGATAGGTTTAAATGCTCGATAATATTCTTCTCGATTGATTTTTTCGTTTTTCCAACCTTCAACTACTGCATACACATAAACGACATCTTCTTGAACCGGTGGTTTGGCTTGGGTTAAGATTTCTTCTAACTGTTCCTTTCTATTTTTCATGATTAGTTCATAAATAAGAAAGCGCATGAGTTGTGCATGACCTGGATAACGCATGGTCTTGTAGTTCAATGTATCTACTTGACCTTCAAATGTTTCACACATGGTTCCAAGCCCGCCAGATGTACTAAAAGCCTCAAACTCTTCTCCACCAATGTAAATTTTTTCAAGTCCATCAAGCGCAGGAACCATTTTACGGATTCCATTATGAATTACCTCACAGTCATTGATGTACTCATTTATCACACCAGCTGGAGACCAAGTGAATGAATAACCTAGTAATCCATTAGGAAATTGAGGAAGTGCACCAACACGAAGCTCAATATCTCTGATTTTATCGAATCGTTTACAAAGATCAGCACCCACAATTCCAATTAAGCCTGGCGCAAGTCCACACTGAGGAGCCATAACAGAATTAGCTGTTGAAGCCATTTCTTTGATGGCTTGTGTTGTTGGGACATCTTCCGTTAAATCGAAATAATGAATACTTTTGGCATGACATATCTGTGCGATAGGTAAGTTTAGGTAATATGGCATGCAAGAAACTACTGCCTCATACGCAGGTAGTGTTTCGTTCAAATAAGACAGATTAGAGACATCTCCAGAGAGTACCTTGAAGGGTAAAGGGATGTCATAATGAGGTGGATTTTTGTCTAATCCGGTTACAGTAAAGCGTTTGCTGAGAAGGACACCCACTAAAGAGCCGACCTTACCCATACCAATAACAAGAATTTTCATTTTTGAAAATAATTAGGTGGATAAATACAGAAAATGGGACACATGAAAATGAGCCCGTTTGGAATTAAAAGATACAAGGGAAACTGCCGAATAGCCTTAGAGTAAGGTATCGGGAACAAATGAGCACGCACTACGAAGATAAGATAGCCGTGCTAAGTGGCAGTTTAATTCTTTGAACAATGGAGTAAATTATTTTGAACGACTAAACTACAAGTCAAAAGTGAAATTGTCAAATTAATTCAATTAAAAGTTCAATTTTATACGAAATCAAAGCAACTTATATACTTTGGTTTTTGGCTTAACTCTTGTATACAAGATGGAGACCCTTTAGCCAAAATATACGATCCAGTACCTTTAACGAAGGTATGAAGTACGCCAAGACGTGAATAGTTGCCTAGGTAATAGGGGCACTTTGGATCTTGCCAAATAAGCGCGGAATGGCGTTTTCTAATCGCTAATATGTGCTCCAGAAGTTCAAAAAGTATTTTTTCTTGCCCTTTTTCATAAAAAATTCCTTCAACACCTAAAAATCGAAATGCCTCCGGTGAGAAGAGGCGATTTATGAATGGAATACGAGATGCGTACTTAACAATTAATTTTCCAAGTCGTCCTTCCATTTGAAGTACTTTCCATTGGCCTTCAATGACTTGTAATCCTGCTACAATTTTTTGATCTACTTCAATGTAATAATAAGAATTGTCTAAGTGGATTCCTTGGCTATGTACCAAAGCATGTTTTTGATAAAACGAGGATAGTTTTACATGAATAAATTCTTTTTGTGCGTCTGTTTCAGCTTGTTGAACACGGTCTGATCTTTTAGGGAAAAATCTGCTGAAACCGATTGTGGTGCTTTCTCCAATTTTTTGATACCCTAAACGTTGGACAAGTTTCGAAGATTGGTCATTCTTTTTTTCTAAGTATGCATACAAAAAATCATTGGGTTGCATATGCGTATGTAACCAAGACAGAACCCGAATACTATTATTTGCAACGAGGGGATTCCCACGAAAAAGTGGATTTGATGCAAAATATCGAAAGTAATACCCAATTACATTTTCATTATTTATTGAAAATGAATAGGCATTTGCCAATACAGTTGCTATGATATGAGTTGTGTTTTCTATGACAAAAACATGAGGTCTGTAGAGGCGTCGGGCAGTAATTTGGGTCACCGGTCTCTCGTAAATAGTTCCTTTACTTCCCCAACGTATTGAATTTAAAAATTCTCTGATATGTTCAGGTAAGTATTTATATAAATGGATCTGATACTTTTTTGACTTGAAAATAGGTAGCATATGACATTCATTTCATTCATTGAAACCATGAATATACTTGAAAATACCTATTCTTAAGAATAGGTATTTTCAAACATTGTCGTATTTGTCAATTCTGCTTTAGGCATTGCTATCCAAAGTGTAATATAGGCAATTACAGAAGGGACGGGAATAAAGAAAAGTACGATGAATATTACCCGAATTAATGTCACATCTATATTGAAATAATGTGCTAAACCTGCAGCTACTCCACCGATTTTTGCCTCTTTTCCCTCGAATCTTACTAACTTTTTCATAATTTAATCGTTGTTTTAATTTGTTATCACAAAGTTATAACAACAAATAGTACCTTGTAATACATAGTACATAATAGGCAAAAAATGAATTTGAAAGGAAGAAATTCAGGGAAGTCTTTGGTTGCGACTTTACTTTATTCCCATTTAAGAGACGTTTCGTCTGAAAAGGAGTTGTCGGAATGTTGGTTATCCTGGTTATCTGAAGCTGTAGATTGATACATCTGTTCAAAGTCATAATCAGGCATTAAGTCTTCTTTGATGTAATCGAGCGTTTCTTGCAGAGCAGTGACAAACTTATGAAAATCTTCTTTATAGATAAACATTTTACTCTTTTCAAACACAAAGTCACCTTCTTTTTGAAAACGACGACTTTCTGTAATGGTTAGATAAAAGTCGTTGGCTCTAGTAGAACGAACATCAAAAAAGTAGGTTCGTTTACCTGCTCGTACTCTTTTCGAGTAGATTTTATCTTTCTCGTCTCTGTGCACAGTCCTTTGGTTATTTGAGGTTATACATTTCCAAAAATAAGTTTTTATTGGATTAAAAAAAAAACATATTCGAACATTTGTTGATAAAAAAAGAAAGTATTTATAAGATTTACCCTTTTTTATATTGCATTTCCCTTATTTAATGTGTATGTTTAAATAGTATAACAATTCTAAAACAGACGCATCAGGCATAGAATTTATGTAAAATGAAATTTAAAAATAGAAGATATACATTGATTAGCTTACTTTTAGTTGTATCTATTCATTTGTATGCACAACAATCACCCACAATAGGACATACCTTTACAGGTAGGGTTTCCTATTATGGATATAAATTGAATGGAAGAAAAACGGCTAATGGGGAGAGATTAGATAGTAGGAAATATACGGCTGCACATAGAACCTTACCGTTCGGGACGATGCTTGAAATACATAATCCCAAAAATGGAAAATATTGTATTGTTCGTGTGAATGATAGAGGCCCTTACTCAGGGAAACGAGTTTTAGATATAAGTGTTGCTGCTGCACGTAAAGTCGGGATTATGAGTGCGGGTGTCTCCACGCTCATCATTACTATCGTTGGATTAGATGGAGAAGTTATCTTAATTAAGCCGCCAGATATTCCCTACCTTGATGAAAAACCCGTTCCAGTTATTCCATTTTTGCCCAAAAATTAAATGAGTGCACTATTTGTCAAAACATGTTTTTAGGACAGTATTAAGAGATATGAATAATAAGAACGAAAAGAGTCTTTGGGAAAAAATTCAGGCATATGGTAGTCTAGAGATATATGCAAAGCAATTGGTTGAAGGATTTATTACTGGGTTACATAAGTCGCCTTTTCACGGATTTTCAGTAGAATTTGCAGAGCATAAATTATATAACTCTGGTGAAAGTATGCGACATATTGATTGGAAAGTGTTTGCCAAAACAGATAAATTATTTGTGAAACGCTACGAAGAAGAAACCAATCTCCGCTGTCATTTACTTTTGGATATTTCTGCTTCTATGTTTTATCCACTAGAAACAAGATCGAAACTCATATTCAGTGCGTTAGGTGCCGGTGCATTGGCTTACCTATTACAAAAACAAAGAGATGCTGTCGGATTAACTTTGTTTTCAGATCGAGTTGATGTACAATTACCTGCAAAATCTACAGGTGGACATTTACACCAAGTTTTTGAAGAATTGGAAAAATGTATTAGAACCCCTGAACACCATTTTACCGGTACAACTTTGGTTGAAACATTGCATACGATGGCTGAAACGATGCCGAAGCGTTCAATGGTGATCTTGTTCAGTGATATGTTTGAGCATACAGAAAACGTACAGTTATTGTTTGAGGCTCTGCAACACATCCGACATAAAAGACATGAAGTTATTTTATTCCATGTTACCGATAAATCTACGGAACTACATTTTGATTTTGAAGATAGACCTTATGAGTTTATTGATTTAGAAACGGGTGAAAAATTAAAAGTTCATCCAAAACAAGTAAGAGAACTTTATAAAGAAAAAATGAATTTTTTTTACGATGAATTAAAAATAAGATGTGGTCAATATAAAATTGATTACATGGAGGTGGACGTAAAAAATGGTTTTGATACTGTGTTTATGGCATTTATGGCAAAAAGAATGCGTGGTTCTTACTGAAAAATGATAAAATAGATTGCTGTGTTGTATTTTGACCAAAATAGAGAAAGTCGAACTATCCCAAATTGGGTAATTCGACTTTCTCTTTTGTAGTTTCTATTGAATATCAAGGAATTATGATAGCTTTTGACTTTAAACTCTCATTCTGTAATCTATCAAGGGTTGTGATAAAATAACGAGTACCGGATAAGTAAAGACCACTCGTATCCTGCCAATTTGTTTCCTCACCTGATACTATATCCGCAATACACTCCGCACGATTTAAATCTATTTTTTGCGTAGGTAAAAATTTATAAATTACGTATTGATGGTGATCGAGTAAATTATTTGTACTTGGTGTCCATTTGATTATCAGTCGATTAGTCTTTGAAAACCCTGCTTGAATATCCTTCGGGGGCAACGGATTAAAGCTACCTTTCCAGGGCATAAGTGGGGTTAATGCATGGTATTTGTAGGTTTCTTGGATTTTATCTCGAAGTCCTAATTCATTATTCTTTAATGAATTCGTATTAAAGAAGATACTTCCTTGAATAGACTGGTATTGTCTGTTAAAACTTAATTGCCGACTGATTTGATTTGGATTATCCCAACCATCCTCTTTGGAACTAGGATTTACCTTATAGGATGCATGACCTATGTAGATAGGTCTTCCATAGTTATTTTTTGCCCACCAGCTTGTCAAACTAGCGTAAGGTACTTTGGGTGATTCAAATGAAAAATATACTTGAGGTGCTAAATAGTCAATATATCCTTTTTTTAGCCAAAGTAAACCATCTGCATACAGATTGTCATAAGATGTTTGACCTGCATTAGTTGGAGAACCTGATGCATCTTTATCTTGGTTGCGCCAAACACCAAAAGGGCTTATACCAAATTTTACCCAAGGCTTTGTGGCATGTATTGTACTCGAAATATCTTTGATGAGAGTAGTTACAACATGGCGACGCCAGTCTTCGATATTAGAAAATCCAGTACCATACTTTTGGAAGGTACCTTCATCTGGAATAGTTTGCCCAGCAATTGTATAGGGGTAAAAATAGTCATCAAAATGAATCCCATCAACGTCATAATTTTTGACAATATTCTGAACAACTTGTATGATGTATCGCTGCACCTCGGGAAGTCCAAAATTAAATATCGCGTGCCCATCGTAAATATAAAACCATTCGGGATGTTTATAGTAAGGGTGATTAGGGTGCAAAGATTTGGATGATTTATTTGTTCCACGATTTAGGTTTAACCAGGCATGAAACTCCATTTCTTTGTCATGAGCTGTTTGGATCATGAAAGGAAGAGGGTCATAAATAGGGTAAGGAGGCTTTCCTTGTTCACCTGTTAGCCACTCAGACCAAGGCTCATTTCCGATTGCATAAAAGGCATCTGCTGCTGTTCTAACTTGGACAAAAAGCGCGTTAATCCCAGTTTTTTTGTGAGATTGCACAATCTCTTCAAATTCGCTTCTCTGCTGTTCAGGAGATAGAAATTTACGAGATGGCCAATCAATATTATGAACCGTAGCAATCCAAGCTCCGCGAAGTTCCCTTTTGGGAAATGAATAGGCAGGCAACGCCTCCTGAGAAGTTGTTGGCGTTGATGTTTGTGTTAAAAGTAAAATAGAAAGCAAAATAGCTGCTTTCCATGTGTGTGTTTTGGGAGTGATAGTTTTGAGAAATCTCATAGTTACTATAAAATAAGCTCAAGTTGGAGTTGTTACGTCCAATTTCAAGTGTTAAACATATAGGAAGCACAAAGTATTTCTACAATTGTGACCTTAAAGTTAGCTAATTTTTTAGCTTCACCTGAATTTTTGTTACTTTTGTTTTATAATTTTTTTGAATTCAAATGAAAGAATACGGAAGCAACGTACAAAAGTTAGTTGATTATATAGTTACAATTCCTGATAAAGAAAAAAGAACTAAACATGCACATATTCTTATTGAATTAATGAGGCAAATCCATCCGAATATGCGTGATGGTCTAGATTACAATAAAAAACTTTGGGATGACTTATACATCATGGCTAATTTTGATTTAGATGTTGATAGCCCATTTCCTGCACCACCAAAAGAAATACTTGGAAAAAAACCCAAACAGATACCCTATACGCAGCAGCAATTAAAACATCGCTATTACGGGAGAAATGTTGAGCTTTTGGTGCTAAAAGCCATGTTGACTGAAAATGTAGAAGAAAGGAAGGCATTTATTTCGTATATCGTTAAATTGATGAAGTCGTTTTTCCTTACATGGAATAAAGATTCTATTGAAACGGATTCATGTCTTCAACAAATCCTTGAACTATCGGGCTATCAGCTACAAAATGAAATCAATGAACTCCGTGCGAACGGAATCATAGAGGCTGCTAATCCAAGAGATGGAAGTGGCGGAGGTAAACAACCGAAACAGTCTTTCGGCCCTCGAAATGAATTTAGGCCGAATCACCACCATAACTCAGGTAACACTTACGGTAGAAATCAGCAGAAAAACTTTAAGTATAGAGATAAAAAGCGCAGATAATACTTTTGCAAAAAAACGAAATCAAATTTTACTTACTTTTACCCTATGTCATCTTTTAAAATTACGGGAGGTCGCAAATTATCCGGCGAAATTACCCCACAAGGAGCAAAAAACGAGGCGCTTCAAATCCTTTGTGCGGTTCTGCTTAGTAAAGAACCCATAACAATTCATAATATTCCTGCTATCCGTGATGTAAATAAACTCATGGAACTTTTGGAGGACATGGGTGTTAGACGCACAAAAGTGGGTGAAGGTTCTTATAAATTTGAAGCAGATAACGTAAATTTTGATTATTTCGAAACGGATGACTACAAAGAAAAGGCATCTGCACTTCGAGGCTCCATTATGTTATTAGGGCCTATGCTAGGCCGTTTTAAAAAAGGAAAAGCACCAAGACCAGGTGGAGATAAAATCGGACGACGCCCATTGGATACCCATTTCATAGGCTTCCAAAAACTAGGTGCAACGTTTTCATACGACGCAAATGATGCTTTTTACACTGTGAGTGGTGACGAAATGAAAGGTGCGTATGTTTGGATGGATGAAATTTCTGTAACGGGTACAGCTAATGTGCTGATGGCTGCTGTTTTAACTCCAGGAACTACCACTATTTACAATGCAGCATGTGAACCTTACCTTCAGCAACTTTGCAAAATGTTGGTAAGAATGGGTGCTCAAATTGAAGGTATTGGTTCTAATTTATTGACAATTCAAGGTGTTCAGCAATTAGGAGGTTGTGAGCATACAATGCTACCTGATATGATTGAAATTGGTAGTTTTATAGGGCTAGCGGCGATGACACAGTCCGAGATTACTATCAAGAATTGTCAAATTCAAGAACTTGGTATTATTCCAGATACATTCCGGAAATTAGGTATTCAGTTGGAGTTTAGAGGTGATGATATTCACATTCCTGCCCAAGAAAAATATCAAATTAGTACACTCATTGATGGTTCTATTCTAACAATTTACGATGCTCCATGGCCTGGTTTTACGCCTGACCTGATTTCGATTATTTTGGTTACTGCCATTCAAGCGAAAGGAACTGTCTTGATTCACCAAAAAATGTTTGAAAGCCGGTTATTCTTCGTTGATAAACTCATTGATATGGGTGCTCAAATTATTCTTTGTGACCCACATAGAGCAACTGTTATTGGATTAAATCGTGAAAATAACTTGCGCGGTATCCGAATGTCATCTCCAGATATCCGAGCTGGTGTAGCTCTCTTGATTGCTGCATTATCAGCTGACGGAACAAGTACGATCGATAATATTGAGCAAATTGATAGGGGATATCAGTTTATTGACACAAGACTAAATGCTATTGGTGCTGAAATTGTCCGTGTTTAAAGTCATTTTCACTAAAAGAGAAAGTAGGAGGATTGTCATATCTTCCTACTTTTTTTATGTATAGCTATTCGTGTTAACGACGGAAAGATTTATTCTTTCTATTTTTGTTAAAATATCTCTTTTATTCCACATGAATTACGAAATCGTTATTGGTCTTGAAGTCCACTGTCAATTGTCTACTAAAAGTAAAATTTTTGCCTCCGACAAAAACAAGTTTGGAAGTGACCCCAATACAAATATTGGGGTGATTACATTGGCTCATCCTGGTGTTTTACCAAAACTTAATAAAGAGGCAGTGCAATTTGCTATAAAAATGGGTTTGGCATGCCAAAGCACAATTTCACATTATACTTATTTTGATCGTAAAAATTACTTTTATCCTGATCTCCCCAAAGGGTATCAAACATCTCAAGATAAGTATCCTATCTGTATAGGCGGCGAAATTCCCGTTCGGTGGAAAGAGGGAAGGAATCTAATTGAAAAAAGTGTTAAAATTCACCATATACATTTGGAAGAGGATGCAGGAAAATCAATTCATGATTTATCGGATTCTTTTACCTATTTAGATTATAACCGTGCAGGAACTCCCCTAATCGAAATGGTGACGGATCCGTGTCTGCACAGTGCGGAGGAAGCGGGTGCATTTCTAACGGAAGTACGTAAATTAGTCCGATTTCTAGAAATTTGTGATGGCAATATGGAAGAGGGGTCAATGCGTGCTGATTTGAATATCTCGCTTCGACCAAAAGGTACTTCTGCTTTCGGTACAAAAGTTGAAATTAAGAACATGAATTCTATCCGAAATTTGCAAAGAGCGGTTGAGTATGAAGCGAAAAGACAGGCAGAAATTTTGGATGAAGGTGGTGAAATTTTACAAGAAACGCGCTCTTTTGATGCTGACTCTGGCAAAACGCATGGCATGCGTGTAAAAGAAACAATGAACGATTATCGATATTTTCCTGAGCCTGACTTGGCACCGATACATATTACACAGGAAGATTTGGTAGCTATTCAGTCTAAAATGCCTGCTTTACCCAGTCAACTTTACACTAAATTTAAGGATGAATTCCAACTTTTGGAAGATCACGCACTTATCTTGACAGAAGAAAAGCCAATTGCTGATTACTTTTTGCAGTTGTTAGAACATACGTCTAACTTTAAAGCAGCCTCCAATTGGCTTACCTCCACGGTAAAAGGTTGGCTGAATGAACACGGACAAACATTCGCTCAATTTGAACTTGCTCCGTCGCGGCTGGCTGAACTAATTGAGCTGGTGGAAACCCAAAAAGTAAGTAATTCGGCGGCATCTCAGAAACTCTTTCCTTTACTCATAGAGTTTCCTGCAGAATCGGCTTTTGCCTTGGCTGAAAAGTATAATTTGTTGCAACAGTCTGATAATCAATTGCTTCAAAGTTGGATTGATGAAATCTTGGCGGCAAATGCAGCTAAAGTAGCTGAGTATAAAAAAGGGAAGAAAGGATTATTAGGACTATTTGTAGGAGAGGTAATGAAAAAGTCTAAGGGCTCTGCAGATCCCAAAGTAGTTAATGAATTGATTTTAAAATCACTCAGTTAATTGGTGAAAATATTTAACAAAAAAGCACATGACTTTAAAATCATGTGCTTTTTTGTTGCTTATTTTTTGACTTTCGGTGCTAAGATGACGGATAATCTTTTGCCTTCCAATTTCGGTGGTGCTTCAGGTTTTCCTAACTCTTCTAGCTCACCAATAAATTTCTCTAAAAGTTCGAAACCTTGGTTTTTGAAAACAATTTGTCGGCCGATGAACTGCACGTATGCTTTTACTTTTGAATTTTCTTTCAAGAAGTTTTGTGCATGTTTCAGTTTGAAATTATAATCATGGTCGTCCGTTTGAGGACCAAAACGAATTTCTTTGATGACTGTCTTGTGCTGTTTTACCTTTAGTTCTTTTTGTTTTTTCTTTTGCTCGTATTTGAACTTAGAGTAGTCAACGATACGACAAACAGGAGGTACAGCGTTGGGAACAATCTCAACAAGGTCTAAGCCTTGTTCACGTGCGATCTCGAGGGCCTTCGCAGTAGGCAAGATACCAGGTTCTATGTTTTCACCGACAATCCGAACCTCAGGTACACGGATTTTGTGGTTTATTTTGTGTTCATCCTCTTGCTTACGAGGCATTCTGTTGAAATTTCCTCTAAAATTTTTTGCCATTCAGTTTTTAAATAAAATAAAAAGTAGACTTTTTGAGTCTTGCTAGCTTATTGCTAGTGGTTCACGTATAAAATTAAACAATATTACTAAATAATTTGAAGCCGATTATTTGTACGCTGGAATATTTTTGAAAATTTCCTTTTTAGCATACGTAATAAACTCTTCTATTGGCATAGTACCCAAGTCACCTTCTCCTTTTCTTCTCACGGAAACGGCCTTTTCCTCTTGCTCTTTTTCACCTACAATAAGCATGAGTGGTACTTTATTCACCTCCGCATCACGGATTTTTCTACCAATTTTTTCGTCTCGATGGTCTACATATCCACGTATATCATGTTCTTGTAATTCGAGGAAAACTTCATTCGCATACTCTTCGTATTTTTCTGAAATAGGTAAGATAGCAATTTGGTCTGGAGAGAGCCAAAGTGGGAAGTTCCCCGCTGTGTTTTCAATGAGAATTGCGATAAACCGTTCCATAGAACCAAACGGCGCTCTATGGATCATAACAGGACGGTGTTTTTGATTATCAGACCCTACATATTCAAGTTCGAATCTATTAGGTAACTGATAGTCAACCTGAATAGTTCCTAATTGCCATTTACGTCCGAGTGCGTCTTTTACCATGAAATCAAGTTTAGGGCCGTAGAATGCAGCTTCCCCATATTCAACAACAGTTGGTAGTCCTTTTTCACGTGCCGCATTTTGGATTGCATTTTCTGCCAATTCCCATGCAGCGTCTTCTCCAATATATTTGGATTTATCTTCTAAGCTTCGCAATGAAACCTGCGCGAGATAATCATTGAAACCGAGTGATTGAAAGACATAGAGAACAAGGTCAATTACTTTTTTGAACTCTTCTTCCACTTGGTCTTGACGGCAGAAAATATGTGCATCATCTTGTGTAAAACCACGAACACGTGTTAATCCATGCAATTCACCACTTTGTTCGTAGCGATAAACCGTTCCGAACTCTGCTAGACGCAAAGGTAAATCTTTGTAGGAGCGGGGTTTTGTCTTATAAATTTCACAGTGGTGTGGACAGTTCATTGGTTTTAATAAGAACTCCTCGTCTTCCTCAGGTGTATGAATCGGTTGAAAGGAATCTTTGCCGTACTTTTCCCAGTGTCCGGACGTAATGTAGAGTTGCTTTGACCCAATGTGTGGTGTTACAACTTGTTGATATCCCGCTTTGAGCTGTGCTTTTTTGAGGAAATTTTCCAGTCTTTCACGCAGCATTGCCCCTTTTGGTAACCATAGTGGAAGACCTTTTCCTACTTTTTCCGAGAAAGCAAAGATTTCTAGTTCTTGTCCGAGTCGTCTATGATCACGTCTTTTTGCTTCCTCCAACATTTGTAGATACTCATCAAGTTCCTTTTGTTTAGGGAAAGTGATACCGTAAATACGTGTTAACATTTTATTATTTTGATCACCTTTGAAATAAGCTCCGGCTACATTCATTATCTTGACAGCTTTGATAAATCCTGTATTTGGGATATGTGGTCCACGGCAAAGATCTGTAAAATTACCTTGTTTGTAGAAAGTAATTTGACCGTCTTCTAAGTTCTCAAGTAGATCTAATTTATATTCATCTCCTTTTTCTTGGAAATACGATATTGCCTCTGCTTTGGGCATAGGGATACGTTCGTACGTATTTTTTTGTCTCGCCAGCTCAAGCATTTTTTGCTCAATTTTGGAGAAATCATCGGCGGAAATAGGTTGCCCATTGGTATCAACATCATAATAGAAACCGTTTTCTAGAGGAGGTCCTACCCAAAATTTAATACCAGGATAGATACTCTCTAGGGCTTCTGCCATGAGGTGTGCGGAAGAATGCCAGAAGGTGGACTTCCCATCTTCGTTTGCCCAAGTCAAAAGTTGGAGTGTAGCATCTTCCTCGATAGGTCTGTGTGCGTCATAAACTTGTCCGTTTACTTTACTCGCAAGTACGTTTCTGGCAAGTCCTTCGCTAATTGACTGTGCAACTTCTAGTGGTGTCGTTCCTTTGGGTACTTCCCGAATGCTGCCATCTGGCAATGTAATGTTGATATGCATGTTGTTGTGCCTCAATTAATTGGATGTAGAATCTTTTCTTATTGAAATTTTTCTTGTTTTTATAGGTTGGATTTCTGTTCCACGTAGGGTGGGCTCTTGTGTTACTTCTTCAACAGAAGTACTTACAGGTGATTTTCTTCTTCTCTGCACGCTTCCCGTTTGAGGAGGTGGAGAGGCAAGATAGGAACTTTTTCTGTTTAGTCTATCGATTGCTAGTTCTAAATTGTAGTTATCAGGATGTTGTTCAAAACCTTGTTGGTAAATTTGTTTTGCTTCTGTTAATTTACCCAAAGCCTCCGCTATTTTACCCGCACTCATAATATATTCAATATTTTCTGGAGCTACTTTTGTCAATGCTTTGAATGTATTTAGTGCTCTTTCTTTATGATCTTTACGAATATATATAGTTGCTAATTTTAAGTAAGCTTCTCTATATGTTGGATTGCGTCTAATTATTGAGTTGTAGACAACAATGGCACTGTCTAATAAATACGCGGAAGTTAGGAGGGTCGCTTTAGACATTTGCAGGGAAAGATCACTAGGAGACTGTTGCAAAGCTTGTTGATTAAACCGAAGTGAAGAATCGATTTTATTTTTCCCAACGTATAATTGAATGAGCTGTTTGTAGGAAAGTAAATTACTAGGATTTACATCAACCGCTTTTCTGAATTGTGTGATAGAACCACTTGTATCTTTTTTTAGTAATAAACAAATTCCTTGATAATAGTAGTTTTCTGGTGAATATGGAGCCATTTTTTTTGCAATGTTCAAATTATTTTGGGCATTGAATGTATCCTTGAGACCAAGAAATAGTCTAGCTTGTAATAGGTAAAGTTTTGGCTCCTTAAATCCAAGAGATTCCGCTTTTTGAATGGCAGCTAATCCCTTTTCCCATTCTTCTAATTCTGCATATACAAGTGCTTGTTGATATAAAAATCTATCAATATTCGGTTTTAATGAAACTGCCTTATTGATATCTTTTTGAGCCAGCGACCAATTACCAGTCTGACCAAGTAAAAGGGAACGTTTGAAATAATTGGTGGCAATATTCGGGTTACTATTTATTGCTTCTGTTAAAAATTCAATATCTCCTTTTTGGCTGTAGAGTGAATCAATAGGTAGGTTTTCTGGAATTTTAAATTCTTCCTTCTCTTCTGAGCGACAACTCAAAAAAAATGTGATTGCAAAAAGAAAACCTAAAAGCGACTTGTGTGAAGTCATTATTGTTCGAATGTATTTTAAGATTACAAAATTCAAAAAAAAATACCTATTATCCCAATCTACCTTTCTAGAATCGAATAATAGGTATGTTTACAATCGTTTTTTTTAATATTTTATTCGATGAACATAAAAAACCTGGCGATTTCGTTCCGTGCTACTAGCTATTTTTTGTATCCCCCAAGCTAAAAAGTAATTGTCAAACCAATGAGCGGTGTTTTCAAATGTTGTTTCTTTTATGCGTTCTTTTTCTTTACCCGTCACAATATCAAAAATTCTTTGTCTATTTTGCTGTTCTTCGTCACTGAATTCATTTATGATTAATTCATTTTGCTTCGTGTAAGCAGCTAATTGTTTACCTTCCCGGATAGAAACAGATAACTTTTCTTGTAATTCGAACAAACGTAAGTTTTCATAAACGACGGAATAATCGTATTGTCTTTTTCCATTTTGGTCAAATCCAACGACTATCCCGTGTGTATATCGAAACCCGTTGAAAGTCTGTGCGTTACCTGGTGATCCCATTAACCAAGGGTTCCAAGCCCACGAATTAAAACCCCAGTAATTTCTGTAAAAAGGGCTCATAGCAAAAGGGGAGCCCCAAAAAGGGCTGAACGGACTCATCATCCCAAAATTATTGTAGTTTGAAACGTATTCAGGTGTGAAAATTTCAGCTACCAATGAAAATCCTTTTTCTGTTTCTAAAACATCATGTACAAAAACATGACTTGTTACTGTATAGGAATTACCCCGTCCTTTTTGCTTCTCGACACTACGTTCCACTCGTCCTTTTTGTCTGTTAGGAAGGTAATTAAAGAAGTTTTTGAAGTCGCTAAATGGTAAATATTCCATAGATTGAATACCATTTATACCACCAATTCGGGCAATATAAATACCAAGCGTTTGCGCGTTGTTTCGTGAATTTGTATTTGTTCCACCGTATCCGTATGAGCCAATGAGGAAGGAGTTTTCGCCAGTTGGAAATATTTTCCCTGTAAATAAGGAAAAATTGTCTTTGGGTTTAATTGGCGTTTGCTTGACGACTTTCCCGTCAGCCGTAATTTCTCTTAAAACCAGAGTAGCGTATTTTTTTTCTCGAATAGAGTAGGTGAGAAGTAGGTTTTCGTCTATTGCTTCGATGGATTGTAAATTGGCGTTTTTCCCAAGACCAGAGTTTAAAATCTTAGGGGTATTTTGGCCTAATGCATAAGAAATAAGCACGGGTTCACTTTTTACTACACCTGCCAGATAAATAGTATTTTGAATAACTCGAAACTGATTAAGTTCAAAGTTTCGTAGGCTCGTCAACCGAGTTTTTTGAATAGCTCCAAGAAAACCAGCGATACGAACAAGTGTAAATTGATCTCCCGAACGGTTCCCGAAAAGCAAAAAAACATGGGTGTCATCTGCATATTGGTCGATGTAGTTAAAACCAGGCTCAATGTCCGTTTCTAATTGCCAAACTTGAGTTAGAAGGGAGTCGTATTTCGAGACTTGAAGGACGCGCTGCTCCGTCATATTCGCAAGAATGAATCCTTTTTCCTTCAAGGGCATGAGATTATAAGACGTTGGGTTTCCTTGAATGGGAAGCTCAATACGTCGAAAACTCTGACCAAAACCCGTCAATGATGCAAAGAGTAAAAAGAAACTAAAATACAAAGTGATTTTACGCATAAGATAGGGATAAAATGATGTCAAACTCCTCTTTTTTAATGGGCATTACAGACAATCTGGATTGTTTGATGAGCGAGATATTCGCCAACCGTTCGTCTTTTTTTATCGTTGCTAATGAAACAGGCTTGGGAAGTTTTTCGACAGGTTCTAAATCCACCACAACCCATTGCGTGTCTTCTGTAGTCGGGTCTTGATAAAATTCACGCACAACTTTAGCGATTCCAACCACTTCTTTTCCTTCATTGGAATGATAAAAAAGAACAAGATCTCCTTCAGTCATCGCTTTAAGGTTATTGCGTGCCTGGAAGTTCCGTACTCCATCCCAGTGGTCTCTACCTAAAGAAACGAACTTGTCCCATGAATATTTAAAGGGTTCTGATTTTACGAGCCAGTAGTTCATACCAAATGTTTTAAATAAAAAAAGTACCAATAAGTGGTATATTGGTACTTTTTAAGTGAAATAATATCAAGGAAATTTAGGGAATTTACTGAAGTCGGGCTTTCTTTTTTCAATAAATGCATCACGTCCTTCTTTGGCTTCTTCTGATAAATAATACAGCAATGTAGCATTTCCAGCAAGCTCCTGGATTCCGGCTTGTCCGTCTAGTTCAGCATTGAACGATGACTTCAACATTCGAATTGAAAGCGGAGATTTTTGTTGAATTTTTTTCGCCCAAGCAACTGTAGTTTCTTCCAATTGCTCCAAAGGAACAACTTTATTGACTAGCCCCATCTCGCGTGCTTCTTGCGCATCGTATTGGTCACACAAGAACCAGATTTCACGGGCTTTCTTTTGTCCGACGACACGTGCGAGATATGACGCACCAAAGCCGCCATCAAAACTACCTACTACAGGTCCCGTTTGCCCAAAACGTGCGTTTTCTGCAGCAATAGATAAGTCACAGACTACGTGCAAAACATGTCCGCCACCAATCGACCAACCTGCTACCATCGCAATAACTGCTTTGGGTATTGAACGAATCATTTTTTGTAAGTCAAGTACATTTAGTCTTGGTGTATAATCGTCTCCGACATATCCACCGTGCCCACGAACAGACTGGTCTCCACCCGAACAAAAAGCACGACCGCCTTCTCCTGAAAGAATGATGACATCAATTTCTGGATTTTCGCGGCAAATGTGCATGGCGTCAATCATTTCTTGGACTGTCAGCGGTGTAAAAGCATTGTGTTTTTCAGGTCTGTTGATACTAATATTTGCGATTCCTTCGTGAAGAAGAAATTTAATTTCTTTGTATTCTTTGATGACTTTCCAGTCTAATTTACGTTCCATAAAATCGAGATATGTATTTATATATTAAAATATGAAAATTATTCTTCGTCCATTTGAATAAAAGAAGAACGGTCTTCTTCTTGGAAAAACTCTACTTTCCAGGTATGGTCAGCGAGTAAAGAGACTTTGGCTAGGAATTGGTTGAAAGGAAATTTTCTGCCCCATTCGCTTGGTGCAACCATAGACAGCACGTCCGTACCATCTTTTTTCTCATATAAAAAATAGACATGATTAATGATAGGTTCAAAGTTCATGTCCGCGTCATAAATGCGCTCGGAAACATCGATTCGGTGCTTTACTTCCGTTGCTTGTTTGGCAAGCAATTCCATCTGTTTATAGATTTTATCGAGTTGCTCATTCGTCTGTTGACGCATGGCAAGTTGTGCGCGCCCTTTGGTCTTACCCATGTCTTCGGGTTTGATAACCGCGCCCCCTGCTGAGTGCGCATAGGTCATTAGCCCTGGGTTTTCAGCAACTTTGAAATCTTGTATCGGGTTCTCCTGCATTTTTGTAAAGGCTTGTTGGTATCAGAATTATGTTTTTGTGTGTGTTTTTTTCTCTTGCGAGTCACTCTCTTCGTTAAACAATTCTAATGACAACTTGTTTGTTATGCATCTTAATTAGCGCGCGCAAAATTACAAGATATTGCTAAAATTCAACATGTATTCCTAGCTTTTCTTGTATAGCAAGCTTCAACCTTTTCTATGTACTTTACGTATATTGAGTTCATCCTTAATCTTTAAAATAAATCAACATGACTGACACGACAAATGAAACAAACTTCATCTCTCGCGGTGATTTTATGAAAAAAGCGGGTTTGAGCATTGGAGGTATTCTCCTTTTAAATTGTCTTCAAGCTTGTTCTGATGATACTGAGGTTACGCCTATTACTCCAACAAATCCCTCTACAGGTTCCACACGTTTGGATTTTTCATTGGACTTGAATCAAAATACGAACTCGGCTCTTCGTTCTCCCAACGGTTTTTTGGTGGTCAATAGCCAACGTGTGATTGTCGTGCGGTTAGCAAATAATGAGTTTATTGCGGTGCAGTCCAATTGCACGCACCAAGGCGTGACAGTGGCTTTTCGTGCCAACCAGAATGATTTTTACTGTTCTGCACACGGTTCTGCATTTCAGTTGGATGGAACGGTTAAAAACGGGCCGGCGGGTAGCCCACTTCGTCAGTATAAGTATTCCTTCGATGTAACTTCCAATATCTTACGGATTTTTGAGTAATCAATTCTATCTATTTCGTGTAAATCCCATTAATTTGCAAAAAATTAATGGGATTTTATGCTTTATATTGACCATACTGGGATGTTTTTGCCGTCGAAAAACGATGATGCGTATGCACAAAAAGTGTACGATTTGGTTCAAAAGTGGGATGCAGGTGAAACTTCTTTTTGCATAGAAACGTCAGGAAGTACAGGCAACCCGAAGCAGATTACGATTTCCCGTTCACAAATCATTGCTTCCATTGAAACCACGCAATCTGCGTTTGATTTAGCTTCTGGAGATTGTATTTTTTGTTGTCTTCATACCTCATATATTGCCGGAATGATGATGGTTTTTCGTGCGCGTCATCTCCAATTGGATTTATATGTTGTGCCGCCAAGTACACAACCCATTGATAATCAAGTTTATGACAAGTTTATTCATAAGAAATTCAAACGAAAGCTCTTTTTTGCTTTTGTTCCTATGCAGTTGCAGTATATTTTGGAAGATGAATTGGCCCGAAAAGTACTAAATAATGCCAAAGCAATCCTCGTTGGAGGTGCACCGATTTCTGCCCTTTTACGAGAAAAAATAAGTCAATTTGCCTTTCCAATTTGGGCAACATACGGTATGACAGAAACGGTCAGCCATGTGGCTATTCAGGCATATTCTCCGGTTTTTTCTGATTTATTTACTGCTCTGCCTGGTGTGCAGGTTCGTCAAAATAAAGAAGGATGTTTGGAGATACATTCGAAAATGTCAGGAAATAATTGGTTGATAACGAATGATTTAGTAGAAATGTGGGCTGAAAATTCTTTTCGAATCGTTGGTCGAAAAGATCAGGTTATTAATAGTGGAGGTGTAAAAATTCCATTAGGCAAAATAGACGTTGAAGTAGGAAATTGGTTTGCTACAAACGGAATTTCGCATCGTTTTTTTGCTTGGGGAGAGCCAGATGACGTGTTGGGGCAACGATTAGTTGTTTATGTGGAGGCACAACAACAACCCGGAACCATCGCAGACTTTTGGGCGTTTGCCTCTCAACGGTTAAAAACCTATGAAAAACCAAAAGAGTGGATTTGTATATCTCCTTTCAAAGAAACTCCAACGGCTAAAATTGATAAAAATAAAACAGTAGAATATGCAAGAAATAGTCGTTAAATACCAAACGTCTGAACTAGTTCCACCACCTCATGCACAAGCCATTGAACTACGCTTATCTGTAACTCAAAGTCAAAGTTTAGAACTCAAAATTGGGATGTACTTTCTTGATAGAGAAGATTTTACACAAGAAGAATTGGAAGAAGAAGGCTATACAGGGCAAGATGATTTGGAAGAGAATATTTCGTTACCAACCGCTTGGAAAGCAGTTTTGGAACAACTTTTGAAAAAAACAAAATCAGTTGAAAAACAATTTTTAGCCGAATCTGAAGCTTATTGGGAAATTCAGGTGGATAATCAACCGGCTTTCTATCCCGCAAACGAAGAAGAATGGCAAGCATTTTTAAATGAGTTGGTACAAGCTGTTTTTGAGGCAAGTAATCGGGAAAAACCAATGGAAATTACGCTTCAACGCATAGATGGTGGACTGAAAAAGACACATCAAATCAAGGCATCATTTGTAGAACGTTCCTTGGTGCGGGTACATAATCAAACTTCTGGAAAACCCGTGCGTGAGGAACTTACGTGGGAAGAATTAAACAAATTATTGAAGCAGATTTATTCCGGTGAAATGCTTTATGAAGAGGCAACAAATACAGAACCAAATAAAACGGGTATGTATGTTTCTATGGGCGATGGATGGTGGTTTGAAGTAGGGAAAAGTTATCTGATAAGTCCGAGAAAAGTTCTACGTACTTTTGGCGCGGAATAAGTTCATAATACAAACTTGATTCGTATAAAATGATAATGAATAAAAAAGAGGGGAAATGGTTCTGTCATTTCCCCTCTTTTTATGTTTCAAAATTATCTTTTTGGGATAGATAACATATTGGCAAAGAGACGGTAAGCACCGGGAACGCCGGCAGGTAGTTGTCTGAAAAACGCAAGTCCTGTGAATACAAAGTTTCCTTTTCCGTAAGGCGCGTAAAGAAGAGCGCCTTCCTCTGTACTCTTTTCGTTGTCATCTTTCATAGACATCAATGTTTGGTATTCAGGTGCCCATTTGGAGGCAAAATACAGTCCTCTTTCTTGTACCCAGCCTGAAAAATCATTGGCATTGATTTTATTTGGTGTTGTAAAGATGGGATGTTTTCCGTCTAAAATTTTTATTTCGGCTTCCTCATTTGTCACACGTCCACGTCCAATTTCAAAAGGATAGGGGCCTAATTTACGTGCTTTAGGTACACCATAAAAGGCATTTGTTTGGTACTGCGTAACTAGATTTCCTCCTTTTTCTACGTAATTCATTAGTGCATCGACATAGTTTGGAAGCCAATCTTCGGTATTATAAGCACGTACACCGATGACGATGGCGTCAAAAGAAGCAAGTGATTGACTAAAATTTGCCTCTTTTAGCAGAGTTACTTCATACCCGATTTGTTCCAATGCTGCTGGAACTTCGTCGCCCGCGCCCGCGATATACCCAATTTTAGATCCACTTTTCTTCAAATCCAGCTTTATTGCTTGTGCTTCTGCAGGTGGAAATGTATGTAAAATGGGAATATGAGGATACTGTATCGTATTGTATGCTTGCGCAAACGCGCGCCCGTTTTCTTGTGTCACTTGCGCTACTAGCCGAATCTCTTGCGTTGGTTTTGAGGTTGGGATTAGTTCAAAACGTACTAGTTTTTCTTCTTCTTTTTTCGAGAAAGACACAGGGATTTGTTTTGGGGATATAGACCAACCACTTGGTAAAGATATACTTACATTTCCTTTGAACGCATTGGCACTACTGCGAACAAGAAGAGAGATGCTGCGTGGTTTGTTCTCGTTAAAGACCAAAACTTTTTCTTGGAAAGTTACTGTAACAGGTGGATGAATTTCAAAATAACGGTAGATTTCTCCGATAGATGGTTCAACATATTTATTTTTTACGGGTAAATGAATAGGTATGAGGGTCGTATTTATGCGTAAAAAGGCGGTACAAGAAACGGCCTCGGGTGCCATCGGAAGACCAATTCTGGTGGGATCATCTACGGTATAGAAGCCTTTTTCTTTTGGTTTTTGTAACCAATACGGTTGAGAAATTGGAAAATCAGAGGGGATTGAAATATCAAAAGGAATATCAACAGATTTATTCAAATCGAGAGAGAGTTGGAGGGTAGAATCTTTTTGGATATTCTGGAAAGAAATTTTTTCAAGAGTTACACCTTCCAAATTCCGGCTATTGAGTTGTACAAATATTTTTGCTTTCTCTCCTTGTGCTACAAAAGGTTGCGTAGATGTAGCCTCTGCCCAAATACCTGCGGCGGCTAAAATACAATTTTTAAGTTGTTCTTTTTTGTACTCCGTATGTACCGATTTAGGGAGTTTATCTAGTTCATCGTAAATGGCAAGAAGAGCAGGAACGCTTTTGGCAGGATTAAAGATAGAAAAAGAAGAAATTACATTTTCCATTGCTTTTCCGATGGGCGCACCTCCTGGAATTCTATTCCAAGATACGTCGATGCCATCAAAAAGGTCATTTTGAGCAGGAGTTCCTTTAATATGGAGAGCATAATCCGTGCGTTGGTCACGTGTTTTTGCTGAACCAAAACCTTGGCTTCTGTGCATACTTCTTGCCTCCGCTGCGATTTCAGAATAGGAAGCTCCAAGAAGTGGATTAAAATTACCTAAAGGGATTTTTATATAAGTAGGCTCTTCAGGTGTACTGTTTTGAAAACCAGGGCTGTAGGAGTTCCATACGAGGCGTTTAGGTTGCCAAATGTTCACGTATTTTAATTGTTCAGGGAATCGAGTAGGATCACCGGCAGCATCGAAGGCTTCCGAAGAAAGTACTGCGGAGGCAGAGTGATGTCCGTGACCAGCTCGGGAGTCTGGTGGAAAACGGTTTACCATGACATCGGGCTGGAATTTGCGAATTGCCCAAACGAGATCGTGCAATACTTTTTCTTTTCCCCAAGTAGTAAGCGCTTCATCGGTTGTTTTGGTAAATCCAAAATCGACAGCACGCGTAAAATATTGTTCGCCGCCATCTCTTTTACGAGCTTCGAGAAGTTCGTGTGTACGAATGAGACCTACATTTTCACCTTGTTCGTTACCGATTAAGTTTTGACCGCCATCTCCACGAGTCATGGCGATATAAGCTGTTCTTGCCTTTTTTTCATTGGCTAGATACGTAATAAATAATGTGTTTTCATCGTCTGGATGGGCAGCTACGTACATTACATTACCAACAACCTGAAACTTTTGTAATTCGTGTAAAATCTCGTGACTTCCTTGAGGCATACGCTGGGCAAAGCTCGAGATAGAGAGCAGGAATAGTAGGATTTTTTTCATAAATTTGTATAGAAATAAAGGGTGAAGAGATGAAAATTCAATGGTGTGTACTTATATTCTTTCTACTCTTTGTCGGAAAATCTTTTGGACAGGAAGGAGAAAAGCAAGAATTTGTACCCAACGAAATTTACGTAAAAGTAAAAAAAGAATACTATAGAAGAACTAATCGTGCGAATACAAACCAGGTAGTCATGTCGCTAGAACTACCATTTTTGTCGAAAGGCCAATCAAAATCGATTGTTCGAAATGCGTCAAGACCTTTTTACTTAGGTAAGTCAGATGATGTGAAGCGGATTTACAAACTTGAAGTTTCTGCTGATAAGTTGGATACAATGATTGAACTATTGAAGCAAGATGCTGCCGTGGAATATGTAGAAAAAATACCTGTCAGAAAATTATTCGTACAACCAAACGATCCACTATTTAGTCAACAATGGCATCTACAAAAAATTCAGGCTGAACAAGCGTGGGCTTTTCAGTCAGCATCTAGCTCAGATGTACTAGTGGCAGTCATCGATAATGCATTCCAAGTAAATCATCCTGATTTACAGGGAAATTTTGTTGCAGGATATGACGTGTCTGATAACGATTCCGATCCAAGTCCTCCAAATGATTTTTTCAATCATGGAACACATGTTGCTGGTATAATTAATGCGATTTCAAATAACGCTCTTGGTATAGCTGGGGCAGGGGCAAATCGAGTAAAGGTAATGCCCGTTAAAGTAACACCAGATGATGCAGACCCCAATTCTATTTTTTCTGGGTACGAAGGAATACAGTGGGCAGTTGCGAATGGTGCAAAAATTATTAGTTTATCTTGGGGAGGTTACGAATACTATCAATTTGAACAAGACATTATCAATGAAGCGCATGCGCAAGGGGTTTTAATTATAGCTGCTGCGGGAAATGCTGGTGATGAAGATTTTCTGTATCCAGCAAGTTATGAACATGTATTGTCGGTAGCAAGCACAGATATCAATGATAATAGGAGTAATTTCTCGAGTTATGGGGAGAAAGTAGATCTTTCTGCACCAGGAAGTCAAATACTTAGTACCGTACCATCTGGAACTTATGCTGTTTTGAGTGGTACTTCTATGGCTGCACCACTTGTTGCGGCTGCAGCGGGTTTTCTAAAACATGTAAATCAGTCTTTATCAGTAAACCAACTAGAAGAATTTTTAAAAAGAACATCAGATTCAATAGACGAGATAAATCCAAGTTTTGCTGGAAAAATGGGTGCAGGTCGCCTAAATCTGTACAAAGCGGTTACATGTTTTAATTCGCCGTTACTTTCGTTGACTATTCAAACGGACGATCCACTCTATATTTGCTCGACAGATATTGTACGTTTTAAACCATCCATAAACGAAGTAGAATCCTACAGATGGTATAAAGATGGAGTAATGATTAGCGAATCACCTCATCTCCAAACTAACCTTGAGGGAGCTTATCATTTGATAGCAAGAAAAGGTGTTTGTGAGGTCAAGACAGAGACTATACATATCTATCAAAATCTTCAAAAAACTCCAAAACCTACTGTTACACCTACTACCGCTTTTTATTGTACAGATAGAAATGCTTTAAAAGCTACTTTAGCGTCTTCTGCATTCTATGGGCCGCTTACCTCCACATATACAGGTGGCACGGTTGGCTACGATAATTTCAAACAAAGTAGCGCAAATCCGTCGGTTGTAGTAAATGGGATAGGGGGTACTTTATCTAATTTACGTGTACGTATAAGTTGGCAAAAAATAGATGGAACAACAGAAGCATTTTGTGATGTGACAGATAAGGGAGGAATTCCTTTTTTTGATGAAGTGGGCTTTCAGTTACAAAGTCCTTCAGGTACTCTTGTGACATTAATTCCTATTGGGAAATACCAACGGGGTACTTCGGGTGATAGTCAGTTATTTACCATGGATTTTGCTATGAATGGTATTGCAATAGCGCAAGGTTCTAAGCCTTCAAATGGTCTTTTTTTGCCACAAGAATCTTTTGGAAAACTATATGGTGAAAAGCCAGTTGGCACATGGACGCTCTTACCTACAGATGATTCATTTTATGACCCCTTATGCGTTTCTGGTTTTTCCATTACACTAGAGACTCAAAGTAACAATAGCCAGTCTGGTACTCTTTTCTCATGGTATGCATCGGAAATGGCAGACTCTGCTTTAGCAGTTGATAACCCATTTTTTCCCCTAATTACTCAAATGTCAGGAACTCAACCCTTTTGGGTCACAGCACGGAATCCAGGGTATTGTGAAAGTGAGAAAGTGGCAACGCATGTTCGTATCCGAGATGTACCTTTTATTTTTGCAGCATCTTTGTCGGAATTAGCAGGTGCTGATGCCTCATTATTGTACCCTGCAGACAGTGTGCGCTATGCTGATTTACCAACCCCTTCTGTATTTATTTACAAAGGGAATAAAGTTTTTAGCTACCCTATTCGGGAAATAGAGGTTCAACAAAATACAGTTACTATATGCAATCCCGATATATTTATATTGGCGAGTACAGGTTGCCCTGGAAAGATCCGTTGGAGTAATGGATTTGTGGGTGATGCTCAGATCGTTCAGGTGAATGAAAGTAGAAGCTGGCAAGTAACTTGTGAAAGAGATTGGGGGATTTGCCAAGTCCCCGAGCCGAAAACATTCACTGCTACCATAGGACAGGAAAAAGATTTGCTCTTGACAACAACTATTGAGGCAGGTGTTACTCAAACTTTTCTAGGTAATAAAGTAACACTACAATCTACTCTTGGAACACCATCTGATATCAAAGTCTTGGCAAAAAAGAGTGTTACTTTTCAACCTGGCTTTCAAGTGACGGGCTCTTCCACTTTTGAAGCGCGAATTGGAGGATGTAGTAATTGATTATTCCCATCCTTCGTAACATCCTTTTAAATGAGCTTCAAATAGTGAGTTGGATTCTGTAGTAAAACCAGGGCTTAGTAGAATAAATTCTTCTGCAAAAACGGAGAATTTCTTTCTTTGTATTGGAATACCTATTTCGATTTTTGTCTGAGCATACAACTTATTTGTTTTATCACTTGGATGTTCACCCGTGTTTGTGATTGAAATGATTTCCGGGCATACTACTTTTGGAGAGACATAATGGTTGCCATTTTGAGATTTAATAAACTGAAAGCTGTCAAATATTGTCTTATAGGGAGCAATCGCAAAGGTTGAAGGTAACTTAATGGTTTTATTTTTATACAAAACTGTCGGAAGTGTAAATGTTGGAAGAAGTGGTTTCGCATTTTCGAAGAAGGAGGGTGAAAGTGCTTTTTCCCAACTATGAGCGAGTAAGGAAAGTCCATTATATCCGGGTTCATTGGAAAAATGGATACCATCACTTCTTGCGTTCAAATATCCATCGGTTGCAGGTCCAGCATAAACCTGATGTATTTCATGCACTAATCTCCTTTGATCTGCAATAACTGCTGGACTTGTTTTCTCTAAAAAATAGGAAGCTTCTGAAATTACCCAAGGAAGTGGAAAATTAACTAGTTTTCTAGTTTCTTGAATTACTTTCGAGACATTTGTAAAGTATGAATCAATCGGAGGGAATAAAGTATCGTATTCTCCTTGATGCCATAAAATTGCTCTAAATCCTGTGATATTCCCATAAAATTGAAGTGTTTTTGCTAGAAGATGATAAGGAAAGTCTGCTCGGTTAGCGGTATGTTGTGCTTTGTTTTCTACGCTTAACGCCCAATCCGTGGAGCTTGTGGATCCCATAGCTGCATTTAAAAACATAATAGGAACGTTATTTCTTTGAACAAGAAGATCTCCCAATAGTCCATAACACCAAGCTGAACTTCCCGTCGGATATAAGTTGAAATGGGCAAGTAATCTTTGATAGTTAAATGTGCTTAATTGCGTCAATTCCATGGAATAGTCTAAAATAGTTCCTACTCGTTCATAAGGGTCTACGGATGGTGGAGGATTTCTAAAACCATTCCCTTGAGCATTGGATTGACCTGCTATGAGAAAGACATCTCCAATTCCAACTTTTTCAAGCGAATTCACATCTATAAGTTGATTGTTTCGATACGTTCTTATGATTAAATTATACCATCCACTTGGTGCGTCTATTATCGAGAAAAAGAGTTGTTTATTTTCATTCCGGAAATTAGTGCATCTTTCTTCTGGCTGTAGTTGACCGGTCTCTGGCGCAATTGGAACGAATTGAACTGTAACCGAATCTATTTTAGGAATGGTAGAACCGGTAATGAGAATTTTCCCTCTGTTTTCTAGGTCACGCTGGAAGACCATCCGTGTAAAGGGAAAGTCAATTGTTATTTGTGCAAAAGTAGGAAAGACGAGGGCAATTAGCCCAATTAGGATGAATATGTGACGTTTCACTTTTCTGGATTTATTGAGATATTGTGGTAACTTATACTGTGTCTAATTGCTTCTAAATGCAGCTAAGACTAAAATTCGATGTGCCATTCAAGAATGGTAATGATAGGTAATCCCATTTTCCTTTTTTCATTTAGAACATGTAGTTTGAGTATAAGTCTGAAGGAGAATATCCAAATTCATTAATAAGCATAGTGTATGCTTCACGTTCAGCCCTTTGGTACAATTGGAAATTATTCTGTGTATCTAAACCCGAGTTGGATTCACCCACTTTACCTGTCCAGACATGGGTACCATAACCTTCTATTGGACAATTTTTAAAGCGATATCCCAAATGGTTTAAATCACTAAACCATTTTGTTCCAATATCTAAATTCATCTGGCCAAAGGGAGTGAGTTTGTAAGGCTTTTTGACAAGATGGCGAATTGACTTTAAATGAATTAGTGCTGACCATTCGTTTAACCGACATTCAGGAAGTGGCCAAACCCGCTTATTTTGAATAAATTGAGCGTAGTATTGTTTTCTAGGGCTGGGAGTTTCTTCACAAAGTTTCCAAAATTTTTCCCAGTTAGGCTGATATTTTTCATAATCATCTCCAGAACAATAAGACGCTGTATTCGCTGGACAATTCCAACATTGACCTATTGGGCCAACCCCAACAAAATTTTCACTATGCAATTCTTGCAAAAAATGCCCGATAATATCTTTGTGGAAGAGTACATCATTGTGTGCAACAAATAAATAATCACTTTTACTTTCTTCAAAAGAGTATTGGTAGCGTAATGATTTTCTGTAGTGAGAAAACCATAAAAGTGGCTTTTTGGCGGGTTTCAACCCAAAAAAGAAGAAGGGGGTATGTAGAATTAATTTATTGCTAAGTCTTTGTTTTATAAAATCAAAATTGGCTTGATACGGTTGTACTCGCTCTAGAGTGAGGTAAATTTTGTCGATATGTTTTCCTGAATATTTAAGTAAAGAGGATATCGTTACTGCTGTCATGAACGGCTTTCCAAAAGCAGTGATGGATACATCTACTTTTGCACGAGTAGTTTTCTTCATTGGGATAATTAAATGTGTGAAATAGGACAAGTTTAGTTTTTAGGACTCTTCAATATATGTTATACTTAAAGATATAGAATACAAACGAAAAATAAACGACTTCGTATAAAAAAAAGCGTATTTAGTAATATTTATGCTTTTTTAAGCGAGGTTGGTTTTCAAATGAATCTGCTTATTTCATTTGCTTCGTGGGTATCAAATTTGGAAAAAGTCATTTTTCAATCGTACTTTTACCAAGAAGTATTGTATCAAAAAATTTGAAAAATAGATTTTAAACTTTCTTTGTCAGATAATCGCTTGGGATTTTCCCTAGTTCAAATTGCCACATTCTGTATATGAATCAATCAACTCCCTACATAAAATCACTTGATGGTATTCGTTTTCTGGCTGTAACGCTTGTTTTAATTGCCCATTGGATTGGTGATGATAAAGTAGGATTCTACCCAAGTTATTTAGGTGTTTGTATGTTTTTTGTACTGAGTGGTTTTCTGATTTCAGGTATCCTTCTCAAGGCCAAAGAATCCGACGAAGCTAAAAATCAGAAACATTGGTTTTCCTTGAAACAGTTCTATATCCGTAGAACAATCCGTATTTTCCCACTTTATTATCTTGTAATAGCCTTGCTTTGGTTGTTTGATGTGTCAACTACCCGTGAAAAAGTAGGCTGGTTAGTAACCTACATGACCAATAATTACATGGCATTTCATCAACATTGGATGGGTTCATATGACCACCTCTGGTCTTTGGCTGTTGAAGAACAATTCTATCTTTTCTTTCCTTTTATTATCTTTTTTGTTCCTAAGAAATGGGTAAGTCGTGTTATTCTCTCTTTCCTTCCTCTCGCGATTGGACTTCGGCTTTTCTTTTATCTCTCTGGTTATGAATGGATTACGCCTTATGTTTGGATGCCAACGAGTCTCGATGCTTTCGGTCTAGGTGCGCTGCTGGCTTTGGCTCGTAGATACGATTGGACATTTCATCGCTTGCTTTCTAAATTCTCTACCTTACTTCTCTCTCTCTTTTTCCTTGGATGGATTACCTATTTATCCAAAATGGAAGCAGTAAACCACAATTTTTATTCTATCGTTCCACTGCGTTTCTTTGAGGCACTTTTTTCACTCTCTCTCATTGCTTTCGTCTCTCAACCTACCGAACATACGTTTTCAAATCGGTTTATTTCCTTTTTTGAATTACCTTTTTTGGTTTATATCGGAAAAGTAAGCTACGGAATATACGTGTATCACCAATTTATTTACAACGAATACTATTTCCCAGAAACACATCCACTCCATTTGGTATTTACGAAAATAGACCAAATTTCTCCCGCTCTCTTACAGAATGTCGCGTTCAAATTTGGTCTATTGTATATACTGACACTCGTAGTGGCAACTTTGTCTTGGTATGCATTTGAGAAACCTATCAATCAATTGAAAGATAAGTTTGCTTATCGTTCTTAGTTCACAGAAATCCCTTTCTTTTCAATATTACTTTTGATTGAACCCACAAAGCCTCTTGATAACTCAAATCAAGTGTCTTTGGGTGGGGTGAAGCGATTTTCTTGTCTTTGTAATAGCTTCCACTTGTTAAGTTCTCCATGGGTTCTGTAGCTAAAAAAATACTTGTTTCTGCTCCTTGTTCTGGTGTTTTTAGAAAAGGTAGCCACGAGAAAAAAGATAAATATCCACCATTATTTGCCCCAAATTTTGTTCGTACAACTCCAGGATGTAAAGCAAAAGAAGCAATGCCATTTCGTTTGTAGTATAAGTGATGCAAACGGAAAGCAAATAAAATATTCATCATTTTGGTGGCACCATATTGCCGCCAACCATTAAAATTTTTCGTGGCTGATAAATCATCGAAATCTATTTTTCCCATTTTGTGAGCCTCTGAAGAAACAGAAATTATTCGCCCTGCGCCACTTTTTTCTAATAAAGGAAATAACTTTCTCGTCAATAAATAATGACTCAAATGATTGACTTGAAATGCTTCTTCGAGCCCGTCATTTGTTCGGTAAAACGACCCGAAAATCCCTCCCGCATTATTAATTAATACATCTATGCCATCTGTATGTGTACTAATTTCATCTGCGGCTGCCTTCACACTTGCTAAGTCACATAGGTCTGCTACGATACAATGAACACGCGCTTGTGGTAAGGCATTTTGTATTTCTTGCTGGGTTTCTTGCAATTTATTCTGGTTTCTACCCAAAAGAAAAAGCTCATGTCCATGCCGAGCAAGCGCAATGGCAGTCGCTTTACCAACACCTGAAGTAGCGCCCGTAATAACCGTTTTTTTAGACATGCTCTTCCGTATTTTGAAGTTCAGAAATAGGTGTTAACCTACCATCTTTTATCTTTTGCTCAATCTCACTTTCATACGGGACAACTTCCAAAATAGGGGTCAGATTGATGTCCGTGATTTGGTAATCTTGCACCGTCCCAAGCCGTTCAATCATTTTTTCATACGCTTCTTTTGGGTTTTCCGCGTTGATTAACATTGTGTAAGGAATTTTCTTTTCTTTCTGCGCTTTCTCATCAAATTCGATGTAGTTGACTTTCACTTTGTACCAAGTCACTGCACCTTCTTCCTCAAAAAAAACTTCCTGAATCCGTAATTTTGTCAAACCTGTTAATTGAAAATCAGGCATATTCTGTGCTACATAGTTGTAAAGTCGCGTTTCAGCATCTGTATAAGATACTGCGTCGAAAAGATATACTTCTGCAATCGCCTTTTGGCGTCCTTGTTCATCCTGAACTTGGTATTTTATTTTGGCTTGAAACCACGATGGCATACGTTGACGAATTTTAAGTTTTAAATATCAAATATAGCAGGTTCGCCTGAATACATCTTCCTTTTGTGTGTTTTTCGGTTTATTGTTTCCTCTTTTTATTTTCACATTCTATCTAGTCAAAATGTGTACCTTTGTGGTCAATTTGTGTGTAAAATACGTTCGAAAGTTATATGATGAAAAATCAATTGCCTGCTGCTTTCATTTCACAAATGGAATCGCAGTTAGGTGCTGAAAGTTCTTCTTTTTTTGAAGCACTTGCCCAGCAGCCCCCCGTTAGTATTCGCGTAAATCCAGGAAAGGGAACTGAAAATTTGCCTGATTTACTTCCTACTGACTCCGAAAAAGTGCCCTGGCATCCATACGGGTATTATTTGCCTGAACGCCCAAGTTTTACTGTTGATCCTGTTTTTCAGGCAGGTGGATATTATGTGCAAGAAGCATCCTCAATGTTTGTAGCAGAAGCCGTTCGCCAAACTATGGACACCTCTAAACCGCTTCGGGTATTGGATTTATGTGCCGCGCCTGGCGGAAAAACCACCACTTTAGCTGCTGAATTAACAGAGAATAGTTTTTTAATGGCGAATGAAGTCATTAAAAGTAGAATTCCTGCACTGAAAGAAAATTTACTTAAATGGGGATTTACCAATTATGTAGTCACTAACCACGACCCAGAAACAATGGCTGAGTTGGAAGGTTTCTTTGACGTGGTTCTTGTAGATGCCCCTTGTTCAGGCGAAGGACTTTTCCGGAAAGATGACGAAGCTGCCAAAGAATGGTCTGTGCAACATGTCGAATTGTGCTCTGCACGTCAAAAAAGAATTTTAAAAGCCGCTGCTTTTCTTGTTGCTCCAAATGGTGTTTTGATTTATTCTACCTGTACATACAATGCCAAAGAAAATGATGAAAATGTGGCTTATATTACACAAATTACTGAACTTGAGCGTATTGATGTAGCATTGAACCCAGAATTTGGGATGCAAGCTACCCAAGGTGGTGTTCAATTCTATCCGCACAAACTGAAAGGCGAAGGTTTTTATTTGGCTGTTTTCAGACAAAAAGGGAGAGGTTTTAATCGCGTGGATGCGAAAGTTAAATTGAATCAAGTACGCCAAAGACAATTGGAAAAAGCGATTACATGGATGAAAGAACCAGCGAAGTTCCAGTATTTCCTGAAAAACGAAGGTACAATTGTAGCGCTACGCAAAGAAAATTTAGCTGATTATGGCAAGGTTTTTTATGCACTTAGCAAACATTCGTCTGGTTTTGAAATCGGGTTATTCAAGGGAGAGGCGTTTATTCCTTCTCATGCTCTTGCGCTATCAAACGAATTGAACGAGCGGATTCCAAGAATCGAACTTTCATTTGAAGATGCCCAACGATATTTTAAGCGCGAAACGTTGTCTATTGACCAATCCGTTGATCTACCAGAATCTTCCAATTCAGGGGGGTGGTTGGTTGCCACGTACAAAGGGTATCAACTTGGTTGGCTCAAAGACGTGCAAGGTAGAATAAATAATTATTTACCCAAAGATTGGCGTATTCGAATGGATATTCCCGCTTAAAGCGTTTGTTATGAATAAAAAAGCCGAGCAACTTAAATTGGGTTACTCGGCTTTTTTATTGTCCAAAACCTTTTGTTTTCACTTGATTTAATACGCTTCGAAAACCCGTATTCGGTAATTTTCACTTACTTTTCTACTTAAAAAGAGTTTGTTAGCATTTGCAAGAACGACATTTCCGGCAGTGAGCGCTGAAATGCCAAGGATGGCATTTTTATTTTGCCAAGGTGGAATCCGAAGAAAAGCCCAATCATACAATAAGGGTGACAAAGCAGCGGCAGAAAACGTAATATTCAATCCTTTTTTTACCGTTCTTTTATAAACACGAGCAATTTCATCAATACGGAAAGTTCTACTTTCTAAGCGATTGGATGTTAAATCAAAGTAATAAATCGTGAAGGTAGAATCCGTGATGCGGGAAACCTCTTCTTGAAAAAACAAGTCGTCTTTCGTTTTGAAACGAAATGTATCTCCAATAAAAATACGTTTCCGCTTCATATTTTTTAGATTCTCAACGACGAGGTATTTTTCCTTGTTTCGAATCGCTCTATAATAGTTCGGATTGTTTCTCTTGAGTAATTCTTCCACACTTTCGGGTTCTCTCAAATGATAATCTTGGCCGTTTACTCCAGACTGAAAAAAGAGAAGTAAGGTGAATAGTAGAAGTAAAGTGGAGGTTGTTTTCATAAATTAGTCTTGTTTATCTAGCAAAGAAACGCCTCCAGAGATAATAAGTTTCATCACTTCAGCACTTGGCATTTGAAGAAGCTCAATATTTTCTTTGGGAACAATATACATGACCCCTGAAAGCGCATAGCTGTGTGGGCAATATACGGCAACTTGCCCTGGTAATTGCAAAATAGTTAAATCTTTTTGTGTGATAAATCCCATTAATTTTACACCTGATTCTTTATTTATGGTCACAATGACAGGTTGTTGGAATTTTCGTTTGTCGCCAACAAAAGCAGAGGTTAAATCTTGAAAAGCAGTGTAAAATATTTTTACAATGGGTAAATTTTTAATGACATTTTCTAGCCAATTTTGAATTGTTTGTGGAAGTAATGTGCTGAATATAAATCCAATAGCTGCTGTTCCACCTACTACGATTAAAAAGCCGAGTCCAGGGATAATAAATGGTTGAGTACTTGTTTCGCTATCAAATGGAATCTGGATTAATCCATCTACAAAATCAAAAGCGCTGTATAAAATGAAGAGTGTAAACCCGACAGGCGCGACAAACAAGAGGCCACGAACGAAGTAACCGAATACCTTTCGAAAAATAGTTCGTACAAATTCCATGTAGGAAGAATGGTTAGAAGTAAAGTCAATGGATTAGAATTACTCCAAATTTAAGGAAATTCCTTGTTGGCTGGTCTCAAACTCAGGGAGAATATCCGAATTATCCCAAATTCCTGTCAAAAGTGTATCTGCATACGAAAAGGGAAGCCCATTTTCCAACATCAATTGGTTGGCTTCTCCTGAATCATATTCGTAAGATTTGAATTGATAATAGAACGAACCAGAGGTGTCATCGAGTAACATGTACCAAACACGCGGTGTTCCGTCGTTGGCTGGCATCCCAATTACACCTGGGTTGAGCCAAAATAAGTTTTCTTTCACATCAGCAAAGGGTAAACCACAATGTCCCGCTAAAATAACATCTGCTTTTGTGGAGATAAAATTAGCTTTTTTGATTTCCCAGGGCGTAGAGCCAAAGATAAATTCAGAGATATTTGCGTCAGAGCCATGAAACAAGTGAACGTTTTTTCCAGCATACGAAAAAGTGATGCGTTTGGGTAGGTTTTCCATATATGCCAATGTCGCGGGAGTCATTTTTAAGGTAGCGAAGGCAAACCATTGTTTGGCAAATACATCGCAGCGGCTTCCTTCTGAAAAATTACAGCCACAATCTTCCGTTCCATTGACCAGATTTTCTTCTACATTTCCTTGAATGGCATGAATACCCCATTTCTGGATGAATTCGAGGCACTCCACAGGAGACGCACAGTACCCGACAATATCGCCCGTACAAAAGATGCGTTCGGCAGGAATATCTTCTTTTTTGGCTAGATAAGCGAGTTCTTCTAATGCCTGAAAGTTGGAATAGACACCCCCAAAAACCAAAATTTTTCCCTTTATTTCGCCTAGATGTTGTATCGTATTATCCACGTTTTTGAATTAAAATAGGGGTTAAAAATCCAATGAAACAGCCGACTGTTCCGTATAAATTGACGGCAAGCAAGTCTGCGTATTTTCCGTCTGTCAGTAATAAATAGTCAGGAATTGGGAAAAACAAAAATAAGAATCCTGTTCCTATTCCAATCATTACAGATAAAAAATATGAGATTTTGGGTGCATTCATTCGCCAAAATAAGAAAACAGGTGCTAAACCGAGTACCATAGTACCACTGACAGTTGTTGCTGAAAGGATTTCGGGGTCAAATAAGACAGGAAGTGTGCCAATAACGGCGAGAATAATCATCGTCCAGCGTGCTTTGGGGACACTCAGGTTTTTCCCTTGAAGTAAATCAATATGAACTAATTTCGCTGTGGACGTGAAGGTAGAATCAATGGTTGCAGCAGCAGATGTCACCATGATTGTATTCATGGCTAAGAGCATAAATGTGCCCATTACTTTGGCAACTTGTAGAGTTACGGGTGTCGCAAGTCCAGCTAATTTAGCGTAAACTCCCACGAAACTAAATAAGATAATACTGACACCACCAATAATTGTCGCCAACAAGAATGAGGTACGGGTTACTTTCGGAGAGGTGATAAAACCTCTATCTGTCATGATTGGGTCATGAAATGGGTAGCTTAGTACTTGGATTAATGCAACAAACAAGAGGTTTACTCCTTGCGAAAATTGCCATTGTCCACTTTGAACGAGTGTTCGCACGCCACCGTCAGTTTGTGGAATAATAATGCCCAAAATGAGTGTAATAAGCACAATAAACAGCGCCATCTGAACCAAGTCTGTGACGATGGATGTGCGCATTCCCCCTTTCAATGTATAAGCCAATGTGAGGACGGTAAACACAACAATGGCTGCATAATATCCGGTACTGCCTTGCTCTCCAAAGTAACTCCCAACAATCATGGTATTGGACCAAATCTCGTTTAAAAGCCGAAATGTAATGAGGAGTGTAAATAGTGCAACGGCTGATTTACCGTATTTCTGAAGTAAAAATGTATGAATACTGGTAAAATTGCCCTTTGTCCGCATTCTATAGATGACCAAACCTGCGACTAAAAAGGAGAGATAATATCCCGAATAGGCTACGCCACCCACAATCCCGAATTGATAGCCTAAATCAGCTGCATTTGTGATGGATTTGGCAAATAGCCAACAAATAACCAAGCTGCTTGTCAGTAAAAAAAGAGTTGGTTCTTTGTCGTTCGAACTCCCTTTGAAAAAATCATTGGCTTTGTTTGACCACGGAGAAACAAGAAATAAAATGAGATTAATGGCGATTAAAAGTAGCCATTGCCAAGAAAGTAGTGTCATAGAGGTAAGAAAAATAAACCCCTCGACAAGACGCCGAGGGGCATAATGGTGCGTTTATTTATCCCACCAAACAGGTGAATTAATGCTGTTGTTATTCGTTTTATCTGCGGCAATACGGTAATTTGCATTATTTAATGCAGACTCGGTAGCTGGATAAGGCATCCGAACAGGAAATAAACCTTGGTTTAAACTTGCAGTGACGGGTTTCAGCGCCGGAAATCCAGTTCTTCTGAACTCTATCCAACCTTCGTACCCATTCAAAATATTTGCTATCCACTTTTGTGTGATAATCTGTTCTATTCTTTTGCTTGTATTTTCTTTTGAAAACGCGGCTGTACCCGTCGTAAGATAGTCACTTGGCAAAGATGTATTCCAGAATTGAAACGCATCTTTCACACCTTGTTCGTAATAGGTTTGCGCATTTCCCGTAATCCATCCTTTTTCGGCTGCTTCGGCTAGGAGGAAATTCACCTCAAAACTGGTCATAAAATTAGCTTTCAAACGACCTGCATCTTCGCGGAAAATCGTTCCAGCGAACGAATAATTACTCACAGAAATAGACAAAGTAGAAGCATCTGGGCCGTTGCGTAACCCGCGATATACCTGGTTATTCGCAGCCGTAGGTCTGAAGAAAACCTGCATACGTGGGTCTTGGTATCTACGCAAAATCTCTTCCATCGTTTCCGACATAATATACAGATTGAAGTCTCCAATTCGTGCGGTGGACATTTTGAAATTCGTAGGCTGTGTAGCCGTAAAATTGAAAATCGCATTGTCTGTAGCTTGTGTAATGAATTGATTATCAGCTACTAATTTTTGTATTTCAGCCCGAACATCGCGTTGGTTGGAAATACGCATATATGCTTTTAATTGGAGCGAATTACCCAATTTAACCCATTTTGCGAGTTGACCATTGTACAGAATATCACCTTGTAAACGTTGCGAACCCTTGTAATTATTGATGAGCGAAATGCCTTGTTTCAAATTAGCGAGGATACCTTTATCTCCCGTATAGATGGCTTCTTGCGTGTCATAAGCCGGGGCTATAATCCCTGATTTTCCACGTAGTGCTTCTGAGTACGGAACATCGCCGTACAAATCTGTCAAGAGCATGGTCAAATAAGCTTTGTAAATCAAGGCAGGTCCTTCATACACGGCAAAAGCAGCATTTGCACGTGATTTTTCCAAGATGATTTCCGTATCTCTCAAGTTTTCGTACAAGAAATTCCACGGATTTCCTCCGTATTGCGGTGTAGCTAAACCGTGTCTATCGAACAAATTAAAATCAATGGATGTAAAGTACTGACTCAGTGTATTCCCGGCGACAAATGCTTCTAAGGACATTTGGTCGGCTTGGTCATACAAGACTTTCCGAAAAAGTAATTCCGGAAGCACTTCTACGGGTGCGTTTGGATTCTTGTTTAACTCTGTAAATTGGTCTGTACAACTGGTACATGTAAAGACCCAAAGTGATATAATATAGACAATTATTTTTTTCATTTTTCGATTTGTTAGAATTGAATACCAAGTTTTACGCCAATACTCCGCGTTGTTGGATAACTCATATCTTCTACACCAGAAACCAAGCGTTGTCCTTGAAAACCAAACTGTTCAGGATCAAAATGAGGAATTTGACTGAAGGCAAATAGGTTTCTTCCAACCAATGAGATTTGGACATTTTCCACCCGCTTTTTCAGTAAATTAGCCGGTAATTGATACCCTAGAATAACTTCACGGATTTTTAAATAAGAAGCATTGTAGGTGTTGTTCTCCTCGTGATTTCTGTCATAAAACATTCGGTAATAGGTTTCTGCCGCGATGGCTTTTGTATTTGGTTGATAGACAGGGTTTTCAGCTGTTCCAACATTTACAACGCCAGGTGCGATGATTCCTTCTTCTGGACGAAACGCCGTTTCCTTCAATTGTCCACCTACAGCGGCTAAAGCCAATGTCCGTGAAACAACCTGACCTCCTTGACGCCAATCCATCAAAATACCCAATTGGATTTGTTTGTATTGGAACGTTTGGTTCAAGCCTAAAATAAAGTCTGGATTGTAATTTCCAATTTTAATCAGCTCGTTATTCGCAATATATAAGCCATTTGCATTGACGATAAATTCTCCATTTTCATTTTTTTGGTAGCCTGTTCCGTACATATCACCCATACGGCCTCCTTCTTTTACTTGGTACCAAATCGTCTGATTCACGCTATCATAAATTCGATTATATGCCAATGTGATGGTCTGTCCAGGAATTGGAAGTTTCTCAACACTATTTTGGTATGTACTGAAATTGAAGGTAGTACGCCAACTAAATGCGGCTCTTTTGATTGGATACGCATCTAAAATGGCCTCCCATCCTCGGCTACGAACCGCGCCACCGTTGATACTCTGCTGAGAATAACCCGACGAAACTGCAATAGGCAATGAAATAATTTGGTTTTCATTCAATGCATTAAAATACGTTAAATCAAACTTTAACTTATCACCCCAAAACCGAACATCCAATCCAAATTCTACTGAACTAATTCGCTCCGGAAGTAGATTGGCATTCGGGATTTGGGATTGATCCGTGAACGTCGGCAAACCATTTACAGGTGTACGCGCAACAAAAGTGCCCACTGTTTGGAACGGATTGGTGTCATTGCCCACTTGTGCGTAGCTCGCTCGCAACTTTAAGAATGAGATTTGTTCAGGTAATTTTAAGACATTAGACGCGACAAATCCTACTGCTGCCGATGGATAGAAAAAGGAAGTTCCTTGTGTGCTTGTTGTAGTTGCTAATGCACTCGACCAGTCGTTTCTTCCGGTAACATCGACAAAAAGAAAATCTTTGAAACCCCATTTAGCAACCCCATAAAAGCTATTAATGCGCTTATTAGCAGCACTTTGGAAGTATTCTAGTGGCGAGGCAGCATTCGACAATGCATAGACACCCGGCTGCGCCAATGTCAAGGTTTGTGTTTGATTAGTGAAGGCACGTTGATCCATGCGGTTTCCACCAAGCGAAATATCGAACTGACTGTTTGCGATACTCTTTGTATAATTTAGCAAGAAATCGGAGTTGATTTCTCTAAAAAATACTTGTTGTTCCGCATAAGCACCGCTTTTAAACCGATTACTGCTGTAAGCACGGCGGAAAGTACGGTTCTCGTTTTGGTAATCCATACCTGTTCGAATTGTCAAGGAAAGTTCAGGTGTCCATTGGTATTTACTAACGATATTCCCAAAAAGTCTATCGCGTTGAAACCCGTTTCTATTTTCTAAAAGGGTAAAATACGGATTATCAAAAAATGTATAATTGTACGAAAATTGTTGGATTCCTTCTAGTCCAGGTTGCCAATATGAACGCAGAGGTTCAATGGAGTTAGAACGACCAAACCAAGCAACCAAGGCATAATTGATATTTTCTGAACCATACTTGGTTGTAGGTCTATTCGAACTTCCTGTTTGGATATAGTTGAGATTACTCGTGATTGTCCATTTATCAGTTGGTGCAAACTGCATCGACGAAGCGACTGTTCTTCGATTCAAGTCAACACCTGGAATATAGGACTTACTATCCAAGTCTGTTAAAGAAAGACGAAATTGGCCTTTTTCTGTCCCCGCTGAAATAGCGACATTATTGATGAATGTTCTGCCCGTTTGATAAAAATCACGGAGATTAGTTGGATAAGCAACAAACGGCGTTGGGGTAATAGGCAAACCGCCGTGAACGGCAACGTCTCCAGCTCGAACAACCGTACCGTTTGCTAATGTAACTGGACTATCGTATTGAGGAAGGGAAATACCTGCATTCAGTCTGGGTCCAAAACTATAGGTGATGTTATCATTGATACCTCCACCTAATCCATCCTTGAAAGCATATCGACCGCTATTTCCGAGACCGTATTCGTTTTGAAATTGCGGAAGTTGAAAAGGGGTCTCCCCGTAAATGGTGCTATTGACTTGCACACCGATTCCTTTTTTTGCCCCACCCGTTTTTGTTTTTATTAAGATTGCTCCGTTGGAAGCACGCGTACCATACAAGGCAGCGGCAGTGGGTCCTTTCAAGACGGTAACTGATTCAATATCGTCAGGGTTTACTTCCATTGCACCATTACCGAAATCGACTTCCATAAATCCGTTTGCATCGTCATTGACATTATTCACGACGGTACTATTGTTAATCGGAATCCCATCTACGACAAATAAGGGCGACGTGTTTGTAAAGGAAGCTTCACCACGAATAGAAATCCGGGAACTTGAGCCAACTCCTGTCGAGCCCGATGTAATGGTGACACCCGCTACGCGTCCAGCCAAATTATCCAAAAAATTAGCTGATTTTACTTGGCTTATTTCTTTTGAATTGACCTGCTGAACGGCATAACCCAAACTCTTGGAGTCACGCTCTAGCCCGAGAGCAGTCACGACAATTTCGCTTAATATAGCGCCTGGTTCTAGTTCGATAAGCATGGGAGATGCAAAAGAAACAAGAACTTCTTGTGTGGCATAACCAACAGAAGAGATTTTAATTTTCTTTACTTCTTTAGGAATATCCAGTCGGAATAATCCCTCGGTGTTCGTTTGTGTACCGATTGTTTTTTGTTGAACGGAAGCCGTAATATTGACGCCAACAACGGGTTCTTTCGTTTGGTTATCTAGAACTTTTCCTATGATTGTTTGGGATTCTTGTGCAAAACTTAACCATGGGGTACAGAAAAGTAAGGTCGTGACGAAGCACAACAAAATGTATTTTTGTTTCATTCGTGAGTCAGGTAATAAATTAGACGTTTAATTAAGCTCCGACAGTGGAAGTATGGGTTACTTCTCCTCGGCAAGAACTTCCTGAACTCGCCGTACAACCAAAGCAATGTTGATTCACAAAAATTTCCCGCTGCATGAGTTCTTCGTAATCAAAAGCACTAATGTGCTGTCTTGCTTCGCTGGTAGCTACCTTTACTTCAAGCATTTGATTGAAGTCGCAATCGTACAAGTAACCGTCCCAACTGATAGAAATCGTAGAACGACACATGACTTCGTGTGCTGCTTCCGGATTGTATGCTTGAACTAATTTCTCCATGTAATCTCCAAAATTACCGCTTACGATCAGGTAATCTAGATAGCGACTTATTGGAATATTGGTAATGCAGAAAAGCTGATTGAAGTCAATATTGAATTTATTTTTCAATGAACGTTTAAATTCTCGCTCTAAACCAGCTTGCCCTGAAGGTAAAAAAGCACCTGCGGGGTTATAAACTAAATTGAGAATTAAATCACTTCCTTCGATTCCATAACCAACGGCATTTAGCATTTGCAACGCTTTGATAGAATCCTCAAAAACACCGTCACCACGTTGAGCATCGGTACGACTTGCCGAGTAAAAAGGGAGAGAAGAGACTACTTCAATGCGGTGTTTTTTAAAAAAGTCAGGTAAATCGTTGTACTTTTTATTGGCTACAATGATAGTTAGATTGCAACGCACAATGATTTGAACATCTTGACTTATCTTCCGAATTTCTTCGATAAACCAACGAAAATCAGGGTTCATTTCAGGTGCTCCACCTGTTAAGTCAATGGATTTAAATGGATATTTTGCCAAGACATGTAAACAATGTTGCATTGTCTCTCGTGTCATGATTTCTTTTCGGTCAGGCCCAGCATCCACATGGCAATGTGTACAAACTTGGTTACACATCTTCCCTACATTGATTTGAAATATATCCACCGACTTAGGTTTCAATGGAAAGATTTTTTCAGATTCTAAATAGGATGAGAAAGTTGGAAGGGTACGTCCGAGTTGCTCGGTATCATTTAAAACTTGAAGTTGAAATGCAGCTTCACCGAGTGCTTTTTTTTGAGCTTTAAGACTTTTGACAGGGTTCATACGTGTTTTTTGAGTAAATACAACAAAGTACTTTTGCTTATCCTATATTGAGATAAGGGGATGATAGACTAGACAGCAAAAAAATAGACGCAAGGTGGTGCACGAAGTTGTTTGGTAGAATGTAATACAGGATTCAAATAAATCTCTGCACGACGTATGATTAAAGAGGAATAAAAATCTAGAATCCATTCCTTTAGAAGACGCACCAAAAGAACCGAGGGCTCGTAAGTTAGTACGTCTCTAAAAGAATGTAAGTCAGAAAGCAGGGAAAGTCGGAACGCAGCGTCGTTCGTGAATTGTATATAGCTAGTAAAAAAGGAGTTAGATTCCCACTGTAGATTTTTGAAAGATTCTAGACTGAAACCCTCTGCATGTAAACCGATCAAATAGGTTCCGCCACGTTGGTTAGGTCCTACAACATGCGCAAAGTGTTCTAATTGAGCATTTGCCTCTAAAATCAGATTTTTGGAAAGGGAGGGACAGTCATTCCCGATTAAAATAAGTTTTTCGTAACCTAGTTCGAAAAGATAAGAAACACATGTACTAATTCTTTCTCCAAACGTATTTCCTGAATGGGGGATTTCTTGAGATTGAATAACAGGAAGTTGGGTAGATTTTGCCATGCCAAATGTGCTGGCATTTAGTTGAGAAAATATACGGCGGTTCAGCCCCTTATTCTTTCTTCGAGTTAGGGACTTTCTCTTGATTTCATTAGAAGGGTCAAGAGCAAAAAGGAGTATTGCCGTTTCTTTCTTCAATCTTGGGTCTATTGTTATATCTAACTAATAAACGTGTTTTGGGGACATTTGGATTATAAATTCCAAAAGTTTTAGCTAAAATAAACGAGATACTCTTTTATTTCAAGCCCTTAGAAGAAAAATTTGGTAAATAAAATAAATAATAAACTCAACTTTGTAGTCGTATTAAGCGTTCTTTTTTACACAATCTTTTAAAAATAACATGATTAGCACATCTCTTCGATTTATATTTTGGCTTTTTATTACCGCTTATTTTGTGCCTACAACATCATCTGCTCAAGTGTTTAATTTCTTTTCAAACAAAGAGCCAGAAACACCGAGACAAATGCTATTATCTGATCGTGCCATTCAGCTTGGTACAAATGATGCCATCAATAATATGTATAATTTTAATTTTTATGAAGCTGAAAAAGACTTTAAATGGTTGACTGTCAAGTATCCAAATCATCCAATCGGTCATTTTTTATTAGGGTTAAACGAGTGGTGGAAAATTGTTCCAGACTTAAAAGTTACGCGGTACGACGAAACTTGCCATGAATACATGGACTTAGCAATTAAAAAAGCAGAAGATTTATATGACGAGGATTCACGGGACAAAGAGGCGGCTTTTTTCTTGGCAGCAGCGTATGCATTCAAAGGTCGGCTATATTCTGAACGTGAAAAATGGGTGAAAGCAGCTTGGGCAGGCAAACAAGCCATGAAATATTTGGATAGAAGTAGAGGAGAGGTACAGATTAATCCGGAGTTAATTTTCGGGGATGGGCTCTATAATTATTACTCCAAATGGATTCATGAGACATACCCTTCCTTAAAGCCCTTGTTGACTTTCTTTAAGAAAGGAGATAAAAAGTTGGGAATTAAGCAGTTAGAAAATGTAGCGAATAATGCTTTTTATACTAGAATGGAAGCACGTTATTTTTTGGTTCAAATTTATTCTATGGAAGGACAGCATACAAAGGCTTTAATTATGGCAAGAACGATGCATTCCTTATATCCAAATAATGCTTTTTTCCATCGTTTTGCTGCGCGCGAATCCTTTGTTTTGTCTCAATTTGATGAAGCTGAACGGTATGCAAACGAATTATTAGCAAGAGTTCAAGCACAATCATATGGGTATGGCCCGACAGATGGGCGGTATGCCAGCTATATTCTCGGCTTTATCAATGAGAAATATCGATTGAATAAAATACAAGCTCGTCTGTACTACCAAGATACAATTCGGTATTCATTATTGAATAAATCGGAGGATTCGGGTTATGCCTTGGCAGCACATTTGGCATTGGGAAGCTTAGATGAAGAGCGCCAAGATTGGGTAAGTGCGCGCCAACATTATGAAAGAGTAGTGCAAGAATCTGAAAAAAATTCAGTGTATTATACAAAAGGGAAAGCGGCTTTAAAGGAGTTAGATAAGAAAACAAAACAAGTGAGAGGGCAGAGAAAAAGTAGATAAATAGCAAGTGTAAAAACGAAAAAAGCTCCGTCAGGAGCTTTTTTCGTTTCAAGGAATGGGCAATACTTTGCTATTTTTGAATGTCGATAGAATAACCATAGTTTGCGTACTTGCAACGACCTCAATCTCATTGATGGTTTCCATGATTAGTTTTTGATACGAACCAATGTCTTTGGCAATTACCTTCAATAAGAAGTCGCAAGAACCAGTTACGTGATGGCATTCGATGATTTCAGGGACCTGCTCGATGGTACTTACAAACAAATCAGTGACAGATTTGCGGTGACCATTCAAGGTAACTTGAACAAAGGTCATAACACCCAAACCTACTTTTTCACGATCTATGTGCGCGTGATAGCTTTCTATTATTCCACTTGTTTCTAGTTTCTTGACTCGCTCCAATGTTGGAGCAGGAGATAAACCAATATCTTTGGAAAGCTGTGCGTTCGTTATTTTACCATTTCCTTGAAGAATTTCTAATAATTTATGATCAATTTGATCTAACTTGGGAACTGCCATTTTAATTTTGTTGATGTTTTCAAAATATAATTTGGCACAAAGTTAATTAATTGAGTGAATCTTTTTAAATGATTCTCGTATATTCCTAAAAGTTTTATATCCTCTTGGAGACTTTATTATGGCTGATAACACGTTGCCTACTGCATTTGTGCCGAAAATCATCCACTGCGCTCTTTTTCAAATGTTTAGTTGCTCTACCTTGAACACGTGCTCGCCAGAGTCGCCAAGACGTAGGTTTCATTTCTCTGCGCATTAGTTCAATAACTTCTTTTTCGGAAAGGCCAAACTGCCATTTGATAGCTTCAAAAGGCGTTCTGTCTTCCCACGCCATACCAATTATACGGTCGATTTCTTCCGGTGTTAGTGTATTCATTTGTCTTGATTTCTTGTCATTACAAACTTTTTTTTCGAAAAAAAGTTAAAAAAATATGAAAATGAAAAAGAAAGAAAATTTTCCGTCTAAAGTATGTCCTGTGTGTAATCGGCCCTTTTCTTGGCGAAAAAAGTGGGAGAAAGTTTGGGATGAGGTTGTCTATTGCAGTGATGCTTGCCGTAAAAAAAAGTGATTTCTTACATAGCTAACTCTATGGAAGGATCCCAAAAATGAGTTTCAAAATCTATAACTTGATCTTGATGAACCCGTATTCCTTCATTTTCCAATAGTTCTTGCATGTAAGTAGGTGTAGCGAAAAAATGCTTTCCTGACAGAATTCCTTTGGCATTGACAACTCTATGCGCGGGGATTCCTGACATACCATGGCTAACATTAAGAGCCCAACCAACAAGTCGGGCTCCTCTTTTATTTCCTAAATAAGCAGCTATAGCACCATACGAAGATACACGACCCTCCGGGATTAAGGCGACTACTTCGTAGATGGCACTAAATTTATTGTCTTTCTCTGTCACGAATTTCTTGCTCTAATTGCTTATACCATTCTTCTCCATACGCGCGTGTAAGTGGCTCCTTTAGAAATTGGTATACAGGCACACCTAATTGCTCCCCCAATGAACACGCAGGAGAACAAATGCTCCATCTGTCGTAATTTAACGCATGAAATTGCTCGTATTTTGTAATCCGAATTGGGTACAAATGACAAGAAATTGGCTTTTTAAAATCAATTATTCCGTCATTATACGCTAATTCAATACCACACTTTAAGTGCCCTTTTTCATCATACAAAGCATAAGCACATTCTTTCCCATCTATCGTTGGTGTAGAATAATCACCTTCAAAATCCTGAATGTAAACGCCTTGTTCCTCAATAGCGGCAATTCCTTCTTTTGTTAAATAAGGTTTAACTTTTTCATAAATCTCATGCATTATGGGTAGTTCGACATCTTCGAGCGGTGCGCCTAGATCTCCTTCTACACAACATGCCCCTTTGCACTTCTCGATATCACAAACAAATAACTTATCTGCAATATCATCGCTTATACATGTATCTTCTATGAGTATCATTTACTTTCTGATAATTAGTTCTTTCCCTAAAGGAATCGAATTGTTCTTTAGTTGATTTAAGTCTTGAATTTGTTTTATACTCACCCCGTATTTTTTCGATATGCTGAACAAGGTCTCTCCTTCCTTTACGACATGTTTCGTTTCATTTGATTTGGATTGTAGTGCATCCGTACCATTTTTTGAAACGCGTAGTATTTGTCCAACAGCAATTGTGTTATCAGATAACCCGTTCAGTTGTTGGATGTCTGCCACACGCATACCATATTTCTTTGAAATACTGTAGAGTGTTTCAGATGGTGCAACTTCATGTATTTGTAGATTAGAACCTGAAGTCTTCGCAACTTCCTCGATAGCTATGGGTTTGGATGAAGAGAAATTAGGCTCACTGACAAGTAATTCCTGCGCATATTGAAGTGTATTACTTGATAAATTATTCCATTCTTTTATTTTATCAACAGTGGTATTGTATTTCTTTGAAATACTGTAAAGAGTCTCTTTTGAACCTACAATATGAATTATTCCCGTTTTGACTTTCGGTACAGCTGTGTTTGTTGGTTGTTTCGTTTCTACTTTTATGATTTCTTTGCTACTAACACCACTTGTATTTGAAGGAGTAACTGTAGGTTTTACACTTTCAATAATGATTGGATCCACAATGATATAATCCTCTTCATCCTCATCATCCGTAAAAATTGGTTCTACATACTCAGAAGAATCTTTTTTGGGAACTTCTGCTTTCGGTTTCGCTATTTCAGCTGTTTCCATCTGTTTTATCAGCGGAAGATTTTGGGTAGGGGGGACGATTAAATTATCTTGATCTTCGATGATTTCTACCGGTTTTTTCTTGGGTCTTGTTGTTTTTAAATAAAGTACTCGTCCTTTTTGTAGGTATAGTATTGATGTAAGTCGATTGTATTTTTTGAGATTCTTCAGTTGTACACCGTAAATCTGTGATATATCCCATAAAGTTTGATTTTCTAACGTTGTATGAAAAGCTATTGGGCCTTTCTTATTTTTCATTTGTAAATAATATACATTCCCTTCTTTGATCATGTCGCGCTCACCCATGTCGTTGAATCGAAGAAATGACTTGATACTTATTTTTGCCTTTTTAGCTAATTGGGCTACCTCATCACCTGGAGTAGCCAAAATCCCTTTTTTGCCATTTATCTCATAAAAAATAGGGGTGCCCTCTTCTACATTTGTAGGTGTTTTTCTAACTAGGATTGGAAATCCAGCAGTTCTTAATAATCCTTTATTTAGCTCATCTCCACGCGATTTAATGCGCGCTAAATCCTGATAAGAACTAAGTATAGCAACCTCATACATTTTATCAGTTGGAATTTGACCTACATTTAGCCATTGATTGTACTTCATCAATTGTGCCTCGTCTAGAAGTAGTCCAGTCGCAATTTCTGTCAGAGATTTACCTGACGTAGGATAGAGGTATAAGCTATAATTTGAATCAGGTATTCTGTTTAAACGGTGTTCGTACGCTGCTTTGTGGGCAATCAGTTTGATAAGATATCTATCTGTATTTTCATCAAATTCGATTTCTTTGGCATTAGGCCAAGTGTTCGGTAAAAGTTTTGCAACTCCTGTTGTTCCCCAATAAAATGATAATGCAGAGGAAATCCAATTTTTATAAATTTCATAATTTCTTTTAAAATAATTGGCTGCACCGTTAGTAGAAGAAATAATGTGTTTTCGTTCATCGACATAGGTATTGATACTAATACCTACTTCTTTGGCTGTGGCAGACTTAAATTGCCAAAAACCAACGGCATTGGAAGTAGAAATGGACTCAGGAAGCAGGGAACTCTCTAAAACGGCAATATATTTGAAGTCTTCTGGCACACCCTGTGCCTTTAATATTTTCGTAATATGAGGAAAGTACAACTGCATTCGCTCTAGTTTTTGATCTAGATAGGCGCCTTGCGGTAGCAACAGATTTCTAATTTCTGCATTTACCATTTGTTGGGCTCTAATTGTTAGATTAATTGTAAGATCTGCAAATTGAAAGGTGCGATCTACCTCAGGGATTGGATACGTAATTTGTGCCTGAGCTGTAATTGCTAAAAAATAGCAAAGCAAGGAGATTGTTTTTTTTATTTTTCTCATAATTTAAATAATTCTTGAAATCATCAAACCATCCCGAATGGGTAATAGGATATTTTCTGTTTGGGAATCTGTATGCGCGTTAAGATTGAAGTCACGTAAATGCGTTGTTTTTTTGTCTTTGTGCTTTGGGTCTGGTACTTTCCCGTCCCAAAGAATGTTGTCTGCAATAATCAATCCCCCCTTATTCATGAGTGGTTTAACCAAATCATAGTATTGCTGGTAACTTTGTTTGTCAGCATCTATAAAGACAAGATCAATACGAAGATCTTTATAGGAAGGAAGGATATCTCGTGCATTTCCGATAATGTATTCAATTTGATGGGCATAAGGACTTTTATTAAAATAACCTCGGGTGAACTGCTCTAATTCTTCATTTACATCGATGGTTATCAATCTTCCTTCAGGAGTAAGTCCTTCTGCTAAACACAAGGCAGAATACCCTGTAAAAGTACCTATTTCCAGAATCAGGGAAGGTCTAGCTAGTTTACTTATCAAAGATAAAAAACGTCCCTGAAAATGTCCTGAAAGCATTCTAGGCTGCAATATTTTGGCGTGTGTCTCACGGTTAAGCTCTGCCAATAAACCAGATTCTTGTGTCGTATGGTTGTCGCAATATGCTTGAATAAGTTGGTCAATCATTCCAATAGTTGTTTGATGACAATAACCGAATAGGTATCATCTAAACAAAATTATTGATTTATTTCATTTTTTCAATAATAAGTCTTTTAAGTTACTAGACTTTAAAACGAAGAAAGGAGGCTACTGCCTCCTTTCTTCGTTGATTGCTAGAAATAAACTTAAAGAGTTCTCTTAATTTCACGTATTTCGAAGCTTTCTAAGATATCACCAATTTGAATGTCGTTGTAGTTTTTGATACTCAATCCGCACTCATAACCTGTTCTAACCTCAGCTACATCGTCTTTGAAACGTTTTAGCTGACTGATTTCGCCTTCGTGAACAACAATACCCTCACGGATAATTCTGATTTTGTTATTTCTCTTCACTGAGCCATTTAGTACGTAACAACCAGCGACTGTACCGATTTTAGATATTTTGAATACTTCACGGATTTCGATGTTTCCGAGTGTAACCTCTTCTTGTTTCGGTGCAAGTAATCCTTCCATCGCTAATTTGATTTCATCAATCGCATCATAGATGATAGAGTAAAGTCTGATTTCGATTTGCTCCTGTTCAGCAATTTTTCGCGCATTATTTGACGGTCTTACTTGGAAACCAATGATAATTGCGTCTGCAGCTGTTGCTAGGAGTACATCAGATTCTGATATTTGTCCAACTGCCTTGTGGATAATTCGTACTTGTACTTCTTGCGTAGCAAGTTTTAGCAATGAGTCCGAAAGTGCTTCTACTGAACCATCAAAGTCACCTTTAATAATGACGTTTAATTCGTGGAATGCACCAATTGCCTTTCTACGGCCAATTTCATCAAGTGTGATATGTTTCTTAGCCCGAATACTTTGTTCACGAATAATCTGTTCACGCTTATTGGCAATCTCTCTGGCTTCGCGTTCAGACTCCATAATATTAAATTTATCACCAGCTTGCGGTGCGCCAGGAAGACCTAAGATCTGCACTGGGATAGCAGGACCTGCCGTTTTTATACGCTGACCAAGGTCATTGACCATCGCACGAACGCGTCCAAAATATTGACCTGCTAATATGATATCACCTACTTTGATTGTACCATTCTGAACAAGTATAGTTGAAACGTATCCACGTCCCTTATCCAAGGAAGCTTCGACGACAGTACCAGATGCTTCTCTATTCGGGTTAGCTGTTAACTCAAGTAGTTCTGCTTCCAGAAGGACTTTATCAAGTAGTTCGTCAATACCAATTCCAGATTTTGCTGAAACCTCTTGTTCTTGGTATTTTCCACCCCAACTCTCAACAAGTATATTTTCTTTAGCTAGATCTTCCCGTATTTTTTGTGGATTTGCGCCTGGTTTATCAATTTTATTGATTGCAAATACAATGGGAACCCCTGCGTTTTGTGCATGGTTGATTGCCTCTCTCGTTTGTGGCATGACACTGTCATCTGCTGATATAACAATAATGACAACGTCAGTGACTTTCGCACCGCGGGCACGCATCGCTGTAAATGCTTCGTGACCTGGTGTATCCAAGAAAGTGATACGTTTCCCTTTGTTATTTCCTTCCTGCATTTCTACAGAATAGGCACCAATGTGCTGTGTAATTCCACCTGCTTCTCCTGAGGCAACTTTTGTTCTACGAATGTAGTCTAGTAAAGAGGTTTTACCGTGATCAACGTGTCCCATAATCGTTACGATAGGGGCACGATGTTGAAGGTTCGCAGGATCATCTTCTGTCTCTAGATTGTCAGATTGTAATTCCTCTTCTGCTGAAATGAATTCTACTTCAAAATCAAATTCTAGTGCAATCATTTGAATAGCCTCTGCATCTAGACGTTGATTGATAGAGACAAACATCCCCATACTCATACATGTAGATATAACTTCGTTCACGCTCACGTCCATCAGTGAAGCCAAATCTGAAGCAGAAATGAACTCAGTAACTTTCAATGTAGGCACGTTTTCTAAATCTCGGAGGTTCTGTGCCTCTTCCATTTCAGCGCGGTTGCGTCGTCTATCTCTTCTTTGTTTTGCACCAAAATCAGGCCCTTTGGTATTCATACGAGCCATGGTTTGCTTGATGTTATCTTTAACATCGCTGTCCTTCACGACTTCTCTTCGTACATTTCCCGTTTTCTTCTTTGCATTTGCATTGGAAGAAGCGTTGCTCGAAGGCGTGCTCGCATTACCGCTACCAGTAGCAGCCGGTCTTCTGTAGTCTGGTCTAGAAGAACTATTGGAATTCGGTTGATTGCTGTTTGATGTGTTCGGTCGTTGTCCTGAATTCGAACTATTTGAATTGCTTCCGGATGCGTTTGAAGTAGGCGTATTTGGTGTCTGGTTATCACCCCTCGGTGTCTGAGGAGGTCTACTTTGACCACCACTCGATGAACCTGCCGGTTCATTGACTTTTTCACCTTTTTTCAGTACTCGTTTCCGCTTTTTCTTCCGTTTATCCTCTCTACTTTCAGGTGTAGATTTACTACGCTCAACTGGAAGCTCAATTTTACCTAATACCTTCAAACCTTGAAGTTTTTCACCCTTGGCTATAATAAGCTCTGATGGCAGAGATTCGGCTGCCTTTTCAACTGATTCTGGGGTGTCAGAAAGAGTAGTTGTTGACTTTTGTTCGGACTTCACGGATGGAGTAGTAGTGCTTGCAATTGGTTGGTCACTAGTATCGGAAATTGCAGATGATTTCTCTTGGATAGACTCCTTGGGTAAGGTAACCTCTTCTACAGAAGCTTTTTGTTCTATTACCAACGGTATTTCTGCTTTTTCAATTACAGTTTGTATCGGTTCCTCAGGTGCTTTCGCAATGTATTCTTTTTCCTTACTAACTTGAGGTTCATTTTTTTCTTTCAAGTTGTCCTTGGATAGATCAACCTTTGGAGTAGTCTCAGAGGATTTTTCGCTGCTATTAGTGGTCAAGCTTGTGGTAGAAACTTCCTCCACTTGACTCTTAGGAGTTTCAGGCGTTTGAATTTCAAGAGCACTGACTGGTGCAGAAGCTTCTTTTTCTTGGGAAATTACCTTTTCGATAGGAGGAGGGGGTGTTTGTTCCTGTGCCTCACTATTTTCCTTCTTTTTCTCAACAGAAGGCTTAGCCCCTGAACGTGCGTTCAAGTCTATTTTTCCTATGATTTTTGGGCCACCAAGTGGATTGCCCATACGGATATACTCAGGTTCCTTGTCAACTTTGGTTGGAGCTACAGAGGTAGGTGTTTCTTCACCTCTAAAATAAAGCACCTCATCAGATGAAGTTTTTGTTGATGCTGGCCGGTCATCTCCAAGCAAAGAAGGCTCATTGAACTCCTTGGCTAAAAATTGAAGGTGTTCATAACTTAGTTTTGCATTTGGATTGTTGTCGACTTGAAGCCCTTTACTCTCAAGCTTTTCTATAATAGTGGCTGTACCAATATTTAGTTTGCTTGCAGCTAGCCTCAAACGCATCATTTTTTCTTCAGACATAAAAAATTTACCTAGTTTAATAATTCTATCTACCGCATGATTGAAGTCATTTTAATATTATTCAAATTCATTGGATAAAATTTGTACAACTTCCTCAACGGTTTCTTCTTCCAATTCGGTTCTTCTCACAAGATCCTCTTTACTAATAGCTAATACTGACTTAGCAGTATCTAAACCTATTTTCTTAAATTCCAACAAAATCCATTCTTCAATTTCATCTGTGAATTCCATTAAATCAACGTCTTCCTCTTCTACTTCTCCTTCTATATCACGGAATACATCGATTTCATACCCAACTAATTTACTCGCTAACTTGATGTTCAAACCACCACGACCAATAGCTAGCGAAACCTGGTCTGGCTTTAAAAATACGGATACACGTTTTCTGTCCTCATCAATCTGAATTGTAGATACTTTTGCAGGACTAAGTGCACGTGAGATGAGTAACGGAAGGTTCTCCGTCCATTGAATCACATCAATGTTCTCGTTTTCCAATTCACGAACAACAGGTTGAATTCGTGAGCCTTTCATACCAACGCACGCTCCAACGGGATCAATCCGGTCATCGTACGATTCAACAGCTATTTTTGCTCTCTCACCTGGCTCTCGAACAACCTTCTTGATTGTGATAACTCCATCAATAATCTCCGGAATTTCAAGCTCGAGCAAACGTTCCATAAAAACAGGGGAGGTACGTGAAACCGTCACTTTAGGGGTGCCGTTATTCATTTCTACCTTGTGAATTACCCCACGAACACTCATTCCTTTGCGGAATCTATCTTTCGATATTTGTTCTGATTTTGGTAAGGATAATTCGTTTCCTTCTGTGTCCATCAAAATAAGCTCTCTACTCAAAGTTTGGTGAATATCTGCGGTTATCAGTTCACCAATTTGATCCTTATATTTATTGAACAACATCTCTTTCTCTAAATCTTTGACCTTTTGAATCAAAGTTTGACGTGCAGTCTGTACAACGCGACGGCCAAAATCCTCAAGTTTTACTTCTTCAGCTACTTCTTCTCCGATTTCAAAATCAGGCTCAATTTTTTTTGCTTCAGAAAGTGGAATTTTGTCTAAATCCCAAATGTCTTCTGAATTATCATCCACAATTTCGCGCGTCCGCCACATTTCTAAATCGCCGCTTTCAGCGTTGACAATGACATCAAAATTATGGTCGGAACCATATTTTTTACGAATCATCGTACGAAAAACCTCCTCTAACACGGAAATCATGGTAGGGCGGTCTATGTTCTTTTCACGAGCAAACTCTGAAAACGAGGCAATTAATTCTCCACTATGCATACATCTAAATCGAATTAGTAGTTTTATTTGAAGGAAACCAATACTGTCGCCTGCCGAATGTCTTCGAGCAACAATGTCTTGGGTTCCAATAATTCTTTTTTCTTTTTTTGCTCCGGTTGTATTTGAATAGATGTTTCATCTACAACAAGCAGGTTTCCTCTAAGCTCTTGGCCATCTTGTAAAATGACCTTTAAGTTACGTCCAATATTTTTCTTGTATTGACGAATTAGCTTCAAAGGGGTGTCAATCCCAGGAGAGGATACTTCTAATACAAAAGGTGTATCAATTATTTCATCTAAGATGACTCCAACTTGACGGCTGATTTCGCCACATTGGTCTATACTGATTCCTTCGTCTGAGTCCACAAGGATGAGTATCTTGGAACGTATTTTACTGACTGTAATCTTGATATCAACCACAAAAAACACACCATCCGCCAGAAAAGGACTTATTACTTCTTCAATACGTTCAACGCTAATCATACCCCTTTCTAATCTATTTGCCAACAAAAAAGGAGGATGACCACCCTCCTAAACTAACTAATCATCTGCAAAATTAGTTTTTTATTTGTTGAAATACAATAATTGTTAGTAAAATTGCATCCACATAACTCAAAGTGGTTTTTTTACGTTGTGAACTTTGTTGGTTCTCCTAGTTTTTGAGGCTTTTTCGCTTTGTTTCCTTACTCCCGCTTTGTGCTATTTTCGAACTACGCTTAGGACGAGACCCAATCAAATGAAAAATTCGCTCAAGGAAGTTTTAACTGAAATCTTATTGTTCATTAGGAGGTTTTACTTTCTACTCAATATTTTGTTGGTTTTATATACTTTGTTAGTCTATCAAATTTCGTACGAAGCAGATATAAAGCATTGGACGGGGGGGTTCCTCATGATGTCACTTCCTATTGTTTGGATTTTACATATTATCGTTGTGATGAGCTGGATTATAGTAGGTTCTTGGCGATTCCTTCTCTCTGCATTCGTTATTTTGATTGGCTTCCCTTTTGGAAAAAGAACTTTCCGCTTTAATCCAAGAGCAGAATACGCGACTGAAAACACGCTGTCTGTTTTGAGCTACAATATGATGTACATTGATTACCACAAAGTGATTGATGAAAAGAATCCTGAAAATACACAAAATCTGGTCGCATCTCTTCCTCTTCTTGATTCTGATATTGAGTGTTATCAAGAGTTGTACAACAATGATGCGTATGGTCAATTAGCTCTTATCAAAAAACTTAAAAAAACAAATAAGTACTATACATACATGCATTCTTCTCCCGGTAACGACAGGGGAAAAGGGCAAATTGGTCTTGCCATATTTTCCAAATATCCACTCAAAAATAAACGAGAATTGTACTGGAAAAGAAATAATAATGGAGCCATTGCGGTGGATGTTACGACGGACAAGGGAACTTTTACGGTCATCAATACGCAGATGCACTCCATGGGTATTCGAGTAGGTAGGGTCTTAAAGGCGCGCGCAGACGAAGAAGAGGCAAAAAAGGAAGCAAAAAATATTTTAATTCAATTAAAAAATGGATTCGAGGAACGGGTGATTCAGACGGCAGAATTAGAAAAGCTCATTCATGAAAGTAAGTACCCTGTTATTCTCTGCGGAGATTTCAACGAGCTACCGTATGGGTATGCGTACGGACGAATTCGTAAATTACTTCAAAATACCTTTGAAGAAAAAGGACGTGGTTTCGGCTTTACTTACCACCACCTCCCAGGTTTTTTGCGTATTGATCAAATCTTTGTTGACCCAACTGCCTGGAAGGTGGAGGAGTTTAAAACGTTACACGAAATTCCTTTTTCAGATCACTATCCTATTCGGACTGTCTTATCCCCGAAGTAAGTTAAAATCCAATTCTACGACGCTGCGCAGGTTGTTGCCCGGCAAGATACGCTGTGAAATCGGCTAGCTCTTTTTCAAAACCACCACTTAAAATAGGGAATCGGCACCAACTTCTAGGGTCTAAGTTTCTGTCATCTAAATGAAAACCAGGCGCATATCTTTCTCGTTTCCATTGATTTCTACTCCATAATTGAAAAAATCTACGAACCCATACCTGCCATTGTTTCTCTGTAAATGAGCCAATTTGTGAGGCAATTGCTAATTTATAACATTCAATGGGTGATTTTCTCTGTTTGATTGCCCATTTCTCCAGAGCATTCAGACATTCGTAAGGCATTAAATCTGCTTCATCTGTTTGTACTTTTTCAAGTGGTCGTAGCTCGGCTGTCGGTGCTAATTTATTCACCCAAGATAAGCTAGGAATGGGTATGTTAATCCCCTTTACTTCCACACCTATTCCCTCAGCCCACCTCAACCAATGTCTCAACCAATGTTTATCAATACCTGAAATCGGGCTGATGCTACCTGCTGTATCGCCATCCATTGTGCAATAGCCAACTGCAACTTCTGAGCGGTTAGATGTTGCTAACAATAAATGATTAGAGGTATTCGTGAGTAACCAAACTGACGGGGCACGCACCCGTGCTTGGATGTTTTGTAGCGCAATGTCGTCTGTTTCCCAAGAAAGTGACCTGTTGAGTTGTTTCTCTATTAATGAGGTGTATTCTTCTACCAAAGAATCAATATTTATTTCGAAAAATACAGCACCTATGCCCTCTGCAAGATTTTTTGCCGATGATAAGGTATCTATCGAACTATTTTTGGTGCCTTGATAGATTGTTTGAATGAGAAGTTTTGTTATTTCTTTTGCATTTTGACACGAAGAAATAGTTGGAATGTAGTCAAGTTTTTGTTTCAGTTTTGGTAGCCCAATACTTTCTTCAGCCAAAAGTATCATGTAGGCACACAAAGCAAGACAAGCCGAAGAGTCAGCTCCACCCGAAAGCGAGATGGTAAATCCGTTTGAGCGCGATTTTCGGAGATAATCGAAAAGACCTAACGAAACTGCGCGCGTGAATTCTTCCTCTTTAATATATATACCTTTTTCAAATGCGTCAATTTCAAGTGTCTGTGGATGAGGAATTACATCTTCTGGCCACTCAAAGTCGCTACTTACGAGAGATGGTTTTTCGGATACAAAAGGCGTTTTAATGACCATCGCATTTTGTTGATTTGCTGCGATGTCAATCCAGGCGGTGATCAACGTAAAATCTTGGTAGCTGAAACGGTCGCTGGAGGCAAGTAATTGTCCATCTTGAGCAATAAGAGCATCGCCATCAAAAATCAATCTTCCAGACTCGTTTCCGAGTAAGTTAGCATAAATATACGCGCAGTTAAATGTCCGTGAAGCATCCTGAACGAGTCTTTCTCTAGTTTGGTATTTATCAAAAGAGAAGGGACTTGCGCTAGGATTTAGGAGAATGTCTACGCCTTTTTCAAAGTGATTTCGACCTGGTCGTGCTGGAACCCATGCATCTTCGCAAATTTCTAGCCCAATTTTTACGCCACTTAGTTCAAATTGAATGTCGCCGAAAGGATAGCTGAAACCATCTTTCTTAAATTCTGTACGTGCATTCGCAGGCCATCTATGAAACCAGCGGTCTTCGTAGAAGACACCGTAGTTCGGTAAGTGTTGTTTCGCCACAAAACCAAGAATTCGTTTATCTGAAACAACCGCAACTGCATTGTATAATTTATTTTGAATGAGCATGGGTAAACCAAGTGTTACAATAATTCCACTTGTCTCTGGCACGATTTCTTCCAAACTTTGCCATGCTTGTTCGCGGGTATCAGGTGCGTAAAATTGGTCTTCACAGCCATATCCAGAAAGGCAGAGTTCAGGCAAACAGAGGATAGAAACTGATTTTTCTTGTGCGTCTTTGATGCAATCAAGAATACGTTGCCGGTTTCCATACCAATCTAAGGGTGTTTGGTTCAAAGCACTTGAAGCTACCTTGATGCGGGATATCATACGGAATGTAAGTTTAAGTTATTTGAAATAGAATGTGCTATTTTCACTGTAAATCTACTGCTAAAACCTTTTTCTGATAGAAATGATTACAAAATTTCATTTTATGTTTGGGTGAAGCAAACAAAAAAACAACACAAGAAGTTGGGTTTCTAGATACGTCATAGTTTATTTTGAATGCATTGCTATGAATGTGTGGAAAAGTAGTTAATCATTCATTCGAATTGTTTTAAAGTGACTCAGGAACAAAAAAAAGGGACAAATAACAGAGGTTTATCGCCCGAAGACTTTTATATGAATAAGCAAGGTATGATGGTTTTTACGGCTGTTTACCACCAAAAAAGGGGATATTGCTGTAAAAACAATTGCTTACATTGTCCATATGGTTTCAAAAAAAACAAATGAGTTTTTGTTTCTTTGACAATATTCACGATATTTGCACCCTATTAGGAACGGCCGTTTCGGGAAAACGGTGATTGTACAATTGAAAAACTTATAAGATAACATGGCAAAGGTTTGTCAAATTACAGGAAAGAGAACGCAGGTAGGTAACAACGTATCGCACGCGAACAATAAAACAAAACGTAAGTTTTACCCCAATATTAAGACGAAGAGATTTTTCTTGGAGTCTGAAGGTGTTTGGGTTCAATTGAAAGTTTCTACGAAAGCTATGCGTACAATCAACAAGAAAGGTCTTGAAGCTACGCTTGTTAGTGCAGCAAAAAAAGGAACACTTTCTTTGTAATTGGTACTTATTTTTATTTATTGAGAGGATTATTGGTCAGCCAATAATCCTTTTTTATTTTAAATTTCCCAACAAATGAATTTGCTACAAAAAATTGAACAAGCAGCCGGTTTTATTCAATCCAAAACTGCTGATTTTAAACCGCAAGTAGGTATTATTTTAGGTACGGGTCTTTCTAAATTGACGGAAGACCTCGATATAGCTTTCACGATAGAATACGATGATATACCTCACTTTGTAACATCCACAGTTGAATTTCACTCAGGAAAACTTCTTTTTGGAAACTTGGCGGATAAACCTGTAGTCTGTATGCAAGGACGATTTCATTACTACGAGGGGTATTCTATGGAGGAGGTAACTTTCCCGGTTCGGGTTATGAAACTGCTTGGTATCACGCATTTGGTCGTTTCAAATGCCGCTGGTGGAATGAATCCGACTTACAAAGAAAGTGATTTGATGTTAATTGAAGATCATATTGCTTTATTTTTACCTCAGAATCCGTTGGTAGGTCCACCTATTTTAGGAGAACGCTTTCCAGATATGAGTGCTCCGTATTGTCCCACATTGTTGGAACGTGCCTTAGAAATAGCGAAAGAAGAAGGTATGGAAGTGCAAAAAGGCGTTTATGTAAGTGTAACAGGGCCTCAGTTAGAAACAAAGGCAGAGTATAAAATGCTCAGAATGCTTGGTGCAGATGCTGTGGGGATGAGTACTGTACCCGAGGTATTGGTGGCTGTACAAATGGGGATTTCAGTCTTTGGTATTTCTGTTATCACGGATCTGTGTATTCCAGAAACATTACAGAAAGCCGATATTTCCAAAATTTTGGCTGCTGCCTACAAGGCGGAGCCTCAAATGACGCGCTTAATTAAAAAGTTGGTTGAATCATTGTAAGCATAATAAAAGATAAACTTATACATAAATGGCTCTTTTTTATACGAAAATGCACTTATTTTCGAAAAAAAAGAGCCATTTGGTTTTAGATCAAACCTAACACGCGAAGTTTATCAAAACCGACAGTCTCCCTGTATAATTGGGGAGAAATTTGTGCGTGTTTTTTGAAAAATCTACTGAAATAAAACTCATCTTCGTATCCAAGAATATACGCGATTTCCTTCACCGTTTTTCCTGTTAAATAGAGTTCTCTTTTGGCTTCTATCATGATTCGTTGCGCGATGATTTCAGTCAATGTCTTGTTATAGTATTTTTTTACAATCTTAGCAAGTGCATTTGGGGAGATATTCAACACTTCTGCATACTCAGCAGGAGAGTGCAGACGTTTGAATTCACGCTCAATGGTATCGACAAGTTGTTGGATGATTTGTGGTTCTTTGGCATCACTACGTTGTACTTCTACTTTGGTATCTGCTTGCTTCATTCGCAATACTTGTATCAAGAATATCTTGATATAGGCAACTAGAACTTCATGCAGAGCAATGTCAGATTTATTTATTTCCGTTTCCATTTGTGCCAATAGTTCGAGTAACTTAGGTGTATCAGATACGGAGAAGAAAGGGGGCTCATAGATATTATGAAAAAGAGTGCCTTCTGTTTCTACTTCATTTTGGTATCTGTATGTACAGAAAAAATCGGGATGGAAATTAAGAATAATACCTGTAAAATTCTCTTCTGAAGTTATGCGATACGGTTGAAAAGGAGAGAGACAGATCATACTGTTTGGTGGAACATCGTACTGCTCTAGATCTACGTCAAGATGGGCATTTCCAGTAAGCGTTAGAATCATAGAGTAATAATTGTGACGTTGCATCGTAGAAAAATACGAGCTATCTTGAAAGGGTAGAACCTTGATGGCTAAATCGCCATTTTGCCTGTTAATCAGGGTATTTACGGACTGCTGCATTGGGGTTAAAAAATAAAAAGTGAAAGTAAGTGTTCTTACTTCCACCAATAATAATACCAAAATAGATGGATTCCAAATCTTCGGAGCACTATTTTGTCGTTTCTAATTTGGACAATAAAACAACCGTAAATGAAAAATCATTTAAATCAAGGACCCAATAGGTCACTTATTTTTTATATTTTTAAGTAAGTATGTGCGACTTACTTTTTCTTTTTTTAACTTACAGTTACAAAATTCCTGAATTATAGACGATTGTAACATAGAGATTTTATGCTTGAGCATGGACGATTTTTCCAGTCAATTTTATAGGGTATTTTTTATATATAGCAAAATTCTACAAATAAACCTCTATTTATCAGGTAGTTATGATATAGTTTTTTATGATATACTTATTGTATTTATCTATATAATAGTACTATATGGATAAAATAGTACATGAAAAAAAGTAAATCATGGACAATTTTAAATTTCATTCCGTTTTTAAGTGGGATTGTTTTACTTTTGTTTTTTGACTTTTTTAATCCTTCGAATGACAACCTACTCTCTTACCCGTAAACAAGGGCCATTCCATTTATCCATTCATTTGGCATCTTCAAAAAGTGAAAGTAATCGTGCATTAATTCTTCATGCGCTCACCCATTTTAAGTCAACTATAGAAAATGTTTCCTCCGCTCGTGATACACAAACCATGATTCGGTTACTCTCCTCAGAAGAGCAGGAAGCGAATGTAATTGATGCAGGTACAACTATGCGTTTTCTGACCGCCTATTTTGCTCTGACCAACCAGAAAAAAACTATGACGGGAACTGCGCGTATGTGCGAAAGACCTATCGCTTTGCTCGTCAATGCCTTGCGTACCATAGGTGCTGAAATTGCATATTTGGGAGAAGACGGATTTCCACCTCTGGCAATTCAAGGGTTTTCTGAACAAAAAAATGATGCAATTGAAATACGAGGGGATGTAAGTAGTCAATATATTTCCGCCCTGCTTATGCTTGCACCTACCTTGCCTAACGGGTTGCATATTCGGTTACTAGGTGAAGTTGGATCAGTCCCCTATATTACCATGACTATTCAGCAAATGGCTGCTTTTGGAGTGGAGGTAAGTTGGGATAAAAATGAGAATATTCTCTCGATTTTGCCCCAAAAATATACACCAATTACGTATCAAATTGAGTCAGATTGGTCGGGTGCATCGTATTGGTACAGCATTTTGGCCTTGGATAATCATCCTGAAAGTACCGTCGAATTAATCGGATTGAAAGCCAATTCACTGCAAGGGGATAGCGCAATTGTAGCCATTATGGAACAATTGGGTGTGAAAACAACCTATACAGAAAAAGGTGTTTTATTAACAAAAGGAAAAGTTGCCAAAAGTTTTGCATGGGATTTTACCAATTGCCCGGATTTAGCGCAGACAATTGCTGTAATCGTTGTGGCTTTGGGTATTCCGTCGACATTTACCGGTATCGAAAGTTTAAAAATAAAAGAGACGGATCGTGTAGCTGCACTCCAAAATGAATTAGCAAAGATTGGTGGTGTATTTAGCGAAGAAATTCCCGCGACCAAATATACACTGACTCGTAAGGAGAATGTAGCTATTTCAAATCCAGCTTTTGAAACTTACGACGATCACCGTATGGCTATGGCATTTGCTCCTCTAGCACTTTTGTATCCCGTACAAATACAAGAACCCCACGTTGTCGTCAAGTCATATCCATCGTATTGGGATGATTTACAGCAAGTTATAGATATTAAATAAAAATGAGGGCTAATTCAGAAAAGAAATTAGCCCTCATTTTTTTTAGGTTTGAATCACGCCTACAGAATAATTTCTTGTGATAGGTGCATGATTTGCGGCTTCGATTCCAACAGATATGATTCGTCTAGTTTCAACGGGGTCAATTACTCCATCTACCCAAAGTCGGGCAGAAGCATAGTATGGACTGAGTTGCGAATTGTATTGGTCGGTTATTTTTTCCAATAAATCCTTTTTTTGTTCTTCATCTACCTCGACACCTTTGGCTGCAAGCCCTGCTTCTTTGATTTGGAGCAATGTTTTTGCTGCTGAGGCGCCACTCATGACGGCCATTTGAGCAGTTGGCCAAGCGTATATCAGGCGTGGATCGTATGCCTTTCCACACATAGCATAATTTCCGGCACCGTATGAGTTCCCAACGATAAACGTAAATTTAGGTACAACAGAATTGGCCATGGCACTAACCATCTTCGCACCATCCTTGATAATTCCTCCATGCTCTGATCTACTCCCAACCATAAATCCAGTCACATCCTGAAAAAATAGAAGTGGAATATGCTGTTGATTGCAGTTCATGATAAATCGGGCTGCTTTATCTGCCGAATCAGAATAAATTACGCCACCCATCTGCATTTCGGAGGTTCCTCCTGATTTTTTGGCTTTTACAATTTTACGCTGATTAGCCACAATTCCGACTGCCCAGCCATCTATTCGTGCTAAGCCACAGACGATAGTTTGTCCGTACTCTGGTTTATAGGGTTCAAAACTATCGGCATCTACAAGACAATCTATAATTGTCTGCATATCATACGGCTTATTGCGGTCTTCGGGTACTAACTCGTGAAGTTTTTCAATAGGAATTTTGGGAGCGATGGCTGTTTTGCGGTTAAATCCTGCTTTGGGCTGTTCCCCCATTTTATCCATTAGTTGACGAATGGCATCGAGACAAGCTTCATCTGTAGGGAATGAGCGATCGACAACCCCCGAGATTTGTGTATGCGTAGCAGCACCTCCAAGTGACTCATTATCAATGTCTTCACCTATAGAAGATTTGACTAAATACGAACCTGCTAAAAAGACAGAACCTGTCCCTTCAACAATGAATGCGTAATCCGACATGATGGGTAGGTAAGCACCACCTGCGACACAACTTCCCATGATGGCAGCAATTTGAGGAATACCCAAAGCAGACAGTTGTGCATTATTGCGAAAAGTACGTCCGAAATGTTCTTTATCCGCAAAAACTTCTGCTTGGAGTGGGAGATATACCCCGGCGGAGTCAACCAAGTAAATGATGGGAAGACGGTTTTCGAGCGCAATTTCTTGTGCTCGTAGGTTTTTTTTTGCTGTAATTGGAAACCAAGCACCTGCTTTTACAGTAGCGTCGTTAGCTACAATGACACAAAGTTGGGAGGCAACTTTGGCAATACCACAGACAACCCCTCCGTTGGGGCAACCTCCTTCTTCTTCATACATGCCTTCACCTGCAAAAACACCAAATTCAAGAAAATCGGCTGGTTCGTCGATAAGGTAATCAATGCGTTCTCGTGCTGTAAGTTTCCCCTTTTTTTTATGTGCTGCGATTTTTTTATCGCCTCCTCCTTTCTTGACTTGCTCTAGCCGTTCAGACAATTCATTCAGTAAGGCTTTCATTGTTATTTTTTATTTTTAGTATGTTTATGTGATATTTATTCTTGGAAAAACAAAATTTAAACAAAGATAGTTATATTTGTTGTCAAATAAATAATTAGTAAAACAATTAATTAGCACACATCAACAAACCCTATTTATGGAAACCTTGTCTCATCAAAACGAAGAATTAGCCTTAATTCAAGCAAGTGCAAGAGAATTTGCCGAAACGTACATTCGTCCGCATATTATGGAATGGGACGAAGCACAGGTTTTTCCTGTGGATCTTTTTAGAAAACTAGGGGAGCATGGTTTTATGGGTATCTTAGTGCCTGAAATCTATGGAGGAAGTGGTCTTGGCTACCAAGAATACATCACTATTTTGGATGAAATTTCGCAAGTTTGTGGGTCAATTGGTTTATCTGTTGCAGCGCATAACTCATTGTGTACCAATCATATACTAAGTTTTGCAAACGAAGATCAAAAAGCATATTATTTACCTAAATTGGCTTCTGGTGAATGGATTGGTGCATGGGGCTTGACAGAAACGGGAACAGGTTCTGATGCAGGCGGAATGACCACGACTGCCGTGCAAGACGGAGATTATTATGTATTGAACGGCTCGAAGAATTTTATTACACACGCTATCAGTTCTGAAGTGGCTGTAGTAATTGCCCGAACTGGTGAAAAAGGGGATAAACATGGCATGACCGCTTTCATTATTGAAAAAGGTACGCCTGGTTTTTCAGCGGGTAAAAAAGAAAATAAACTAGGAATGCGGGCGTCTGAAACCGCATGTCTATTTTTTGATAATTGCCGCGTACACAAAGACCAAGTTATTGGCGAAGTCGGTGATGGATTTGTGCAATCCTTGAAACTTTTGGATGGAGGTAGAATTTCAATTGCTGCACTATCTCTCGGTATTGCACGTGGTGCGTATCTGTGTGCACTTAAGTATGCACATGAACGAGAACAATTTGGACAAAAAATATTTGATTTTCAAGGAGTTGGTTTCAAATTAGCAGAGATGGCTACAAAGGTTGAAGCCTCAGAACTATTAACTCGGCAAGCTGGGGATTTGAAAAACAGAGGAGAAAAAGTAACTAAATTGTCTGCAATGGCTAAATTATTTGCCTCTGAAACTGCTGTTCAAGTGGCAGATGAGTCAGTTCAAATACATGGAGGATATGGATTTACAAAAGATTTTCCAGCAGAGAAATTTTATCGCGACGCCAAATTGTGTACTATCGGTGAGGGAACGTCTAATATTCAACGGTTAGTTATTTCCAGAGAAATTAGTAAAGAAGTACGCAAATGAGTCCCTATTTTTTCACTGAATGCCCGCGAGATGCGATTCAAGGGTTGACTGAATTCATCTCAACCTCTAAAAAAATAGCGTATATTCAGTATTTATTGGATACAAATATATTTGATGTAATCGACTTTGGGAGCTTTGTTTCTCCCAAAGCGGTTCCACAAATGGCTGATACAGAGATGGTTTATAGAGGTCTAGACGTATCGCGTACTTCTACGAAGCTGTTGGCCATCGTTGCCAATAAAAAGGGTTTTGAGAATGCCCAGGCATTTGAGAATATTTCGATTTTAGGCTATCCATTCTCTGTGTCGGAAACGTTTCAGCTACGTAACACAAATGCTACCCGTGAAGAAAGTTTGGATGTGGTTGCAGAAATGCAGGCAAAACTTGCTGGTACAAAGCAAAGTTTACGCATTTACATCTCCATGGGTTTTGGAAATCCGTATGGAGACGAATGGTCAGTAGAGATGACGTGTGCATATATTCAGAAGTTATACGATAGAGGTGTTCGCTCGTTTGCTTTATCTGATACGGTAGGTTCCGCGCGGGTTGAAGACATCACGAATGTATTTGAGCAAGCAAATGCACTTTTTCCAGAGGCCTTATTTTCAGCACATTTTCATACATTACCCCATGCGTGGAAAGAGAAAATTGACGCGGCAGATTTGGCAGGTTGTCGTCATTTTGATGGAGCTATCTTGGGTTTTGGCGGTTGTCCGTTTGCAAAAGATGAACTTACCGGCAATATGCCGACAGAAAAACTGCTATCTTACCTTACCAATATTGAGCCAAGTCGATTAACAGAGTTGGCTTTTCAATTTAAACAATTTATTGCCCGTGATTCCTTCGTTTCATGATCTTCCTCGTTTTCGGTATATTGAAGTAACACAAACGCAAGAAAACGTATGTATAATTCGGCTCAATCGTCCTGAAAAACGCAATGCATTTACTCCTTTGATGATTTCTGAATTGGCTTTTGTGCTGCGTTGGGCGCAAGAAAATTCGTCAATTTGGGTAGTTCAGTTAGAGGCGAATGGGACTGTGTTTTGTGCAGGAATGGATTTGATGGTATTTGAAAATCCCTCTTTAGATATAGATAATGATGCGATTCCGAGTGTCTCGATGTCTTTGGCGGCAGTGATGCGATTGTGTACTAAACCTATTGTTTGTCTGGTAGAAGGAAACGTGTATGCAGGCGGATTTTTATTGGTTGGAGAAAGTACTTTTGTTGTATGTGCGGAGGACGTTCGATTTTCTCTACCCGAAGTGAAGCGAGGTATATTCCCGTTTCAAGTGATGGATACGTTATCTTGGCGTATGCCGATGGCGAAATTGTTGGAAATATGTATTTTAGGGGAAGATTTTTCAGCAAAAGATGCCTTTGAAATGGGTTTGGCAACTTTCGTGGTTTCTAAAGGTTGCGTAGTAGAAAAAGCGAATGAATTGGTTGAAAAATTGTGTATGAACGCACCTTTTGCTATTCAAAAAGGGATAGCAAGTGCTCGTAAAATGCTAGAACTAGATAAGTCGGAGCGTTTGGATTGGCTTAAAGCAGAGCTTGAGTCATTAAAAAATACAGAAGATGCACGCGAAGGGATTTTGGCATTCAAAGAAAAACGTATGCCAATTTGGAAAAATGGGTAACGATGTTATTGTCGTTACCCATTTTTTATCAACCAAAGACTTCTTTTTTACAAGCGCGGAGTGTATTGTACATAAGTGCTGCGACTGTCATTAAGCCGACACCGCCAGGTACAGGCGTAATGAAACTAGTTTTAGGTGCTACTTCATCGAATTTTACGTCACCTTTGAGGGCAAATCCGCTTTTTTTTCTAGAATCTACGACGCGCGTAAGACCTACATCAATGACGACTGCGCCCTCTTTGACCATTTCAGCAGTGATAAATTCAGGTTTTCCCAAAGCAGCGATGAGAATATCAGCGGAGGCACAGATTTCTTTTAGATTATGTGTTCGGCTGTGTGTCAAGGTGACTGTAGCATTTCCTGGATAGTCATTTCGTTGCATCAAAATACTCATTGGGAGGCCAACAATTTGACTTCTACCCACGACGACACAATGCTTACCGGCCGTTTCAATCTGGTATCTTTTCAGTAATTCCAAGACACCAAACGGAGTTGCAGAAATATAGGCAGGCAAACCTTTTGCCATTCTACCAATATTGATTGGATGGAAGCCATCCACATCTTTTTTCGGATCGATGGCTTCAATAACACGATCGACTTGGATATGATCTGGAAGTGGTAGTTGAACAATGAAACCATCAACCTCGGGATCATTATTCAAGTCTTCGATAATTTGAATGAGTTCATTTTCAGTGATATTGGCATCTCTACGAATGAGAGAAGAGTCAAATCCGATTTGTTCGCAGGAGCGAATTTTACTTGCTACGTAGGTTTCACTTGCGCCATTATCACCGACAAGAATTGCGGCAAGATGGGGTTTTTTGTTTCCTGCGGCAACCCAAAGTTCTACTTCTTGTTTAAGTTCAGCTTTTACCTCATCGGAGATTTTTTTTCCGTCAATGCGTATCATATATTATTTTCGATTTTTTTGGATGTTGGAGTCAGGTAATTAAAGATTTTTTTAAGATCAAATTCATTTTCACCAGAAGCCGGAAGAAAAGTTGTTTTAGCATCGGATGGTTGGCCAAATTTGAGAAAAGATTGCCAGATATGATCAATATACCAAGTGGGCTCATATCCCCACCTGTTATCCATACCTTTGCGAATGAGAAATGTTCTTTTGGATATTTTAACTAGAATTCGTTTATCGTAAAGGATATCTAGCTGTGGTTCAAAGAAAGCAAAAAGACCCTCAACGATGACAACATCAACGCGGTCTTTGAAATCGTGAACGATAGCAGCAAGCATAGTATGATCTATAGAAAGTGGAGATTCCCAGTCCAATCGATGCTTGATTTTGGGGATAACTGTATCCGGCAGAACGAAGTCATCTTGATGAAAGATAAGTACCTTTTTCCCCTGCTTGCGAAAATGAGCAGCCAAAAGGTTGGCAAGTGTACTTTTGCCTGAGCGACTAACCCCGCCAATGCCTATAACCATACAGTATCTTGAAATGATAAAAGATTCGCAAATTTAAAGAAACTTATAAAACAACGGCTGTAAGTAAGTAAATTGTTTCGAGATACCTTGAGAATTACGCCAAAATCAGGCATATTTACATTCATGTTTAAAAAAACACTATACACTATAAATGGTACGGATTTTAAAAACAGTTGGTAAAACACTGATGTATTCCTCTGTAAGTCTGACTTGCTTGTTTGCTCTATTTGACCTAGAACTTATGGGAGAGGGCGTTAAAATCACAAGCTTTTACTACGTTTTTATGTTCACACTTTTTAGTATTGGTTTTCTAACTTATAAAAATAGAGAATCTTGGGGACGTTTTTTGTCCTGAGATATTGAATTACCTCCTTTATACACGTTTACCCTTATGGATTTAACTCTAGACACCTTGATACAGAGCAATTATGTGCGTATTCTGATTTCTTCACTTGTATCAATGGCAATCACTATAAAGTCCATTCCTTTGATTATCAAATTTGGCGATCATAAAAATTTGATGGATAATCCCATCAAACAAAGGAGTTCTCATTTCGTACCCATTCCTACTTTTGGGGGTGTGGCACTTTTTACAGGAACTATGATTGGCTATCACTTGTGGAACTACGGGGAAGAGGGGCTTTTACTTCACAAAATGATTGTAGGTTTTGTTGTCCTATTTTTTCTTGGCCTGAAGGATGATATTTTAGTTCTAGATCCTATAAAAAAAGTATTATCACAAATTATAGCGGCAGCTTTAGTTATTATTGGGAGTGATTTACGGCTAGATAATTTTTTTGGTATATTCGGCATTTATGAAGTTTCGTATCTTGTAAGTATTACATTTACGATTTTTTTCTTTTTAGTCATTATTAATGCATTTAATTTAATTGACGGTATCGATGGCTTATCTGCAGGTATCGGTATGATCAATACTTTTTTTCTTGGTCTTTGGTTTTTGGTAAATAGTCACTGGAGTTTGGCGGCATTTGCTTTGTGTTTGTCTCTTTCTCTTTTGGGCTTTTTGTTCTTTAATTTCTCCAAAACGCAGAAAATATTTATGGGAGATACCGGTTCCTTGATCATTGGATACGTAATCACCATACTATCCATCAAATTTATTCATTTAAACTCCTCGCACTCTTTCAGGACAGATACCTTTGTAAGTGCTCCAATATTGGTTTTGGTATCATTGAGTATTCCTCTTTTTGATTTTCTTCGGGTACTTATTATTCGGATAATTACGGGCAGACCTCCATGGAAAGGAGATAGATTGCATTTGCATCATATTTTAATTGATTTGGGCTTATCTCATATACAAGCCTCTTTTGTTTTGTACGTAGTTACGATTGGTATCACGACATTCACATACTACTTGAGAAGCTTTTTTTCAAATACACAGTTAATGCTACTCATCGCTGCATATTTTGTTCTTTATTTATTCATTTGCCAAACTCTCGAAAAGAAACGGGTCAAACTTCTTAAATTATGAATTCGAAAACGGTTGATTATTCGCGGACAACAATAACGGAACTGATGATTCCGTCATATGCGAATTTCGGTGGTAAAATACACGGTGGTATTCTCCTTTCGTTGATGGACAAAGTAGCATATGCATGTGCCTCAAAACATGCCGGAACATATGTGGTGACGGTTTCTGTGGATGAAGTAAATTTTATGCAACCTATTGAAGTTGGAGAACTCGTTTCTCTGCATGCTTCGGTGAATTATGTCGGTACTACCTCGCTAGTTGTTGGTATACGCGTCATTTCTGAAAATGTAAAGACAGGGGAACAAAAACATACCAATACGTCTTATTTTACGATGGTAGCAAAAGATGATTTGGGTAAACCTCAGCGTGTTCCTGCTTTGGTATTACAAAATGAAGATGATATTCGTCGTTGTTTGGAGGCAATCAAACGTAAACAAATGAAGAAAAGTTATTTGGAAGAGTTTGGTTCGCAAAAAGAGCAACTTTGTCACGAAAATAGTTTAGATATTCTAAAAGATGAGCGTGTAATCATTGTTGACTGGTCGCCTATGAGTTCATCTCAAAAATAGCCAACCCACAATTTGTGCTAGTGCGCCAATCCCAAAACCCGCCCAGACTTGTGCGGGCGTATGTACTTGTAAATGTAGTCTAGCAGATAAAATGCTCCCTATAAACGGGAAAGAAAGTACAAATGGAAGAATCATTGGTTGCTCTTGGAATAACAAAAGAACGCATAAAAAGCCAAACCAGCCCCCTGCGCCTGCTGCATGTGCGCTAATTTGCCACCATAAACTAATGATTCCCAGTATGAAAATGACTGCTGCCGTACAAAATAAAAATATGGAAGTGGCGTACATGACACGTGCTTGCAAGTAAATGGTATACGCAAATAAACCATATAATACAGCGGTAATGAGATATGGAATGCGACGATCCTTTAGGTTAATTAGCGAATAACTTGTGATGATTCCTCGTTTTGAGAGCCATAAAATAAATCCGCCCGGAAGAACACATGTATAGAATAGTATAAATAATAATACATACGGCCGAACCTCGGTTATAGCACCACCTAAGCCCATAATTCCTGGGAAAAAAAAGTATGCTACTGTGAGTACAAGCGTGGGAATAAACAAAGGATGAAAAAGGGTAGATACTAGCCGAGCTACTGCATTTGTCATGAATAATACACATTAAGTTATACTTCTTTCCTTAATCTAGAAACAGGTAGGCCAAGTTGCTCCCGATATTTTGCAACCGTACGTCGAGCAATATTGTATCCTTTTTTTGTTAAAATTTTCTCAAGTTTATCATCTGAGAGAGGAATCGCTTTTGATTCTTTTTCAATCAATTCCTTGATAATATTTTTGACTTCTCTACTGGAAGCATCTTCTCCTGATTCTGTTGAAATCCCTTCAGAGAAAAAGTATTTGAGCGGGTATGTGCCAAAGTCTGTCTGTACAGACTTACTACTTGCCACTCTTGATACTGTCGAAATATCCATTTGAATCCGTTCTGCAATATCCTTGAGAATCATCGGTTTCAATTTGGATTCATCCCCATCTAAAAAGAATCCGTATTGATGTGCGACTATAGCCTCCATTGTTTTTTGAAGCGTCATTTGTCTTTGCTTAATCGCTTCAATAAACCATTTGGCAGCATCTAACTTTTGTTTGACAAATGTGACCGTCTCTTTGATATGTTTATTTTTCTTGTCTCCCTTATCATACGTTTCTAGCATCTCTGAGAAAGATCGGCTAATGCGTAAATCAGGTGCATTTTTTGTATTCAAAAACACTTCGACTTTATTATCACGACTTGTAACAATAAAGTCAGGTATGATATAATTTGTCGGGGTATTTTCAGAGGAAGAAATGCCAGGTTTGGGACTTAACCTTTTGATCAGGTTCATTACTTCTTTGAAATCCTCATCACTGATATCTAGTTTTCTTTGAATTTTATCAAAATGCTTTTTTGTAAACTCTTCATACAGGTCTTTTAGCAAAAGAATTGCTATTTGGTAAATACGCTCATTATGTCCACTGGCGCCATGTTTCACCAATTGGAGAATTAAACATTCTCTCAAATCACGCGCACCAATACCAGCGGGCTCAAATAGTTGAATTTTACGCAATACGCGTTCTACATCGGCTTCACTGGTATAGACATTTTGAGTAAAAGCAAGATCATTAGCTATCGCTTTGAGTGGTCTTCTAATGTAACCGTCGTCTTCTAAACTACCAATGAGTTGTTTTCCAATTATTTCATCCCTTTCAGGAAGATCCAAGTAGCTTAGCTGTTGAAGTAGAGAGTCAGTCAATGTTGCAGAAGATGCGATGGGAAGAGAATCCTTTTCTTCTTCACCCCAGCCGTCTCCATACATTTTATAACCGTAATAATCTTCTTGATTAATGTATTCCTTTATGTCTAAATCATCGTGAGCCTTATCGGAGAAATCATCCTCGTAAGTCGTATCGTTCTCGAGAGACGATTCTTCATTGGATAGGTCAAAGCCATCTTCTAGAGCAGGATTAATTTCCAATTCTTCTTCAATCCGCTGGTTTAGTTCGGCGGTAGGAATTTGAAGTAATTTAATGAACTGAATCTGCTGAGGGGACAGCCGTTGTTGTAGACTTTGATTCAGTGTTAATTTTTGCATTTGCTTTGGAAATCTATTTTGACAAATTTACAAAAATTCAATTGAAGTCATACTATTCTACCACACGAAGTAGAATGAATGGTATAAAATACGAATGTTTTTTTCTAAATAGCTTAATTTTAGTACTTTACTCTATTTTAAATAAGACCTTTGATAGTGTTTGGGTTTTTAACTCTGTCTCAATCCACTCTTTTTCGGGATTTGAATCAGCTGTTATTCCACATCCAGCAAAAAGTGTAGCTTGTTGATTTTTAACCCGCATATTTCGTAAATGAACAAATAAATTCGTTTGTCCTTCTATGTTCACGGGACCTAAATATCCCGCATAAAAAGAGCGGTCGTGTTTTTCATTGGCAAGGATAAATTGCAGGCTCGGCTTTTTGGGCATCCCACAAACAGCCGAGGTTGGATGGAGCAAATCCAACATGACAGACGTTATTTGAGGGAAATGAATGGATTTGTAATCGACCTCAAAATCTGAACGAAGGTGTAACAAATTACCCGCTCGGACAGTCTGCGGTCCATATTCATCGTATTCTCTTATTCGTACTTTTTTAAAGCAATTGATAATGTATCTTCCTACTAAAGCCTGTTCTTCAATCTCTTTTTGTCGCCAAAGTGCATTTTCAGGCTTGACTTCCTGTCCATCTGGCATAAATGCGGGTTGTGTACCAGCTAAAGACATGGTTCGGAATTTTCCCGTTTGTTCGTTTTGACTTACCAATATTTCTGGAGATGCCCCAAGCCAAGTCTCATTTAAAAAGGGTAAATCCACCAAAGAAACAAAAGCATTTGCATACGTTTTATGTAATGTCTGAAAGCTTTCCCAAACAGAAAAATTAGTTGGTAAAGAAAAAGACTTCGTTCGTGAGAGAACAACTTTTTGAAAGCTACCCGATTGAATCTCAGAAATTGCTTTTTTTACATTTTGAATAAATAGGTTTTGAGCCTCAAAATCGTCTAATTGATGTGGTTTCCCGAGGAGTTCATTCGGACAAGCAGCTTCTTTTTTTGAAGAGGAATGTTGTAGAATTTCTTCTAAAATTGTGGACGAAGAAAGTTCTTTTGAAAGTTCTATATCTCCCGATGAAGAGAGGGTGAAGAGAACGTCTGCTGGCAAAAAATAGGTATTCTCGCCAGAAGGGTTCAAAAACGGGGAAATTGCAAAGCCACTTCCTAGTTCATCAATTTCTGGCTTACCTTGCGAAGGTACTTTTGTAAATGAGATAAGGAATTGCGTCGTTTCGCTGGTAGGCATACGCCACACAGCTGTGGGGTAGCCAAGCTCATGTGCTGACTCCCACAACAGCTGAAGACTTAATTTGTGTGTATTTTTATCGGAAATAACCATGTCTGATGGGATAATAGGAGTAAAAGACTACTTCATCATCGCGACTTTTCCCTCCGCTTGGAGTTCCCCATTATTGTATTTTGAAGGACATTTTAGCAATATTTGGTCTGCTCTAAAGCAATTGTTTGCTACGTCCATTTGACCTACGACAACAACTTTTTCAGACTTGTCAAGATCCTGTGGTTTGGGTTGATTATATACCACAAGTGATTCATTTTGGAGGGAATCAATCATCCAGAATTCAAAGTGGTTGGGGTCAATAGAGGGTTCGTAACGCATACCAATAATATCACCTGTTGCTGACTTCTTAAGTTCTCCAACTACGTGAATCGGCTTATTAACACCCTCTTGGGCAAGTGATTTAGCTTCTGTAAAACTTACATAGGTACTTGCATCCCCCACAGTTGAAATGATGACCATGATGGCAACAGCGATAGCACCTAATGCAATAATATGTGATCTTTTCATGATACGTTTAATTTTGTGTAGATGAATCCTTCATTTTCTTTTCGATTTTCGTTAATTTTCTATCCATTGAAAACAAGTAGGCGAAGAGTCCAATGAATGAAATGGCAATGACAGCCACAACGACCCAGATTTTTCCGTCTTTCCGGAAAGTATCTGCCATTTCAACGTCTTGTAATAAAATAAAGTTTAAAAATTGGTTTACTATGAGTGAGAACATCTGTTTTCTTATTTGTTTGAATTAAAAAAATTAATTGTCTAAATCCTCGTTGAGCGTAGTTTCAATGAGTTTTAATCGGATACGAAGACTTGTAAACCAAACACCGAGCAATGTCCAAGCGATGATTGCTGGATAAAAAACGAGGCGCATGGCATTGTCCATATCGTATTTTCCGAAGGCTGGATTTCCGCCGTTTCCTGGATGTAGCGAGTCCGTCATTCGAGGTAAAATCCAGACGAGAGGCATGAAGGAAGCAAAGGCGAAGATATTGTAAATAGCCGAAAGACGTGCCCTTTTTTGGGTGTCTTCAAATGAAGAACGGAGCACAAAGTAAGCTGAGTAAATGAGAAGTCCAACTTCAACTGCAATGATTTTTGGATCTTTTGGGAGTGGGTCGCCCCAAGTATAATTTCCCCAAATAGCACCCGTTAGAAAACCTAAAATGCCAAAAATGAGGGCAACATTAGCAAATTCTACCGCATATGTGTCGTGCGTTTGTTGGTTACTTCGTAAATATTTAACGGAATAAACCATGGAGGCAATCATCAATATCATCATGCCAAACCAGAGAGGTACGTGAAAATAAACGTTTCGAATGGTTTCGTTCAATATAGGCTGTCTAGGAACTTCACCAACGAGCCCTTGAATAACTGTGTATAATATAAGTAGAACAGTAAGGATTTTCCACCAATTTTGTCGCATAGTACGTTGAACATTTAGATAAATTAACTTTTCCAGAGATAAGGAAATAATAGATAACTTAACGCAATTACAATCATATCAATTCCCAAAAGTGTCATAATTTCGTCTGTACTTGTTGCCCAACCCAATCCGTCCATCGCATTTTTTGAAAATTTGATAAGCATCGAGAGTATGGGCAAAATAACTGGGAAGCTCAAAACAGCCATTAAAGTAGACGTATTTTCTGCTTTAGATGCAATTCCTGCTACCATCGTAAGCGTAGAAGAAAATCCGATACCGCCCAAAACAATGGCAGTTATGTACATTAAAAAATCAGCTGCCAAATAGCCCATCATCGCAGAATATACACCGAATCCTACAAGACCCAAGAACGTCATCATTAAGACATTATACACAATTTTTGATAAAATAACTGCCTGGGGACTGACAATCGTGTAGTAGTATAATTGCCGCCCAACACGCTCTTGTGTGAAACTTTTGGTAATGGAGTTGACCGCCGCAAAAAGTAAAATTATCCAAAATAGGGTATTCCATGTAATGGGATCCATTTGGTTAATTTTAAGCTTAAAACTTATGTAAGCAACAAATACTGTACTAACGATATACAATAACATACCGTTGAGTGCATATTTTTGCCTCCACTCTAGCGTAATTTCTTTTTGAATAAGTGCGCCTATTTCCTTCATAATCTTGGCAAAAGTAAGCAAGAAACGTTCTTGTTGGTTATGATTACTATCAGAAAATATGTTTAACTCCTCATTTCATCGTTTCATTTATATTAACAACAAATGTATAATCTGGTAGGTTATTTGTAAATGCTTGAACACTACAAAAGATACAGAACGAAAATGTAGTTCATATTCAGCTTTCCGCTTATATTTAACTTTTGACCAAAATACCCAAGAAAAGTGAATAGATTGACTCAATTAAACACACTAAAAACAACAGATTGCTTTGATGTTTGTGTCATTGGCGGTGGTGCAAGTGGGGCAGGAGTTGCCCTTGATGCTACGCTTAGAGGATATAAAGTCATATTAATTGAAAAAAACGATTTCGGAGGCGAAACTTCTTCACGCTCGACAAAACTGATTCATGGTGGGGTTCGATATTTGGAACAAGCCGTAAAAAAATTTGACTTTGGTCAACTTAAACAAGTTAGACATGGGTTAGCTGAACGCCGCTTCTTACTGCAAAATGCTCCTCACTTAGCCAAACCTCTTGCTATTATTACACCCGTATTCCATTGGTTTGAAGGACTTTATTATTCAATTGGTCTAAAAATTTATGGTTTATTTAGTCAGGATACAGCTTTCCCTTCTTCAAGCTGGCTTTCCAAAAAACAAGCGTTGGCATTTATTCCAACGCTGTCCAATCGTTTGCAGAGTGCGGTGATGTACTACGATGGTCAACTGGATGACGCGCGTTATACGTTGGCATTGGTGCAATCAGCAGAAAAAAACGGAGCTGTTGTGCTCAATCATGCTGCTGTTACGTCTTTTGAGATGGATGAAAATGGAAAATTATCCGGTGCGAAAGTTGTTGATACTTTGGCAGAAAAAGAAATCCAAATAAGTGCTCGTGTTTTTGTGAATTGTACGGGACCTTTCGCCGATACAATTCGATTTCTGGCTAATCCAAACGAATTACCCCGTATTCGCCCAAGTAAAGGTGTACACATTGTACTTCCTTCTCGGTTTCTGGCAAGTAATAAAGCAGTTCTTATACCAAAAACAGAAGATGGACGGCTTGTTTTTGTGATCCCTTTTCAACAAAAAGTTCTGATTGGAACGACAGATACCCCGTACGAAAATACTGAAAATGAACCCATTTTGGAGGAGGAAGAAGTTTCGTATTTATTGGAAACTGTCGCCCCTTATTTTACCCAGAAGCCAACAAAAAAGGATGTTGAAGCAGGTTTTGGTGGACTTCGACCCTTGATTTCAGCAAAAAGCAGAGAAGGAAAACAAACCAAAACTTTATTGCGAGACCATGAGGTCGAAGTGGATACGAAGTCCGGATTAATCAGTCTTTTGGGTGGGAAATGGACAACCTACCGGCTTATGGCGGAGGATACTACCCATGCCATTGATGCTTTTCTGAAAAAGGAGGGAACAAGAGCATGTCAAACCAAAAACTTCCGATTAGTTGGCGCACAAAACGTCCAATTTGATTTTTCCAATTCGCAAAATATAGGTGTTTCTCTTGATTTGACAAGGGAGGAGTGCTTGGAAATGTACCAACGATATGGAGACCAATTGGATATTCTTTGGGAAATTATGAAGGAAGATAGCCGTTACCTCAACAAGCTACATCCTGATTTTAGCTATCGACTTGCTGAAGTTGTGTACGCGAGCAGATACGAAATGGCTATGACTTTGCGGGACTTCTTTGCCCGTCGGATTCGGCTTGAAATATTAAATTGGTCAGCGGTAAAGGAGTCTATGAGGCAAGTTGCTGATGTTATGGGTGAGGAGTTGGGTTGGACGTTTGAGATGAAGGAATTAGAAATAAAGAAGTACGAAAGCCTTTTAGAAAATTTTGAAGTATCTGCTTCCATCGTGGACAAACAGTAAATTCAGAACGAAATTATGTATGTTTGCGTTTCTGTTTATAATTAATCTAAATTAATAGCAATAAAGAGTATGGAATTGTCGGAGTTAAAGTTGGGTGAAACGGCACAAATCGCTTCTTTTTTGGATGACGTATTGGCTATAAAATTGCTAGAAATGGGCTGTTTACCAGGTACTTCTGTTCGTTTGGTTCAAAAAGCACCTTTTGGTGGTCCTCTTTGTATTACGATAAATGACGATTACCAACTCGCGTTGCGTGTGGAAGAAGCCGCAAAAGTAATGCTTGAAAAAAGCGCTGTGGCAAACTAAAATTGAATACCTCAACAATGAAAATAGCATTATTAGGAAACCCAAATTGTGGTAAATCCTCTCTATTCAATCATCTGACTGGCTTACGACAAAAAATTGGAAATTTCCCTGGAGTTACCGTTGATAAAAAAATAGGAACGGCAAAACTCCCCGGAGGAACAACCGTAGAAGTCTTAGATTTACCAGGTACATACAGTATTTATCCCAACTCTCAGGACGAACAAGTTGTACTTTCTGTGCTTACAAATCCGGAAGATAAAGACTTTCCAGATTTAGTTGTGGTTGTGGTAGATGCCTCTAATTTGAAACGTAATCTGTTGTTATTCAGTCAAGTAGTTGATTTGGGTTTCCCTGTTATTCTTGCTTTAAACATGTTAGATGTTGCAAATGAGCAAGATATTGAGATACATTCATTAAAATTGGCTTCTGAACTTCAAGTTCCCGTCGTAGAAATCAATGCCCGCGAAGGAATTGGGTTGACGGGATTGAAAAATACAATAAACACGTTAGCAAACGAACAAAAAAATAGAAAGCCTTTTTTACAATTATCAGATAAGTGGACGGATTGTGTTCAAGAAATTTCCGCATTACGTACATTTAAAACACCCTACGCAGCACTCATGCACCTTGTGCAGGCAGATAAAATGTTATATTTAGCCCCCAAAATGAGGCAAAAATATAGCGCAATTGCTGAAAAAAGGGAGTTAAATGCTACAGAGTTTCAGAGTACGGAAACACTACAAAGGTTTAGTCACTTTGATTCCATTTTAGAGAAAACGGTAATCAAACCTGCTTATCATGAAAAACCAAGTACGTTTTCTGAAAAGTTAGATAAGATACTCTTACATAAAGTGTACGGTTACGTCATTTTTCTGGGTGTGTTATTTTTGATTTTTCAGTCTGTTTTTACACTTGCTTCCTATCCAATGGATTGGATCGATGCAACGATGTCAACTTTTACTAATTGGGTTCGAGAGGTGCTTCCCCCTTCGTTACTAGTAGATTTACTCGTCGATGGTGTATTGGCGGGTATTGGTGGCGTTTTGATTTTCATTCCACAGATTGGTTTTCTTTTTGCCTTTATATCTATTCTGGAAGAATCTGGTTATATGGCGCGTGTCGTTGTATTAATGGATAAATTAATTCGTCCGTTTGGATTAAATGGAAAAAGCGTTGTTCCTTTGATTTCAGGGCTTGCCTGCGCTGTCCCGGCAATTATGTCTGCGCGAACAATCGGAAGTTGGAAAGACAGACTCATCACCATTATGGTTACGCCGTTGATGAGCTGTTCAGCACGTTTGCCCATTTTTACTATTCTGATTGCCATGGTCATTCCGGATACCAAATGGTTGGGACTATTCAATTGGCAGGGCATTGCTTTACTTGGTTTGTACTTATTGGGATTTGTTTCTGCGTTGCTTGTAGGTTGGGTGATGAAGCGCCTGTTGCATGTCAAGGAAAAAAGTTTTTTTGTGATGGAACTCCCTGTTTATCAGTCTCCTAGGTGGACTCAAGTTGGCTTTACTATCCTAGAAAAAGTGAAAACTTTTGTTTGGGAAGCCGGAAAAGTAATCGTTTCTATCTCCATTATTTTGTGGGTTCTTGCCACGTACGGGCCTGGAGACAGACAAAGTCAAGCTGAAATGGCTGTTTTGGAGTCGTCTAAAGGTCTTTCTGAAACTGAAATAGGAAATCGAGTTGCCTCTGCCAGATTGGCAAATTCATATGTAGGAATTTTTGGTAAAGCCATAGAACCCGCAATTGCTCCACTTGGGTACGATTGGAAAATAGGTATTGCGCTCATTACATCGTTTGCAGCAAGAGAAGTTTTTGTTGGAACAGTCGCTACCATTTATAAAATTGGTTCAGACGATACCGATGAATCTACCATAAAAGAGCGACTCTTGGCGGAAACGTACGATGAAACAGGATTACCGGTTTATTCGTTGGCTACTTCGGCCTCGCTAATGGTTTTTTATGTTTTTGCAATGATGTGCATGAGTACAATTGCCGTGGTTTACCGCGAAACCAAAGGTTGGAAGTGGCCACTTATCCAAATGGGTTATATGATGGCACTTGCCTATTTAATGGCTTGGATTACTTATCTTGCATTTTCTTGAAGTTCAGTGACTCGGCGTACACCTACAAAACGATTTTTATAATAGGGACTGTTTAAGTTGCTGATAATAACCCCTTTAGAGGTGGAGGCGTGAATGAATTTTGTGGTGATACTATCTGAGGAGACGACGATACCTACATGATTTATCCTTTTCGTTTTGGAGGAAGGCTGGGAAAAAAAGATTAAATCACCTGGTTTACATTGATTTTTAGGTACTTCTTCTCCTTTTTTGAATAAGGCGGCGCTACTATCACCATCTAGTGGAATCTGAACTTTTTTATAGACGTAACGCACAAAGCCGGAGCAATCAAAACCTTTGGGGCTTTTGCCTCCAGATTTGTACCGCGCGCCTACATATTTTTTTGCTGTTTTAAGCAAGATATGTATAGAGTCCTTCTCTGGGTTCGAAGAAAAAGAAAATACAAAGGGTAAAATCAGTATGATAGAAAATAGGAAAGTATGTTTCTTTTGATAATAAGTCATGCAAATAAGTAATGGTACATAACAAAAATAGTATTTTTTTGAGAAAACCCTTCCACTTAGTGCTATTTTTTACATACTTAAATCTCAAAATAGTGCAATTCATTACATTTTTATTTCTTCAATCGGATAATTCAAAAGACTATAAATATGTTTAATACATTAATAGATAGTTAGTTGTAATTTATGCTGCCCAAGGCAAAAGCCAATGTCCTTCTTTCGCTGTCAATAGAAGGACATTGGCTTTTTTTAATTTAACTTAATCATATTTTTCTCAATTTCATCTCTCTGTGCTGCTGAAATCGGTTGATTGTATAAAATTATTTCACCAACTATGAAGTGCATTTTATTCACGCAATGTTTTTTCTAATTCATACCTAAACTCATTCATTAAGTAAAATAGATATTTTTCACATCGTTCCTAAATTTACCACGATAAAAGCTCATTATTTTGACAGACAAGGATTAAATGAGATGTGCTGAAAATGAAGAAATTGGGTAATGTATTTGAAATATTCATATCATCTAAATTTCAGTTCTCGTAGAACTACAGACGTATATTCGTGTTTTTTTTGAGGAATATACGTCAGATGTATGAACTTGACTGTATCTTTGTGCTCCACACAATACAAAACCTATATCCAAAAATCCATTATTTTTGGATGCATTAGCTAGAAATACGTCTTGAAAAAAACAACATTTAACCTCCAACGAAAACAGAAATTAGTTGGCATTTTGGTAATTTTATTTGTTTCAATTGCCGGATTTGGTCTAAGTCCTTTCCGTTTTTTGGAATATTCTTCCAGATTTGAGAAGCTTTTGGTGCAAATTCAGCGGGAAGAAATTACCCCTGAAGCCGCTTCAAAGGAGTTTTCTGCGCTGTTTCGCGCACTACATACACTTTCACCTCCACTGGATTCTACCGCCAGAGCAAAGTACGAATGGGCTTTCCCGCTAGTAAACAAAAATTATTCAGCTATTGGCGGAGGTGGGCGGGGTTTCCGCCCGATGGGCTTCAATTTATTCAATCACCGCGTTCGTGGTAGCCATCCCGCGCACGATATTTTTATCTACGACCGCAACCACGACGACAAAGAGGATGTCTCCGGAGCGTATGTTCCCGTTATTTCAATGGGCGACGGTTTGGTCATCGCTACCGAGAAAAATTGGAACGATTCGTTGCAAACATACGGTGGGAATTATGTATGGATGTATGATTTTCAGACAGGTGGCGTATGGTATTATGCCCATTTGCGCGAGGTATATGTAGAGAAAGCACAAGTAGTCAAAAAAGGAATGCCACTTGGTTTGGTAGGCAGAACAGGTAAAAATGCAGCCGCAGCTCGCTCGGATACGCATTTGCATTTGATGTATTTGGAAATTGACGAAGCAGGCGCACCTATACCTGTCAATACGTACAGTTTACTCAAAGAAGCTAAAACATGGCGTGAACCAGCCCCTGCAGAAAACCATATCTCAGCTTGGAACGAAATACGGCGTTTAAAACCGAAAGAACCAAATGTAAAAACAGAAATAAAAAAGCCTCTTTCTCGCTAGAAAGAGGCTTTTTATTAAGCTGGAATGACCTTGAAGCTATATTCTTCCATAATCAAATTAGCCAAAAGTTGCTTGCATGCTTTTTCAACTAATTCCTCTGCTTGTTCCACAGAGTCAGCCTCTAATGAAAGATGAATGTGACGCCCGATACGGCAGTCTTCCACCGCGTGAATGTCCAAGTTTTTTAATCCTAAAAGCACAGCCTTCCCCTGTGGGTCAAGAATTTCCTTGATAGGCATGATGTCAATAGAAGCTGTAAATTTCATACGTGAATGCCTCCGTGCAAAGGGAGAATTTGATTTTTTGTGAAAAAGGTTATCTGGAAAAAGCGCTGTCAAATACCGAAACGAAAATATAACTTAAAATCAATATCGGAAAACTAACAAAGCCCAAACTGAATATCAAAATTACGGAAAAAATCAGAAATACATAACGAATTTGATTGCCTTTCCACTGAAAGTTCTTAAATTTAAATGCTAATAATGGTAGTTCTGCTATTAGTAAATAGCTCATTATCAGTGTATAAACGATAAGTATTTCGGGTTGAAGCAAATAGTTTGCATATTCGGGTTGATACATAGAAATCAAGGGAAGTGAGGCAATGACGAGCCCATTTGCCGGGGTAGGAACGCCAACAAAGCGGTCACTCTGTCGTGTATCTACATTGAATTTCGCCAACCGCAAGGCAGAACTGAGTGCCAACAAAAGCGGAAGAAAGGCAATATATTTTGTCGTTTCCGTGACGTGTGATGCCAAAGGTTCCTGTAATATGTGTACAAGCATACACGAAGGTAATACGCCAAACGTAACCATATCTGCTAGCGAGTCTAGTTCTTTACCAATCGGTGAACTCTGCTTGAGTAAACGCGCTACAAATCCATCGCCAAAATCTAAGATAAGCGCTATGCCAATAAGTAGAGAAGCAAGGAGAAGTTGACCTTCAAAAACAGCGAAAATACCAATACATCCTGCCAATAAATTACCCAATGTCATGAAATTGGGAACGGTAAATAATTTCATAAATGGGGTTTTAACGTAAAAAAGGATTGTGTTTTTTCTCGTGTCCGATAGTCGTTGGTTCATTATGACCTGCGTAGACGATGTAGTCATCTGGCAAGGTAAAGAATTGACTGCGAATGCTTTGCATCAGGTCTTCGTGGCTACAAAGCGGAAAATCCGTCCGACCAACACTTTCTCTAAATAAGCAATCACCACCAATAATCCATCGGTCTTCGTGCTGAATAAAAGCGATGTGACCCGGCGAATGTCCGGGTACGTGTACAATGTCTAATTTCGTATTTCCGAAATGAAAGACATCTCCGTGCTCCAGAAATTTATCGTGTTCGACAGGTTCATATCCATCAATTCCCCACGTTTTACAGCGCATTTCCACATCTTGCAAAATAGGTAATTCCAACGGGTGCATATACATTTCAACTTGGTACGTGCGCTTAACAAAAGCACTTCCGAAAACATGGTCAAGGTGCGTATGTGTCTGCAATAATGCCTTTACAATTAAGTTTTGTTGTGAAATATAGTTTTTTAGAATTTCTTTTTCGCGTTGTGCCAAACATCCTGGATCAATAATAACGGCTTCATTGGTTTCATCCCAGAGTAAATACGTATTTTCTTGAAAAGGGGAGAAGGTGAAAGTTTGTATCTGTGTCATATCTTTTTTCTTATAAAATCAAAAATACAGCTAATTGTATCAATAAAAAAATAGCGTATATAGGATAGAAATGCATATAATATGAAATTAGATGATAAACATTAGGTCAAATTTTCGGTTATTACAGTATATTTGAATTGTCCATAAAATGAAGGTTTGCCTTTTACAAACAAAAATCGCAACATGAATCATCTATCACAAGGGTATAGAGTTTTTTGGCATGAAAAGTGGGTCCCAGTTGTCATTGATATAGAGGGATTAGAGAATCCACCCAAGTATGAAGTTTCAAACTTTGGTCGTGTGAAGAGTTTTCAATCCAATAAGGATGGAGTTATTATCAAAGGTTCTATTATTCAAGGGTATAAGTCCCTGAATATTCGCGTCTTACAAGGGAAGTCAGTTTGTAAATACATTCATAAACTGGTGGCTGATGCTTTCGTAGAAAAACCGTCCGAAGAACACAAATTCGTTATTCATCTTGATTTTGATAAACTCAACAATCATTTTGAAAACCTAAAATGGGTTACGCAGGAGGAGGTGATTGAACACAATCGGACAAATCCTGCCAATCTCAATCGTAAAAGACATCCGCACCCAAAAAACCAAAAGTTGACAGAAATGAAGGTGCGCATGATTAAAAAAATGTTGAAATCGAAGAATACACGTTTCAAGATGATTGCCAAGCAATTTGGAATCACCAATACGCAACTTCAGCGCATACGCTCCGGCGAAAACTGGGGTTATGTAGTAGTTGAGGAATAATTTTCTCCTTTTATTCTAAAGAATCGTTCCTTGTAAGGGCACTTCTACATAAAAAGTAGTGCCCTTTCCCTCTTGGCTCTCAAACCAAATATTTCCGCCCATACTTTCTATTCCTTTTTTGGCAATAGCTAATCCGATGCCTGAACCAATTTTTTTTGTCGAAAAATGAGGAAGAAAAATTTTCTCTTTGTTTTCGTCAGGTATACCGACCCCGTTATCTTTTATACTAATTACTGCCGACCTACTTCGCTGCTCAATCTGCACTTCTATTTCTGGTAAGACACCTTTGGGGACTGACTGAATCCCGTTTAATAAGATATTTTTGAGCAATCTGTCCATAAACGAAGGGTCTTGCAAAACCCAAATTTCATTTTGTGAAAAATGTAGTGAGATTTGGGTTTGCTGTGAAGTCAACATGAATTGGACACTTTTTTGCACAACTTCTACTAAATTAATCCGTACTTTCTTAGGAATCGGCATTTGTGCATAGCTTGAAAATGAACTAGCAATCGCACTGATATCATCAATTTGGTCAATTAATAACGACAACGTTTCCTTCATTTCTGGTGTTAATGGTTGCCCTGGATTTTTTATTAGATTACGCTGCAACTGTTGAATACTCAGTTTCATGGGTGTCAACGGATTTTTGATTTCATGGGCAACTTGTTTCGCAATTTCCTGCCAAGCGGTTTGTTTCTCTGCTTCAGCAATCGCGTTTTTACTTTCATCTAATTTTTTAATCATGCCATTATATGCATCAACCAGTAAGCCAATCTCATCGTGTTTCACGAAAGGAATGAGCTCTTTTTCTGTTAACTCGCTCAAAGTAGTATTCTTCAACCGGATAGCTACAGCTTTTATGGGATTGATTAATTTTTTGGAAATGAAAAATGAAATAAAAAATAAACCATTGAATATAATGAGGAAGACGACTAAAATAGATTGGATAACTTCTGTTATTCTATGTACATACTGTATCTCCGAATCTAAAAAATGAAGCTGAATACTACCTATTTTTTTTCCATATTCGCTACGAATAGACCTCATTATTCCAGTTACAGGCATAGTTGATGTTATGCCCTCAAAAATGAGCGGAGAGTCTGCTATCGGGGAATCCCAAATCGTGTTTTTTATATCAAAATTATCTTCATGATTTAGTTCAGTGGAAGCAAAAATTACTTTCCCCTGCTTGTCCACGAAATGTAACGTGTGCAGTGGCTTCAATGGTATCGTAGAAAGCATGCCAACTAAGCTAGAATCTGTACGTTCCCCACTAAACCATTCGCGTATCAATGGCTCAATTTGACTTTGGATTAGCTCAGTTTCTTGTAAATAATTTTCTCTTTGACTTTTTTTGATTTCTTCATCAAAAAAATAGATAACAAATAGGATAGTGAGCAAAATGGGAATTAAATAGGATACTTGGATATAAAGGACAATTTTTGTTGTTAAGCTACTTACCTTTTTAGCCCTCACAAAACTTAAACCAAAGAAGATCAAGAAATACAAGGAAATAAGTAAGAAAGAGACAAGTGATATAAATGCGAAGTTACCCCAAAAATCAATTGCATTATATCTAGGGAACTGAAAAACAAGTAACGTATTTTTACCTATTTGATATTGATTAATTCGTTTTGAATCAACAAGAAAGTGCGCGAAACTAGTAGTGCTTTCGATACTTTTAAGTTTAAAATTTCGATTTATGGGTATGTTGTCACCAAAACTTTCATATACCTGAAAAGTTGGCAAGTGGATTAAGGCAATACCTACTTTCCGTTGAAATAAGGAGAGCTTTTGCTGTGTGTTCAGAACAGAACGTATGTGTAGCTGCCTGCTCGTTAGTATCGGTACTTGTAATTCTATAATCAACCATTTTTTATCTTTAGGTAGAAGAAGTGCAATTTTATGTGATTGATTATCTCTGTATATTCCTTTATAGGAAGTATTTGTGTATGAATTATTTATAACTTGCCTCCATTCATTCGTCAAAACGGTAGTAAAATTTCCTTTTACTATATGGGAAATAGATTGAATATATGTATTCCTGATCTTAGCATCTTGGTTGAGTAACAGATGACTCGTATCTGCCAAAAGTTGCTTTTGCAGTGTAAATAAATTATTTATCAGTTCTTTAGATGGAGAGGTTAAAATCACCTCTTTTATTTCTTCTTGGTACTTGTCTGCCTCGTTTAACTCAAAGTGATAGGAACTGAAGGTAGTAAATAAAGAAAAAAGATAAACGAAAGTAATTCCGTAGAGAGTAGTTTTGTGGCGAATGCTATAAAAACCCTGCGGTAGATTGAACGTATATTGTATAATCCAAGCAAACAGAAGGAGCAAGGATATTTGGTTTTCAATTTGGCTGAAGGATAAAATAAGAAACCAACAGAGACCACTTGTACTAATTATTAAATAGGCCTGTATCCTATTTTTGTTGATGGCGTTAAAGAATACGAATAGAGGGTGAAGGAATAGAAAATAGATACTACCTAAAAGATGAATAGAAAAAAGAAGGAGTATATATTGTGTGTTATTTCGAAAGATGTTTGAGAAACCATTTGAAATGCCAAGAATCTGATAACTAATTTTTAATTCCTCAATGATGAACTGACTCACTAAAAAGCCAATGAGAAGCAAAGAAATAGAGAGTACCTGTAGATTAGTCCCATTGACTCTATTAAGGTGTTTGTAAATGTCAGTTCTGTGTAATTTAAGTGCTATTATGCACATCCAAATGAGCACACAAACCATTGAGGTCGTTCTACTCAAATAGGTTGGATTCAACCAAGAACTGCCTTCGAGAAATGGGGTAGTTAAGAAATAAGGATACATTGGGTATCGGTATGCAAAGGCTAAATCTACTGTTTTGAGCGCAATACACCAGCTACCACTGTAAAGGATTAATCGAGATATTTGGCTTGAGTAGTACAGTTTTTTGAAAGAAAGAATAATCCAAACAGTAAAAAGCAAGAAGCTGAAAAGTAGTAAATAAAAGGAAATCGGGTTGATAAATAAGAAATTTGAAATTGAATTATTCAACGTTGATAGATAACCGATACGATGATTCTCCTTGTTATAAATTGCCAAACCTTTGGACGCATCGAGCTGTGCTTGTACTTTTCCAAAGGGGAAAGGGGTGCTTTTGATGAATATAATCTCTATTCCTTTATCGATTATGGAATGTTTCCTTGCAAGTAAATTACCTTGTTGTGTTTGGATAATCTTACTTTTTATTCCTTGAAAATCTGCTTGTTTGAGATAGGTATATTTTTCTCTGTCTCCAAATAACTGTGTTTTATGAGTAAAAATATCGATGTTCTCCTGAAGTAAAAGAGAATGAAACGATTGAAAGAAGTGGTTTGAAGTATCACTAAACTGGGATGCTAATGCATATAAAAGACTATCAGAAGAGTGTTCAAATCGGGTAATTTCTTCTTGTTGTAAGTGAACAAACTTTTGTTTTTTATCGGATGTGTTCCAAGGGGCGTCAGTGACTAACCATATGACTGACGAGAGTATGGCTGTCAATACAGATAGATATAGCAGAATTAGCTTCTTATATTGACGAACATTCATTTATTTTTTGAGCGATAGATTATTCTTTTGTGATAACAAAGGTGGATTGCCCCCCCGACACTTCATAGTCAATTTTTGTGCCAATCACATACATAAGTTGTCTTTTGTCGATTATGAGCTTAATTTCTTTGATGACATGTATTTCATCGTGTTCTCCGGGTAAATCAAAACCTAGTAAATAGTTTGCGGAGCATGCGCCTCCTTTGACACCCACTCGCACTCCATATTCTGTCGAAATGGATCCTGAGTTGAAATAGTTAAGAATGGCTTTCTGTGCTTCTTCGGTAATCAAAATCATGTAATTGTCTTTTTTATCAAGCAAATTTATCATATTTGTTGCGATATACTTTAGCAACTTTCACACAAGATTTTACGGATGGATATGTATTGGTTACAAATAGGCGCTTTAGTGGCTGGAATGGGTGTATTTGCGTACGCGGTTATTCGAGCAATTGGAAAGAATAGAACTGATTTAAAACGGGTGGAGCAAGAATTGGTGCATCAAAAAGACATTTTGCCGATTAAAATTCAAGCATATGAGCGTCTTGTTTTATTAATGGAGCGTATATCATTGCAGCAATTGGCTTTTCGACTGGACGCGGATTGGCTTGATTTACCTATGATGGCATTTCAAGAACTGCTATTACAAGAAATTCGTCAAGAATTTACCCATAATTTAGTGCAACAGATGTACGTTTCAGAGGAGGCCTGGGATTTGGTAGAGAGAGCAAAAGACCAAGTGATTGCTCAGCTTAATTTTGCATCTGGTACACTTGGTGAGGGAGCTACAGGTAGAGATTTGTTAAGGGCCGCTTTTTTGCAAGCTGATGAGCAAAATTTAACTAAAGTTGCCATTACGACACTTCGAAAAGAAATACAGAGGAGCTGGGGTAATCATTAAAAAAGGGGAAGCTTGCTTCCCCTTTTTTAATTGACTTTCCGATAAGATTAATATCTATCGCGACGTTCGCCGTAGCCACCACCGCTGCTGCGACGGTCACCGCCACCACCGAATCCGCCTGGTCTTCTTTCGCGTCTTTCGCCACCTTCTCTTGGTTCAGCTACTTTAACAACGATTGTTCTGCCATCAAAGTCAGTATCGTTTAATGCGTTGATTGCATTTTGAGCTTCGTCATCGTTAGGCATTTCTACAAACCCGAAACCTTTTGAACGACCTGTGAATTTGTCCATCACAATTTTAGCCGAGTCAACTGTTCCAAATTCTTCGAAAGCATCTCTAAGAGTGTCTTCCTGCGTGTCGTAATTTAATTTTGCTACGAAAATGTTCATGAGAAAAAAATTTAATAAATAAAATAAATACTGAGAAAAACTGCGTAGCAAAACAAATGTGAAAAACAAAAATGGCTGCCGGACGGAGAGATGCTCAAATACCTTTTCAAAGGTAGTCTTTTTTTTTCTATTTGCAATAATTCATACAATAAATTAACCGGATGTTTGAAAGGATTTAAAAAGATATCATTTGATAAGCTGAGTATATATTTCGTAAGCTCAATACAATGACTACAATACCGACAAATAGGAATAGGGGTTTTAACGGTAGTTTGCGCAGTAAAAGTGCAGCAAAGGGTGCAGCTATAACGCCACCAAGTAATAGCCCCAATATGATTTGCCAGTGCGTAAGTCCAATAAAGGCAATAAAGGTTAAAGAACTCGCTAAACTCACAAAAAATTCGGTCAGATTAACGGAACCAATTGTGTACATAGGATTCCGACCGTTCGCAATTAAAGTGGAACTTACGATAGGTCCCCAACCGCCACCACCAATAGCATCTAAAAAACCACCACTCGCTGCCAAAATTCCTAATCTACGAATTGGCTTTTTCTGAATATTCGGTTGTACGATTTTTTGGATGATACGAATACCTAGGTAAAGTGTATAAATGGCTACAATTGGGCGAATGTAAGGAGTAAAGGGCTCAAATTGTACTAGTAAGTAGGCACCTGCAATGGATCCTAAAACGCCTGGAAGTAATAAATTTCTGAATAAGCGCTTATTAACATTTCCAAATTTCAAATGGCTCAACCCAGATACACCACTTGTGAAAATCTCAGATGCATGTACACTTGCACTTGCTGCTGCAGGAGAAACACCTCCAATGGCTAATAGAAATGTAGTCGCACTTACACCGTAAGCCATACCTAATGCCCCATCAATCGATTGGGCAATGAATCCCGCTAACATATAAATTAATATTTCTTCATCTATGCTGTTCCATAATGTAATTGCTTGATTACCAATTAATTCATAGGGTAGTAGTTCGAAAAGAAGATGCCCTCCAACCATCCAAGTAATTGCTTTTAAAGCTTCAATGAGTAATTTCTTGGTTGACCAAATGGTCGAGTTGGTAAAAAAAGAAAGAAGTTTATTCATCATGCATCTTATAATAGTTTGTTGGATTTTTTTATTCAATGATGCAAAACTAAATAAAACTATATAATCTACCAATTTTGTAGGATTTAAAATTCGTAATTTCTTTAAAATACAAACGGGCTCTCCTTAGAAAAAGAGAGCCCATTGAATTATAAATTTGGTTAGAAATTCTTGTCAATCAAGGTAGTAGACAAGTACAGGTAACTCGGCATCACGAACTAACCTTCTGGTCTGGCTTGGTTCTACAAGCTGAGTAAAAAAGTTGCGGTGCTCTGCAGCAACAACGATTACCTGGGCACCTTTGCTATGTGCATATTCTTGAAGTCCTTCAACAACACTTTCGTCGGCTTTTTGGTCAACTTGGACCTCCGTACCAAAAATCTGTTTGATAGAGGCAATGTAGTCTGAATCTGGATTAATATTTGGTTGTAGTTCCAAGTCTATATGAACAAATGAAACCAAAGCTCCCAAAGACGAGGCAAATTCCTTCACCATCGACAAGACTTTATTTTCATCTTGTTCGAGCTGGGTTCCGTAAACCAAGTGTTGAATTGGAGTCACTTTAAAATCCTTAGGAACCATTAGTACAGGTCTTTTTGCGCGTTTTACCACACTAACTGCGTTGCTTCCAATCAATCTATCTAGTAGAAAATTTTCACCCGTTTTACCAATTAGTATTAGATCAGCGTCTATTTCTTCTGCTTTTTCGATTAATCCGTTTGGAACATCTGAAAATACGAGGCTAGTTGAAACGTGTATTCCATCAGCTTCCATCTCTTGTGCAATTTTATCCAATTGCTCTTTAAATATATTCATATTTTGAGTGTGGAGTTCATTTATGATAGAAACTGGTGTATTAGGATCTACAAAAGGAGGAATAAATGCATGAATAATATGTAGGGTAGCGCCAACTTTTTTAGAAATCTGAGCTGCCAATGCAAGTGCGTTCGTTGAACTTGCTGAAAAGTCAGTTCCAATGATGATATTCTTCATATACGGAAGTTTACAGGTTTTACATTCGATAATCAAAAATAGATAAAGCTAGCCCTCATTTTTATGATTTGGGTTAGTTTTTTGTAAAATTAATGTTTGCCTAATCTGCGAAATGTATCTTGTTTAAAATTGTTTTTTATGGAGATTATATTTAATTAAATGAATAAAAGGATGGTAAACTAAGAAACAAGTATCACCATTCGTGATAGTTTTATTATCTTTGCACTCCGATAATCAATTGTAATCGGAAACCATACTCCTCAATGAATAATCCCCCCAAAGATGCGCTTCTTCTTCTAGAAGATGGAACGGTTTTAAAAGGCAAAGCACTTGGCAAAGTGGGCACTACAACAGGCGAAATCTGCTTTAATACAGGCATGACGGGCTACCAAGAAATTTACACAGACCCTTCTTATTTCGGTCAAATTATTGTCAATACCACATCACATATCGGAAACTACGGTATCAAATTTGATACAGAGGAAGAGTCTGATGGTATCAAAGTGAAGGGAATGATTTGTAATTCCTTTGCAAGTGAGTCTTATTCCCGTTTAACGGCTGATTCTTCCCTGCAAACATACTTTGAAAAGGCTGGTATTGTAGGTATTTATGATATTGATACGCGCCAATTAGTACGCCATATCCGAAATGCTGGGGTAATGAATTGCTTGATTTCTTCAGATGAAACACCTCTTGAGGAACTAAAGGCTCAGTTAGCTGCCTGTCCGTCTATGGAAGGTTTGGAACTTTCCTCACAAGTAACCACGAAAGATGCGTATTTCATGGGTAATCCAGACGCTAAATTCAAATTGGCTGTAATGGATTATGGTTGCAAACGTAATATTTTACGAAATTTTGTGGATAGAGATTGTTACGTAAAAGTTTTCAATGCAAAAACGTCTCTGGACGAAGTGACAAGTTGGGGTGCTGACGGCTATTTTATTTCCAATGGGCCTGGTGATCCTGGTGCAATGGATTATGCTGTGGAAACAGTGAAAGGGCTGTTAGAGACAGATAAGCCACTCTTTGGTATTTGTCTTGGTCATCAGTTATTAGCAAGAGCTAGTGGTGTAACGACCTATAAGATGCACAATGGACACCGTGGATTGAACCACCCTGTACTTAATTTAAAGACTGGATTGAGTGAAATTACTTCACAAAATCATGGTTTTGCGGTCAATCCTGAGGAAGCAAGAGCAAATGATTTGCTAGAAGTGACCCATGTGAATTTAAATGATCAGACGATTGAGGGGATTAGAAGAACGGATCGTCCGGCGTTTTCTGTACAATATCACCCAGAGGCGGCGCCAGGACCACATGATTCCAGATATTTGTTCGAAGATTTTGTGGCAATGCTTGGTAAGTAAGTGAAATATATTGTGATATAAGGAAAGTATAAAAAAAATAGCGGCCGCAGGCCGCTATTTTCATATTCTCTGTTTCGGTTCGAATTTCTTCGGTGCATAAAGGAATCCAAATGCTTCAGCTCCTTCTTTGGTATGTACTTTGTGATGAATGTAATGCGCATTCATAATTCTTTTCATGTACTTTGTTCGTGCTTTGTATTTAAACTTGATTCTTCTGTGAACAATCAAATCATGAAAGACAAAGTATGCGATTCCATAAAAAGTAATTCCAATACCAATGTAGGTTAAGTAACCAAATTCAGGGTGGGTATTCCCATAAATAATAGAACCTGAAGCTAAAAAGCTGAAAACTACCGCATAATAATCGTTTCTTTCAAAAAAGCCCTGGTGGTGGTTGTGGTGATCTTCATGCCATCCCCATCCAAAACCGTGCATGATGTACTTGTGAGCAAACCAAGCAACTCCTTCCATAAAAACGAACGTCCCAAGGACAATCAATGAATTAATCAAAAAGCTCATGAATGTAGTGTAATAGTTTTCTTTTCCTAACTATCAGTCCACAGGAAATGTTTTTATTCCCTTTTATTCTACTGAAATTTGACTACTTTTTCTTCTGAAAATTTTATTTAGAATCGACTTATAGATGGATCCGAAGCGGGAGTAACACCAATTTTTCAGTTCAACTACTTCGTCAGGTACTAAATATGTGATTCCTTTTTTTAATTCTTTTTCAAATAATTCTTTATCGAAACTGACTTTCTCCAATATTAACTTTACATATTCGAGCATCGAGTTAGCCATAGTTGTATTCTGTTTTTGAGGTTATATTTATAATGTAAATATACCAATAAAAAATTGTATTTGTCAATGATTTATTGATATATTTTTAACGCTCATTTCAACTATTTATTTCATGCATCACGTCTTCAATTGGACGAACGGAGTCAAAGTAGGATAAAAGTCCATAGAGCACAGATTCTACCATTGAGTCGGGACAACTTGCTCCACAAGTAAGTAATATTTTGACAGGGTTATCTGTTTTGTTAAGTGGTATAAATGGTGTAGTGATAGTAGAAGTTCCTGAATGCAAGTTAAAATGGTTGATTTGATTGTTAGGTAAAAGACAATCTGCTGATTCAATGTAAAATGTAGGTAATTTTTCTTCGCATAATTCTACTAAATGCGCAGTATTGGAACTGTTATATCCTCCAATAACAACAGCTAAATCTGCTTCTTTTTCTAATAACCCTGCTGTAGCTTCTTGGTTATCATTGGTGGCATAACAAAGCGTATCGCGGGTATTGGCAAAATAAGGCTCTATTTGCTTTTCGTCGAGCTGGTGCTTTTGCATAAGTGTTTGCTTCAAAAAGTCTGAAATAGCTTGCGTATCACTTGCTAACATGGTGGTTTGGTTTACGACACCTATACGCTGCAAATGAATGGAAGGTTGAAACCCTTCTGAAAATTGACCCTTAAAATCTTCAAAAAATTGAGCTTCCGTTCTGTTTCCAAGTAGATATTCTGCCAATAGTTTCGTTTGTGCCATATCTTTTACTACCAAAGTGGGCGCATTAGATTGGCTATGTGAAAATGTAGCCCTCGTTTCTTCATGATTTGGTTTGCCGTGTACAATGATGGAATATCCTCTTTCTCCAATTTGACCCGCCCTGTTCCACACTTTCTCCACAAAAGGGCATGTGGTATTGTAAGCGTACGGATTAATTCCTATTCTACTCAATATTTGCTCAATCTCAAGAGTAGTCCCAAAGGCTGGTACAATCACTACATCTTCAGCAGATAAATCCTCCCAAGGGATGAGTTGTTTACCAGAAGTATCCATTAAAAATTGAATACCTCTGTCTTGTAAATCCTTATTGACCAAAGGATTATGAATCATTTCACTTAACAAAAAGACACGTTTGGTTGGGTTTTCTTCCAACGTTTTATAGGCAATTTCAACTGCATTTTCTACTCCATAACAAAAACCAAAATGACGAGCAATGTAAATTTGTACAGGACCGAAATCAAGAAACGTGGGTGAAAAATCTTTTTTTAGTCTGTCTTGTTTGCGTCTTGTTTCTTTTATTTGACCAATGACAGAGCTTTTATAAAAAGTGGGTATAGTGAATGACTTCATGTTCTTTGATACAATTTTAATAGGTAACAATACTTATTTGTATATTGTTGCAAAACTAATTAAATGGAAAGATAATCTCTTTGTTTTCCTATTTTTGTCCCTTTGTGAATTAAATTCTACTATGAAAAATCGAGTAAATAAGCTGATATTTAGTATTTTAACTACTTCTTCTATATGTTTTGGTCAAACTACCCACATTGATTTTCATGAACAAGTAGATCATTCTGTACAGCGATTGGAGGTTATATCTGGTAGTTTCTCCGATAAATTCCATTCTACGCAAAAGCCTTACAGCCGAGAATACGTTTTACAATTAGCAGAGGAGGTAGAAAATAACTACCCAGTCCAATTGGAACGAGTGGATTTGAAAAATAATCGGTTTATTCGAGAAATGTATTGGAATTATTTACCTGACTCGAAGCAATGGGAAAGTTTTTCTACCCTTTTTGTAGGTCGCAATATTTACCGCAGAAAAGGAGACTTACTTGCTTTTAATGGAGATGATTACAGCATCCAAGCATCACCGATATTCCATTTTGGCGGGGGAATGGAACAACTTCCAGATGGATCATTTGAGAGTCAATTTATTAATACAAGAGGGGCTGAAATAAAGGGTACGTTAAACAAAAAGTTAAGTTTCTTTTCTCGTTTTACAGAAAATCAGCAAACGAACTTACGCTTTGTACGAGACTACATGGGTTACTCAAATGGAGCGCCTTATTTGGGATTCGTGAAATGGATTGGCGGAGATACAGTTCGAAAAGCAATTGATTTTATTGATGCACGCGGTGTTCTTATGTTTAAGCCCTTTAAAAACACTACTTTTTTATTTGGTCATGATAAGAATTTTGTAGGAGCTGGGTACCGTTCGATGATTCTAAGTGACTTCAGCGCACCTTACTTACAACTCAAAACTACCATCAATGTCGGTAAAATTCAATATACTACTATTTTTGCTCAGTTAGCTAATTTACAGGCACGTAACTCAGTCGCATTCAATCAGTTGATCCCGCCAAAGTATATGACTTTTCACCGGATAAGTGGAAATGTAAGAAAAAATATTCAGGTTGGTATTTTTGAAAAAGTCATCTTTGGAGAAAGGCCTATTGGCTTTGACTTTAATTACCTAAATCCGGTCATTTTTTATCGTTTTGTTGAGGGCTTCCTAGGAAGTCCAGATAATGTATTAGTAGGAAGTGATTTTAAATGGATTATAGAAAAAAAAGCAACTTTGTATGGTCAATTTGTATTAGATGAACTTAAACTGTCCGAATTTAAGGCGGATGGATGGTGGGCGAAAAAGTTTTCTTATCAAGTTGGTGCACGGTATTTTGACTTCCTTGGAATCTCCAATTTGGATATTCTAGCAGAATATAATCGGGCAAGACCCTTTATGTACTCCCATTTTTCGACTTTCAGTAATGCGGTACATTATAATCTTCCTATGGCTCACCCGTTAGGGGCAAATTTTGGTGAGTTTATTGTTCAAGTCAAGTATCAACCTATACAAAAGCTGAATTTTGAGGGTATTTTTATGACATATATGAAAGGTTTAGATGATGGAATAGCCAATTATGGTGGAAATATCCTTCGTTCTAATTCGTCTTTCCGGGTTCGGGACTTTGGTAATTACGTCGGTCAAGGTGTTGAAACCCAAGTTCAGTTTTGGCGAGGAAGAGCAAGTTACATGCTGAAAAATAATCTCTTTTTTGATATAGAGGTTGGACGTAGAAAACAGACGACTCCTTGGTTCGGACAAGAAAACACAGATTTCTATCTTAATTCGGGTATTCGATTGAATATTATGCCTAGAAATTACCTGCTTTAAGGTTTTTTTTCTATTCCAATGGCAGCGGTTGTATCGTTTAAAATTACTTTTTCAATCTCCATTTTATAATAGGCCACTTGTAAAACAGTAAGTGTTTTTACAAATTTGTTTCGTGTCTGTAATGCACGATATATACTACTGTAAGAAATAGGTTGGTCTTCCCAACCATTTGTTTTTAAAGCACTTTCTAACGCAGAATGGAGAAGTCTTAAATTAGAAAAATACGTTTTAATGGGCTCGCTTCTACGAATCCAAAGTTTACTATTTTCAAAACTTAAAGAAAGAATATAAATATACCTAGATTTTTTCACTCTTTTTATTATTTAATTAGACTTATTCTAAATAGTGTTTTTATATTTGCACAAAACTACCTGATATATGGAAAACACATTTGAGAAACAAGTAGAAATATTCGATTTAAATAATGAGCGACCAATCTGGTTACAAGGGCGGGGGGATAATCCATGCTGTGTATTTAAAAAATGTTGCAAAGCATACAAGAAAAAAGGAAAGCATTGCAAGAAATGTCCAAAATTATAAATGAGTGGGGAAGAACTTCCACATCTATTTTGTAATTTTGTTTGTTTGTAATCGTTCAGATAAATAAAATTCAAAATGAAAAAAGTTCTTTTTCTTCTATTAGTGTTCGCTACTGTAGGTATTTCTTCATGCAGAAAGCAGACATGTCCCGCATACGGTTCTATGAAAACATCTACAGTTGTGAAATAATGCGTTCAGTCAGTGGCTGAAAAGCTACACGGATTTACTCTCAGCTGTTCTAGATACAGCATGTGTTTAAAGAAAATTATATGACTTGATTAAAAAAAATATTTTGTCTTCGTCGTTAAAAACCGTCTTTTAGTAGCTTGTAATCTTCGATAAATCAAAGTCAATCAAGAAATTATTCATTTCATATTCGATTCGTAAAATAATTGAGTAAATTGTATTCAATTTATTCAAACCTATTACACGATTATGGACAAAAAAACTACGCCTGCTTCTTCGCGCAGAGATTTCCTAAAGACAGGAGCTCTTGCAGCTGGAAGCTTTTTTATTGTACCAAGACATGTACTTGGAAAGGGCTTTATCGCTCCGAGTGACAAATTAAATATTGCCGCCATTGGTGCTGGAGGTAAAGGGTGGTCAGATATTAACAATGCTTTTAATAATGGGGCTGAAAACGTAGTTGCACTCTGTGATGTGGACACAAACCGTTGCGCAACTGCCATTAAAAAATGGCCAACCGCGAAATTCTACAAAGATTTCCGGGTGATGTTCGATGAAATGAAAGGTGAAATTGATGCTGTCACGATTTCAGCACCTGATCACGTACATGGTATTGCTGCCATGGCTGCTATGCAACTTGGCATTCATGTTTATGTACAAAAACCTTTGACACATAATATTTACGAAGCACGCATGTTGACAGAAGCGGCGCGAAAGTATAAAATTGTGACGCAAATGGGAAACCAGGGTGCTTCTAACCCGGGTCAGCAACAAATGGTGCAATGGTTTAATCAAGGACTTATTGGTACGGTAGATACAGTACATGTATGGACAAACCGACCAGTTTGGCCGCAAGGAATTCCAGTTCCAACAGATAAACCTGTTTTGCCGGAATCAATGAGTCAAAAAGATTGGGATTTATTCATCGGCCCAGCTGATTACGTGGACTATCACCCGTTATATCATCCATTCAAATGGAGAGGTTGGTGGAATTTTGGAACAGGCGCATTAGGAGATATGGGCTGCCATTTGATTGATCCACCTTTCCGAGTTTTGGAATTGGGTTATCCTACAGAGGTTGAATGTAGCGTAGGGCAAGTGTTTACCAAGGATTGGATCCCAGAATATATTCCAGAAGGTTGCCCTCCATCCTCGCATGTGCAGTTGAAGTTCCCTGCTACAAAGAAAAATAAATCAGATATAACCATGGTTTGGTACGACGGTGGAATTCGCCCTTTCCACCCGGATTTAATTCCAGCTAACGAAGATATTGGTGAGGTTGGCAGTGCAAATGGCGTGATGATGATTGGTTCAAAAGGAATAATGACGTGTGGAACATATGGTTTAACACCTAAATTATACCTGAAAAATGGAACAAAACTAGAAATGCCAAAAGATTTTAAAACGTCAAATCCGAACGAACAACTGCCTGAGTACGGCCACCATGTTTCTTGGGCAAAAGCGATCAAAGCTGGGTTTAATTCAAAAGAACACAAAGCTTTAACTTCTTCATTTGATTACTCAGGCCCTTTAACTGAAACTGTTCTTATGGGTAATTTAGCTATAAGAAGTTACGGTTTGGGTACCCCAGGAGAAAATGGACGAATGAAATTTGAAGGAAGAAAACGTTTACTTTGGGATGGGGAAAATATGAAAATTACCAATTTCGAAGCTGCAAACCAGTTTGTAGGACGTAAATTTAGAGATGGATGGAAATTAATTTAATCCGACTATCTTAATTAAAAAAGGCAGTTACTGATGAAGTAACTGCCTTTTTTGGGTCTATTGTTTATTTTTTCTTTCGTAAAATTGAAGAAATCTTTCTAGTTCTTCAACAGGTATCCGTTTGGCAATAATTCGATTTTGATCATCCAAAATATAGGAGGTAGGTGTTGCATATACATCAAAATTATCTCTGAATACATAGGTATGCTTGGCATCCCAAAGGTTGATAAGTGGTTCTGTTTGATAGTCAGCTATGAATTTTTTCCATTTATCTTGCTCATAATCAATACTTATGTTATAAATAAGTACGTTGTTTGCTTTTCCATATGAAGCGTGAAATTGCATAAGTTTGGGTGCTGCTTCTTTGCAGTGTCCACAATCTGGGCTATAAAACAAGACTACTTTGTATTTTGCTTTTTGTTGTGCAACGTCGACGCTATTCCCTTGCGCATTTTGTAGGACAAGGGTCGGGAAAACCTTACCAGTTATTAATGGTTTTAGTACTTTCACCCGATTCGTGAATGATTGACGCTGTTTTTCATCAAGCCAGGTTGCATTTTTCAAGTAATGACTTTCAGCAAGATGAACGAAAACTCCATCTAGTCCAACAATTTCTGTATTTTCATATTTATTCGCTAGCTGCCATAATACAAAACGGTAGATATCTTGATTTTTTCGAGCTAGGGCAAGTACACGGTCACAGTCGGTAATGATGGAATCACTGACTTGGTAGACTAAATCTTTGAAATATCTTTCGACACGTGTTTGAAGGACGGGTGTGCGTAGAAAACGTTCGTCAGAGAAGTCAATATTGTCAAAAAAGTGGTTTTTGTAATAGTTGAAAAGGTATGTTGAGTCTGGGCGCCCATTGGGTAGAGTAGGAAGTGTTTCAGGTGTTTTAGGATCTATATTTGCCTTTAATACTTTGGAAGAAAACAGTGTTTGATTCGTTTGAATTATTTTATTCAATTCTTCCGCTGCTTCTTTTTGCAACGTACTTAATTTTTGTTGCAGCGCTTTCTTTTTTGAAAAATCTGCTTCTTTACCAATTTGCTCACTGAGGCTTCGTGCTTCGTTTGATTTATTCACAATGTATTTTCTGTACGAAAAAAGTATTTCATTTTCTTTCGAATTTGTGAACTTTACCGATTGTACAAAGTCAGTAGTGTCTGCGGAGAAAGAAAAATTTGGTTCATCGCCACTAATTACAAAATCGTAATATTGATCTGGAGATAAAACCAAAAGGTAAACGCCTCCTTTGTAAGGTTCATCGGAAGAAAATATAATTTGATTCTCAGAAACGAGAGAGGAGTCCACTTTTATATATTGATTGTTTCCATAATAGTGTGCGAGTTGCACGTACTTTCCATTAGGTGCTCCCTTCAAGTTTATTGTAATTTTTTGTGAAGGCGCTGTTTGTGCAATTCCAATAAATGAAGATAGTAGAAGATAGAGAAGATGTAATTTTTTCATCAGTTTTGGACGAATTAAAGTTGAAATATGCGCAAACAGATAGAAAAGGATTCATATCTGTTTGCGGTATAAAAGTGTAAAATTTTATGCATTACGCACATAGCTTCCTAAAACCTTGATAAAGGTTTTATATTTTTCAACAGCAAGTTTGAAGTGTTCATCTTCAAAGTAGCCTAAAAATTCGATGAAAAACCAAAAGTTGAAGGCCTCATCGCCTTTGTAAGGACGGCTTTCAATTTTAGTTAAATTGATACCTGCTTGCTTGAAATCTTGTAAGAATTCAGCGAGTACACCGGGTTTATCTGTATCGGGCAAGCGAACGATGAGCGTTGTTTTGTCATTGCCACTTGGTTGATTTACGAAATCACGGGAAATAATAAAAAAGCGTGTTCTGTTTTGATTGTTATCCTCGATATTTTTGAAGAGAATAGGGAGACTAAATAATTTCCCAGCGATTTCAGAGCAGATAGCAGCACTTTCAGGGTCTTCGGCAGCAAGTTTTGCTGCTTTGGATGTAGATTCAACCTGAATTTCTTCTACGTTATGTTGTTCAAAATACTTATTCAAAAAACCACGGCATTGTCTAAAAGCAATATCTTTTGAGTAGATCCGCTTGATTTTATCGGGGCTTTCAGCTTCGGTTGCGAGTGTAAAGTGGACAGGTATTTTTAATTCTGCAACGATATTGACTTGCATTTCGTGCAATAAGTCAACGGTTTCATAAACGATACCTTCTTGGTTATTTTCGATTGGAATGACCCCGAATTTGGCACGACCTGTCTCAACTGCCTCAAACACAGATTTAATGGTAGGTAGCGTCATGTATTCACTCATCGCACCGAATCTACTTTCAGCTGCTTGGTGTGTAAAACTACCTTCTGGACCGAGATACGCGACACGCTCTGGGAGTTCGTAGTTTCTTGCAGCGGCAAAAATCTCAAGATATATGGCCTCAATGGCGGCATCTGTTAACGGACCTTCATTTAATGATTTCATACGGTCAAGAATAAATTTTTCTCTTTCCGGACGGTAAATAACCGTCTTGGTAAGCCGTTTGATTTCACCTACTTTGTGCACCCATCTCATTCTTTCATTGAGGAGAAGGAGGAGTTTTTCATCAATTTCATCGATGTTTTTACGAATATCATCTAAGGTCACTGGTATGATTGATTTTTGGTTAAAAAGAGATATTACAAGATTTCTGGAAGTTCTTCAGCAATGTCTACCTCAAAGCGTAGATTATCAATGATAAATCGTTGTCTTTCAGGGGTATTTTTACCCATATAATAGCCTAGAACTTTTGGAATGGATGATTCTTTTTCGAGGATAACAGGGTCAAGACGAATGTCAGATCCGATGAAGTTTTCGAATTCATTGGGAGAAATTTCACCAAGTCCTTTAAATCTAGTTATTTCCGGTTTATTCCCTAACTTTCGGATAGCCAACTGGCGTTCTTCGTCCGAATAGCAATAGATCGTTTCCTTTTTGTTCCGAACCCGGAAGAGCGGGGTTTGTAAAATAAACAAATGACCAGCACGAACTAAGTCAGGGAAAAATTGGAGGAAGAAAGTCAAGAGCAACAGGCGTATGTGTGAGCCGTCAACGTCTGCATCTGTTGCGATGACAATTTGGTTATATCGTAAACCCTCTATGCCTGCTTCAATATCGAGTGCATGTTGAAGCAAGTTAAATTCCTCGTTTTCATATACAATTTTTTTAGACAATCCGTGGCAGTTGAGTGGTTTCCCGCGAAGACTAAAAACGGCTTGCGTTTCAGGGTTTCTCGCTTTTGTAATAGACCCACTCGCAGAGTCCCCTTCAGTGATAAATAAAGTAGTATTTAAGCGATGTTCAAATTTTTCATCTGTCAAATGAAATCGGCAGTCACGGAGTTTTTTATTGTGAAGATTTGCCTTTTTAGCTCTTTCATTTGCTAATTTTTTAATTCCAGATAACTCTTTTCTTTCTCGTTCAGACTGTTCTACTCGTTTCTTTATTGCCTCCTTCACGGTAGGGTTCATGTGGAGGAAATCGTCTAATTTTTGTTTGATAAACTCATTGACAAACGTACGAATAGTGGTGGAGTCGGGGTTAGGGGATATAGTTACAGAACCCAATTTTGTCTTTGTTTGTGACTCAAAAACTGGTTCTTGCACGCGTACAGAGATAGCCCCAATAATGGCCTGGCGTATATCTTCAGGGGCATAATCTTTTCCAAAGTGTTCCCGAACGGTTTTAACAATGGCTTCTTTGAAAGCAGATAAGTGAGTTCCCCCCTGTGTAGTATTTTGCCCATTGACAAAAGAGTAGTATTCTTCGCCGTATTGGTTTCCATGTGAAAGTGCAATCTCAATATCATCTCCCTTTAAGTGAATAATCGGGTAGCGGAGGGTACTTTCATCTGTTTTTCGGCGAAGCAAATCCAATAAACCATTTTGGGAAATATATTTTTGCTTATTGAAAAGAAGGGTAAGCCCTGCATTTAAAAAACAATAATTCCAAAGCATATTTTCCACGAATTGTGGAATATAGTGGTAGTTCTTGAAAATTGAATTGTCTGGTTGAAAAGTGACTAGCGTACCATTTTTTTCCGTAGTTGGTTCAAGCGGAGATTTCTTTTTAAGGTTGCCTTGGCTAAAAGTAGCCCATGCAGTTTGACCATCCCGAAATGCTTGTACTCGGAACGAACTAGACAGTGCATTGACTGCTTTCGTACCCACTCCATTAAGGCCAACTGATTTTTGGAATGCTTGGCTATCGTATTTGGCACCTGTGTTGATTTTAGAAACTACGTCGACCACTTTACCCAGTGGAATACCACGACCGTAGTCACGTACTTCAACAATTCCTTCTTCCATTTTAATTTCGATGGATTTTCCAAAACCCATGGCATATTCATCGATACAATTATCTAAAACTTCTTTGAGTAATACGTAAATCCCATCGTCTGGAGTTGAGCCATCTCCTAACTTGCCAATATACATCCCTGGTCTTAGTCGGATGTGTTCTTTCCAATCGAGTGATTTAATACTGTCTTCGTTGTAAGTTGAACTGTTTTCTGTTGCCATGAATCTGTATTAAAACGTAAATGAAAATGAGAATAAGTGCGAATTTATAGACAAATTTGACAAAAATAGAAAAATGTCTCCACTCGATACGTATTACTTGAAAAGATTCAATCATTCGTTTGCGTTAGGCAGCTACTTTCCTCTCCCTATTTTGAGAATCTTTTCGCAAGTTATTTAGGGCGCGAAACTTCTAAAAAAAGGCTTAAATACGACCATTTGATGAAAAACTTGTGTTAATTTGCATGTCGAACAAGTAATCATTTCCAAAAAATCATCTTGGTTTATTTGGGATTCTACTTTAAATGAAGATATTCTCTACACGTATGATACCAACTAGTAAACGTATTGGACTAGTTGTGAGCTTCTTGTGTTTCTCGCTCACAGCCATGAGTCAAGTCCCTACCAACATCCCACTATTACCTGGTCAAGGGTTTCCGACCCAGAATCTACCCCTACAGACGCAAACAAATGGAACAGCTACTGGAGTTCCTAGAGCATTCGATGCTAATCAAGTCGGGACACGCTCTGTGGAGCTAACGCAAAGCGATTTGAAAGCAATAGCGCTTGAAGATTCTTTAAAAGCGGTAAAAGAGGCAGAGCTTGCCGCAGATAAAGCAAAAAGTGATTTGAGAAAACGAATTATTGGATATGCTATTTTTAACGATAATCGTTTTGAGAATAATTTATTGACAAGCATTCCGACTCCTAAAAACTATATACTCGGTTCAGGAGATAAACTCTCTGTTGATCTCTACGGTTTTTCACAAGCTAGCTACGATGTGATCGTTTCGCCAGATGGTTATATATCCATTCCCAAAGCGGGCCTTATTTACGTTGCTGGCCAAACCATTGAGGTAGCTAAACAAAAAATTGCTTCAAAATTGAGTCGTTTTTTTGCTGGATTGAGTGACGGTGTAAGTGGGTCAACGCTCATAGCCATTTCGTTAAATAATGTTCGGGCTATAAAGGTCACTATTTTAGGTGAAGTGGTTGCGCCAGGTACATATACCGTTACCTCATTGACTTCAATGCTAAATGCCTTGTATACAGCGGGTGGGCCGAACGAAATTGGTTCGTATAGAAATATTCAATTAGTTCGTGCGGGTAAGGTAATCAATACATTGGATCTCTATGAGTTTATGATGAAAGGGTATGCGAATTCTGATTTTATTCTACAAGATCAAGACGTCATTCAAGTGAATCCTTATGTATCTCGTATCGCAGCCGAAGGCTTTACGAAACGTACAGGGCTTTTTGAACTTCTTCCCAACGAGTCATTGAGTAAGCTCATTGAATATGCGGGAGGATTTCATCAATATGCATATACCCATCAGGTAAAAGTGTATCGAGTTACACCTAGAGAATATAAAATTAATACAGTTCCAACCAATGAATTCGGTCGTTTTATCATGCAAAATGGAGATTCTTTGGTCGTAGAGAAAATTATTAATCGATACGAAAATTTAGTAAAAGTAACTGGCGCAGTATTTAGACCTGGAGATTATTCATTAGATGAATCACCTACCTTATTATCCGTGATTAATGCCGCTGAAGGGCTTAAGGAAGATGCATTTATCGGGAGGATTTCTATTGTTCGAACATTGGATGATTTACGACTAACAAATATTTCAGTTAATTTGAAAGATATCCAGACTGGAAAGATAGCGGATATACCTCTAAGAAGATTGGATGAAATCATTGTCCCATCTGTTTTCGATTTGACAGAGCAAACGTATGTTCGAATTCAAGGAGCAATCAACAACCCCGATGCCGAAATTGGAGTTGAATTACCTTATGTGAAAGATTTAACGATTGAAGATGTAATTGTTCGAGTTGGTGGCTTAACAGAAGCTGCATCTCTTTCTCGTATTGAGCTTGTGAGAAGAAAAAGAAATGTAGATCCAACAAAATTGGAAGCGCAAATCTCAGATATTTTTTACTTTGACGTTAGTCCAAACTTGACAGTAGAAGATAATGGATTGAAATTCAAGCTATTACCTTTTGATGAAATTTTTATTCGAACTTCTCCAAATTACAGCAAACAATTATTTGTAAGTATAGAAGGTGAAGTATTGTATCCGGCACCTTATGCCATATTGAAAAAAGATGAGAAAATTTCTGACTTAATCTTACGCGCCGGAGGGATGACTCCATTGGCATATCTAGAAGGTGCAACTCTCTTAAGAAAAGTGAAGTTGAGTGAGTCAGAATTGGAAATGAGAAGAAAAACGATCTCTGATATATCTGTTTCAAGCAAGTCAAATGTAGGGGTAGATGTAGATGACATTTCGACCGAAAAAGAGGAAGCTATAGGGATTGATTTAAGACGAATACTTGCAAACCCAGGTTCATCGAGTGATATGGTTCTCCAGGAAGGGGATATTATTCGAATTCCCAAAAGACTCGAAACTGTACGGGTTCAAGGAGAGGTACTCTATCCAACATCTATTAAGTATCATGGTACAAAATTGAGAACCTATATTTCTCGTGCAGGTGGATTTACAAAGCGTTCTTTACGTGGAAGATCTTATGTTTTGTATGCAAATGGCTCGGTTGATCGAACAAGGAGGTTCATGGGTGTAAATATTTACCCACGCATCGAGCCAGGCTCGGAAATCATTATTCCGCAGAAAGTAGTAAATACGCAACAGCAGATTTCACAATTTCAAAACTTAGTAGCAACGTTAAGTGGCACTTTAACAACGATTGTCACACTTATTGTTTTGACACGTTCTATTGTAACTACGACTCCTTAAAAGCAATTAGATAAAAGAAATGAACACACCCGTTATTCAAGAGGAATATATTTCTACCAAAGATTTTTTGGTTAGAGTGGTTAAAGCCGTGCGTAATTTATGGATGTACTGGAGAGTCCTGACTTTGGGCATACTCTTAGGGGCTATAGCTACAATCGTGTATGATATGGTCAAGAAAAAAGAAACAATTTATGGTGCAAAAATGGTCTTTAACTTAGAGTTAGGTTCGTCTAATTCGAGTATGGGTCAATTAGCTGGCTTGACTTCAGCTTTTGGATTAGGTAGCCCTGTTCAACAATCGGGTGATTTGTTTTCTGGGTCTAATTTTATGGAGTTACTAACTTCTCGTATTGTTTTCGAACGTGCCTTATTGAAAGAAATTGATATCGACGGTAAAAAAATGCTTTTTGCCAACTATTATAAAGATAGTAGTGATATTCATCGTGTTGAATGGGCTGGGGGACTTTTTCAAGCGCCTGATCAAGAAAAGATAGATTTTCGATTTGTCAAAAAAAGACCTGAAGAATTGACGCCCAAAGAAAATATTGTCTTAGAGGACATATATAAAAAGCTTAAAAAGCAAACGACCGTCGCCTCGGTTACAGGTACAACCTTAACAGAGGTAGTCGTGACTGGAACCAATGAACTCCTAGCCAAACGTTGGGCTGAGGTACTCTTGGAAACATTTGAGGAGTTTTACAAGGAAATGAAGACCAAGAAAACGCGAGAAATGCTTGTAATGCAAGAGGCAAGATTAGAAAAACTCCAGGTACAGATGTTCTCTACAGATAGACGTCTTGCTCAAATTACTGTTCAAAATCAGAACATCGTAGATCCTTCTGGTTCGATGGTTCAAGAGCAAACGAGAAGAAGTAATAGTTTCTATTCTCAACAGTATTTAGCCCAACTTGCAACAGTAGATAATATTCGAACGACGCTCATCAACCAAACACCTATATTCACAATTGTTGAACCCATCCGTTTACCTTTGGTTAAGGTACAAAGTTTTATAGGGTCAAACATGCCTGTGGGCGGTTTTATTGGATTGATTTTATCCATCGTCTTCGTCTCTATTTATACCATTTTGAAAGAGGTACTGTCACAGTTATCCTAAAAATTGAATAGATGTAGTGAAAATAAATGTAACAAAAACTTTTCTTCCGCCAATTGAAGAATATCAAGCATACTTATCCCAAATTTGGGATAATAATTGGCTAACCAATAATGGTCCCTTTGTCAGAAAATTAGAGGAAACTCTTGAGTCATACCTAGATATTCCGCATGTACTATATGTTGGAAATGGTACAATTGCTTTGCAGTTAGCAATCAAAGCCCTTGAAATTACAGGAGAGGTGATAACAACGCCCTTTTCTTATTGTGCAACAACTACATCGCTCCTTTGGGAGAATTGTACTCCCGTTTTTGTGGATATTCAGGCTTCTGATATGAATATAGATGCAGCTCAGATTGAAGCAAAAATTACAGATAAAACGACGGCTATTCTTGCAACTCACGTCTATGGAAGACCATGTGATGTTGAAAAAATCCAAGAAATAGCACAAAAATATAATTTAAAAGTCATTTATGATGGTGCCCATGCCTTTGGTGTAAAGTTACATGGTAAATCCGTACTCTCTTTTGGAGATATTACCACGTGCAGTTTTCATGCGACAAAAGTTTTTCATACTGTTGAGGGAGGATGCATAGCCTTTCAAAATAAAGAATTGTATGAGAAAATTAAGTTACTCCGAAGTTTCGGACATGTAAATGACGATTATTTTTCCATTGGAATTAACGGGAAAAACTCGGAATTTCATGCCGTAATGGGCCTAACAAACCTACCACATTTGCCAGCTATCATTGAATCCCGAAAAAATGCGTGTATGCGGTACGATAGCTTATTACCTTGGAATAAACTCAGTAAACCAACACATGATGCGTCTGTATTGCATTATAATTATGCGTATTATCCCGTTGTTTTTCCGTCCGAAGAATTATTATTAGCTGTAATGGAGGCGTTGAAAGCAGAAGATATTTTGCCGAGAAGATATTTTTATCCCTCGCTCAACCAATTGAGTTATCTTGATTCAACGCAAAGTTGCCCTGTTTCTGAATCACTTTCTCTCCGTGTTTTATCACTTCCGCTTTATGCTCAAATGGAAATGGAGGTAGTTGAAAAAGTGGCTCATATTATTAACCAAACCCTTGTTTAATGATTGAGAATACGTTAGATATATCTATTATCATTGTAAATTACAAAACTCCTGAACTCATTATTCGCTGTGTGGAGTCTATAGAATCGTATGTTCAGGGTGTTAGCTATGAAGTTATTGTTGTCAATAATGTAGCTAAAGGCGATGATAAAGGTGCTATCTTGTCCAGATTCCCAAACGTCAAATGGTTGGAAACAGGGTATAATGCTGGTTTTGGAAGGGCTAATAATGTAGGAATGCGTGCAGCAATTGGAAAAACAATTCTGCTTCTGAATTCCGATACGTATTTGATTGATGAATCTGTACAAACGTGTTTCAAACAGTTAGTATCGGATACAAATGTAGCTGCCGCAGGTGCCTACCAATTATTCCCTGATCTAACACCTCGCCCGTTTTACCATACATTTACGTTCCAACGCTCTTTTTGGATAGTTCCTACTTCTCTCCAATTTATACTAGAAAAATTAATACCTCAAAACAAATATACTGATATTCAGCAAGTTGACTACATTGCTGCTGCATTTCTGATGGTTAAAAAAGAGGTAGTTGAATCCGTTGGAGGATTTGATGAAGAGTTTTTTCTCTATGGCGAAGATGTCGAGTGGAGCTGTCGACTAGCCCAAAAAGGAAAATTGCTGGTCTATAAGAATTGTCAAATCGTTCATGAAGAATGGGGAAGTAAACCAGAACGGTTCGAGATGGCTGACCAACGCTCCTACGTGAACCGCTTTGATCCACAGATTCAACTCTCAAATTTAGTTTGGATTCGTAAATATTATGGGGTTACCTACTTTGTTTCCTTAATGGCGCATTATTGGTTTATTGCAGTTATTTTCTATGTATTTAAAATTTGTATCAATGGTTTAAAGGGTAAGCCCTTGGGTTCTAACCTGGAGAATCAGAAACAATTTTTATCTACGGTGCTTCTTTTTACTTCGTATTTCAACCGAATTTTATGGCTTAAGCCCACTTTCTATAAAATTGAAAATTAAATGAAACGAGTACTCTTTTTTACGCCTACCGGTGGTCGAACGGGTTCAGAAATGATGTTAAAATATCTTATTTCTCAGCTTAATGATGCGATTGTTCCCGCAATTTACACAAGAGGTAAGGGTGAAATTTTTGAAAAAGAGGACTATGAAACCTACAAATTAAATAAAAAGGGGGTATTCATTGACTCTATTTATAACGGAATTTATTTTAAACTGAAAGGTGAATTACCTGAAATTAGTTTCATCAAATCTGTACAAAGAAGATTTCAGGCGGACATATGGTACTTGAATACAATAACAATGTACGCATTCGCACCTTTGGCGCGCCAATTGGGAATTCCATACATTGTACATGTCCATGAATTGATTGGAATGTATGACGATCTCCCTGCACTTGGTTTTGAGGAATTGCTCCAATATGCATCTAAAATTATTTGTTGCTCTCAAATGGTAGAGGATAGAATTCGCTCTATGGGGTACACCAATACGCTTCTAGTATATGCGAATATTGATATTTCATGCATTCAGGTCAATGAAACTCCATCTACAATTCGTGAAAAACTTCATATCCCTTCCGATGCTTTTTTATGGGTCATGTCGGGCTCGACAAATTTGAGAAAAGGATTTGATCTCGTTCCTGATTTGCTTGCACACTTGCCAAAAAACCACTATCTACTTTGGCTAGGGGCTTCACGTTCTACGGGACTTCGAACGTATGTTCTGAATCGTGTAAAGCAAGAAAATAGACATTTTATAATGACTGGAGAATTAAACGAAAATTATTATGATTATCTGAATGCAGCTGATGGTTTTGTACTGTTATCAAGGGAAGATCCGTTTCCGCTAGTTATGTTGGAGGCCGCTTACCTACAAAAGCCAATTGTTTCTTTCGCATCCGGAGGTGCAAATGAGTTTATTTTACCTGGTATGGGGCATGTAATTGATAGTTTTAATCCTATTCATCTGGCAAATGAAATGATTCGTGTTGAACAAAAAGAAATCCCTTTCTTGCCGAATGTAGCGAGAGAAAGAGCGTCATATTTTGATGTTTCTGCCCGTAAGCATGAATGGAATGGTATTTTCTTTGACGAACCAACCAAATTATGAACGATATCAACTCTTTGAAAGTAAATAAAATCTTGTTTATTAGCCACGATGGTAATCGGGCAGGTGCTCAGCTATTTCTACTACAGGTTGTTCGTTATTTTCAAGAAAAAGGACACGATTGTCATGTCCTTTTTCTTGACAATGGCGAACTAGTTGATACATTTTCTCAAAGTGCGTCGACGTATATCTGGCAATCTAATCAAAAGAGAAATAGACTATACAGGGTGGTTCGAAACCGAAAACCACTCCCGCAAGATGTTTTAAAACGGACTAATTTCGACTGGGTTTATGTCAATACTATCGCCTCAAGCTCAGTAATTTCTTGGTTAAATACATGGAATACAGCTCCGCTTGTCGCTCACATTCATGAATTGTATTATTCTATCTCTATGTATTCGACAATGGAAAATAGAAAGATGTTATTTGAGCGAGCAGATAGAATTATTGCATGTGCAAATGCAGTAAAAGAAAATTTACTTTTAACCAATAAAATACCTCAAAATAAACTCGTAACAATTCATTCATTTGTTGATAATGAAACTGTTTTGAAACGAATAGAAATGACGAATCGTAAGGAGTTTCGAGATGCATTTGAAATTCCGAATACGTCTTTTTGTGTTGTAAGTTGTGGGAATGCGGAGTGGAGAAAAGGAATTGATTTATTTTTACGGGTTGCTGCTCAGTATGTAAAAGAAAGTCCCCAGCTCCCTATTTTATTTATTTGGGTTGGAATGCCAAAGGAAGGGCTTTTGTGGGAACAAGTGACGTATGATGTGAAAAGGTTGGGTTTGGAAGATGTCTGCCTTTTTATTCCTCCAATTCCTAATGCGATTGAACTTATTGCTGCCATGGATTTATTTCTGCTTCCTTCCAGAGAAGATCCGTTTCCGCTTGTGATGTTAGAGGCTGCTCTGGCATCAAAACCAATTATTGGCTTTGAAAAGACAGGCGGGTGCACCGAATTTGTTGAAAAAGATGCTGGCATCACAGTTCCGTATGGAGATACAGAGGCGATGTACCGAGAAATTGTTCATGCGTATCACCATCCCGAGCAAGCCCAAGCTTTTGCTCAAAAAGGGCAAGACAAAGTACTCGAACGATACACTTATGAGGCATCTATGCAAAAAATTGAACAATTAATGTTAGAAATGACAAACACATGAAAGTAATATTTACCCTTTGTTCAGTCAATTATTTTGCACAAGCACATACATTAGGCGAATCCATTCAGCAGAATTGTCCGGATGTTACTTTTGTCATCGGATTGGTTGATTTTATTCATACAAAATCAATTCAGGAAGAATTCATTCCCCCTTTTGAAATCATTGAAGTTAGTAAAATAGGGATTCAAAACTTTAAAGGGATGTGTGATAGATATGATATTACTGAACTAAACACAGCCGTAAAACCCTATTACTTTAATCATCTTTTTCACAAATTTCCCAAAGCGACCTCTGTTATCTACTTGGATCCTGATATTATTGTTTTTGATGAATTAACAGAATTATACAGCCAACTTGCAACGCATGCTATTGTAGTTACGCCCCATATTTTAAGTCCCTACTACGATAATAAATGGCAAAGTGAAGCAGATTTAGTCAAATCTGGGATATATAACTTAGGATTTATTGGAGTGAGTCGTTCCAAGGAGGGCCTCCGATTTATACGTTGGTGGATGGATAAACTTGTCTTTGGCGCAAAAAATGATTTATCTAGAGGTCTTTTTACAGATCAGCATTGGATTGATTTTGTTCCAATATTTTTCGAGCAAGTATGTATAGACCGTGATCCTGGTTACAATGTGGCTTATTGGAATTTGCATGAACGTTTCTGTAGTTTTAGAGATAATCAATGGTTGATTAATGATACTTATCCAATTCATTTCTTTCACTTTAGTGGATATAATCCATTTAAACCTGAAATTGTATCGAAATACCAAAATAGAATTCAGTTTGAAGATAGACCAGATATTCGTGAGTTATTTACGTATTATGGGAATAAATTGATTGAGCACAAGCAGGCGTATTGGCAGGAGTTTTCGTGTGATTATATCAAACCAATTAAGCCAAAGCGGTTTTTACGTGTGCGCCAGTGGTTCATTCGTCCAATTGAGTGGATTATTGAAAAAGTGGAAAAAATATGAGGATAGCTGTCTGGCATAATTTACCATCAGGAGGTGGTGCGCGTGCAATGCAAATGCATATCGATGGACTTCTAGCAAGGGGGCATTTCATAGAAGTGTGGGGATCAAATCCTACTGCAAGTGGATTTTTGACGTTCCCACAGTCTGTCAATTGTCATACAGTCCCACTTGAAAGAAGTGAAGCTTTTTCATTTCGTCAGCAAATAGCCTCGTGTTTTTTTTTGGAAGATTCCAATTTAAAGGCAATGAAGGCACATGCGCTCCAATGTGCAAACGAAATAAATGCTGGGGATTTTGATATAGTCTTTTTGAACAGTTGCTTTTATTACGCTGCTCCATTGATTGCTCCTTACCTAGAGAAACCAACTGTTCTCTATTTGGGAGAGCCGTTTCGACCCTTCTACGAAGCACAGCCAAACTTACTTTGGCAAGCACCTGATTTTCAAGGAATTAAATGGTTAAGAAGGAGTTATTGGAAGTCATTCTGGTTTGATTTGTACCAAATCCGGAAGGCGCGTGTTCAAGTTCGGGAGGAAAGAAAGGCAATAGATGCAGTAAATACACTCTTACTCAATTCTGTTTTTTCGCAAGAAAGTACGCAGCGCGTATACAATCGAATGGGGGAAGTTTGCTATTTGGGAATTGATACAAGTCTTTTTTATCCTACCTATACTTTACAAAATCCGGATAAACCGTATGTTATCGGAGTAGGGAACTTGGTATTTCACAAAAATGCTTCATTTGCCATTACAGCGATTTCTTTGATCGATAAGAAACATAGACCAACATTGGTTTGGGTGTCTAATATGAAAGAAAAAAAGTTAGTAGGTGAGCTAAAGGAGCAAGCAAAAAGACTCGAAGTTGACTTTGAGATCAAAGAAATGATACCAGATGAATTGCTCATAACTTTACTTCAAGGTGCTTCAGCTATGATTTATACATCCATTCTAGAACCATTTGGACTTGCACCTTTGGAGGCCAATGCATGTGGTACTCCTGTTGTAGCGCTTCGTCAAGGTGGAGTTCGGGAGACTATTCTGGAGGGATGGAATGGTTTTCTTTGTCTTTCAGAAAAAGAAATGGCACAAAAAATAGAATTATTAGTAAGAGATAAGGTACTTCGCCAAAAAATGGGAGAACAGTCTGTCAAAGAAATCCAACAAAAATGGACGGTGGAGGCTGCCATCACTCGGTTTGAAGAAGTTCTAATTAAAACTGTCGATCATGGCTCGAATGTCAGATAAAAAAGTTGTTTTTACACTTGCGTATTATCATCAAATTCCGTTTGCTGTAATGCTCATGCATTACACAAAAAAACACAATCCTGAGGTGGAAACGCAGATTTGGCTCGTTGATACTCCACAAGAAGAAGCTGAAAGACTAATTCGTCAGCAGGCTTTTCCGTATGACTTTCGTTCAATTGAAGAAATTTACCCAAGTATTGATCTGGAACAGAAAGCATCTCGTTTTACGCAAAAAGAGTGGAAAGAAAATAGTAAACCAGCCGTCTTCAAAAAGCTATTAGAAACATTTGACTTGGTATTATATGCTGATAATAAGTCTGTTATCTTTTCTAATTTAACAGATATTTTTATTGGAATAGGTAGTAATGATGTTTTATTGGTTCCTGAGCTTATGTATGCGGATGGACATAAAGCTCAAGAAAATACACTTAATCGAGGTATTTACTCCAATCATTTTATTTTGGCTCAACAAACAGAAACGGTGTATGCTTTTTTGGACTGGTGGGAGAGAGAAGTGGAAGAAAAGGGAGTCATTGATGTATGCAAAGGCTATAATGCGGATAGATATTTTTTAGAAATTGCACCGTCTATTTTTCCTCATTTTGTGATTTATAAACATCCTGGTGTGGGTATTTGTAAAGAAAATGAAGTAGAACGGAAAGTTGAATGGGACATCAAGGTAGTGAACGCATACCCGTTGGTGAATTATACATTTACTTCCATCGCGGACTACCCAGCTGGCTTAGAACCTGTTGTACCTAAGAAGATTCGAAAAGAATTTGAAAAAATAAAACCTATCCTCGGGAAGTATGAGGTTGAACTTCCGGATTGGAAAAAAAGAGTTATTCGTTTTTTACAAGGTATTATTGCCTCTATTCATCGCTTATTTGATTTGTTTTGAGCTGTGTATTAGGGTCAAATTCAATAGAGTAAACTATTTTTGGAGTGCTATTTTAGGACGAGACATACCCAAACAAAAAATCCCCACCTTGAGAAAAGTGGGGATTTTTTTATTCGATAAGAAATTAGGACTGAGCAGAAGTTTGGTTCATTACTTCTGTCTGTTTTCTGATAGACTCCATGTGAATTAATTTGAATAATTCCTCGATAGTTTCAGGGTACAAATTTAAGCTCTTACCCCAATCTGCACGACTCGTGTGTACTTGTTTCCAGCGATCAAGTTGCAAGACAGCTACGTTATTGTCTCTTTTATATTCACCTAATTGCTCTACAACGGACATTCTTGATGCCAAGACCTCTAATAATTCACGGTCAAGATTATCTAAGCGCTGACGAAGACGATCTAATTCACTTTGGAAATCACTTCCGTACGTTGCTTTACGGAACTCAATACCGTCAAGAAGCTCTTTCAAAGCAGAAGGAGTTACTTGTTGTGAGGCATCCGACCAAGCTTCATCTGGGTTTCTGTGTGACTCGATGATTAAGCCGTCATAGCTTAAATCCATTGCGCGTTGAGTTAATTCAGAGAGATATGCTCTCTTTCCAGCCATATGGCTTGGGTCACCAATCATCGGTATTTGTGGGAAATGCGTTTTGAATTCAACCGCTATTTGCCACATAGGAGAGTTTCTATATTTAGTTTCTTGAGCATTGGAGAATCCTCTGTGGATAGCACCAAGTTTGGTTATACCAGCACCTGCAATACGTTCAAAAGCTCCCAACCAAAGCGCTAAATCAGGGTTTACGGGATTTTTGATAAGAACAGGAACATCAAGTCCCTTCATGGCATCTGCTAGGTCCTGCACATTGAAAGGGTTTACAGTCGTACGTGCACCAATCCAAAGGATGTCTACGTCATACTTCATAGCAAGCTCAACGTGTTGTGGAGTTGCTACTTCAATTGCGATAGGAAGCCCCGTCTCTTTTTTGGCTTGTTGTAACCAAGGAAGCGCTTCTTCGCCTTTGCCTTCAAAACTACCTGGGCGTGTTCTTGGTTTCCAAACCCCAGCTCTAAGTACGTGTGCATACCCCTCTTTGGCAATTCCACGAGCTGTTTCAAGTACTTGTTCTTCGGTTTCGGCACTACACGGACCTGCAATGATCAACGGTTTGTTGTTCGTATTAATCCAGCTGCTGAGTGGTTGTACATCTAAATTCGCTTTCATTTAAATAATTGGTTAAAACGTACCCTGACGGATGTATGGTTAAAAAAGTAAATTAGCAAAACAAGATAGTAAATTCTATCGTTAAGTGGTATATTTGCACATTTATTTTAAATTGTTCTAAAAAAAGTGCAATTTTTTCTTTCAATCATTCATATTAATCTATCCAAATGGATTACCCTAAACACCGTACTATTGTAAATTTTGATGATACGTCGATAGCATTTGCTAGATTATCAACCCCAAAACTCAGAAAAACATACGCAATCTTTGCCTTGATGAATCAAAATAACTTGGTAAAGGTAGGAACTTTTTTTATTAAGTTTGCCCTAGATAAAGGTCTTCCCATAAAAAAAATGATAAAAAATACTATATTTAATCAATTTTGCGGGGGAGAAACGATTGAAGAATGCCAAAACGCCATAGATTCTTTGGCAAGTGCAGGTGTGGGTACAATCCTTGACTATTCAGTCGAAGGGGAGGATGACGAACGTGTTTTCGACTCCACTTTGCAAGAGCTTCTACTCACTATCCATAGGGCTTCCCAACAACCTGAAAAAATACCTTTTGCAGTATTTAAGGTCACAGGTTTGATTTCTACACCGCTTCTTGAAAAAGTTCAAAAAAGGGAAGTTTTGACTTCCATTGAAACAGAAGCATATGCGCGTGGTGTTCAACGTATTGATACACTTTGCGCTTTGGCAGCACAGAAAAATGTACGCTTATTTTTTGACGCAGAAGAGTCGTGGATTCAAGATACTATTGACAGTTTGTGCTATGAACAAATGGCCAAACATAACCAAAACAAGCGTTTGGTCATATATAATACCTACCAAATGTATCGTACGGCGTCATTGGAAAACTATAAATCCGCAGTGCAAAAAGGCACAGAACATGGGTATACTGTTGGAGCGAAGTTGGTACGGGGTGCTTATCTAGAAAAAGAACGGAATCGCGCTGCGGCGATGCAATATTTGGATCCTATGCAGAAAACAAAAGAAAATACAGATCGTGATTTTAATGAGTCGGTTCGATTTTCGATTGAAAATATCGATCAAGTTGGAATTTGTTTGGGAACCCACAACGAAGCGAGTTGCCAACTTTGTGTGGACCTAATGGACGATTTTGGTATTGAAGCACAGGACAAACGAATATATTTTGCCCAATTACTTGGCATGAGTGACAATATTTCATTTACTTTGGCTAAACTTGGCTACAATGTGGCAAAATATGTTCCTTATGGTCCTGTAGAAGCTGTAATGCCTTATCTGTTCAGAAGAGCAGAGGAAAATACATCTATTTCTGGGCAGAGTAGCCGAGAGTTTTTATTAGTAAAAAAAGAAATGAAAAGAAGAAAATCGTAATTTCTTCTGCACACTGTAGAAATGAAAAATTCACTTGTTTATTTTGTATTTGCTCTTTTTCTTATTCTCATCGATCAATTTATTAAGTTATGGATGCATTTTGATGTTCTTCCAAACCATTTCGGTGAGATTAATTTAATTGATGGTGTTTTTAAGTTGCATTATGTGACCAACCGAGGAATGGCTTTTGGAATGGAACTCGGGGGTGAGTACGGAAAATTGGTATTGACACTCTTTCGCCTATCGGCTATGTTTGGAATAAGTTGGTACTTGGTTTTTTTGGAAAAACAGAAAGCACATGTTGGTCTTTTGTATTCTGTTGCAGCTATACTAGCTGGAGCAATCGGAAACTTAATTGATTCTATTTTTTATGGCATCTTTCTCAATAATGCTCCGTTTGATTCGCCATTTCCACTTTTTTACGGTCAAGTAATTGATATGTTTTATGTAGTGGGCCTTGATGGATTTTGGCCAGATTGGGTTCCTTATTTTGGAGGTACTTACAATGCGACTCCAATTTTTAACTTCGCAGATGCCTCTATTTTTTGTGGTGTAGTAGCAATACTTCTGTTTCAAAAGAAATTCTTTGAAGAAGGTACACAAAACCAAGCTGAGCACACAAAGCAAGATGATGACTCTGTTTCATCTGAGCAAAATGATTCAAATGAAACTTCTACTCTTTAATTTTTAATCATCTCATGATTTTGAAATATTCTTTTATCTCTTTCTTTTCTGCGATTCTTCTTGTTTTTGGCTCATTGAATATGCCAAGTGTATTGAGATCCTACTATATTATTTTTTGTCTTGTAATTGGAATTGCTTCAACGTTAATGAGTATGAAAAATCAAGTCACTATGAAAAACAAATGGATGAGTATTTTTCTTTCATTGTTTTTTGTAGTAGCAGGTTTTTTAATCTATACAGCATTAATTCAATAAAATCAAAAGGCCTCACCAACTGTAGCATAAAATGCTCCTGGGGTATAGGGAGAAAAACCATAATCAAGGCGTAGATTAAGATGGTTCTTCGTAGCTACACGAAGACCTGCACCATAGCTAAATTTGGGCTTTTGAATCCGTAATAATTGGTTTTGATCGCCCATCCATCCAATGGAGCCAAACCCCACTATTCCAAAAACTTTTCCTAGTTCAACTCGGATTTCTTCTTGTATCAAGGCGGTATTTCTATCTCTAAAGAAGCCCTCATACAAGCCACGCATTTTTTTTTGCCCTCCTAAAAATGAAAGTTGATTGAACGGGACTTGATCACCAAAAATGGCACTGCCCACCAGGTTGGTTGCCAATACTATGTTAGGCCGAATTGATTTATAAATAGAATAGTCCGCATAGAATCGAGTAAAAGTAACATCCGCACCAAATTGTTTTCGACTTGGAAAAATGAAAAACTCCCCGAAACTTCCTTTTCTTGGATAAAAAATTTGATCCCGTTTATCGTGAATATAGCTCAAACCCAAAGCAGAAGTACGACTGAAATCACTCCCTGCAATTGTACCTTTTGCAAGCTCTCCACCTGGTTCCGTTTGGGTAATTTTGTATGCTTCGTATCCATATCGAATGCCTGCATAACCACTTTTTCCAACCTGGCGACCAATAACAATTCGTACGCGCGGAAAATCTACGTTGAATACTTCTTGATTTACGCGGTTTTCTCCTATTCCATAATAGAAGTAATTGTATCGATACCAGCCAGAATCGTTGAAAATGTACCACTTATTATTGTTTAAAAAGAGGGTAAAAGGGGCAAATAGTAAAAGTTGACGATTTTGTGTTATGGTCACTCCATACGAAATTTGAGATGGTTTTGCCCAACTTGAATCTTTTTGGAAAGAAAATGTAGATGTACCTGCAATTCCACCTCCCCAACGTGTCTCTGGAAAACGAAAAATAACGGGTAGAACGAGCGTATTTTTATCTCTTAAAATAGATGCCGTCGTGTCCTTTGAAATAGAAATTAACTTGGCTGTTGTTGCATGTGTCGTAAATAGGAAAATGACAAAGAAAAGCTGTATGATTCGCATAAATCAGTGAAGTTTCACAAATTTACGTATTTATTCATCTTTTCGTTTTCTAAACTTCTGAATCGTTGAAAAAGTGTCTTTAACTTCGTTTGGATTTCTCCCATTGGACAGTTTGCTTTTTTTGCATAAATCGAAATAGTCCGAGCCAAGCCGCATAATTCATAAACACAAAATAATACGGAATATAAAAAGGGGTTTTCTTCCATCCAAGTCGCTCAATTAGTAAACCTGTACCTGCAAAAACATAGAAAACAGCTTGCAAAATGAATAGCAACAAATAGATATTGTGTTGTTTAAGTATATATGACAAAAGAAATAGAATCGGTAATACAAAAGGAATAACTGCCCAACGAAGCACTCTGTGTGAAATATATTGGAAGCTAAGTAAACCTGTTTTCCAAGGTAATAGAAGACTAGGAAGACGCGAAATAGACTGAAATCCACCCGCGCAAATCCGTATTTTACGTTTTAACTCTTCTTCAGAATTTGTAGATGCGCTTTCAATGGCATAGGCATTCGGCTGATAAGCAATAATATAGCCCTTCAAGCATATCCGTAACGAAAGCATAAAGTCGTCTAGTAGTGTGTCTGGTTCAAGCGGTTCATGAAGATGTGTCCGGATGGCGTATAACTCGCCAGCAGCACCAACGGTGGAGTAAAAACGTGCATCTTCTTTCTTGAGAAAGCTTTCGTATTTCCAATACAACCCTTCGCCAGCCGCCGTGGTATGTCCTTTTTTTGAGGCAATTTTTTTTTCTCCTGCTACAACGCCTACTTCTGGGTTTTGAAAAGGCTCAATTAAATACGAAATAGCCTCTGGATTAAGAAATGTATTGGCATCTGTAAAGACCGTAATTTCAGTATCAATGTAAGGCATCACTCTGTCTATTGCAGCCATTTTTCCTTTGCGTTCAGGTGAATGAAAGACGGTTATACCGGTTTGATTTTGGAGAAAATCAGCAGAGGAGTCGGTAGAACCGTCGGTTACAAAAATCACTTTTAAATGAGGATATTTGAGTTCCTGGCAGTTGATTACCTTGTCTTTCAAATAAGGTAATTCGTTGTATGCAGCTATCAAAAGAGTAACAGTCGGTGTATATTTTTCTTTTTTACCACTAATTTTATTTTTTTTCATTCGATTAATAAACCAAATTACTAAGCCATACCCTACGTAACCGTAGAAAACAATAAAAAGAAGTATCCAGAAAATAATTGCGAGGTAATTCATTGATTTACTGTTAGATAGATTTGATAGGTGTTTTTGGCTGCTTCATCCCAGGTAAATTTTTTTGCACGCTGCAATCCTTTCTTTTGAAGCTGTTCGTAGTTCGTTCTATTGGAAAGAAGTAAGTTCATGACATCCGCCAACTGTTCAGTATCTGTTGGATCGATAAGCCAAGCTGCTCCACCAGCAATTTCTGGCAACGCTGTTGTGTCGGAGGTTATAACAGGAGTACCTGATGCCATTGACTCAATGAGTGGTATGCCAAAACTTTCTTGCAAAGATGGATAGACAAAAAGTGTGGCAAGTTGATATAACTTGGCGAGTTTTACTTGTGTAAGGTAGCCAGTCAGGAAAATAGAAGGACGAATGAACTCTAAGTTCAGCTCACGTAACGTTTGGTTTAATTGCTCATCAGAGGTCTCAACGAGAACAAGTGGTAGAAATTGAGATGTTTTTTTACTATACAATGCATATGCTTTCAACACACGTTTCATGTTCTTTTTTGGTGCTTGATTGCCAAGAAATAAAATGAATTTATCTGGCAAAACATGGAAAATATTGAATGGGTGAAGCTCTTTTTCAGGATTAGGACAGAATAACTCAGCAACCCCATTGTAAACAACATGAATAAAATCTGGGAGCAAAGGCAGTACATGCAACATCGATTTTTTTTCATATTCTGAAACCGTAATGAGACATTTGGCGTAGTTGATACTTTTGGGAACAATCCACTTTCTATAATAATGACCTAACTTTTGGTAGAATGTACCACCCGTATTTCCTTTTAAATACATGATATCATGAACTGTCACAACATACGGTACTGGACAAAATAGGGAAGCAGTATTGGATGTATAATGCATGATGTCAATATTCGTCCGCCGAATTGCCATCGGAAGCCAAATTTGTTCAAAATCAACGTAGGTTAAGGCATCTATCTCGATAATTTGCATGTTCGGAAATAGCTGAATATCTCGGTATATATCTTTCCGAACAAATATGATAAATGTATCAGAAGGGTTCTGTCGGGCAAGGGCTTGAATGATTTCCTTTGCATAGATATCCATACCATGCTTTTCCCTTCTAAAAATTCTTTGCGCTTCAATACCTATTCTCATGTGTTTACTGAGTTCGAGTGAGGTGTATGTAGAAATGATTTTTTTGCCTTTTTTAATCGGAATAAAGTCAAAAATAATAAGGTAAAACTTTTCGGAATTAACTGTATTTCTTTCCAGCCAATTTTTTGTCTAATTACATAAGGTATTGAAAACCATATTGTTATATATAGGATCACGAGGAGGAAACTAATCCAGATGATAAATTTTCCAGTAATTAATAGCATAATCCAGGTGAAAGATATTCCTCCGAGCAAAAAAAGTCTCGGAGGAAGTATGAACTGCAAAACTTTGTCCGCAAAGTCTAATTTATTACTAAAGAGTCCCAAAAAACCTTTCCAAAAATATTTTTTAGCAAAGTGAACTTGAGCTGCCATCCAGCGAGTTCGTTGATGTTCAAATACGTTCGCATTCCGTACTTTTTCATCTAAAACATACACATCATCTAGATAAAAAATCTGCTCTTTTTTATCCAAAATATCTAGTTCCAACTGCTTATCAAATCCACTAATTACTTCTATTTTCGACAAATAATTTTTAAATTTCTCATAATCCATCACAAGACCAGAGCCAATCAACGCGGCAGATAATCCTACGGCTGCATGCCCTTTTCGGAAAATAGTATTGTTTATTTCTTCGCTTGCGGCATCTAAAAGTGCAAAAGACGTATCTGTATTTTTGGCAACCCGATGCGTTTGTATGATATGTAAACCACTTGCGTATGCTTTTCTTACCCGTGGAATGAAATCACTCGCCACCCAATTGTCTGCATCTAATAAAACGACTGCCCCGTAGGGTTCTTGGATAGTTTGTAGGGCTGCATTAATGGATTTGGTTTTTGTACTTTTTTCAAAGTGTACTTCGATAACTCGAATAGGCAGTTTTCGAAGTAGAGAAAGGGTATTTTCCTGAAGCTGGTCAGCAATGACTACTATTTCATCATCAAGACGTAAATCCTGTTTTTTTAGTAAATCCGTCACAGTTTGTATAATAACAGCATCCTCTCGAAAAGCCGGTATGAGGAATAAAAGTTGAGTAGAGGTTTTGAGTTCTGATCTATTCTCCAACTTGGGTGTGTGGTACCAAGCAGATGCCATTGCAAAAAAAGAGATATATATGACACTGATGGTTAGATAAATAAGGAATAAAACGAGCATGATTTTTAGCTATTAAGAGAAACTGAATTTACATTTTCTCTGATTGGAATAAGGCAGGAAATGTTCGGATAATGAGTTTGATATCCATGAACCAATTATGTCTTTCTGAATAGGAATTATCAAGCTCGACACGCTCTGATTCAGATAAGGCTGCTTTCCCTCGTTTTGATACTTGCCAAAGACCAGTTAAACCTGCAGGTGCTAAAAAGCGCGCAACGGAGCTATCTTTGGTTAATTTTTCTGCCTCGTAAATGGGTAGTGGACGATTACCCACAAGTGACATATCCCCTTTGACAATATTGATAAGTTGTGGGAGTTCATCTAAACTTGTATTTCGCAAAAAAGTACCTAGTTTGGTAATTCGTGGATCGTTTTGAAATTTCAAAAATGCACTGTCCATTTCTTTTTTTTGTTGAACGCTCGTTTCACTCACCCAACCATCATCAGCTAGTAGTGTCTTTGGTTCATTATCGGAACTTCTCTGAACTTCTTTTTTATACATGTTTAGGGACTCTAAGGAGGCCAATTGTTGATCGGCATCTGTGCGCATGGTTCTGAACTTATATAAGTCAAAGATTTTATATCCGCCACCTACGCGCTTCGATAAATAAAATACAGGACCTTTTGAATCAAGTTTAATAGCAAGTGCGATTAATAAAAATAGGGGAGAAAGGATTACTAAAGCGGTAACGGATACGAGTAAATCAAATACTCTTTTTCTCTGAGACATTTCTACATCGAGCACAACTACATTTTCAAAATGTGTAGCTGGATTAGGTGCTTCGTTTTGTTTAATAATCTTCTTGAGTCTTAATTTTAATTCTTCTGGGTGAAATGGTTTGACCATAAAGTCGGCAGCACCTGCTTCGAGACACGAAATACGTACTGTGCTTTTCTCTTCCCCAGATAAAAAAACAAACGGAAGATTTCGGTATCTATGTTCCTGATGCAATGATTTCATGAAGGAAAGCCCATCACCGTCCTCCAAATATAAATCAATCAATACCAAAGAGGGTAGGGCATGAACAGATAAATGTTCAGATGCCTGTTGGATGGAATTGAATAAAATAACCTCGTATTGCTCTTCTAATTGAAATTTGAGCAAACCTAAAATCATTTTGTTGTCATCGATGATAAGTATCTTCTTTTTCATTTCAGTTTTCGTTTGGATAACTTTAATCGAATTTGTAGCCAAAAAATTATTTGATTGATTATCAGTTGTTTATATTCAAGTTTGAGAATTAATTATTCCTATTTTTGGAAAAAAATAAAATTGAATGGAAAATGTCCTACATTTGGATAATTAAATTGTGCCTTTAACATGTCCCAACCATTCACTGTTTTTGTCGTAGAAGACGATTCCTTTTACGGCTCCATGCTGGAATACCATTTACAGCTTAATCCTGATTATACTGTTCACCGCTTTGAGGACGGTAAAAGTGTCTTGGATCATCTATACAAAAGACCGAGTGCCATCACACTTGATTATTCACTACCTGATTTTTCTGGAGATGAAATTCTACGGAGGATTCTAAAAATTTTACCTGATGTTCCTATAATAATTATTTCAGGACAAGAAGATATTTCAACAGCTGTTGAATTATTGCGCAATGGAGCGTATGATTATATTGTCAAGGATGAAAATACAAAAGATAGACTTTGGCGAACACTTTTGCGGATACGTGAAACGCAAGATTTGAAACAAGAAATTTCAGTTCTTCGCGAGGAGGTTAGGCAAAAATACGAGTTTGGCAATAGTATCAAAGGTGAAAGTCCTGCCATGAAGCGCATCTTTGCCTTACTGGAAAAAGCAGCAGAAAGCTCCATTACTGTATCTATTTATGGGGAAACAGGTACAGGGAAGGAAGTCGTTGCGAAGTCGATTCATTACAATTCTAATCGGTCAAAAAAGCCTTTTGTAGCGGTAAATATGGCAGCTATTCCGAGGGAACTAGTAGAAAGTGAGTTGTTTGGTCATGAAAAAGGCGCATTTACGGGGGCTATGGGTCGTCGAATTGGAAAGTTTGAAGAAGCAGATGGTGGAACGCTTTTTTTAGATGAAATTGGTGAACTAGAATTAACGATGCAAGCAAAACTTCTTCGCGCCTTACAAGAACAAGAAGTTACGCGAATTGGCAGTAATCAAGTAGTGAAATTTGAAGCTCGGATTATGGTTGCAACCCACAGAAATTTAGCTGATGAGGTTCGAGCTGGTCGATTTAGAGAAGATTTGTATTATAGACTTTTAGGGCTAACAATCACGTTACCACCTCTACGTGAACGAGGAAATGATATCCTCATTTTAGCGAAATATTTTTGTCTTGAGTATGCTAAAAAGAATAAAATACCCCCAGTTTCTCTTTCAGAAAAAGCAATTAAGAAGCTGCAAACTTATGGGTTTCCTGGAAATATACGCGAACTAAAAGCGGTTATCGATTTGGCTTGTGTGATGTGTGAGAATAACCAAATTGAGGAAAAAGATATCACTTTCTTTTCTCTTAAACCAGAAAGAGATTTCCTGCTCGATGAATTACCTTTAAAAGAATACACACGTCGGATTATTAAGCACTTTTTAGAAAAGTATGACAATGATGTTCTGACTGTCGCAGCAAAATTAGATATTGGCAAATCAACCATCTATAATATGTTGAAGAATAACGAAATATAATTCCATATTTTGGAAAAATATTCATTTGATGGAAATGTTATTTTTGTAAATAACTGATAATTAGATATATATAAATAAGGTATCTTATATGTATAGAAGGTATAATGAAACACTAATTTCATCTATACCATGTACTTTTTAACAAGCTCTGACATTCCTTTTCAAGAATTAGCGCAAAAAGCATCTAAAAATCGTTCCTTTATGGTGTTTGTAGCTGAAAAATCTGCATCTGAAGTGGATTTTATTCTTCAAGAATGTAATGCCGTTGATTTAGTTATTTTTGGTGGTGTATTCCCCGCAGTTATTGTAGATACAGAACATTTTGATACGGGTATCTTGATTTTATCCATTCCTCAAGTGGAAGCGATCATTCCGTTACGAGAAAAAGACAATGAAGAAATTTTTAAACACCAAGCTGATTTAAAAGGAATTCGTACTGCTTTGTTATTTACGGATGGATTGATGGGTGAAACAGATGCCTTTTTACGAAAAGTGGTCAATACGTTTGGTAATGCACTGAATGTAATCGGAGGAGGCGCTGGGTTCATGACTTTAACACAACAACCTTGTATATTTACAAATGAAGGTATTTTTCAAGATGGTGGAGTTATTGCACTGCTGAAAAATTCGAGTAAAATTGGTGTAAAACATGGTTGGGACATATTGGAAGGCCCCTTTTTAGCTACTTCAACCGATAAAAATTGTATCAAAGAATTAAATTGGCGACCAGCATTTGAAGTATACCAAGAAGTGATTGAGAATAATTCGGATTACCGATTTACACCCACTAATTTCTTCGAAATTGCCAAGAATTTTCCATTCGGAATTTACAAAGATGGTACTGAAATCATTGTCCGAGATCCATTTGTAGTTACGGCAGAAAAAGGCATCATGTGTCTGTCTGAAGTCCCAGAAAACTCAACTCTTCAAATTTTGCAGGGTAATCCTACTTCACTCATTGCTGCTGCGCATTCTGTTGCTATTGAGAGTATTACAAGCGATACAGATGATGGTGAAGTATTTTTATTCGACTGTATTTCACGCGTTATGTTTCTTGGCGATAAATTTAAAGATGAACTGATAGCAATTAAAAAACACACATATGAAGGCAATGCTCCCCTACGAGGCGTTGCTACGTTAGGTGAAATTGCCACTGCAGGAAATGGTTTCGTCGAGTTTTTTAATAAAACGATTGTAGCGTGTAACCTGAATACTCGATGAATAACAAAAGTGATATTGTCCGGGAATTGGCTTCACTCTATGAACTCTCCTTGTCAATTGGTGGGTCTTTATCACTGAAGGAAACAAGCGAAAGTTTCTTAAAAGTCTGGATGCGGCAAAAAAATATTGATTATGGATCACTTTGGATTTGTGATTCGATGCTCCATAAAGAAGTAACCCCACATCAATACCATTTGGTTTATGCTCACCCGATTATTTTTGCTCATTCTCAGTCACTTGTATTTCCCGCTGAGTTTTGTAAAAGCCTAAAAGAAAATAAAGTACTTAAAATTAGTTCGAAAGATGATGATTTTCAACTAATTACAAAAAGTAAGGTAATACAAGAAGGGACTTACTGGTTGATACCAGTACCAAATGTTGGCTTTATCAAATTGTTTTTTCAAGCCCAAAATCCAAGTGGTTTTTTATTCTGTGAAAAGGATATAAAAAAGGTGGAAAAAGTCTTGAGTAAGTTGGCCTACGCTTTGAAAACCTGTCTTTTGCATCAACAAGTTCTAGACAATATTGATCAAAAAACGAGATATAAAAAGGAAATTCAGAAATTGGCTCTCGTCGCTGAGAAAACTGAAAATCTCATCATTATTACAGATCCTAAAGGTGAAATCGAGTGGGTAAACGAAGCATTTGAGAAGGTTTCAGGTTATACTTTAGCCGAAGTAATCGGACGAAAACCGGGTTCTTTCTTGCAAGGAAAGGATACTGACAAAGAAATTGTTCAGCAAATAAGTAGACATCTAAAAGAGCAAATCAGTTTTCGATATGAAATTTTGAATTATTCCAAAACAGGTGAATCCTACTGGGTGGATGTATCCATTCAGCCGGTTTTTAATGAAAACAACGAATTAATTCATTTTGTAGCTGTCGAATCAGATATTACCAAACGAAAAAAAGAGCAAGAGGAGCTCCATGAGGCAAAAGAAAAAGCAGAAGAAGCAGGCCGAGTAAAACAAGAGTTTTTATCTGTCGTAAGTCACGAAATTCGGACTCCGCTGAATGCAATCTTGGGAATATCAACCTTACTTCAAAAAACAAACTTAACGCCTGTTCAGCTTGACTACCTGAATACCATACAGGTGTCAACAGATAATTTACAGTTGATAATTACGAGTATTCTCGATTTTTCAGCCATTGAATCCGGTAATTTGACTATTCAGCAAGTTCCTTTTGATTTGGTTAAATTGATAGAAAATATCATTAACAGCAATCAATTGCGTGCGGAGGAAAAAGGAAATGGACTTTTTCTTGATTTTGATGATCGTATCCACGCAACGCTCAGTGGGGATGCTGTTCGATTAGGCCAAGTGTTACTTAACTTGGTAAGTAATGCAATTAAGTTTACCAATCACGGAAAAATCCGACTGGAAGTAAAATTACTAACGAAAATGCAAAATGCACTCGTTATACGCTTTGCCGTTGAGGATACAGGAAAAGGGATTCCGTCTTCCATGCAACAAAAAATATTTGATAGTTTCACCCAAGAAGACTCCAGTATTAGTAGAAAATATGGTGGTACAGGTCTTGGTTTAAGTATCTCGCAAAAATTAGTGCAATTGATGGGAGGTGAGTTAAAACTAGTCAGTGAAGAAAATAAAGGTACTAGTGTATCTTTTGTTCTTGGTTTTCCAATTACGCAAGATACCATCGAAAACTTGAAAAGAGATACCACTTCGCATCACTTGTTGGGCAAGAAGGTCTTGTTGGTAGAAGATAATACGATGAATCAATTTTTTACGCAGAAGTTGTTGGAAGGTTGGGGAATGCAAGTTCAAATTGCCTCAAACGGACTTGAAGGAGTAAAAAAAGCAGCTATTCAACCCTTTGATATTATATTAATGGATATTCAAATGCCTGAAATGGATGGAATTCAGGCTACAAAACGAATTCGTGAAGATAAGAAGAAGGTGCCCATTATTGCGCTCACAGCGATGAGTTCAAAAGAAGAAATCGTTCGATTAAATGGTGAAAGTTTTAATGATTATGTATTAAAACCTTTCAATGCCAATGAATTGCAAGAAAAGTTGGAGCAACACTTATTCAACCCTTCTTCTTTTTCAATAACTAGTCCTCAGCAGCAAAATCAAGAAATAAAGGAGGAAAAGTTGTATTCGAATCAATTATTGGTGCAAATGATGCATGGACAAGAGGAACAAGTCAAACAAATGGAGGTTTTGTTCGTCCAACAAGCAAAAGAAGCACTCATTGACTTTTCTGAATTGATAGCGAAAAATGATTGGAAACGCATTGCCCAAATTGCACATAAATTGAAGGCATCCATTGATATGCTACAGATTGAAATATTAAAAAAAACAATTCGAGAATTAGAAAACCACGAGAAAATGGCTCTTGATAAGACAGATAAAGATAGATTAGTAGCCGAAATAAAAAAAGCACTGGAAAAAGTATGTGAACAAATTGAAGCATCTCATTTATGACATATCCACTAGTTTCTATTATTACTGTTAATTACAATCAGACGCAACTGACGTTGGAATTATTAACGTCTTTGGCTCAAATTACCTATCCGAAAATAGAAATTATAGTGGTGGATAATGCTTCTCGTGAAAGCCCTAAAGTAGCAATAGAAAAGCAGTTCCCTACTGTAAAAGTGATTGAGTCAGATACTAATCTGGGTTTTGCTGGTGGAAATAACCTGGGTATTTCCATTGCAAAAGGAAGTTTTTGTCTTTTTATAAACAACGATACCGAAGTTGAACCTTCTTTTTTAGAACCGTTGGTGAACGCCATGAAGGATAACCCTAAAATGGGAATTGCGGCAGCAAAACTTCGTTATTTTGATGCAAAAGATATACTACAATTTGCAGGTTCCTCTGCAATGCATGCTTGGAAGATTCAAAGTTTTGCCTTTGGTTTTGGGGAAAAAGACAAGGGACAGTGGGATTTGTTTAAAGAAACTGCTCTTGCACATGGTGCAGCTATGCTGGTAAGAATGTCAGTTATCAGAGAAGTTGGTTTGATGCCACTTGCTTATTTTTTATATTACGAAGAAATCGATTGGTGTGAGCAAATCAAAAAGGCAGGATATTCGATTTATTTTGTACCCAAATCCCTTGTTTGGCACAAAGAGTCAAGAAGTATTGGTAAAAAAAGCCCCTTGCAAATATATTATAAGTCAAGGAATAGACTTCTTTTTGCTAGGAGATGGCGAAAAGGTACACTTCTTTACCTATCAATAAGTTATCTTATTCTTGTCTTAGTGAAAGATGCAATTAAGTATGTTTTTTCAGGTAATTTTAATGCGGCATCTCACGTTTTACGCGCTTTAATTTGGCATATACATTACAAATAAGGCATTATATATCCAATTGTTTCTGTACAGCATCAAATACACATTCTTGAATTTCTAGAATTAATTTTTCTATACTTGTTACTTGACTTTGAGCAGATATTTGGGCAACGTTTTTCTCAATTTCTTGAATTTTTTGGGTAAATATCGGGAAGCCAATTAGGGTAAATGAAGGTTTTATCTGATGCAAAAGACCACGAGTTACTTCCCAATCTTCCCGGTTTATCGCTTCCTTTAGTTTTGATACTTCCAGTGGAATTGTTTTCGCAAATATGCCAATGAGATGTTTGGCATAGGCCTGATCTTCGTTATACCATCTTTGAAAAGTTACTTTCACTGAATCATAAAAAAAGGTATCATCTTCTTTTTGAGTGGTCGGTTGCGTCGGTTGAATAGGTAAATATTTTTCAAGAATAAGCCGTAAATCATAAGGTTTAAATGGCTTAGCGAGATAATCGTTCAAACCATACGAATACGCGATTTCCAATTCTTCCGAAATAGCAGAGGCGGTAAGTGCGATAATCGGCACTTTTTGATTGGGGCAAGCATCGTCCAATCTTATTTTCTCCGTAAGTTCGTACCCAGAACTATCTGGAAGCCGGACATCCATCAAGATAAGATCATACTGTTTGGACTTGGTCATTTGGATTGTTTCTTGGCCATTTTGGGCAATTTCAAACGGAATTTGCCATTTTTCTAGAAGCCCTTCCATGTATTTTTGGTTGATAAGGTTGTCTTCAACAACCAAAATGGTTGTGTTTTCCCAATTATGAATGGCATATTTTTCAATTTTTTTAATGACCTCGGGAAGTTTTCCACTGTTTTTAAGTGGCAGGGTAAAACTAAATGTAGTTCCTTCACCAAGAGTACTTTCTACTGAAATTTCTCCTCCGTGTAAATTCACCAACCTTTTTACAATCGCAAGCCCTAATCCTGTTCCACCAAAGGTTGTTTTTACTTCTTGATCAGCTTGTTTAAAACTATCAAAAATACGTTTTTGGCCCTCTTCACTCATCCCTATTCCAGTATCTTTAACCTTAAACTCAGTCATTAATAAGGGGCCTAAAACACAGAGTAAGGAAACTTCTATTTCAATATATCCTTTTTGTGTAAATTTAAAGGCGTTACTCAGTAAATTAAGAATGATTTGGGTAAGAAAGGTAGAGTCGCCAATAACTTGATGTTCAATATTTTCATCGTAAGTAAAAAGAAGTCGAATTCCTTTTTGTTTCGCTTGAATTCGAAAGGCCTGTAAAACACTATTCAACAAGTCTTTGAGGTGAAATGTACTTTCAACGAGCGCCATTTCACCCGCCTCAATTTTTGAAATGTCCAAAACGTCCGACACAAGTTTAAGTAGGACGTCGGCTGAATATTGAATTGCGCTCAAATATTCTCTTTGCTTTTTTGTCGGAGAGGTGTCGTACATCAAGTGTGTCATGCCAACAATGGCATGAATAGGCGTTCGAATTTCATGACTCATATTAGCCAAAAACATTTTCTCTGCTTTTCTAGCTTCTTCCGCAACATTTCGTGCTTCATGCAAAGCCTCTTCCATCAACTTTCTTTCGGTGATATCCAAATGAATTCCAACAGATCCAGTAACTTCTCCCCATTGGTTTTTTATGGGTGTACCATTTACGATTACCCAACACACGTCACCATTTTTTTTCCGAATCGGCACTTCATATACGCTAGGTTTTCCCTTTTGTCTTGTTTGGTTTTGAGTATGAATGAATGGGATAAAAAGTTCATCGGCTAAAAGAAAATCAGCTGCTTTTTTCCCAATTAATTCGTATTCAGCATAGCCAGTTAATTCACAAAAACGCGCATATACTTTGTGAATGACATCATTTTTATCTACTTCAATCAATGCCAAATCCATGTTATCAACGATACTTCTGTATTTGGCCTCATCCTGTGTTATTTTAGCATATTTCTGAATAATACTCGAGATATCCTTGTATTGCCATAAAAAACCTGAGAACAAATGTCTATTAAAAATGGGTACGCAATCTAGTGCTAAATGAATACCTGATTTTGTCGAAATGACTTCATTTTTTAACTCTCTTCTCTCCTTGAGATGGTAAGTAAGTTTCTGGATTAATTGATCATATTCCAAAAGTGAACTTCTCAGATAGGGAGTAAGCACTTCAATAGGGCGACCAATTAATTGGCTTGGGCTATATGGAATTTGAAATAAATCACAGTAGGAAGACGTCAGTAAACTAATATTTTGATTTGTGTCCTCCATAATGAATGAACCCGAAAGGTTTTCGATTGGAACAACTGGCGACGAATAACTCGTCTGATCCAAAAGCAAAAGTGCTTTTTCCAGACGTTGAATTCGCTCGTTTGCAGACTCAAGCTCTAATTGCTTACTAGCCAACTGGTTTAATAGCGCATTCGATTCTTGTTTCAATGTTTCTTATTTTAGGACGTTCAGAGGGAGAATTAAAAGACGAAATATACAAATATTAAGTCAAAATCATTCAATCAATAATCATGCTAGACTAAATTCCAAAATAGATTTTTTTTTCCATTTTTTGGAATGAAAATAGTAAAAAATGACACTAACTTATTGTATATAAGTTATTTATGAATATAGCATAAAATTGGTAAGAAGGTTTATATCATTTCTTTTTTTGATATGTACCCAAAAAATCTACTTTTTTTACTTGTTTGTTTTATTTCTTGTTCTACACATGCACAAGAAGCAACTTCACTTGTACGGGCATTGCCTCCCTTAGAAACTGTTCTTTCTTGGGCAGAGAGATCTGCCTATCGGGTGAAGGAGCAAGAAATGATGAGTCTTGAGAAACAAGAGTCTATCTCCATCGCACAAAAAAAGTGGATGGATAAGGTATTTGTTGATTTGGGTGCACAACGTTCCAATAATGGGGCAGTTTTGAACGTAACCAATTCGCTCACTGAAGGAGATATTAATTCATTGAGTTTCCAAAATTTGAATTCACTCCGCACAGGTCTGACTGTTCGTTTGAGTTTATTTGATGGATTAGGAAGAAAGCATCTTGTTCAAGAGGCTGCATATAGAAAAAAAGCCTCTGACTACCGAATTCTCTACCTCAAACAAGAAGCCCAGCAAACAATTACAACTCTTTACAAAGATGTGGCGCTCATGGGGAAAATCATTTTGATTAAAGCTGAAAAGCAAACCATGCTGCAATTACAAAAACAACTGGCTGAGAAGGAATTCAAACAAGGACAAATACATCTTTCGGAACTCGCGCGTGTGAGTGAACTTGCTGCGAATGCTCGGATTGATTTTGAAATTGCATTAAACGAATACGATAAGGCATTTAGTGCTCTCGAATTACTGGTAGGGGTTTCATTTGATTCACTAAATCAGGGAAAGAAACCATGAACCTCATAGAGTTTATTCGGCTTATTCGAGCCCATTTTCTTCTTCTTTTCACAGTACCTATTCTGATGGCTGGACTTACGTATTGGTTAGTCAAGGATGGCGATAGAGAATATACAACAACATCCATGATTTATACTGGATTATCCACTGGTGTCAATATTGAAAATACGGGTGAGTCGCGGAGAGACCAATTTGTGGTGAATAATTCGTTTGAAAATATCATAAATACCATTAAATCAAAAGAAACTATGCGCGAAGTAGGTTTTCGGGTACTTGCGCGTGTATTACTACTGAAAGAAGCCGATGGAGACAACATCAATCCTAAAAATTTCGAAAAACTAAAAGAATGGATTACGCCCGAATTACGCAAACAATTGGTTGTTCCTGGCAATGAAGAAGCCACGTTTCAACGCTTAACGCAAGCCTACAAATTAGGAAAACCCAAGGAAATTCAAACACTTTTCAATGAAGATAAAACGCCTTTTAGTTTGAAGGTTCTTTCTGAAATCAAAGCCGTACGAAAGGGGAGTAGCGATATGATTGAATTGTCTTATACTTTGAATGATAAGGGTTTATGTGAACAAACGCTCATTCGTTTCCTGGCAGTTTTTATGTATAAATACAAAAACTTGAAAGTATCTGAAACAGGTAATGTCGTCGAATTTTTTGAAAATCAGCTCAATGCAGCCAAAAATGATTTGCAACGAGTAGAGAGTACGATGAAAAATTTTAGAGAACAGGGACAAATCTTGAATTACTACGAACAATCAAAAGCACTTGCTGGGAAAAAAGAAGATATTACTGACGAACAAAGTCGGTTGGTGGGTGAAATGGAAGCAGCAGAAAATGCACTGAAAAAACTAGAAGAAAAGTTGTCGTTTCATCGTGAAGCATTCTTCCAAAATAAAGATTTATTAGATAATCAAGAGGCCGTTGCCCAATTACGAGCGACACAGCCCGTAGGTACACAAACGACTGAAAATCCTTCCTATAAAAAATTAATGGAGGAGGAATTAAAACTCAAGGCAGGTATTGAAAACCTGTATCAGCGTACACACAGTACGGAAGGGTTGGAGTTGAAACCCGTCTTGGAATCTTGGTTAGAAAATATGATTCTCTTGGAAAAAAACAAGTCAAAATCGACGGTTTTAGCTGCTCGAATGCGGGAAATTCGAAGTGATTATGCCCGTTTTGCACCCATCGGATCTGATTTATCTCGACTCGAACGAGAAATTGGCGTATATGAACGCGCGTATATTCAGATTTTGCAAGACTTGAACCAAGCGATTCTGAAAAAACAAAGCATCGAGCTATCTTCTAAACTAAATATCGTGGATCAACCCGTCACGGTAATTCAACCCTCCAAAAAAGTAGTATTGGTCATTTTATCAGGAATAGTGGGCTTTGTATTAGTGCTCGCCCTACTGATTGTCATGGAAGTGAGCGACCGAACCATTAAAACATCTGAACGCGCAGAAGTCATGACGTCATTAAGTGTGATTGGTACTTTTCCTGTATTTACGCGCCAATCCTTGTCTGAAACACTACTCATGCATACGTTGGTTGGGCAAATGTTGGCGAAACTCAAAGTACGTATCAATCCGGTTTCTACTCCCATTTTATTGCTTGTCAGTACACAACCGCAAGAAGGAAAAACACTTTGGGGCGAACGAATTCAATCTTATTTGGCATTCGCAGGTGCAAAAGTAGTATTTATTAGACCCGAAGACAGCCGATTGCCCAAGGAGCCCAATACATATCTTTATCCAGCGGATTTGCTTATTTCTGAGGTGAAAAATCTTTCTGAATTGGCGAATCGAACCATCGACTTGGCAGAGTATGATTATTGTTTGTTGGAATTACCCGCACTTTTGTCTGGAAATGTTCCTGCTGCTTTACTCCGCCAAGCACAGGTAGCTTTACTCACCGTTACCGCCAATCGTTCTTGGAAAAAAGCAGATAAAAAAGCCATTCAGATGCTTCATGACTTAAAAATGCCCGTAGAATTGCTCGTAAATGGTGTTCAAAATAGTTCACTCGAAAATTTATTAGCAGAAAAAGAAATAGATGATCTTCCGTGGAAACGTCGCTTGAAACGAATATTCCGTCTTGAATTTAGCCGGAAAGAATGGCAATCGAATACAAAAAATAATCAAATATAAATTCTATGAAAAGTGATATCCTTTGCATCGGTCTCCCACAATGGGATGGAAATTACCAGAAACCAATTGTTGAAATTCTCAAAGAAATGAGTGCTTTTCATCGGATTTTATATGTGGAATATACGCCTACTTGGAAAGATACAAAAGGTTGGAAACCAGGTCGTTTGCGAAAAGTTGTCGTTGAAAATGGCCAAGAAATTTGGGTTTTTACCCCTCCTTCCTTGTTTCCTATCAATTGGCTTCCTGTAGGACGTTTGTACGACCGTTTTCTTCAATGGAACGCAGAAATAGTAAAAAAATCTGTACAGCAAGTCATAAAACAATTACATATACAAAATCCAATTTGTATCAATGCGTTTCAGCCTGCTTTAGGGGTTAAGCTCAATGGTGCTTTCGGCGAAAGAGCTTTGTATTATTTCTGTTATGACGAGATTTCAGAGGCCGAATGGTGTAAAAAACATTTGGCAAGATACGAACCTCGCTTTTTAGGTGAGGTGGACGGTGTTTTGGTTACTTCTTCGGGCTTATACGAAACCAAAAAGAAACTGCAACCCAACATCGCATTGGTTCAAAATGGGGTAGAGTCGTCCCTTTTTAAAGACAGCATTTCACCCAATCCACAGAATAAAGTAATCGGCTATTTGGGTACTATTGATGATAGAATGGACGTAGAAATATTGGAAAAGGCCATCGTTCAGTTTCCGGATTATCAATTTCTTTTTGTCGGTCGAGTAACAGATGCCTCTGTTCAAAGAACCCTTGAGAAGTATGCCAATGTACTATTTACGGGAGCTAAAAGTCCAGAAGAATTGACGAGTTACTTAGCCAAAATTCAAATTGGATTGATTCCATTCATAAAAAATGGATTCACGAAAAACATCTATCCCATGAAAATCAACCAGTATTTGGCGTATGGAATGCCCGTCGTTTCTACGGATTTTGCAGATTTATCCGATTTTGGAGACCTGATTTATCACACAACAAGTGAGGGGTTTTTGGACGCTCTCTCCAAAGCAATGCAGGAAAATACAACCAATTTTTGGCAGGAAAGAAGAGATTTTGCGGAAGGAAATACATGGAAAAACAAAGCAATACAATTTTCAAATTTTATAGAATTATGACCAAAGAACAACTACTAGAAGGCTGTAAATATGCTGAAAATGCCTTTATTGGTGTGAAAAGCCACGTGACATTAGATAAAAAGTTAATCAAAGAGAACTTAGATTTTACCGGTAAATCTATCCTAGATTTTGGTTGTGGCATGGGTGGAATGACCCTCTGGTATGCCACACAATGGAATTGCCAAGTAACAGGGATAGATATTGACCCCAACCACATTGAAATCGCAGAAATTCTCCGTACCAAGCACAAGGTAAAAAACGTCCAATTTGAGCTACGTAATATTCTTGAAAAACCACTGACAGAAAAGTACGATTATATCATTTTAAATGATGTTGCTGAACATATTCCGTTATGGATATTGAAAACTATCTTGGAGCAACTACAGAAAGCACTTTCACCTAAAGGAAGAATTTTTGTGAGTTATCCACCTTGGGAAGGACCTTACGCGTCCCACCTAAACCACGTTTTGACCTTACCCTGGTGTCAGTTTCTTCCTAAATCTTGGTTGAAAAGTCTCGTGAAAAACAAGGATAGAAAACTGGTCGGAACAAAAACAATCTTGCAAGAATACGAGGAATTAAACCACTTAAATCATACGTTACTTAACGAGATTATTGAAGAAGTAGGCTTGCAAATTACGTACAGAAAAAGTCATTCCAAATGGAATAATTGGAAGCCACTCGCCAATAAAAATCTCCGCGTTGGTCCTTTTAAATATTTTATAACCAAGGAGTTATTACTTCTTTCAAATAAATAAGCATGCAAGTCAAAAGTCTATTCGAACCCAAAAATCAAGCACGAGTCGGGCTCATGTTTGGGCAGGTTTTTAATGCTGGAATAGGCTTTTTGACGATTAGCTGGCTAGCCAAAAATTTGCCCCAAGAATCTTTTGGTACTTGGGTGCTTTTTTTAACCAATTGGGGGGTGCTCGAAATGATACGCGCGGGTTTGGTGTATCAGGCTTTGGTCAAATTTATCGCCTCTTCCACAGATAGTCGAGATAAAAACGGATATGTAACCGCCGCTTGGATTTTTAGCTTTGTCCTGACCATCTTTCTTTTTCTCTTGCTTCATCTCCTCGCCCTACTTTATGCTCGTTTTTATCCTTCAGGACTCCTTACTTTTTTCTTTGATCACATTAACGGACTGATATGGTGGATGTTACCAATTAACATGGCGACTTGGCTTGGGCACGCAAATGAAAAATATATGCGCTTTTGGTTTCTTGGCTTCTTAAGTTCCGCTTTGTTTTTAGGTGCTTTGCTTTTTTTTGAATCGACGAAATTAGAAGAGATATATCTTTATTTTCTTTATTCAAAAATAGCTGTCGCTGTTGTTAGTATTATCATCTACCCACCCAAAATCAAACGTTTCCGCCTTGTATTCTATGTCAGAAATATTTATTTGTACAGCAAATTTACAGTCGTTTCTACGCTTGCTGCCAACTTATTGAAGAGTGTCGATTTCTGGCTGATTGGTTTTTTTCTAGGGCCACAAATGGTTGCCATTTACAATGTACCTCTCCGTTTATTAGAAGTTGTAGAAATTCCTTTGAGAAGTTTTGTAATGTCCGCTTTTCCCACATTTTCACAATTGGCGGCACAAAAAAAATACGATCAATTTCTACGTAAACTTCAAAAAGAAGTTCTTCTTTTTTCATGTTGTATCCTTCTGTTTGTCGCACTAGCAAGCTGGAAAGCCGCAGACATCATCACGCTTTTTGCCAATGAAGGCTTCGCAGCTTCAGTTCCGGTTCTTCGTGCTGCTTTGCTATATGTGCTATTCTTACCTTTAGACAGATACATCGGTGTTGCCCTTGATAGCCTCCATCTACCCCAAATAAATACCTATAAAGTCCTTGGAATGGCATTTTTTAATCTCATCGGTAGTACCCTCGTTCTTTTTCTCGACTGGCCGCTTTATGCCGTTGCACTCGTAACTTTGGGGAATATCGGGTTAGGCATCACCTTTGGGTTTCGCTATCTGATTACATACATTCAAATACAAAAAACCGAAATATCTGCTGTTTCACTCAATTAGTTTACGTGCTATGTATAAAAAAGGAATGCGTTTTGGAGCTGATAAACTAAAAAAGACCTCTTTTTTCTTGGCTGTCTGTCTATTTGCTAGTTTCATTGCTTTTTTGTTAAGTAAAATGGGTGTCATCATCGGAATTTCACTCATGATGCTTCCCTTTGCATTCTATTTTTTATATCTACTATTCACTTATCCAAAAATCGGACTCTACAGCAGCTTGGTCATGGGGTTTGTTGCCAACGGAATGGCACGCTACATCAATGCCCCCTTAGGACTTGCCATCGACGGTCTTTTGGCGCTTACCTATCTAGCCATTTATCTTAAAAAAGAAGCTTATCCGTGGTCAAAAGCCTACAACGGACTAACCATCGTTTCTCTGATTTGGATGTTTTACAGCATTCTGGAAATTTTTAACCCCGAAGCACGCAGCTTCGAAGCTTGGTTTTATGCCATGCGCGGCGTATCTCTCTACATGGTTCTCGCCATTCCTCTTTGCTTTGTCTTGCTCAATCCCACCACCGAATTTACCCGATTTCTGCATTATTGGCTGTTTTTTTCACTTATCGGCTCTATATATGGACTCAAACAGCAAATGTTTGGCGTCGATTCGTTTGAGCAAGCTTGGCTTGACAGCGGCCCTGGCAAACAACATGTTCTCTTCGGAAAACTACGCGTTTTCTCTTTTTATTCAGATGCCGGACAGTTCGGAGCCGCCCAAGCACATGCCTTTGTCGTCGCTACCATCTTGTTTTTACGTCCGTCTTTGCCTTTGGGTCAAAAAACATTTTATGGTTTAGCCGCTAGTTTAGGTCTTGTGGGCATGATGATTTCTGGTACACGCGGAGCGATAGCTGTACCTGCACTGGGGTTTATGACGTATTTTTTATTGAGCAAAAACTTCAAAGTCTTTGCTGGAGGTATTTTTGTTGGTGCAGTGGTATTTTATATTTTAAAGTTTACATTCATCGGGCAAGGCGTTTATGCCATCAACCGCATGAGAACTGCACTCGACCCAAACGATGCGTCTTTGTTGGTACGCGTCGAAAATCAGAAAAAATTATCTTTATACCTCGCCTCCAGACCTTTTGGGGGTGGAATTGGCTCGGCAGGTAGTTGGGGGCTGCGGTTTAGCCCGAATACATTTCTGGCTCAAACACCAACAGACAGCTGGTTCGTGAAAATCTGGGCGGAAGAAGGCATGATTGGACTCACTTTACACCTCATCATCTTGGCATACATCGCCGTTAAATCAGGGATTCTCATTTGGAACGAGGAGGATTCCCTTTTTCGACAGCAAAAAGTAGCTATTCTAGCCGGAACTATCGGAATTTACATGGCAAGTTACGGCAACGGCGTACTCGGACAGATGCCAACGGGTATCGTGATGTACCTCGGTTGGGCATTTTTATTCATGAACAAAGAAGAAGGCGAAACAAAGTAGTTTTTGATTTCTTTCTTTTGGGCGTGCCCCTATCGGGTCGGGCTTTCCGTTGCAATCTTTTTGTTCGTACCTCACAAAAAGGATTTCCACTGCAATCCCTCACGCGTGTTTCCTAGATAAAAAAATGACTATTTTCCTTGTTCAGAATTTGAAATTTAATTCATAAACATCATTCCAAACGGATAACCCTAAAATAGAAGGAAAACCTATTCCCTTCCATTTTTATTTGAGCTAAATTACGTGAAGTCATCAAAAATAAATTCAATCTTCTTAATAGAAGGCTTCCAAGAGAATTTCACGGTATAATACATTCCAAGCTCTTTTTATTTTACTAATTGAATGAGTTTATCAGCTTCACGAATGCCACTTAAATACGCCCCGTGCACTGTTCCGCGATACGACCTATGCGTGTGCTCTCCTGCAAAAAATACTTTTTCGAATAGGGAAGCGCCAAGCGTGTCAAAATCCTTGGATGTAGTTCCATTCGTAGCAAATGAGTAGGACCCAAAAGTATGTCTATCTTTTCCCCATTTTGTGCGAAAAATTTGAGTAGGATTCGGGATGTTTTTTCCATACATCGCCCGTAAATTCGACATGATTTCATCCACAACTTCTTGGTCTGACATTTCTTCCGTCTCCTTGGCATAGTTTCCAAGTGCAAACGTTATTAATGCATTTTTGCCCGTTATTTTTTTGAAGTTCAAAAAATAAGGAAATTTTCCCTTCAGTTCGGGTGTAAATCCGATATAATCCAAAGTTATATCCCAAAAGGCGGAATCCCATGTCAGTAAAAACTTATTGACAACGCCCATTTGGACATGCTCAATGGCACTCGTTTTCTCTGGTGGTAAAGCTGGAATAAATTCGATTTTATTTTGTTTTAATACACCAAGTGGTACAGCAACAACCACGTAATCACATTCGAAAACAGCGTTTGATGCCTTTATTTGAATCAGTTGCTTGCTGAAGTCAATTTCTGTTACATTGGTTTGTAAGCGAATGTCAATACCGTCCGCTAAATAGTTTGTGATTGAGTCATATCCATTCGTAATAAGGACGTCTTTGCCTCCAAATTCTTCATCATCATAAAAATACTTTGACGATAAACTAGAAATATCTCCTCCTGTATTAAATTCTAAATAGGAGGAGAGCATGTATTTCCAGAGTCTATTTTTTGCTTCGTTTGGAAACAATGTTGTAAATACCATTTCAAAACTTTGATTTTCAGTTCCTGTATTTTCAACTGTTTGCAGTGAATTATCAAATAGCTTTTCTTCACGTGTTAAAAAGTCGTCTGGGTAAACACGACCATCAAAATCAAAGACAGTGACGTTGTCATCATCCGTAACATACGTAGTTGCCCCTGATTGCTCGGCTAATTCAGTAATTGGATTTTTGGAAGAACCATGTATCCAACTCGCGCCTTCATCGAAAGAAAGATCAAGCGGTTTACTCGTTCGAATTCGTCCACCCACTCGATCCTGTGATTCAAGTAAAAGGACAGAGAATCCATTTTCTTTGAGTTTTTTGGCTGTTGCAAGTCCTGAAATTCCTCCTCCAACAACAATCACTCGTTTCCCATTTGGCTTAATCTCCTCTTGGCTATCGTTGCATGAAGCCATTGTGGTCGATGCAAACAGTACAGAAGGAAGCCCAATGAATGTACCTTGTAAGAATTTACGTCTTTGCATATATACCTTGGTTTTTGTGAACAAATCAGCCTTCTAATCTTTTCGGGTTTTGAATATACGTTTTTTACGTCGTCATTCCTTCCTCATCTGCTTCGTAAACCAAAATATCTCCGGGTTGGCAATTGAGTACTAGGCAAATGGTTTCTAGCGTACTGAAACGAATGGCTTTCGCTTTCCCCGTTTTCAGAATAGAAAGGTTTGATAAACTCAAGCCAACCTTGTCTGATAGTTCATTTAATGACATCTTTCGTTTGGCCATCATCACATCTAAATTAACTACAATGGGCATAATTAAACCGTTAAATCGTTTTCATTTTGAAGCGATACCCCTACTTTGAAAATCGAGGCAATCACAAAAAGAACGCCTGACATCAACATAAACGCTTTGTCATCCACCCAAAATGCACTCAATTGGCTTATTTCAATTTCACCAATCGCCAAATACTTTGTGCTGTATCGCCCAATGGAACTGACAACACCAACTACAAAAGTAAAAATGCTTATCTGGTTGATTTTTTGAGTAACAAATGGACTAAACGGCTTCGTAATATCCAGTTTTTGGACCAATTCTATCACCAAATAGAAGAGAAATGCTTTCGCTAGATAATCAAACAAGATAAGTCCATACATCCAGAAAAAAACATGTTTACCTCTGCTGTACATATTACTGAGGTCGAGGTCATTGTATAAATGTTTGACAATTTCGGGTTTCCAAATACTATATACAAAATTGACTAATATGGCTCCAGCTTCAATGCACAAACCAATAAAAATAAGCCATGCAATAACGCGTAAAAATCGAAAAGTGAGAATACTATCTTTTGTCATCTTGATAATGGGTTACTTAAAAAATGAATTTCGCTATAAATTTATTGATTAACATTAAATTTATAGCGAAATTAAATAAATTAAATTCCACAATGCTGAGCTAATTACAGATTATCAACTCGAATACGCTATATGAATTGACTAAAAGGAGAAAATAAGTGGTCTTTGTGTCTGAATTTCCCAAAAACTGGTTTATCATACTAGCTTGGCTATTTCTTTTCTTTTTTTCTTAACCAACCAAGCAGGTGTCTATGGTTTATTTTCCATTTACCCGCTTTTTTGTTGAGTGCGAATACCTCTCTAGATTGTCCCCAAAGCCCAGTATTTTGTTGAATGATTTCAACTTCATCTTCATTTACACGAGAAATGATGGCTACGTGACCGTATTTATTGAGGAGAGTTCCTTCAAAAACGACAAGGTCGCTTACTTGGGGTTTGGTATAACTCGGATTGGAAAACTGCTGGAGATTTCTCACATGGTTGATTTTCCCGTCAGGTACGTTTTTGTCAAAAAAGTCTTTTACATTCCCGTAACTATTGGGCATTTTATGGTTTAAGTGTTGATAGTAATATCGTTTTACGAATTCAACACATTGGTATTTTAAACCCAAATTATACCCATCAGGTGTGGTATTTCTTCCCACTACGTTTGATATAGCTCCATTGTAGTTTACCCAGACACCATGCAGCTGATCTACTTGCTCACCTACAGATAGATTCTTGTTTGTCATGTAATTTTGCAAGGTCCTAAATCCTGCAAAACCCACCAAAACGAGTCCAATAAACCAAAATAAGATGTGTTTCTTTTTCACACTATAAAATTGATAAATTCAATTATTGGGTGTAGGTCAGATAAATGGATATGCTGGATAAAGAATTGAATTATTGGATTTCTTTTGTTTCTACGTACTTTTTAAAATTGTTCAAGATAGCTTGCCAACCTTGTTTTTGCAGTTCCAGAGGGTTTTCGGTTTCTGGGTCAAAGACAATGGTTACTTCTGTTTGTTCTTGTATTTCTTGGAAAGCAACAGTGGCATATCGTTCACCAAAAACATAGGTAAATGAGTTTCCTGGATGGATTTCTGTATAGACGGCTTCAAAATCAAAGCCGAAGCTACCGTCTTTTGCCTCCATTCGGGCGAAGTATTTTCCACCAACGGTTAGGTCATTGGAAGCGGAGGGGCAGTGCCAGCTTGGGTCTGCAAAATTCCATTGTGTGATGTGTTCAGGAAGTGTATAGCAGTCCCAAACGGTTTGTTTTTGTGCTGTGATCCTTGCTTGAACCGTCAATTTTTCTGTTGCCATAATTTATTCAGGTGATTGGTTGGAATCAGTAAAAAGGATTTCCCATTGGTGTCCGTCGAGGTCGGAGAAACAGTCGTAGTACATCCAGCCGTGGTCTGCGCCATCGCGGTATCTGCTTGCTCCGTTTGCGATGGCAAGGGCAACAAGGGAATCGACTTGTTCTCTACTTTCCACTTGGAGGGCAGTCAAGACTTGGGTTGTGGAGCCATCTGCGATGGGTCTGTTCGTGAATGTGGCAAATAGCGCATGTGAGATGAGCATAGCATACATTTGTCCTTCAGCGAGAACTAGGCACAAGGCATTTTCGTCTGAAAACTGTTCGTTAAAAGAAAAGCCAAGGTTTTGCCAAAATGTACGTGTTTCCGAAATATTTTTGACCGGAAGATTGACGAAAATGGATTGAACTTTCATTTTTGTTGGTAGTAAGAGGAGAAATTTGCAACTACCAGCGGACGGATGATAGTTGCACAGACCCAACAAATGTAGAAAAAATTTGAAAATTTCTTGTTTGTTGGCGACGCTAAAAAATCCAAAGAGAAGAATTCAGCATATTTTGAAAAAATATTTTGGACTTTTTTATGAAGTAGAATTTCTGCCATCGAACAGTATCGTACTGAAATGAAAAAATCACTTGGAGTACATATGAGAAGAGGATGAATTTATATCGAAATTTGCTTTCAATCAGATTGAAATTCTTTATTGGCTAAAATTGAAAGAAGCAAAAGGCAGTCAACGAAGTAATTTATTAGCTAAATTGCTGACTTTTGTAGAGTGGATGAGAAGAAATTACGTTTGATTTTATAAATGGTTCAATTGAACTGAAGGTTCTAGTCGTAAAGTGTAAAGTTGAAAATAGGGAAGGTTACGGAGTAAATGGTGTAGTCTCAAAATTACTAAATACAAAATGAATATAGCTGAAGTTATAACTGAACTGGAAAAGTCTGAAACGAAAGGATTCCAATTAGCTAAGATTAGTGGTCTGCTTCACTCTACTTGGTTAATCTACAAAAAAGAGGGATTCTTTTATTTCTTTGATATAAACCAAAAAATAGAATTCACCGATGGATATAGATATACACGAATGGAGCTATTGGAAGAGTTTAAAAGTGCTGAATTTAGACTAGAGCTATCTATAAATTAATTTGGTATTGAATCCTTTTGTTTCGAATTTTAGACTCTAGTTCATCAATAGAAAGCAAAGAATAGGATGAACCTTTTTCATTCAGACTTACAAAACAAAATCTGAATCGATCGCCTAGTATTTTACCAAAATTAAATTCATTTTCAGTAGCCCCGAAAAAGAACCCTTTTGGATTTTCTGGTAAATATTTCTTCGTAGTTTTTAATTCTACCAATATAATATCTTCTAAATATGTTTGTATGAAATCAGTGGGAATGGCTTTTCCTAAGAGTTCAGGAACATAAACTAAGTCAAAAGATTGTAAAAATCTATGTTCAATTCCTAATAAATCGAGTAACTCTTTTTTCGTTACCAAATCTATTTTGAAAAATCCGCTAGCGTTTTCAATGAGATAGTTGATGCCTTCTTTTTCTGTGACATTATTGGATAATGTCAATGTAAACGAATGTTTTCTTGACATTATAATTCAGTTTTAGTTTCGTAAAGTTTATAGGAATGATTCGGATTTATAGTGGATAAGTCGAGTAGTTCTGATAGTGTTAATTCAAAAACTTTAGCGAAAACAGCAATATTGGTTAATGATATATTTCTTTCACCTCTTTCAATCATTCCAATGTAAGTTCTATGGAAACCCGTAATGTAAGATAGTTTTTCCTGACTCAAATTCTTCTGAGTCCGAATTTGCTTTATTCTTAAACCAAATTCTTTGATTAAATCTTTGTTTGTCATTTAGCAAACATATACACATTGTATGTTTTGATCAACCGACAATATGTATCATTTAAATCATTCTGATTCTAAAAGCAACTGGTCTATATAGGTCACTTACCAGTGAAATAAATTCACTATCTCACGATGCCAAAATACAACTATGTGCTTTACATGGTTAAGTTTTGGTAATTTTGCTTTTTGTCAAACGTTTTTCAGTAAATCAATTCAAATAAGATGAACTAAAAATGAATTATACATGAAATACCATAGAAATTTACTTGTTCCTCCTCAAAAGTCAACTGCTCAAATCTTGCTTGGTATCTTTTCACTTATTTTTGCCGTCGCTTGGCTTGTATTTAGGATACTCGACGGTGAACAAATTCGGCCTTCCGATTGGGTGTATGATGCTTTTTTCTTTGTCAGTGGAATTGTATATACGCTGTTAGGACTTGGGAAATCCGTCGAAACTTTCTTTGGGGAAGCATTCATCCATCTGGACGCATACTGTATTCGCCTAAAATTGAGCGTATTTAAAAAAGAGACAAAAATCAATTGGGAAGACATTCAATCTATTACCTATGAACCAACTCTGTTACACATTCATATAAACGATAATTCTACACGTGTTTTTGACGTCTCCACATTGGATTTTTCGTGTCTGCAAGATTTGAAAAAGGTCATGGTTGAAATGCAAAAGAATGGGAATATAAAATTTATTAACAAATATGATGTTTAAAGTTATCGAAGCAGTAATTGGACATTTTCCTTCTGAAATGAAGACGCTGTTAGAAAAAATATCTACGGTTCGTACTGTCTATAAAGATAGTATTATTCTTGAGCAAGGAAGACATTGTAATCATTTATGGTTCATCAATAATGGTGCAGTAAAAGCCTATGAATGGATTGATGGGAACGAACGAGTCTCACATTTTTTCATGAGTAATATGTTCTTTACGAATTATTATTGCTGGGTTACAAAAAAAACGTCCGATTTGACATACAAGGCTGTTGAAGAAAGTGAAATTGTTGAAATTGATTATCCCAAACTTGAAGAACTTTGTGCCCGACATCATATTTTTGATACGATTGGGAGAAAAATGGCAGAAAGAATTTTTGTCCAAGAGTATTTCAATAAAAAACTTTTACTGAATTATACCGCAAAGCAGAGATATGAATACTTTGAAAAAGAACAACCTGAAATCTTTCACCATTTCGCTCTGAAAGACATAGCCTCTTTTATAGGCATTACAGATGTGTCACTAAGTAGAATAAGAAAAGAAAGATTAGAAAAGTGACGAACTTATCATTTGTTAAGTAGATTTTTTTAGTGCTCTTGTAATTTTACCTCATTATAAATGAGTTATACTTTTACATCAATGCACAAAAAAGTAATCAAAAAATTTACAGTGTTTCTTTTTCTCTTGAGCGGGTTTAAACCTATCGGAAATTCTAACTTAAAAGTAGAGATAAGCAACATTGAAAATAAGTCTCCAACAAAAATCTGGGTAAGTGTCTTTTCTGAAAAAGATTTTTTAGAAAAATCTGTTCAGACAAAATCAGTTATCATTTCAGGTAGTAAAGTTATTGTAGAGTTTGGATTACCACCAGGAGAGTATGCAGTTTCTACATACCAAGATATAAACGGCAATGGCAAGTTAGACAGATATTTTATTGGTAAGCCAAAAGAACCTTTTGGTTTTAGCAACAATGTTAAACCTTTTGGTCCACCAAGCTACAAAGACTGTAAATTTATCCTCACTAATTCACCTAAGTTTATTTCTATCACATTAATAAATTAAACAAATGATTACAGCATCATTGATTCTGAATATTGTCGTACTTATACCTGTCTGCTATTTTATGCTGACAAACAACGTTAGGATAGTAAAAACTTTGGGGGAATTTACACCTTCACGAGGAATTTTACTTGCAATTTATGCAACAATCCTGTTAGCTTCTATCTTATTGATATTCTTCGCAGATGTTAAACTTGCATTTGCCCTGTTCTTTATGCAGATAGTTTACAAGCTTCTAAGTCCGTTTACAGTAAAGACCCTTAAACATCCATTCGTTATTAGCAATATTTTTATCGCAATTTTTCATCTTTCAACAATCATACATATGCTAAAAGTCGGCGCACTTCATTTTGATTTCTGACCAAATAATAGTGATGAAATGTTTAAAAACAGGTAATGTATCAAATGTTATAAAGAGATTGGGTAGGAAAGTGAATCCTGAGTTGGAGCCGCTTTTTGAAACATATTTTTACAATGCAATGCTAAAAAAAGAAATGTCTGTAATAAATCGTTAGAATAGGACACTTATTATGTAAACCGTTTTTTTAATGGATAAATACTAATTAGTCAATATTTAAAAAAAATATTCATTCGTCCACTAAATGTGATTTTGTTCATCTTTCATTAATTTATATGCTCAAGTTTTCAAATTATTTCATTTTTTTCGTTCTCCTTACGCTTCAAAGTTGCCTTTCTGTTGATCCTTACATTGATATTACAAAAAATGCGGAGGGAAAGGAGTTACTAACCAAAGATGTGTTCTCGTCGTCTGCCAAAGCAGAAATTACCAATTTTATTGAAAATCAAACTCGTTTCGATGCCTGTATTGTCATGCAAGGAGATAAAATGATTTACAGTTATGGTTCCGTGAATATGCCGTACAATGCTGCCTCTGTGAGAAAAAGTATTTTCAGCGCTTTGTTTGGAATAGCCTCTGACAAAGGATTGATTGATTTAGATGCCACACTTGGAGAGTTAGGCATCGATGATAAAGTTAATCCACTCACTGCAACTGAAAAAACAGCAACGGTTCGTCATTTGTTGACGGCTCGCTCTGGAGTTTATTTGCCTTCCATCGGTGAATCTGCTGGTATGAAAAGACGTAAACCTGCTCGTGGTGCTTTTTTACCGAACGAACATTTTTACTACAACAACTGGGATTTTAATGTTTTACCCGTCATTTTAGAGAAAGTAACTGGAAAAAAACTGGGTGAAATTATCAATGAGTGGTTGGCAATTCCTCTAGGTATGAAGGATTTTGTACCCACTAATGTAACGTATGAATATGCATCAATTACCGAGCATCCACAAACAAGAGTGTATATCAGCGCGGAGGATTTAGCAAGATTTAGTGCCGTATATTTGACTAATGGTGTATGGAATGGGAGGGATGTTATTCCCACCGAATGGGTACGTGAAAGTACGCAAAAGGTATCTTCTGAACCAAAAGAAGTGGACTTGGTAGAGCACCCATTCATGGAAGGTTACGCCTATTTATGGTGGATAGATGAAGATGAAAAAACATTCTGGGCGGATGGTGCAGGTGGACATTTTTGTATCATAAACAAACAAAAAAATCTAGCAGTTATTCTTAGAAATAATACAGGATTTTCTCCAGCTGGTCTTATTTTCTACAATGCAGATAATCCGTATGAAGACAATGAAAGCGGAAACGAAGTATATAAATTCATCAAATCAAAACTCTAACGAATGAAAACATTGAAATTAATCGCGGTTATTTTAGTGTCAATTTTCTTTTTAACACCAACGAAAGCCCAGCATACAAAATCATTCAAAAACACGGTAGCTCTTGACCTCGGAGGAAATGGTTTGGTTTATTCGATAAATTACGAAAGAGATGTAAATACCTTCAGCAATATGCGCTTGGGTTTTTCATTTTGGAAGATTTTGGAGAATCAAACAGACAATTCCCTTTCCGTCATGACGTTTCCTATTTCTTATAATTTTTTGTTCGATTTGAAGGATAATACACATTTTTTGGAGACAGGTCTAGGTTTAATGAATCTTACGACTTTCGGAAATCTAACTGAGTTTAAAGGAGCTACCAACGTGTATCTAAACCCATTTGTAAACATCGGATATGCTTATCGTTCACCCGAAAAAAAAATGAGTTATCGGGCTGGGCTTTCGCCGTTTTTAGGAACCAAATCTTTGACAAATCCTACTTTCCAAGGCTTTCGCCCTTTGGGTGCTGAGATTCAACTTTGGGGTTATGTAGGTGTAGGTGTTCGTTTTTAGTTTAGACTGAAAAAATGTTCATTCATACAAAAAGCGCTATTTCAAAGAAGTGAAATAGCGCTTTTTTATTTTGAATGGACTTCCCTCAAAATCGATACCCTACCCGAAGGTGCAATCCAATTCCTAGAAAATACGGATTATCCGGTTTTGAATTTCCTAGATATCGACCAACGCCTGCACCCGCACCTGCCTCAAAAGTGAAATGTTTTCCCTTGTTCCGCTTCAAGCCCCACATAGGCATCACCGTGATTTGGCTAGCCGTTCGTTGCAAAGACTCCGTAGAAAAAATCTGCCAACTCGGATTAAAACTCGTCTGTAGTGTTAAGAAATTGCCACTATTTCCAGATATGTTTTTTCCTTTCGCCACACGTCTATCCAAATTATAATACCACCTCGGCTCAACCGTGATGACGGGCGTTAACTCGGTACCAATTCTCTTGGCATACATGGCACCCCCATAAATTCCGGCGTTGATGCCAACCTCCGTTCGCAACGCTATTTTGGGAGAAATGCGTGCCTCGTTGTGCGAATAAATTCCCAAAAAACCAGTTTGAATACCGAACGTGGTAGAGTCCACGCGCACCTCTTGGCTGTACGCGTTCAATGCCCCTAAAATTCCGATTCCGAGAACCCATCGACCCATTTTTGTTTTCATTTGCTGTTTATTTAGCTGTTTTAGTAGGTAAAGTAGAGAAACGAAAAATACAAATGTTTCTTATAGTGGCGTACGAAGGCAAATGAAAAAACGTTTCTATTTTCTTCTTTCCCGTGAACCGAAAAAGAGAAAATAGAAACGTAGTAGCAGCTAAATTTATCTCCAACCACCGCCCAAGGCTTTGTAAATTTGCACCGCCGTCATGCTTTGCTTTTTCTTGACCTCAAGGCTTTCTAACTTGGTTTTTAAGGTATTTTGTTGCGCAAAAAGGACTTCGAGGTAATTGGCACGTCCGTTCAAGTACAATAAATTGGCAGATTGTACGGCATTTTCGAGTTCCTGTGTTTCAGCTACTTTTAATTGGTACATTTGCTCGTAATTTTTCCACTTGTTCTGTTCGTTCGTCACTTCTACAAATGCCTCTAAAATACGTTTTTGGTACATATACAACGCCTCTGTTTGTTGAGCTTTGACGGTATTGAAATTTGCTTCTATCGCTTTTTTATTAATCAGCGGTGCGGCAATATTTCCGATTAAACCATATGCAATAGACGCAGGTGTTTGGAAAAGAAAACGTGGGTTAAATGCCTGAAAACCAATATTTCCCGTAAGGTTTATACTTGGTAAGAAAGCAGCTTTTGCTACTTCAATATCGTATTTACTAGCTTCTACAAGTCGTTCGGCAGCCCGAATATCGGGTCGATTTCGGAGTAATTGTGCTGGCAAGCCCACATCTATAGGCGTGTTTTTTGACTGGTAAAGTCCTTCTTTTTTCCGTAAAATGGGTTGTGGATAGCGCCCAAGTAAAAAATTGAGTTGGTTTTCCTTCTCATTGCGATTTTGCTGCGTCTGGAATAACATAGCCCTAAAACTCAACAAACTAGCTTTGAATTGTTGAGCAGCAAGTTCTGTTCCTTCACCCGCTTCCTTCTGGATTTGTACAATTTTTAAGGCTTCTTCTTGCTTTTGAATGGTTTCACGCAAAATTTCCATTTCATTGTCCAATGCCAATAGTTCGTAATACAAAAGGGCAACGTCCGTGACCAAATTTGCCTTGACCCACTGTGCGCCTTCAACGCTACTTAGGTAGCGCGCGATAGCTGCTTTTTTATTGTTTTTCAACTTTCCCCAAATGTCCAATTCCCACGAAGCTGTCGCACCGATGAGAAAGTCGGGGAGATGAATAGGGACAATTTTTCCGGGTAACATTTCTGTTGAAATATTCCCTGCACCATCCATCGTATAAAGTCCGTATTTGCGTAATGCATTGCTATTTTGGGCATTTACTTGAGGGCGTAAGAAACCTTCCGCTCGTAAAATGTCTGCTCGGTTCGCTTCAATGCGTTGAAAGGTAACTTGTAAATCAACATTATTTTGCAGAGCTGTATCTATCAGTGCGTGTAAATAAGGGTCATCAAAATAATTTTTCCAACTGAACTGCCCACTGTTCAAACTATCTGTTGTACCGGCAAAAAAGGCAGGCATGGGGCGCTCTGAAATCGACGCATGTGTGCGTTGCGTTTGACAACTTTGTGTCAATATTCCTCCGATACAAATCGTTAGGAGTATCCAATATTTTTTCATCGAGTTATCCAAATTAGTTTTCTGAAATAGGTTTCAATAAGGAACTATCTGCTAGTATTGGCTTCTTCGGTTTTTTGGTTGGTTTATTCCTTGACGCAAAAGCCACGTATAGTCCGGGGATGAGTAGAACCCCAAAAATAGTTCCGAGCAACATGCCACCTGCCGCCGCCGAACCAATTGTTTTATTCCCGATTGCTCCAGCACCACTCGAAAGTACAAGTGGAATTAGACCCGCTACAAACGCAAAAGAAGTCATGAGAATAGGTCGAAGTCGTAATTTTGCTCCTTCCAAGGCAGCACGAAATGTAGATTTACCTTCTTTTTGCTTCAAAACTGCAAATTCAATGATTAGAATAGCGTTTTTACCCAACAATCCAATAAGCATAATCATAGAAATTTGCGCATAAATATTGTTTTCTAGTCCCATCATGTAGAGAAATAAAAATGCACCAAAAATCCCCATGGGTAAGGATAAAATGACAGGAATAGGGAGAAGGAAACTTTCGTATTGTGCTGCAAGCAATAAATAAACGAAGAACAAACAAACCAAGAAAATGAGGATAGATTCGTTGCCAGCATTGGCTTGGTCTCTGGAACTTCCCGCCCAGTCGTAGGCAAACCCTTTGGGTAGTACCTCTTCAGCCGTTTCTTTGATGGCATCAATGGCATCTCCAGAACTGAATCCCGGGGAAGGCGTGCCGTTAATCATAGCAGATGGGTACATATTATAGCGCGTGATTTGCTCTGGCCCGTAGATTTTATCAATTGTTACAAACGAGGATACAGGAACCATTTCACCCTCTGTATTCTTAACAAAAAACTTGAGAATGTCCTCAGGAGTCGCCCGAAATTCAGGAGAAGCTTGTACCATGACGCGGTATAATTGACCAAAACGAATGAAGTTTGTTGCGTACTCACTTCCCAAATTTGTCTGAAGTGTATTTAGAACGTCTTCAACAACCACATTTTTTTGGGCTGCTTTCATGTAATCAATATTGACCATAATTTGTGGAAAACTGATGTCATACGTGGTAAATGCGTTGACAATTTCTGGGCGTTCGTTGAGTGCTTCAGTAAAACGTTTCGTTACACGATCCATTTGTTGTAAATCATTGCTTCCTGTTCTATCTAGCAGTCGCAATTCGAAACCTGAGGAGTTCCCGTAGCCAGGAACGGGTGGAGGCGTGAAAAATTCAACTTTAGCATCTTTGATAAACGACGTTTTATCATTCAATTGTTGAATGATTTCTTTGTCGGAATAGGCCCGTTCATCCCATTTTTTCAAGCCAATCAAGTTCATCCCAAAACTGGCCCCAATTCCATCTGAAAGCACACTGAAACCCGCCAAAGAAGATACCGTTTCTACTCCAGGAATTTTTTGGGCTGTTTCTTGAATTAAATCAACGACTTTTTCTGTACGCTCTAATGTAGAACCAGATGGCGTTGTGATAGCAGCATAAATAGTTCCTTGGTCTTCGTTCGGAATAAAACCAACAGCCACCAATCTACCCAATGTACCTGTTCCAACCAAAAAAACAACTAACGCAAGGAAGGTGACTACCCGCCGATTTGCGATGGAGAAAATGATTCGCAAATAAGTGGACTCTACTTGTCCATAGCGTCTATTGAAACCATCAAAGAAGCGGTTTAATGCATTTTTTGATTTGACTTGATGGTGTGTGTTTTTCAACATAATGGCACACAAAGCGGGTGTCAGTGTCAGGGCAATTACCCCAGATAAAACGATGGAAACGGCCATCGTCAAAGAAAATTCACGATAAAAAACACCAGTCGGACCTGAAATAAACGAAACTGGAACAAATACCGCCGACATGACCAATGTAATAGCGATGATTGCGCTGCTGATTTCCCCCATGGCACTTTCTGTGGCTTGTTTCGCATTCATCCCTGATTTTTCCATTTTTGCATGCACAGCTTCTACGACTACAATCGCGTTATCCACAACAATTCCAATCGCTAAAACAAGGGCAAATAGCGTGATGAGATTCAAGGAAAATCCAGCAACTTGCATGAACGCAAACGTCCCAATCAGTGAAACTGGAACTGTTAAAATGGGTATAAGCGTGGAGCGCCAATCTTGTAAAAAGAGGAAAACAACCAAAGAAACCAAGATGAACGCCTCGATTAACGTCTTGATCACTTCATTAATAGATGCATCCAAAAAGGTAGAAACATCGTAACTAACCGTATAAGTCATGCCCGCAGGAAAGCTAGCTCTCAGTTCCTCCATCCGGGATTTAATGTTTTTGATAACCTCACTCGCATTACTTCCCGGCCGTTGTTTAAGCATGATTGCGGCTGATGGCCGTCCGTTTTCCTTGGATGTTACGTCGTAATCTTTCGAACCAAATTCAACCTCAGCGACGTCTTTTAAGCGAAGAATCTCCCCATCGTTGTTACTGCGTAGAATGATATTTTCGTATTGTTCAGGTGTATTAAATTTACCTCGATACTTCAAAACATATTGGAGAGATTGCGGAGTTTTTCCTGAACTTTCCCCAACTTTTCCGGGGGCTGCTTCGATATTTTGTGCACGCAAACTTCGAATAATGTCATCGGTGGACAAATTATAACTCGTCATTTTGACCGGATTTAACCAAATCCGCATGGAGTAATCTCGTGAACCCGCAATGTACGCGAATCCAACCCCTTCAATGCGCTTGAGTTCGGCTAAAAGGTTGATATCGGCATAGTTATACAAGAATTTCTCATCTACGTTATCATCAGAAGTAAGAATATTAAGATATAAAAGCATACTATTCTGTACTTTTTCGACGACAACCCCTGCTTTGATGGCTTCTTCGGGTAATTCATCCAAAACAGAGGAAACACGGTTTTGCACATTGACTGCTGCAATTTCTGGGTCTGTACCTGTCTTGAAAACAATCTGAATGATGCTTGTTCCATCATTTCCAGATACCGATGTCATGTAAGCCATTCCGGGTACCCCATTGATGGCTTTTTCCAAAGGGGTCACAACGGCTTTTACGCAGGCATCGGCGTTCGCACCCGTATATTTTGTCGTTACCGTTACTTCAGGCGGTGCAATGTTCGGGAATTGCGTAACGGGTAATTGAGTTAACGATATGAGACCAATAAAAGCAATCAAAAGTGAAATCACAATGGAAAGCACGGGTCTTTGTATGAATGTTTGTATCATTATTTAGGCTGTTTTATTGTTTTTTTGTGATGGGCTGCAACATATTCTTACTAGGGATTTCCTCCGTCTTGATTTTTTCCCCTTCCTTGACCAACTGAACGCCTTCGTACAAAATACGATCACCGGCTTGAAGCCCTTTTTCTACCACGAAAAGGTTATCGAATTTTAACCCAACGTCTATTTTTTGCATCTTGACAACATTGTTTTTGTCAACCAAATAGACATAAATGTTTTCTTGAATATCAAAGGTCGATTTTTGTGGAATGACCAACGCATCGTTCGCTTTTTTCTCAATGAGGATTTTCCCGCTACTGCCGTGTTTTAACAATTGATTTGGGTTCGGGAATTTCGCTCTGAACGCAATATTTCCCGTTGATTTATCAATTTCTCCTTCCATTGTTTCGACAATTCCTTTGAACGGATAAGGCTCGTTATTGGCCAAAAGTAGAGTTACTTCTTGTACTTTGTTGTTTGGATGTTCTTTTTGGTAGGACAAGTAATCTATCTCAGATAAGTTGAAATACACATACATATGACTGTTATTGGCAAGTGTGGTGAGTACCGTTCCTTCCTCGATGAGACTTCCCGCTTTAAACGGAATTCGGTTTATAACACCCTGAAATGGAGCTCTAACTTCAGTAAATGAGATGTGTAGCTGCGCTTTCGATACCTCCGCATCTGCCATCTCGAGCTTTGCTTTGGCTGCTTCTATTTTGATTTTGATTAATTCTACTTCTGTTTTGGAGACAATATTGTTGCTCAACAGTTTTTCGGTATTCTTTAACTCAATCTCAAGCGTTTTTAACTCTGTTTGGGCAAGTTTTTTATTGATTTTTGCGCGTTGCAATTCTTCCTTGTAAAGGTTATCACTTAATTTGAAAAGAAATTGCCCTTTTTGAACGAATTTACCTTCGTCGATAAATTGCTTGTCTAAAAAGCCAGTCACTTTGGCCCGAATTTCAATATTTTGAACCGCCTGAATATCAGCGACATATTCCTGAATGTATGTGGTATCCATGCGCAATGGCTGGATAACTTTGTAACTGGCTGTCTCTTGGACTTCTGTTTCTTCGTTTTTACAAGATAGACTGATGCCTAAAATGGCAAGTAGGGAAATCAATGGAATTAATTTCATTTTGAATATATGCTTTTAAAAGGTATGTGGAGCAACTTCCCCTTTATTGGAAAGAGCAGTCGCAAATAAAAATGGGTAGATGGATCGGTAGTAAATCTGTAAATACTACCAAAATGGAAGAAGCTGTTTACGTTGTAAAGTGGGATGAAAACGAATTATTTTTCTTTCCCGACTAGGTAGTAAATTCCTCTTTTTGCAAAGCAAAAGGAGACTTATCCAAAGCCTGATAAGTGAAAGAAGTTAATTCAAACGTAAAAAGGTAAACGGAAACAGCTTCTAAGAAAGCTGGGGTGGAGGTGAGCTAAACTCAGGATGTGGTTGCTCGCAATAGGTGTCTTTGTAGAAAATTTGAGCGAAAGAGTGCTCAATGTGTGGATGTAGTAATAATGCGAAAAAGGTGTCTATTTCGTCTTCAAAAACATCGGAAAGAGTGTCTGAATTTCCATTTTCCATATGATGTTGTGCCTGATTTTCTCCATTTGAGTTATCTGACTCACCAGAAAAATCGAGTATATTGGCAAGAAGGCTAAACAAAGGAGATTCCTTGTCTATGGAAAGTGGTAACCGAAAAGAGGGAGGAATATAATTTCCAACTTGAGCAAAATGTATAGCCAACAAACAATACAGAGAGATCTGATTTATCTGTTTTTTTATACGTGTCATTTTACTTTTCAAAGATGGAAAATTTAGTTTAATTGCTTACTTAACTTTGTTTTTTGCCAAATGGTGCCACAAACCTAAAATTTTTTGGTGTTGCTAGCTTCAGAAGGTAGAAATGATTTAATTTTTAGCCCAAATTCATGAGACCTATCTACCACTGAATGTGATAGTAACTAGAAATGGAAAGATTGGTTTACATTCTTCAAAAAATGGTCTTTTTTTTCTTCCAATAGTTTCTATAAATTGTCTATACCAATACTTTATAAGATACAGAAGAATACGTATTTTTGCTATTATGACAGAAAAGAACTGGAAATTAAAGCCAATACCCCAAACAGAAGAGGATAAACAAATTGTCCTTTCGCTGATGAAGGACATTCACGTATCCTCCACAACAGCCCAATTACTTTGGCAACGTAATATCGTTGATTTTGATGAGGCAAAGCAATTTTTTAGACCTTCCATAGCACATCTGCACGACCCGTTTTTGATGCGAGATATGGATAAGGCAGTCGCCCGTTTACAAAAAGCAATTCGAAGTGGTGAAAAAATCCTTGTTTACGGTGATTACGACGTAGATGGCACAACTGCCGTTGCGTTGATGTATGGTTTTCTTAAAAAGTTCACAACCCAAATTGACCACTATAATCCAGATAGATATAAGGAAGGGTATGGGGTTTCCACGCAAGGCATTGACTTTGCTAAAGAATGGGGAGCAACGCTTATTATCGCGCTCGATTGCGGTATAAAGGCAGTGGATAAGGTGGAATACGCACATTCTCTAGGTATCGATTTCATTATTTGTGACCACCATGAGCCCGGTGAAGCTTTGCCCCAAGCGGTTGCTGTTTTAGACCCCAAAAGAAAAGATTGTCCGTACCCATTCAAAGAATTGACGGGGAATGGTGTCGGATTTAAACTCTTGCAAGCGTATTCTATCCGTGAAAATATTCCTGATGAAATCCTTTTTTCTTTCATCGACTTGTGCGTAGTAAGCATTGGCTCAGATATAGTCCCGATTGTAGGCGAAAACCGAACCTTGGCGTATTTTGGTCTAAAAAAACTGAATGAAAAACCGTGTGTTGGACTTCAGGCTTTGAAAGAAGTAGCCGGTTTCACAACATCTATGACTATCGAAAACGTCGTTTTTGTCTTAGGCCCACGAATCAATGCCGCCGGTCGAATCAAACATGCGAAAGCGGCAGTTCAATTACTTTTATCCGATAATTTAGAAGATGCTAAGTCTTTTGCTGATGAAATTCATGGGCAAAATGCCCAACGTAAAGAATTTGATTCGGCTATTACACAAGAAGCGATTGAAATGATTGAGTCAGATGAATGGCTACGAACACAAGCCAAAAGTACCGTTTTATACAATGAAAATTGGCACAAAGGGGTTATTGGTATTGTTGCTTCGAGATGTATTGAGAAATACTATCGCCCAACAATTATCTTGACACACTCAAACGGAAAAGCAGCGGGTTCTGCTAGGTCTGTGGCTGGCTTTGATCTTTACAGTGCTATTGAGTCATGTAGTGAACACTTGGAACAATTCGGTGGACATACACACGCGGCAGGAATGACCATGCCGATTGAGAATATTCCTGCATTTCAAAAAGCTTTTGACCAAGTTGTCAGTCAGAAAATTACGCCAGAACAGTTAATTCCGCAAATTGATGTTGACTTGATTGTAAAATTAGCCGATATTACACCTCAATTTTACAAAGTAATGCAGCAAATGGCGCCTTTTGGCCCGCAAAATATGCAGCCGGTTTTTCAATCCAATGGGCTTACGTTAGTCGGATTCCCCAATTTGATGAGAGAAAAACATTTAAAAATAAATGTAACCGAACCGAACTTCTCTGCTTCTTTTACTGCTGTAGGTTTCGGGATGGGACCTGATTTCTATAAGCGATTGCTAGCCAATAAGAAACCATTCTCTATTGTATATACTTTGGCTGAAAATACTTGGAATAACCAAACTACGCTTCAATTGATGTTGCGAGATATTAAAATAGCAGATAATTAACCCTAGTCAACCAAAACCCGACCCATGTACTCAATTATTTTTTCAAGAAAACAAGGTAACATTCATCTCGTACTTTTAGATAAACAAGGAGAAGTTAGCCAGCAAGGTGTTTTTACAGATTCTCTAGAGAAAGAATTTAAACCCTCTCAGATAAAAGAAGTGATTTTTCACTTTTGGAGAGAAAAGGAAAATACCAACTTTTTAGTGGATTTTGAAGAAATAGATTCAGTGCATCAACTGATATATCCTCAAGACGTCGGAAGATTTCCATTGGATATTCCCACTTTATCGAAAAAAAAGTCAATCGAAAAGTCTCAATTAGTTCATTATGAGGCTATTTTATATCCATTTAAGTACTCCCTTGACGAACCATTTGTATTGCTTTGGACTGACGAGTGGTGCTATGCCATTGACACTGTGGACGAAGCATCTATTCTCCATGACTTGCCTAGTAGCACTTATTTTTATCCGCATACCGATAGTCAATTAGGAAGAGTGTCTTGTATTTTTGGTGGAAATGAGCACGATAGACATCTCAAGCATTTGTCTGAATATTTCGGAAAAGACCCCATGGAATTTAAAAAGCTCACCTATAACTTTCAGCTTGTTCGATCACTTCGGGAACGTTTCAAACAAGCTACACCTGATAAAACGTCACTTGACTTTCTTATGGATTGCCCTTTTGTAGAAAGAGATTTGAATGCTTTTAAGTCGTTTGAGGAGGCATATAATCAATTTATTCTTGACTTGGTCGCACAGCAAGTCGCGTCTCTACGGCTCATTTGGCCAAAAACACCAACTCGAAAATTAGTCGTTGCGGGTAAATTTGCATACAACGAGTTATTTATGACTGGGCTCGCGGAGGCTTTTTTTGATAAAGTAGTATTTGCAGCTGAAAAGCCGTTTTTACCTGAAATAGGTATTTGGTTGAAAGGCAAGAAAAACAGTATTTCAATTCAAGAAAAGGATTTGCGATTGAAAAGATATTTTTAATCGCAAATCCTTGGGTTAATCCTCAGGATAGGGCATAAATATAAAGCCTGCAAAATCCTCGTCCATCACAAAAAGACAAGCGTATTCTTCTGCATTTTTGTAATTTTCCACAAAAAGTTCTTGAGAGTTTTGTGCAATAAGTTCACGTTGTACAAACTCTTCGAGCATAGATACCTTGTATTGATAGGTCGTTCCAAAATCTTTTTTTTCAAAAAGTAATTGACCAAGTTCAATATCCTGAAGTGTCAAAACAAAGATAGGATATTCAGAAAATTTTCTTTTCCGAATCTGATAGGAGGCTTCTCGAATGTGTTCGGCAACTTTGATGAAATCTTCAGATACTTTTCCTAATAATTTTTTATTTACCTCGGGAGAATTCGCATCGTCCATTAATGAATTCTCATTACTGTTGTAGATCATAATTTGCTCTTGTTTGAATTTCTTTTTTGAAATCAGATGAATACGTTTTTGTTAAATTCTTGCTGCCAATAACAAACCAATATCTCTATATCGTAATTGGAAACGCTGAGCAATTGGGTAATTGGTCATGCTGCCCTTGTAACAATAAATACCTTTATTAAACCAAGAGGTTTGGTATGTCATCTCCTCTATCCCTCCAGTTCGACCAATTTTGAGTAAAATAGGTGTAAATATATTGCTTAAGGCGATGCTTGCTGTGTGTGCAACGCGTGAGGCAATATTGGGAACACAATAATGAATGACCTCGTATTTACGGAAGATAGGTTCTTTGTGCGTCGTCATTTGTGAGGTTTCAAAGCAACCTCCTTGGTCAATAGAAACATCAATCAATACACTTCCTGGTTTCATATTTGCCACCATTTCTTCCGTTACAATCAAAGGACTGATGGTTTGGTCTGATCGCATAGCTCCGATGACAACATCCGCGTCTTTGAGTGCTTGCGGGAGTGTATGAGAGTCAATGATAGCCGTGAATAAATGCTGCCCAATGGCATATTTGAGCCGTTGAAGTCGATAAATATGGACATCAAAAACTTTTACATCCGCTCCTAATCCCAAAGCGGCTCGTGTCGCAAATTCAGCGACAGTTCCAGCGCCAATAATGACCACATTAGTAGGCGGAACACCCGTCACACCGCCCATAATCATACCTTTACCACCATGTACGCTACTTAGATACTCGGCCGCAATAAGCATGACGGTATTTCCTGCAATTTCGCTCATTGCCCGGATAACAGGTAAATTTCCTACTTTATCTTCTAGTGTTTCAAAAGCCAATCCGATCACCTTCTTTTTCAATAGCTTATCAAAATATGATTTTGAAAGTGTTGGAATATTTAAAGTTGAAAATAGGGCTTTACCAGGCTTTAAGTAGGTGAATTCTTCTTCAATGAGTGGTTCTATCTTGAGAATGATGTCGGCGTCAAAAACTTCTTGAGGGCTAGAAACAACCTCTGCACCTGCAAGTCTATATTGTTCATCTGTGAACTTGGCAGCAATTCCTGCACCTTGCTCAACCAAAACACGGTGGCCATTTTGGACAAGTAGTTCAACAGCTTCCGGTGTTAATCCTACTCGGCTTTCTTGGAGTGATATTTCCTTCGGCACACCTATATACAACGAATGTGTTGCACTTTTTATAGCCAAAGGTGAATCTTTCGTTGCTAGTTGTTCACTTGGAAAGGTAGGGGTAAATACGGATGATGGCATGAATGACTCAATTAAATACAACTTTTTAATTAATGACGAACCGCCTTTATTTCTAAGACGCGTTCTTCTTCCGTAGTTGTTTGCAGTACTACGGATACATAATGTGCAGGCCAATGAGGTTCAATCTTTGAAGGCCATTCAATAAAACAAAAATATCCACTGTAGAGATATTCATCTATTCCCATATCTAGAGCTTCCGATGGGTTTTCAAATCGATAACAATCAAAATGATAGATAAACTCACCATCCGTAGTTAAATATTCATTGATGATCCCAAAAGTAGGACTTTGCACAGTATCAGTGACACCAAGGACTTGGCAGAGTGACCGAATAAAGGTAGTTTTGCCAGCGCCCATTTCTCCCTCAAATAACCATACAGGGATATCTCCAAACTCAGAAATGCACTTATTAGCTACAGCCTCTATGTCATTTCTATGGTATTCTAATTGCATAGTTTATTCCTTTTCTTTGATGCAATCTACAAAATTAGGACGAAATCGCTCAACTTGTATTTTTTCATACGAGATAAACCATAAACACTGTAAAATACAATTCTTCGTATTTCGTTATGCGGTATTTTTTTATCAAATTTGTGCACATTATTTTAAAAGAATCTAGTTAGGTTCTTTTTGAGTCAGTAAAAGATTTCACTGTGCATCATGTCTGAAAACAGAAAGCAATATATCATCGTCTTTTTTCTCTTAATTGCAGGGGTTTATCTGCTTAGATTATTTTATCTACAAGTCTTGGATAGTAAATACAGAGCTCTCGGCTCGACGAATTCAATTCGAAAGGAAATTCAAGTACCTCTTCGTGGGCAAATCTATGATCGGTATGGTAAATTATTGGTTGCCAACGACGTAGTTTTTGACCTTTATGTCATTCCTAGAAAAGTTAAAAATTTAGATACAACCTACTTTTGCAGTGTATTCGGAATTACAAAACCTTATTTTGATAGTGTCATGACTATCGCTACAGGCTTTTCAAAAATTCGACCTTCTTTGTTTTTACGACAAATATCCAAAGAAGACCATGCAAGTGTCTCGGATGCAATGATTAAATTTAGCGGGTTTTACTTTGAACAATCTTTTGTTCGTACATATCCTGCCGCTACGCTAGCCAATGCACTTGGGTACATTGCTGAAATTCCCAAAGAAAAGTTTGAAGAACAAGGAGAGGAAAAATATTACCGAAAAGGGGACTACATCGGCTTAACTGGTCTTGAAAAGTACTATGAACTAGACTTAAGAGGTGTTCGAGGAATACGCTATAAATTGATGAATGTAAAAGGGGAAGACAAAGGGCCCTATTCACCGCTCCCTAACAAACCAACTGTAGGCGAATTTGATACAATTGCCGTTCTTGGAAAAAATTTATATACGACCATTGATATAAATCTTCAAAAATTAGCAGATAGTTTATTCCAAGGAAAAGTAGGTGGAGTAGTAGCCATTGAGCCAGCAACAGGAGAAATACTTGCCTTAGGATCCTATCCTTCGTATGATCCGAACCTACTTTCTGGGCGCCAATTTTCTAAAAGTTTCAAAGAATTATCACGAGATCCTGACAAACCGCTCATCAACCGTGTAACGAACTCTTTTTATCGCCCTGGTTCTACATTTAAACTTATTCAAGCGGCAATCGGACTTGAATTAGGTGAAATTACTCCACGCTCGAATTTCTTTGGTTCACCTGCTCCTTTTGCCTATCACAGTAGCCCTGGCTTCGAAATGGCGAATGTGAAAAATGCTATTCAGGTGTCTAGTAACCCATTTTTTTACAATGTATTTAAAAGAATTATTGAACATACTCCCAAAGGAAGTCCCTTCAAAACTGCTAGATTTGGTTTAACCAATTGGCATAAAATGGTTGAAAAATTTGGTTTTGGGATTCAACTTGGTGTCGATTTACCCAACGAAAAAGCTGGTTTACTACCCGATGTAGAAAGATATGACAAAGTGTACGGAAAAGAGCAATGGAAATATTCAAATATTTACTCACTGAGTATCGGAGAAGGTGAGTTAGGAACAAATATCCTTAAACTAGCGAATATGACAGCGGCTATCGCGAACAAAGGATATTGGGTAACTCCCCATTTAGTCAAAGGAATGGGCTTGGATGTAAACAAATTGGAAATACCTGAAAATTCTCGCTCGATCCATCAAACAGGTATTGCAAGTCGACATTTTGATGCAATTATCGATGGTATGGAAGCTGTAGTTGTTCAAGGTACTGGGCGTAGAGCAATGGTAGACGGTATCACTGTTTGTGGAAAAACTGGGACTTCTCAAAACGCGAAAGGGAAAGACCATGCCATATTTATCGCTTTTGCGCCCAAAGAAAATCCTAAAATTGCCATTGCTGTGATTGTAGAAAATGGGGGTTTTGGTGGAGTAGCCAGTGCCCCTATCGCAGGATTAATGATTGAGCAATACTTAAAAGGTTCTGTGGCAAGACAAACTTTTAAGGAACAAGTAATGAAAGAAAGTTATAGAACAACTTCTGCTGTCAAAACAAATAAGAATTAAGCGCTATCATGAATAGAGATATCAATATCAAAAGTGGTATAGACTGGACAATTGTCATGCTGTACCTTTTCCTCCTCCTTATTGGTTGGATTAATATTTACGCGGCTGTCTATAATCCTGAAACCATGGAAAGTATATTTTCATTGGATAATAATGCAGGTAAACAGTTGATGTTTATGAGTTTATCTGTAATTCTCATTCTCATTATACTCTTCGTAGATTATAAAGTGTATGATGCTTTCGCTTATATTTTTTATGGAGGTATGATTCTACTTCTACTGGCAACTATTTTTCTTGGCTCAGATATCAAAGGTTCACGTTCTTGGATAAAACTTCCTATGGGTTTCTCACTACAACCTGCTGAGTTTTCAAAGATTTTTTCTGCGCTTGCTCTCTCTAAGCTTTTGAGTACTCAAGGTTTTTCCATTAAAAAGAAGAATGATTTGTTTACCGCTGTAGCTTTAATATTACTTCCTCCGATTATCATTATTATGCAAAAAGAAACAGGTTCTGCTTTGACCTATGCAGCATTTGTAATTGTGCTTTATCGAGAAGGATTGCCTGGTTTTGTACCATTCATGGGGATTTCAGCGGTCGCTTTGCTTATTCTCTCACTGATATTTGATGAAATGCACATCATTCTAGGTTTGGCTACTGCAGGATTGCTCTTCTGGCGCTTCTTTTTGAAAAGATTTGAAAGAAATAGACAAAGTTTTTTGTCTATTGCAGGTGTTGTATTAATTGGAGCCGTCTTTGTCTTAGGTGTAGATTTCTTTGTCAATAATGTTCTTCAACCGCATCAACAAAAAAGAATTAAAATCTTGGTTGATCCCGATAGTGACCCAAGAGGAGCAGGCTGGAACGTTACTCAATCAAGAATAGCTATTAGTTCGGGTGGTTTTTTAGGAAAGGGCTATCTACAAGGTACACAAACAAAATTTGATTTCGTTCCTGAACAATCAACCGATTTTATTTTCTGTACCATTGGAGAAGAATGGGGATTCGTAGGAGGGTTCATACTAATCTCTATTTACATGATTCTTCTTATCAGAATTATTAATTTAGCTGAAAAGCAGAAAACGAAATTCGCCCAAGTTTATGGATATTGTGTCGCTAGTTATATGTTTTTTCACTTGCTCATCAATGTAGGAATGACTATTGGTCTCATGCCTGTTATCGGAATTCCTCTTCCTTTTATTAGCTACGGAGGATCTTCGTTATGGTCGTTTACAATTCTTTTGTTTATCTTCCTGAAACTAGACGCACACCGTAGCTATAAAGTATAATATATTGTATCAATGAGTTGTAACTAGACTGTTTTGAATGCAAGTTTCTTGATAATTCAGCAAGAAACTTGCACAAACATCAGGTGATTCAATCATCCCAGCATGTCCTACACTGTTCAACCATAAGACATGGGGATTTTGTACTGTATTGATTTGTTCGATACACTTCTCTCTTGGTATTAATGAATCTTGCCCCCCAAATATGAAACCAATAGGTAAATGAGTTGAAGCCAATAGGTGCATTCTTCCCTTGCGTGTCTTCATCGCCTCTGTAGCGGAGATTATCGAGGAACCTGGGAGTGTTTTATATTCGTCAACTAAGCTTCGAACTAGCCGTGCTTCATTTTCCACAAATGAAGATGAAAAGATACTAGGTAAAAACTCCTCTAAAAATAATTCAGAAGAATTACGCTCAATGAACTCAATGGTTTTTTGACGACTCATCTTGCGTGCGTCGTTATCTGCTGACCCAACACTGTGAAATAATACAAGACCACTCACATTTTTAGGATATTTCTCTAAGTATGCTAGTGAAATGTATCCCCCCATTGAATGTCCAACCAGAATAGGAGACGAGATACCTTTAGAAGTTAATTCCTCATGAAGCCAATCTGCATATTCTTCTATGGTTTGACAAGTTAACATACTGTAATCTACAGTAATAAGATTGGACTTTTTAGGGAATTTCTTTTTTAGTAAATTCCAAATACTCGAAGTCATACCAAACCCGTGTATGAGGATTAGTGTGTGTGTTGTATGCATGGTTTCTAGGTTAGAACGTAAGGATGGCACAAAGTACGTAAAAATACTTTTTATATACCTATATTTATTTATTTTTTAAGCGGAAGGCTTTTTTTCTACGTTGTTTTCGGAAATACTTTTTGAGTCCCAAGAATAAGAGCAACAAAGAAGCAACTCCAAATAATAAGGCAAGTCCAGATAAATTAAATAGAGATAATATAATTGCACCTCCTAGAAATAAGCCTCCAATTTTTACCTGGTCATTGAAAAAAGTATTTTGCATAACTCTTTTTCTTTTTTCTGGTTTTTCATCCCTTAGAAAAATAGAAAGTGGTTTTTTGTGAGATTGCTCGGGCTGTTTGCTTATTTTAACTTTCTTTTTTTGCTTCAATTTTGGCCAATCTTGTCCGATTTGCTTTGGCCTTTCCATAGGAAGTGTTTGAGTATAAGAAGGGAATACCTCACTTTTTTGGGAAGCGTTCTCTTCTAGCTTAGAAGTAGATTCTATGAAAGAACTATTGGGATTTGTAAAGGGAGTGCCTCGTGTTTTTTTTGAAGCGGGGAATAACTCTGGATGATAGGAAAATACAGCCATCTGTTTCTTACAACCAATCAGTAATACAGCATGTACTAGTACAAGGAAGAAATTGGTATGTTTCAAAAGAGTTAGTTGGCGCATATTGAACGAATTTGAATGAAAAAAAAGAGGCATATGCCTCTTTTTTTAAGAAGCAATTTTTGTATTTTCATACAACGCGGAACGTTCAAATTTAGTCTTTGCGTATGCGGACGTAACAGTAAATTGTTTTATGTCTTTTTGAGATGGTAACTCAAACATAGCATCTGATAAAATTGACTCACAAATAGAACGTAATCCTCGAGCACCAAGTTTGAACAGAATAGCCTGATCTACAATAAAATCCAGTGCATCTTCTTCGAATATAAGCTCTATGCCCTCCATTTGGAATAATTTCTTGTACTGTTTTACCAAGGCATTCTTTGGTTTAACTAAAATTTCACGAAGCGCGTTGCGATCAAGCGGATCTAGATAGGTGAGTAGCGGAAGACGACCTAAGAGCTCCGGGATTAACCCGAAGGATTTTAAGTCTTGTTGTGTGACATACTTCAGGAGGTTTTCTTTGTCCACAACTTTGTCTTCATTTGTTTTTACAAACCCAATAGACTGAGTGTTCATACGCTTGGAGATATGTCGAGTGACCCCATCAAACGCTCCACCGCATATAAAAAGAATATTTTGCGTATTTATTTGCACTAACTTTTGCTCTGGGTGCTTTCGTCCTCCCTGCGGTGGGACACCTACAACAGACCCTTCCAATAATTTTAAAAGTCCTTGTTGAACACCCTCGCCTGAGACATCTCTCGTAATAGAAGGATTATCACTTTTTCGAGCAATTTTATCAATTTCATCGATGAAGACAATTCCCTTTTCAGCTAATTCAGGCTTGTAATCTGCTGCTTGAAGCAAACGACTTAGAATACTTTCTACGTCTTCACCTACGTAACCTGCCTCGGTGAGTACAGTTGCATCCGCAATTGCAAATGGCACTTGCAACAATTTAGCAATTGTTTTTGCGAGATACGTTTTACCAGTACCCGTTTCACCTACCATGATGATATTGGATTTTTCGATATGAATATCGTCTTCCAAGTCAGGTTGTGAAAGTCGTTTGTAGTGATTGTAAACAGCGACACAAAGGGCGCGTTTTGCTTGATCTTGGCCAATAATGAATTGGTCTAAATAATCCTTTAATTCTTGTGGAGGACGTAAATCAAATGATTGTGACTTGGTCTTTTTCTTTAATTCTTTTTTGTCAATACCGAACAGTTCCTGTTGGATAAGTTCGTTGCCTTGGATAATACAGTGGTTGCAAATATGTCCCTCGATGCCAGAAAGAAGTAGTTCTACCTCATGCTTTTTTCGTCCACAGAAGGAACAAAAAGGGTCTTGCTTACTCATTTGATTTTTCATACTTAAAATTTGTCCTTCGAAAGCGAAGTGAATTATACAAAAAAACTCCTTAGTTACCTAGCTGTCAGGCAGCAAAAGGGTAACCAAGGAGTAAAGGATTAGCGCGTCAAAACCTCGTCAATTAAGCCGTACGTTTTTGCTTCCTCTGCTTTCATCCAGTAGTCTCTGTCTGAGTCGCGTTCGATTTCTTCAAAAGATTTTCCTGTGTGGTGTGCCAAAATTTCATAAAGCTCTTTACGTAGCTCAATGATTTGCTTTACCGTGATTTCCATATCTCTAGACTGTCCTTGTGCACCACCGCTTGGTTGATGAATCATAACCCGTGCGTGAGGAAGAGCTGTACGCTTTCCAGCTGCACCGCCCGCCAATAATACAGCGCCCATAGAAGCAGCCAAAGATGTACAAATTGTAGCAACTTCAGGTCGAACATATTGCATCGTATCATACATTCCTAGCCCAGCATAAACAGATCCACCAGGTGAATTTATATACATTAAGATGTCTTTTTTGGCATCTACGGATTCTAGAAATAATAACTGAGCAACTACAATATTTGCCACTTGGTCATCCACTCCTGTACCCAAGAAAATAATACGATCCATGATTAATCGAGAAAATACGTCAATGGCAGCAAAGCGCATCGGACGTTCCTCAATAATATTTGGAGTCATGTTTGTGACATTATGCTTCACATAGTCATCAAATGTTAATCCACTCATTCCCATGTGATGTACTGCATACTTTCTGAATTCTTCGCCAAAATGCATAATTTGATTCGTTTGGTTGTATGTTACTTTATTTTATCAGACACCCGTCTTTATGTCTATTGCAAACACAAAAAATGACTTTGTGGTTTCGATTCAATAGGTCGAATTGCAAACAAACAAAAAAAACGGGAATAATCCCGTTTTTTTTCTATTCTAATTTCGTGTATTAAAGCCCAATATTTTCGTACGAACTTTTCGCAACTTCATTGAACTGTTCTACAGGTACTGAAGTCGTTTCCACTTTTACTTGGCCACGAATATAATCCATTACTTTGCGACCAAATGCTTTATTGAAATAGTTTCTGAACGCATTGTCTTTATTTTCTTGCAATTGCTTGCGTGCCATTTGGTCAACGAAATCTTCCATTCCTGGGAAAGATTGTCCTCCAAAATAGTTGTAGATTTCTGTTTTTACCTCTGCCAAAACATCATCGAATTCTACCTTGATCGCTTCGTTATCTTGTGCAATATAATTCTTGATTAAATCCAAACGAAGTCCTCTTGCAAACGCAGGGTAATCTTTATCGATGTCCTCCATAGAGAATTTGCCTTCGTTGATACTAAACAACCATTTTTTCAAAAATTCCTCAGGCAATTCAATTTGTGTCGCAGAAATCAAAGCTTTTTCAATTTCAAAATCTAGTAATAATACAGATTCTCTATCGTAATTAGAACGGATTATGTTCTTGATTTCTGCTCTAAACTCCTCTTCATTCGTTGCTTTTCCAGGGCCAACTGCTTTGTCGAATAGTTCTTGATTAACTTCTGCTAGGGTAGGACGTGTAATTTTTTCAACTGCGAATTCGAAAATACCACTAAGTGTTGCCGCTTCTTCGTCAGATTTACCCGTTGCAAAACCAAGCTCACGGGTTGTTGCAAATATTCCTTGGATATCGAAGCTCACGCTGCTGCCTACTTCAAGTCCTTTGAAGATATGTTGTGCGCCTTCAACTACTTTATCTGTTGGAATTCCAGATTGGAACTCGAAAGAAGTTTCAGGTTGAGTGAGCTTTCCGAAAACTAAGTCGCCAATTTCTGCAGATTCAGGTGTTTCTTCACCACCAAAACGAGTACGAAGATCCTGGATTGCCTCATCTACACGCTCTTCAGCAGGTTCAATAGCGTATTGCTGAATGGCTGGAAGTGAAGCCAAATCTAGCGTAAATTCACTCGCTAAGCCAACTTCATACTCGAAACTAAACGTAGTTTGGGTATCCCAGTCTAACTTATACGCCTCTTCGTTCGGAATTGGATCACCAACAACTTGAAGTTTATTCTCTTGAATATAGCTATTTACTTGTTTACTTACTGCATTGATAACTTCATCAACAAGTACGCTTTTACCATATAGTTTTTTGATATAACCAATCGGAACGTGACCTGGTCTGAATCCTTTAATTTGTGCAGTTTTTGCGTATTCCTTCAGCTTTTTATCTACTTGAGGTTTGTAGTCACTTTCTGAGATAGTTACGGTCAGGCGTGCATTGGTCGCCGATTGCTTATCAAATGTAGTCTCCATTTAAGGGAATTTTCTAGGTGAAAAAATAAAAAGATAAATTTATGGATTTCCGTAGATACGGAGAAATCTTCCAATTTAGGTTTGTCAGAAACTTAAAAAACCCTCCAACCAATGAGGTTAAGAGGGTTTTTTTGTACGGGCGGAGGGAATCGAACCCCCACGCCTTGCGGCACTAGATCCTAAGTCTAGCACGTCTACCAGTTCCGCCACGCCCGCAATCCGTGTGATTGGAGTGCAAAGGTAATTAGCTTTTTTTAATTGTCAAATATTTTTTAGAAAAAATATTTTTTTTTCTCTTCCTCTACCAGATGTCATACTTTTTTATTCGATTCTTTAACGCAAAAAGAAATTCCCTTGAAGGAGGGGATAGAAAATCAATATATTTGGTTTTATAACGGCAATTTAATTTATTGCCAATGAAATGTTAATCTTTAGTGATACCTGTGATGAAAACGGAAATAAATCAAGTCCAACAAACAAAATCAGAAGAATATTATTCACCTGAAGAAAAGAAAGAAATAAGTAAAAGGTATCGCAAAATCTTACGTTCCTTAAAGCCCTTCCTGAAAGGCAATGACGTACAGCAGATACGAAAGGCTTTCAATATTTCTTTGGATGCGCACAAAGAAATGCGCCGTAAGTCGGGTGAGCCATACATTTACCACCCATTGGAAGTGGCTTCTATTTGTGTGGATGAAATAGGGTTGGGGCCTACTTCTATCATTTGCGCACTTCTGCATGACGTTGTGGAAGATACAGACTTAACATTACAGGATATTGAACGTGACTTCGGCCCTAAGGTTGCTCAAATCATCGATGGACTCACTAAAATCGCTGAAAATTTTGAGCAAAGCCAATCTGCACAAGCAGAAAATTTCCGTAAAATGTTGTTGACTCTCTCAGAAGATGTTCGGGTTATCTTGATCAAATTGGCTGATAGGTTGCACAATATGCGTACGTTGGAAAGTATGGCGAGAAATTCACAACTTAAAATTGCGCACGAAACCATTTATATCTATGCACCTCTCGCACACAGACTAGGGTTGTACCAAATTAAATCTGAATTAGAAGATTTGTATTTGAAATACAATGAGCCAGAGATTTATAAAGAAATTGCACAAAAGCTCAAATCAACGAAAGCTGCGCGTGAAAAAGTCGTAGATCGCTTCATGCAACCTATTGTTAAAAGATTACAGGATGCCAATATTGATTTTTATATCAAAGGAAGACCCAAACATATCTATTCGATCTGGAATAAAATCAAAAAGCAAAATATCCCTTTTGAAAAAATCTTCGACCTATTCGCAATTCGAATTATCATCAAAGGGATTCCTGTGACAGAAAAAGAAAGGGAAAAAGCAGCTTGTTGGGCTGCTTATTCGATAGTTACAGATGAGTATACACCCAATCCAGACCGATTAAAGGATTGGATTTCAACTCCTCGCTCCAATGGCTATGAGTCCTTGCACACAACCGTGATGAGCCATACAGGTGCCTGGGTGGAAGTACAAATCCGAACAGAACGTATGGATGAAATTGCTGAAAGAGGTTACGCGGCCCACTGGAAATACAAAGGAAGCAATACGATGATTAATCAACCATTGGATCAATGGATTAATCAAGTGCGCGAAACATTGGAAGCAAAAGATCACTCAGCCATTGAGTTTATCGAGGATTTTCGAGGAAATCTTTACAATGAGGAGGTATTTGTATTTACGCCAAAAGGAGATTTAAAAGTCTTACGGAAAGGGGCAACGGTACTTGACTTTGCCTTTGAAATCCACACTGAAATCGGAAAAAAATGTACGGCAGGTAAACTGAATGGTCATTTGGTTCCGATTAGTCACGTTTTGCGAAATGGGGATCAAGTAGAAATTTTGACAACAAAAAATCAAACTCCATCCGAAGATTGGCTTCGGTTTGTGGTTACATCAAAAGCCAAAGCACGAATCAAAGATTTGCTGAAAGAAGGAAATAAGGTGTATATCACGGATGGTAAAGATATTATTTTCAAAAAACTCAAAAATTTAGGATTAGAAAATAATCTGGAGACTATTAATCAGCTTCGCGCCTTCTTTAATAAAAAAGATTATAATGAATTGTATTATTTCTTTGGGAAAGGTTATTTGCAGCCCGATGAAATAAAGAAATTTAAGAATGAACGGGAAGCGACCATCAACCGACAGAAGAAAATTATTGGTGATGAGAAATTACCGACTGATGCGAAAAGTTTTGAGAAAGCGCTGAAAAAGTCGCAAGGGCAAGACACTATTTTGATAGGGGATGATATGCAAAAGATTGATTTTACGTTGGCTCCTTGCTGTAATCCAATCCCTGGTGACGATGTTTTTGGATTTTTAACTGTTACAGAAGGAATAAAAATTCATCGAAATGCCTGCCCCAATGCACAACAGTTACTTTCTTCGTATGGCAATCGAGTGATAAAAGCACGCTGGTCGTCCCAATTAGCTCAATCTTATTTGGTGTCAATCAATTTAAGTGGAATAGACCGCGTGGGTATGATTCAGGATATTTCAAGAATTATTTCCGCAGAATTACATATCAATATGCGTGGTTTGCAAGTGGAGACTTTTGAAGGTATTTTTGAGGGAACCATCAAAGTGTATGTCAATGATACCAAACATCTCGATACGCTCATGTCAAAGCTTTCGTCCATTGAAGGCATTGATTCTGTATCTCGTATTCAATCCGAAGAGTAGTCCAAAGAATAGTATGAAATACAGCGCTGCAAGTTTCCTTTTTGTAGGTATGTTGTTTTTTTCGTTGCAAAGTAGTTGCCAATGGGATAAACAAAATTTGGATACTCTTACATCGTATAGAACCCCATTTAATGTACGGTTATATTTAGGTGAGATAAAATTGACACGCCAGCAAGGTTTGGAGGCGATTAAGGAAAATAAATCTACTTTGAAGAAATGGCTAGTAGGTTCTTCTATCTCGACTGTAGGGTTTGCAACTGCTGGAGCTGGGGTTGCTTTGGCTTATGTTGCTTTGAAGGGAGAGACAATTACTGCACCAGATATAACAGGGAAGTTGGTGACATACAAGGCGAGAGATCAAGTTTTATTGGGTGCGGGACTACTTTCATTTGTAGTTGGAGCGTCTATGGTACAAGTAGGTGTGGATAAAAAAATGGAAGAAATTCGTAGATTTAATAAAATACAACGTTCAGCAAACCAAGAAAAAGTAACTTTAAATTTCGGTTTACAAGGTAAAGACAAGATTGGTTTTACTGTAAAAATACCGTAAATTTGTGTGCTGTCTGCGTAAACAAACAAGAATAGTACAAGAGAATAAAGAAAGATAATGAACGGAAGTTATTCGAATTTTGAATCAGCTAAGCAGATATTTACTGCTTATCTCGAAAATAAACAATTACGCAAAACACCTGAAAGATATGCCATCTTAGAGGAAATTTATGCGCGTAATGATCATTTCGATGTGGAGGACTTGTACATATCTATGAAAAACAAAAAGTATCAAGTGAGTAGAGCAACCGTTTACAATACCCTTGATCTTCTTGTTGAATGCGATTTGGTTACAAAGCATCAATTTGGTAAAAATCTTGCTCAGTATGAAAAATCATATGGAAGCAAACAACACGATCATCTCATTTGCTTAGATTGCCACCGAGTGGAAGAATTCTGCGACCCTCGAATACAGAACATTCAAAATATGGTTGGGGAGCTTCTCGAGTCAGAAGTGATGCACCATTCTTTGATTTTTTACGGAAACTGCAAAAAAGTGGGTTGTGAACATAAACCTGCTGTCGCTAACGCATAATTTCTCGATGAACTTCTTTTTAATCATACTTATTCACACAACATGGTAGATATTTTGTTAGGGCTCCAATGGGGCGATGAAGGTAAAGGTAAAATTGTAGATGTATTAGCTCCTGATTATAAGGTAGTTGCGCGTTTTCAAGGTGGGCCAAATGCAGGACATACATTAGAGTTTGACGGACATAAACACGTGCTTCATCAAATTCCATCGGGTATCTTTAGGAATGATTGTACCAATGTAATCGGTAATGGTGTTGTACTTGACCCCATTATCTTCAAACGAGAAATTGAAGGCTTACAGAAGTTTTCGATTGATTTTGCCAAGAATTTGTTCATTTCCAAAAAAACAGCTATTATCATTCCAACACATAGATTGTTGGATGCAGCCTACGAAAAAGCAAAAGGAGATGCTAAAATTGGCTCTACTCTTAAAGGTATCGGACCAACGTATTCGGATAAAACATCTCGCCAAGGCCTTCGATTAGGCGATGTTGTTTCGCCAAAATTCCTTGAAAAATACGAAGCACTGAAAGCAAAACATATCTCCATACTGGAATATCATCAATTTGAATTCGATTTAACAGAAGCTGAAAATGAATTCTTTGGTGCTCTTGAATTTATCAAACAGTTTAATTTGGTAGATAGTGAATATGTCATCAATAATTCAATCAAAGAAGGGAAACGAATCTTAGCAGAAGGTGCCCAAGGATCACTTTTGGATATTGACTTCGGTTCGTATCCATTTGTTACGTCTTCAAGTACTACTGCAGCAGGTGTTTGCTCTGGACTAGGCGTAGCGCCCGCAAAAATTGGAGAAGTATACGGTATTTTCAAAGCCTACTGCACACGTGTCGGCTCGGGCCCTTTCCCAACAGAATTACTGGATGATGAAGGAGAGAAAATGCGTAAAGAAGGACGTGAGTTTGGTAGTACCACCGGACGACCTAGAAGATGCGGATGGCTTGATTTACCCGCATTGAAGTATTCTATCATGCTCAATGGAGTTACTCAGCTTGTCATGATGAAAGTAGATGTTTTATCAATTTTTGATGAAATCAAGGTATGCACGCATTACGAACTCGCTGATGGTACAAGAACAGAGGAAATGCCGTATGATTTATGCGATGAGGAGGTTAAACCAATCTATAAAACATTCAAAGGTTGGGTAACATCGCTTGATGGCATGCGTGCTTATGATGAAATTCCAGCAGAATTAAAAGAATATGTAGAATACATAGAACAAGAGGTTCAAGTGCCAGTTACGTTTATTTCGACTGGGCCAGATAGAGAAGCCCTTGTAATAAGATAACCCAAAAATGCCTCTTTTGAGGCATTTTTTTCATCCATTTTTGTAAATTAAGCGTATGAATAGGGAATTAGCTGCCTATCTTTTCTTTGATGTTCCTCTCTATAAAAATCCAATCTCCAATGAAGGTAATCCATTGGAAATGAGTAAATTATTAATAGAAACTAGAAGGGAAGAAAAGAGCAGCGTACAAACGGACTCAGAAGCCCAAACACCATTCACTATTCCCAAAACTTCAAAGAAACATGCATGGTTTTTGGGAGAAAAGCCAGTGGGTGAAAAAAAAGAATTGCTTGTAAAGTTGCTTGCGGCTATTCAATTGAAAGGAAGTGATGTAGCGTTTTATTTCGAAAGACATCCCGTATTTCCATTTATTGAAGCTAATCCACACGTAGAGACCGTGTTCGTATTTGGTCAAGAAACAGTTTTTGGGGAGTTAATGCAATCTTTAAATCAACCACAGTTGATTCGAAATACATCGCTTATTCTGTCAAATACATTGGAACAGTTGGTGTCTAATACGACTTCCGAAAAGCGTAATTTGTGGGCAGTACTTAAGAAGGTGTACTTGGAAAGCTCGGAATAGCGTTTAATTGTTTAAAATCTCCGTTTGATTTATGCTCAAAACAAAGCGTTTTAAGCCCATTTGTTAAACAAATGAAAGGAGCTTGAATCACTTGATTGTAGGTGGCAGCTTGTTGGAGAACTTGTGCATTGAGACGTATTTCAGTAGATTTGCACTCGACTAGTAAAAATGGATTTCCTTGCCTATCATAAACCAGAATATCCGATCGTTTGGCAAGAGTATGATAGGTAAGCCCCCCCTCTAGCCGAATAAGTCCTTTATGATAATTATAATGATGAATTAATAAATGGACAAAATGTTGGCGAACCCATTCCTCTGGTGTTAAAACATAAAATCCTTTGCGAATCTCGTCATAAATTCGATATTGCCCTTCAACGTATTGAATTTTGACATGGATAGGAGGTAGACTTAATGTAGGGAATGGAATTTTTGAATTCATAATCAGTTAAAATACAAAAGTAAGTACAGAATGCAAACTAAAGAAGAAATTGTAAAAAATTGGCTACCAAGATATACTGGAACTCCATTAGAAGAATTTAGACCTTATATACTGCTTACAAATTTCAAAAATTATGTGCACATGTTTGCAGATAAGTTTGGTGTGGAGGTTCGTGGACAAGACAACCCGATGCAAACTGCATCTGCAGGTGATATTACCATTATTAATTTTGGAATGGGAAGTCCTATGGCAGCTACGGTCATGGATTTATTGACAGCGGTTTCACCAAAAGCCGTTCTTTTCTTGGGTAAATGTGGCGGTTTGAAGAAAATTACAGCACTTGGCGACTTTATTCTCCCCATTGCAGCAATTCGTGGAGATGGTACTAGTGACGATTATGCAAAGCCTGAAATACCTGCATTGCCGTCTTTTCGGTTGCAACGTTCTGTATCTGAGATGATCATCAAACGAAATTTAGATTATTTAACGGGAACAGTTTATACCACAAACCGTCGTGTCTGGGAACATGATGAGGCGTTCAAAGAATATCTTCGTGAACTACGTGCCATGGCAGTAGATATGGAAACCGCGACTATTTTTATCGTTGGTTTCGTCAATGCTATTCCGCACGGTGCTTTGCTGCTGGTTTCTGATAATCCGATGATACCAGAAGGTGTAAAAACAGAAGAAAGTGATAAAAAAGTGACAACTTCTTTTGTAAATAATCACCTAGAAATTGGTATTGATTCACTCAATGAATTGGCGCAGTCTGGACAGTCTGTAAAGCATCTACGTTTTGAAAATTAATTTACGATGCATTGAATTTTGTATTTTTTATCTATTTACTAGTACTTATCTTATGTTTCGAACGTAATTTTGAAACATTCTTGTTTTGAAATAAGTAACATACTAGAAAATACACCAACTTTGGTTTAGAAATAGTTTAGACCTTACACGCCGACTTTTAATGGCTTTACAAATAAAAGATATTCAGGCTCCGATAGAGCACGAAATGAAAGAATTTGAACAACGCTTTCGCCAGTCTATGAAGACAAGCGTCATGTTGTTGGATCAAATAATGAAGTACATCATCCACAGAAAGGGAAAGCAAGTACGACCCATGTTCGTTTTCTTGACAGCCGGTTCTTTGGGTACGATTTCTGAAGCCACGCACAGAGGTGCAGCCCTTATTGAACTTCTACATACAGCAACACTTGTGCACGATGATGTCGTCGATGATTCAAACTACAGACGAAGTTTTTTTTCTATTAATGCGCTTTGGAAAAATAAAATTGCTGTTCTCGTCGGAGATTATCTCCTATCAAGAGGTTTGTTGTTAAGTGTTGATAATCAAGATTTTGGACTTTTGAAAATCGTTTCACAAGCAGTAAAGGAAATGAGTGAGGGCGAGCTTCTGCAAATTGAAAAGGCAAGAAGACTGGATATTACGGAAGATATTTATTTTGAAGTTATTCGACAAAAAACCGCCTCATTGATAGCTTCTTGTTGCGCAGTTGGTGCTGCCTCTGTCGGTGCAAGTGAAGAATTGGTGGAAAAAGCAAAACTCCTTGGCGAAAAAATCGGAATGGCTTTTCAAATCAAAGATGACCTTTTTGATTACGGAGATGCGGAAATTGGGAAGCCGACAGGTATTGATATCAAAGAAAAGAAAATGACTTTGCCACTGATTTTTGCACTAAATCAAGCTTCTTGGTCTGAAAAACGACGTGTGATAAATTTGGTCAAAAATGAGTCGAATAAACCTGCGAAAGTGCAAGAAGTGATCGATTTTGTGAAACGCTCGGGCGGTATTCAATATACCCAACAAGTAATGCACCGTTTTGTGGAGGAAGCCAATGCGATTCTATCTACATTCCCGGATACCAATTACCGAAAATCGCTCTTAAATTTGATTCAATTCACAATCGAACGTACAAAATAAGCAAAGCCCTCAAAGAATCATTTTGAGGGCTTTTTTAAGAAGTAGCTAAAACATCTTTTAGTATTTTGTTCCTCTTCCTACCCCTTTTTTGGTTTTGCGCTTTGGTTTTTCAACAAGGTCAATACCTCCTTTTCCAAATTTTCCCATGAATCCCTTAGCTCCCTTCGGTGCGGTATTCCCAAAAGGCCCTGGCTTAGTTACTTTTGGTTTAGCAGAAACCTCCACTTGAATTTTTCTGTCCCCAATCTCCGCCCCATTTAATGCAAGAATTGCTGCAAGTGCCTCCATTTCATTGGGCATTTTGACAAATCCAAAACCCTTGTTTTGTCGAGTTGCTTTATCAATGACAATTTTGGCTTCTGCCACATCTCCGTAAGGGGTAAACAATGCGATTAAATCTTTTTCCTTGTATTTAAAAGGAATGCTGCGAACAAATATATCCATTAGTTAAATTAATTTTCTGTTAATAAAGGAGCTCTTTTAGAGCCTTTGTACAATTCATATCCTTGCAATTTACACGGAAGTGCCCCATTGTAAAGTGCCATTTTTTTAGAAGGCTTCAACCCAAAATACTTGATGGCTTCCATATTTGAAGAAATAATCCAAGCATCGTGGTTTTGGTAATATTGCTTCAAATGAGACCCAATCTGTTTGTAAAAATCAACGATTTGGTCTTGACGCATTCGTTCTCCATACGGCGGGTTGAAAAGTAGAAATCCGGTTTCTCCTTTGGGGCTCGACTCGAAAAAATCTTCTTTTTTGACCATTATATAATCTTCTACCCCCGCACGCGTACCATTTTGAATAGTGATATCAATGCTTCGGCTATCAATATCTCGCGCATATATCTGACCATCCCACTCAATAATTTGGTCATTGGCCTCTTTTTTGACTTTTTCCCACAAGATTGAATCAAAATTTTGCCAATGTTGAAAGGCAAACGACCGAAGATGCCCGGGCGGAATTCGGCATGCCATTAGTGCTGCTTCCACTGAAAACGTGCCTGACCCACACATGGGATCATACAAAGTAGATTTTTTATCCCAGCTACTTAGGAGCAAAATACCTGCAGCTAAGACTTCGTTCAGCGGTGCATCGTTGCGTTGCAGACGGTAGCCACGTCTATCAAGCGTTTGTCCAGTGCTGTCCAGCGACAACGTGACCATGTTTTGGTGAATATGAATATTGAAATAAATATCAGGAGAAATAGTATCAACAGATGGTCTTTTACCGATTTTATTTCTGAAATAATCAACAATGGCATCTTTCGTTTTAAGCGCGATGTACTTCGAATGTTTGAAAAAATCACCGCTAACAGTCGCTTCAATAGAGAATGTTTGTTGTGGAGAAAGATAGTCAAACCAACGCAATCGATACAAATAATGGTAGAGTTCGTCTTCGTGGTCAGCAGTAAATACTGCGATTGGGAGTAGTACTTTGAGTGCTGTTCTTGCCCGTAAATTGATGGCATAGATGTCTTCTAGCGTACCTTGGCATTTAACGGCACGATTTAACACGGCTATTTCCTGTAAACCCAATGTGTTCAGTTCATCAGCCAAGACATTTTCTAAGCCAAAAAGCGTTTTTACTATAATATCAGATTGCTTCATACAACAAAGGTAGTGGAAATCTACTCAGAAATGAAAAAGCGCGTCGTGATTGAATCGGTTCGTGGTTTTTTGAAAAGTTTTGACAAATTTGGCCTAAATTTGTTCTTTATTACGAACTCTTTTTTATCCATGCGATTCATTAGTACATTAAATCAGAGCCCAGAAGTAGGTCTCGAAGAAGCAATTTTTAGAGGATTGCCTCCAGATAATGGCCTTTATATGCCAACTGAAATCCCTGTTTTGCCTCTTTCTTTTTGGGAAACCATCGAACAAAAATCATTGGTTGATATTGCCTTTGAAATTGCTTTTGCTCTGTTAAAAGAAGATATAGAAGCAGACACGCTTCGGAAAATTATTGAAAAAGCGATTGATTTTGAGGCACCCGTTATTCCTTTAGATGATTTTCAGGGTGTTTTGGAGCTTTTTCACGGCCCATCCATGGCGTTTAAAGATTTTGGCGCGCGGTTCATGGCAGGTTTAATGTCCTACTTTTTAGCCAAAAATGACCAACAAATTGAAATTCTTGTGGCAACATCTGGAGATACGGGAGGTGCCGTCGCACAAGGATTCTTCCGAACGCCGCATGTCCGTGTGACCATCTTGTATCCAAAAGGAAAAGTAAGTGATATTCAAGAAATGCAATTAACCACCCTTGGCGAAAATATTCGTGCTTTGGAGGTTGACGGAACTTTTGATGATTGCCAAGCTTTGGTAAAGCAAGCCTTTTTAGACCAATCACTTCGAAATAAATTGCAATTGGCCTCGGCTAATTCCATCAACATTGCTCGGCTTATTCCGCAAGCTTTCTACTTTGCGGCAGCTTATGCACAAGCAAAGAAAAATGGCTTGCCTGTCGTTTTTTCTGTTCCGTCAGGCAACTTTGGTAATTTGAGTGCTGGTGTTTTAGCCTATAAAATGGGTATGCCGGTTCTTCAGTTTTTAGCAGCCACGAATGCCAATAAAGTGATTCCAGATTACTTAAAAACAGGTGATTATCAGCCAATTAGTCCATCAGTAGCTACCATTTCAAATGCGATGGATGTCGGAAATCCAAGTAACTTTCCTCGATTAAAGGCTTTGTTCGGATCAAATTTTGACGATCTTAGGTCTAAGGTGACAGGTTTTTCTTACACAGATGCAGAGACAAAAGAAGGCATTCGGGCTGTGTATCAAAAATACGCGTATTTGATGTGCCCGCATACAGCTATAGGATTCCTTGCTATGGAAGATTACAGAAAAACGCAGGAAACTCCATTCTATGGAATTGTCCTTTCAACCGCGCATTATGCTAAGTTTTTGCCCGAAATGGAGCCTGTTCTCGGTACGAAATTACCGATTCCAGAGCGACTAGAAAATTTATTAGTAAAACAAAAAGTAGCCACACCCATGCCTGTTGATTTTGCTGCATTCAAGCAGTATTTATTGGAGTCTGAGTAAACATCTTTTCTATGAAATTATCTTATCAAACAAAGTTGTTTACGGCATTAGGGCTTGTTTATGTCGTTTGGGGCTCTACGTACCTTGGTGTCAAGTTGGCATTGCACGTTTTTCCACCTTTGCTACTCACGGCCGTTCGTTTCTTGATTGGCGGTGGCTTGTTGTTTGTCTTTACAGTCTGGAGAGGCGCGGGATTACCCACGAAAGAACAGTTTATTGGTGCTTCTAAATTAGGGGTTTTTTTGAGTGGAGTAGGAACAGGAGCAGTCGCATTTGCCATTGGGTATGTACCTTCTGGAATAGTTGCTCTTTTGGTAGCAACGTTGCCATTATGGACTTTTTTGCTAGATTTTTTCTTTTTTAGTCGCTCTAAACCCTCCTTACTATCTGGAATCGGTCTGTTATTAGGTATTATTGGGATGGTCTTTCTACTCAATCCGTTTGAAAATTCCGTAGAACATGCCATTCCATTTTGGCCTACATTGGTTGTTTTTATTGGTAGTATCTCTTGGTCTTATGGTTCATTAATAAGTTACAATACCCCACAACCTGCTGCCATTCAATCTACGGCATTGCAAATGTTTGCAGGTGGCGTTTTTGCTTTGTTATTGAGTATTTTTCTTGAAAATGACCATCTGGGTGTTTTGCAACGCGTAGATAGACAAGCATTCTGGGCGCTTGCTTATCTCATTTTTATCGGCTCTTATGTTGGATATACTGCGTATGTTTGGTTAATGAACAACGCGCCCCCGCTTCTTACATCTACGTATGCGTATATTAATCCGGTTGTTGCCTTGTTTTTAGGTTGGTTTTTTATAGATGAATTGCTTGATTTTCAGACAGTTGTGGCTTCTGCTATTATTGTGTCTGGTGTAGTTTTAATGACATTAGGCCGTAAAAAAGGCCGAACTGAATAATATACTTATGCTTATTATCCGCACAATTTCTGAGCTCGTTGCTTGGAGGAAAGATTGTTTTCAACAAAATAAATCTGTTGGTTTTGTGCCCACAATGGGCGCGTTGCATGACGGACATATTAGCTTATTGACACGAGCATTGCAAGAAAATGACCAAGCAATCGTCAGCATTTTTGTAAATCCGACGCAGTTCAATAACCCAACCGATTTGGAAAAATATCCACGAACAGAGGACATAGATATTGCTCTATTAGAGGCAAATGGCTGTACGGCTGTATTTATTCCCAATGTGGAGACAATGTATCCCGCAACTTCGGAAGTTCAAATTACGTTTGGCTATCTGGAGGAGATAATGGAAGGGGCGTTCCGACCAGGACATTTTCAAGGGGTCGGACTTATCGTTGCAAAACTATTTAATCGCGTGTTACCAACACGTGCTTATTTTGGGCAAAAAGACTTGCAGCAAGTCGCTGTCATTCATCGATTGATTGAAGACCTCAGTTTTCCGATTGAATTAATCGTTTGTCCGACTATTCGCGAAGCAACTGGATTAGCGATGTCTTCACGAAATCAGCGATTGTCAGAGGAGGGTAAACAAAAAGCAGCTAAAATTTATGCATTCATTTCATATTTAGCCTCAGAATATACAACAGGTCTTTCCTGGGATGCGTGCCTTCAAAAGGCCAAAAATAAATATTTGGTGGATGTTCCTGAGTTAACTCTTGAATACGTGGAGTTGGTAGAATATCCTTCTTTACAACAAGTAAATAGTCTGTTTCAGGAATATCAAAAATATGCTATTTGTTTTGCAGGATATTTAGAAGAAGTTCGTCTTATTGATAATATCGTATTCTAAGATATACCAAATTAAATCAAAATCGAACTTTTGTATTCTTGGTTCTTGTTACTTTTTAAATCACGTACATTTCAGTACTAAACTGTATTTTTCGTATGAATTGGCATCCTTTGCAAGATATACAACAGATAGAAAGCATTAAAAATGAATCTCAAGAGATTCCCGTTCTCATATTCAAACACAGTACGCGTTGCCCGATAAGTTCTACGGCAATGAATCGCTTGCAACGTTCTTGGAAAACAGAATTAGATACTCAAGTAAAGCTCTATTATCTCGACTTAGTTGCTTTTCGAAACGTGTCTAATGCTGTTGCAGATACTTTTTCTGTAGAGCATGAATCGCCTCAAGTCATCTTGATAAAAGGAGGAAATGCAATTTACAATCAGTCGCATTTTGCCATTTCTACGGCGGAAATCGAAGAAAATTTGGCGTAATTCACCCACTAAAACATTCCCTTGAAACAAGGCGTTTTTAGTGAAAATCACAACACAATGAACTTGACAGAAAGTTTAGATATAACAAAAATCAGAAGTGAGTTTCCTATTTTACATCAACAAATAAATGGGAAGCCCTTGGTCTATTTAGATAATGCAGCGACTACGCAAAAGCCCCAGTCTGTCATTGATGCACTTACGGGCTATTATGGTGGCTACAATGCAAATATTCACAGAGGGATTCATTATCTAGCAGAAAAAGCAACAACTGCCTACGAAGACACCCGCAAATCGCTGCAACAGTTTTTAAATGCTTCTAGCACCGAGGAAATTATTTTTACCTACGGCACTACAGACGGAATTAATCTAGTTGCTAATGCCTACGGTCGCGTTTTTCTCAAAGAAGGAGATGAAATTCTAATTTCTACATTGGAACATCACTCCAATATTGTTCCGTGGCAAATGCTTTGTGAGGAAAAAGGATGTGTTCTTCGCATTATTCCAATCAATGAAAAAGGAGAATTGGACATGGAGGCATTTGAAAAACTACTTTCTGAAAAAACCAAATTCGTTTCTATTGTGCATGTTTCCAATGCATTGGGAACTGTAAATCCGGTAGCGGAAATTATTGAAAAAGCACATAAAGTAGGAGCAAAGGTACTTGTGGATGGAGCGCAGGCTGTCGCACATTTTACGATTGATGTACAAACCTTGGACGCCGATTTCTATGTTTTCTCTGCACATAAATTGTATGGACCAACCGGAATGGGCGTTTTGTATGGGAAAAAAGAGTTGCTCTTGGCAATGTCGCCCTATCGAGGTGGTGGAGAAATGATTAAAGAAGTTACATTCGAAAAAACAACGTACAACGAACTGCCCTATAAATTTGAAGCTGGTACGCCCAATATTGCGGATGTCGTTGCTATGAAATTTGCGCTTGATTATATCCATTCATATGGAAAAGAAACGTTTCTCGCATATGAAAATGAATTGTTGGCGTACGGTACAGAGGCATTAAGTGAAATTGAAGGTCTCCGAATTGTTGGTCAAGCGGAGCATAAAATTGGAGTTATTTCTTTTGTACTTGAAGGTATTCATCCCCAAGATATTGGAGTTATTTTAGACCAACAAGGTATTGCCGTTCGTACGGGGCATCATTGTACGCAACCTTTGATGAATCACCTCGGGTTAAATGGTGGAACCGCGCGCGCCTCTTTCGCTGTTTATAATACGACGCAAGAAATAGACGCATTGGTACAAGGAATCTTGAAAGTAAAGAAATTTTTATTGTAAGCTGCAAAATATGAGTATCAAAGAAAGACAAGACGAAATCATTGAAGATTTTGCACTTTTTGAGGATTGGGAAGAAAAATACGAATATCTGATTGATTTAGGGAAACAACTTCCTGCCATGTCTGATACGTTGAAAGTAGAAGAAAATATTATAAAGGGTTGTCAGTCAGTAGTTTGGCTTCATGCAGATTATAAAGAAGGAATACTTTCCTTTCAAGGCGATAGCGAGGCAATCATAGTAAAGGGATTGGTTAGCATGCTTTTAAAAGTACTTTCAGGGCATACTCCCAAAGAAATTTTGGATGCTGAAATATACTTTATCGAGAAAATTGGATTTGCCAGTCATTTAGCACAAACTCGTTCAAATGGTCTTGCTTCCATGGTAAAACAAATTAAGTCCTATGCACTTGCGTACAGCATTAAAACAACTTAACCCTGTATTTCTATTATGACTCCTGAAGAAATCGTATTAAAAGAAAAGGTAATTGAAGCCATCAAAGAGGTGTATGATCCAGAAATTCCAGTGGATGTCTTTGAGCTTGGCCTCATCTACGATATTAAAATATTTCCTGTGAATAATGTCTATGTTTTGATGACACTTACGTCGCCGTCGTGTCCGTCAGCTGAGAGTATTCCAAGTGAAATCGAGCAAAAAATTCGAGAAGTGGAGGGTGTATCCGAGGTAAGCATTGAACTTACATTCGATCCTCCGTACTCAACGGAAATGATGTCTGAAGTAGCCAAATTAGAACTTGGCTTTATGTAATCGGCATCTGTTTATTTTTATTTTACACAATTAATTTTTTAAAATATGTATCCTCCTCATTTAGTTGCACCAATGAAGCAACAACTTACGAATGCTGGTTTCCAAGAACTTTTGACAGCAGAAGACGTTGACCAATTCATGGAAAACCAAAAAGGTACTGCCTTAGTCGTTATCAATTCCGTTTGTGGTTGTGCTGCAGGTACATGCCGTCCAGGTGTTTTGATGTCGCTCGAAGAATCAGAAAATAAGCCAGATCAATTATTGACTGTATTTGCAGGTGTAGATACAGAGGCAACACAAAAGTTACGTGATTATTTGCGTGAGTTTAATATTCCACCTTCGTCTCCTTCTATTGCGTTGTTCAAAGATGGTGAATTGGCCCATTTTGTAGAAAGACACCATATTGAAGGTCGTTCTGCTCAAATGATTGGTTCGCATTTGGCTGCGGTTTACGAAGAAGTTTGCGTTGCTGAATAATTTTACTGCATAAAAAAACGGTCATTTGATATTTCAAATGACCGTTTTTTTATGCAAAATACTTTAGAAATACCATTTATCTAAAAGAAGGTGGAATGATAATCCGGCAATAAATCCTGAACATACCATCACCCATGTAGAGCGACGTACATTGATTAGTTCAAGAAATAGCAAAGCCAAAATAAATGAACCACCTACGATAAGCAGTTGTCCAATTTCAAGTCCTACATTGAAAGCAAAAAGTTCTAGAACAATACTTTCACCTTTTCCAAGTAAACTCTTTAGATAATTTGAGAAGCCCATGCCATGAATTAATCCAAAAATAACTGCTAATGCGTACTGAAGATATATATTGCTTGGTTCGTAGATCGTTCTTGAAATGGTTCTGTGTTTGTATCCCATGACATTCGTTAGACAAGTTAGGATGATTGTGATAGGAATAAGAAATTCAATGAGAGCTGAGTCAACATGGATGATTTCAAGTACAGCTAAGCCTAAAGTGAGGGAATGACCTAGTGTGAATGCAGTTATCAAAATAAGAACCTTTTTCCATTCTCGAATAGAATAAATAATGCACAGAGCTAGAATAAATAGAATGTGGTCATATCCATTGATATCTGTGATGTGTTCAAAACCTAGTTTAAGGTAAATTAGAAAGCTTTCCATGTGAGTGGTTAATGAGGTTCGATCGAAGTAGATTAGTTCAATAATTAATTGAATGCTGTGAAATTAGTGTATTTTGAAGCAAATGGAAAAAAAAAGTGCGATAAGTTTTAGGAATGCCGTCCAAAAGCAAAGATTTAGCGTCTAGTATTTTTTTATTTCGATTGGCTTGGTTCATTTTGTATATTTGTCATATGGAAAAGTTTGTAGTTTCAGCCCGGAAATATCGCCCAGCTACATTTGATACGGTGGTTGGTCAGTCACATATTACTACGACGCTTAAAAACGCGATTCGTACCAATCATCTAGCCCAAGCTTTTCTTTTTTGTGGTCCTAGAGGAGTTGGTAAGACAACTTGTGCGCGTATCTTAGCCAAGACAATTAATTGTCAATCTTTAGAAGATTCTATCGAACCATGTCATACGTGTAAATCATGTCGTAGTTTTGACCAAAATACTTCTTTTACTATCCATGAATTAGATGCTGCCTCCAATAATTCAGTTGAAGATATTCGTAATCTCATAGACCAAGTACGCTTTCCTCCGCAAGACGGGAAATACAAGGTATATATCATTGACGAGGTTCACATGTTGTCGCAGTCGGCTTTTAACGCCTTCCTTAAAACATTGGAAGAACCACCGAAACATGCTATTTTCATTTTGGCAACAACGGAAAAACACAAGATTCTTCCAACTATCTTGAGCCGTTGTCAAATCTTTGATTTTAATCGAATTCAAATCAAAGATATCGCTGATCACCTGGCGAGTATTGCTGTTAAAGAAGGAATTAAGGCTGATTATCCTGCGCTGGAACTTATTGCTCAGAAAGCAGAAGGTGGATTGCGGGATGCGCTTTCTATGTTTGACCTGAACGTTACTTTTTCAGGTGGACATGGACTGACTTATGAAGATGTCTTAAAAAATTTACATATTTTAGATTATGACTATTATTTTAGAATGACTGACTCTCTTTTTGAGGGTTCCATCTCGTCAGTATTACTCTTATACAATGATATTTTGGAAAAAGGGTTTGATAGTCATCAGTTTATTGTTGGGTTAAATGAACACTTCCGGAACTTATTGGTCGCTAAAGCCCCTGAAACGGTCAAATTATTGGAAGTTTCACCGTCTGTTCAACAACGTTATCTAGAACAATCCAAGAAACTTCAAACGGGGTATCTGATGTCCTGCCTAAGCGTTGGGAATCATCTGGATATACAATACAAATCTGCCAAAAATCAGCGATTACATATTGAAATTGGTTTGTTGAAAATTGCACAAATTCAACAGATTTTAAAATTAAGTGAGTTGCCTTCTGTAGAGCAACAACAAGTTGGAGATGTGCAGGCTGTCAATAGACAAGAAACACCCATTAAAATCGAAGATAAGTCTGTATCACCTAGTGTGAAGAAAGTGAATCCGACGGCAGTAGCTGAAAGGCCAGTTCGACGACTCTCGACGTTAAAGTCAACGTTGGTTTTGGAGGAGGAAGTAAAGTTGACGAATGAAGTTCCTCAAAAACAAAACATTACGTCTGTTCACTCGAAACCAAGTACAGAAAATACGACGTTTACTTCGTTCGATTTAGCGACTATTTTTGCTGTTCTTCAAGGGTTTGCCGATTTGAGAGAAAGTGAAACTGAGAAAGTAATTTTGAGTCGTGCGCCTAAAATTGAGGGAGAGAATTTGATTTTTTTACTAGATAATCAAATTCAAGAAGGGGTATTTACTGATATGAAACAGGAATTAGCCACGTATTTACGTGCGAAATTTGGAAAATCCTCTCTTTCTGTTCAGTTTGAATTTGGGATAGACGAAACTGTCCGCAAACCATATACTGCCCAAGAAAAATTTGAAGCAATGCTCCAAAAGAATCCTGAGTTAGAAACACTACGTCAGGAATTAGGTTTAGAATTATTGTATTGATGATATAAAAAAAGGCACTTTCAGTGCCTTTTTTCTTTTTATTTTAATGTATTCTTCACTTTTTTGAGTAAACCACTCCAACTTCCTTCGTCTGGCTTCTCTTCTGTCACACGTAGTTCTGGAAATACTTCATTGACAGGTAATTCCATCAGTAGATTGGCAAAATTCAGAAAATCCATGCCTCCAAAAGTTCCAGAAGACATCAAAAGTAAATTCGTTTGAAACCAATTCTGCGTTTTTAGATACGATTCAAGCGCATCTTTATCCGTGAATACCAAGATATCTTCTCTCCCAAATGCTTTCCGAATAATGTCTTCAGAAAGTGGTTCCATTTGTTTTATAGCCAATGTTTGTGGACTGAAGAACAAAATTGCCGTATCTGCCGCATCGAGTGTTTGTGCATAATGAGGCAAAAATGACTGATTCAATGAGCTATATGTATGTAATTCATAACAAGCAATGAGTCTTCGTGTAGGAAAAAGTTGTTTGGTTGCTTCAGTAGTTGCTTTTACTTTCGACGGTGCGTGGGCGAAATCACGGTAAACGACCAAATTTGAGTTATCTGCTACCTTTTCAAGTCGTTTCGCCGCCCCTTTGAAATGTTGTATTGCCTCATAAAATTGAACCGACTGAATGCCTAACTTTTCCAAAATTAATCTTGCACCTTCCAAATTTTTCATGTTATGCTCCCCGAAAAGCAAAATAGGAATATTCCCTTGTTTTGTTTGGAGAGAAACTTGCCCGTTTTCTACAATGTATGGATGGGCTTTGTAGGGTAACTTAGATACGTCCTCTCGGTCTTTTTCGCCAATTACACGAAGAATATCATCTGTTTCGTCAAAAAGAATCGTTCCTGCTTTGGGTAAAGCATCTGCCAATTCTTCAAATGTTTTAACGTAGCTTTCAAATGTCGGGAATACATTGAAATGATCCCATGAAATACCGCTAAATAGAGCAATGTGTGGATGATAAAAATGGAATTTTGAGCGTCGTTCAATAGGTGAAGATAGATATTCGTCGCCTTCAATGATGATAATCGGTGCGTCGGAAGTCAATTGAACCATCAAGTCAAATCCTTCGATTTGTGCCCCGACAAGATAATCAAAGGAGCGATTGAAGTACTTGAGTACGTGTAAAATGATACTGGTAATGGATGTTTTCCCGTGGCTTCCTGCAATAACGATCCGTTGTTTGTGCTTGCATTGTTCGTATACATATTCTGGGAAGGAATAGACCTTGATTCCTAAACGCTGGGCTTCTAGGAGTTCAGGATTATCCGCTTTGGCATGCATACCAAGAATAACAGCATCTAACTTTGGGTGGATATTCTCTACAGACCAACCCATTTGTTTGGGTAAAATGCCTGCTGCAGCAAGTCTCGATTTGGCAGGGTCATAGATTTCATCGTCAGAGCCCGTTACTTGGAATCCTTTTTTGTGCAAAGCCAGTGCCAAGTTATGCATTACAGCACCACCAATAGCAATAAAGTGAACTTGAGTAGAAGTTGAATTCATTGGGTTTATTTACGTATCAATTTTTACCTAAATGGTATATGCAATTTGTACAAGTTTTTTCGAATTATTCGAAAATTAAGATTTTTTCATTGAATTATCCTACAATTTGTAGGCAAATACAACACTACCTGTATTAAAAGTGGGTAATGTTGCAAAGTTGTAAATTTTGTATCACTTTTGCACCAAATTTGGTCAAATTTAGCGTTCCTAAATGTACCAAATGGTTCTTATTTTTCACCTAAAAGTCGCTTTATGCATTTTACTTAGAAATGAAAAGATACATCGATTTAATTCAACAGACTTTTGAGTTCCCTACCCGTGAATTTGGGGTAGATGACAACCACAACTTGCTATTTAATAATGTTCCGCTTATGGAAATTATTAATAAGTACGGAACACCGCTGAAACTAACTTATCTACCAAAAATAAGTGAACATATTGAACACGCAAGACTGTTGTTTAAAAATGCGATGCGAAAATACAATTACAAAGGTAATTATACCTATTGTTATTGTACCAAGTCTTCTCATTTTAAGTTTATCCTAGACGAAGCGCTCAAAAATAATATTCATCTCGAGACTTCCTCTGCTTTTGATATGCCGATTATCAAAGCTCTCTACGAAGAAGGAAAAGTGGCAAAAGATACGTACATCATCTGCAATGGCCACAAAAGACCTCAGTATTTGGCATATATTTCTCAGTTCCTGAACGAGGGTTTTGAAAACTGTATGCCCGTTTTGGATAATCTAGGTGAAATCGACCATTATCTCGAAACCGTTCATGCAGATGAAGTGAAAGTAGGAATTCGGATTGCTACAGACGAGGAGCCTAATTTCTCTTTTTATACGTCTCGCCTCGGGATTCGCTACAAAGATGTGGATGAATTATATCTGACGAAAATCAAACCGAATCCACGTTTTAAACTGAAAATGCTTCACTTTTTTATCAATTCAGGTATTAAAGATACTGCCTATTATTGGTCTGAATTGACACGTTTCATGTTTAAATATTGTGAACTGAAGAAAATTTGTCCCGACCTCGACTCCATTGATATTGGTGGGGGAATGCCCATTCAAACTTCAGTGGTTTTCAATTATGACTACCAAGCGATGGTGGACGAAATCATCGAAAACGTACAATGGATTTGTAATAAAAACAATGTGCCTGTTCCGAATATTTTCACAGAATTTGGTAGTTATACCGTCGGTGAAAGTGGTGCGATTTTGTACAAGGTAATCGACCAAAAACAACAAAATGACCGTGAACTTTGGTATATGGTAGATGGTTCGTTTATTACGCAACTGCCTGATTCTTGGGGGATTAACCAAAAATACATCATGCTCCCCGTGAATAATTGGGATGCTCCCTACACCAAAGTAAATTTAGGTGGATTGACCTGTGACTCTGCCGATTATTACAATACAGAAGCACATTCGGAGGATTTGTATATGCCGATGATTGAGGAAAATCAACCAAAAGATCAATATATTGGCTTCTTCCACACGGGTGCATACCAAGAGTCTTTAGGTGGATATGGCGGCATTCAACATTGCTTAATTCCAGCGCCGAAACACGTCTTGATTGATATCGATGAAAAAGGAGATTTAGTGACAGAACTCTTTGCTGATGAGCAAGATAGTGAATCAATGTTGCAGATTTTGGGATACGGTAAACAGCGCAAAGCTCCTGAGCCGCTACTCAATACTCCCGCAGAACCTGTCAAAGAGTTTGTAGAAGTTTAATAGGTTTTAATCCACAAAAAAATCTCCGCCGAAGCAATTCGGCGGAGATTTTTTTGTGCCTGATTTCTCATTTACTTTTTCTTTGTACGAATGAGAAGAACAGATTCTTTACCTGCTTTTTCCATTGCTTTTTCTCCTCTTAATACATCAATGCTCAGAATGTCTGAGGGCTGAATTGTACTGAGTATCGTGCTGATCTGATCTGCTGGTATTTCTTTATCATCCACAAAGACACTCTTTTTTTTAGGGTCTAATGTTTTGTACAGATCTCCGTCTTTACTTACAGATGTACTACCACCAGTAGATGAGGAAGGAACCATATTAATTGTAAGGTTTTGAGGGGGTGCGGGTGGAGCTGTAGGTGCTTTGGGTGCGGCAGGCGGAGATGGCGGACTCTTTGGTTCTGTGGGTTCTTTGATTTTCTCAATTTCTATGTTAATATTCACATTTTCTGTTTCAATAGGTTTTTTGGGCGCTTTGGGTTCTCCTAAGCTGAAGACCAAAGGCATATTATAAAAAACATTGACAGGTTTCCCATTCTGTTTTCCAGGTTTCCAAGTAGGCATTTTTTTAATCACGCGAATGGCTTCTGCATCCAATGCTGGACTGATACCTTTTAGTATCTCTACATTACCAATGGAACCATCGGATTGTATAACAAAACGGGCAAAGATTTTCCCTTCTTGTTTGGCTTTTCTAGCTTCTTCAGGGTATTTGATTTCTTTACTAAGCCATTCGTATAACGCAGGTATTCCGCCTGGAAACTCGGGATTATCTTCTGCTTGGGTAAAAATTTCGGCTTTCTCAATGGATAATTTAGCTCCTTTTTTTGTCGTATCCTGTGAAGTAGTAGCAACAGGTTGATTTTCTTCGAGTGGAGTCAGTATAATTTCTACATCGTCCTGCAGCGCCTCCCAAGTCGATTGGAGTGCGGCAGGCTTCGATTTCTCGGCCAATTGAGCGGAGGATAGCGCAATAGTAGCCACAAAAATGGGCAAAATTAAGCCATACTTGAGTAAGGCTGATCTGTTTGAACGGTTTTTCATAATCATACGGATACGAGTTTTAAGGGTGAAATGAGAAAAAAAGTGATGTTCTAAGGAAGATTTTGGACTAACACCAAATTGGTGATGAACAAGCAGCGTTGCGTAGTCGGCACGGGTAGGTAATGTACGGGCGGCACATTCATCCGCAATAAATTCGTGAATGTTTCTGGAAGCAATGCGAAGGCCATAAACGGCGGGGTTCATCCAGCAAAAAATAAGCAGTAATTCCCAGACGATGAGGTCCAGACTATGCCATTGGTGCGCATGGGTTTGTTCGTGAAGAAGAACCGTTTGGTAATTCGGAACTTGTGGATGAACGAACACTGACCGCATAAATGTCCAAGCACCGGGTTTCTTTTGTTGAACAAAGCGGTACGTTTGCCAGGACCTTCTGAGTAGAAGTATGGCAGAAATGAGTACTCCCGCCCAGTAGATACGCTCAAAAACGGTATAGTCATAGGTTGGGGTAGTGGTAGTGATTTCGAAAGCAGGGAGAGCCCAGATGGGAATTGATTCCTTGTATACGACAGGCGCAGATTCCTCAAAAAACGATATTTTTTCCTGAAGAATAGGCAAAAGGAGGGAAGCCAAGGCACTAAAAAGTAGGAAGAAGCGGTTCCATTGATGGAACGTTTCCTTTCGCAAAAAGAGAACATAAAACAACCAACAAAGCACCAAATAGCCATTGACTTGGATGAAATAATGTAGCTTTTCCATGATTCCTTATTTTTTTAGTTTTTCAATTAAGTCTAAAAGTTCATCGGCTTCAGCTAGATTGATGGATTTCTCCTTAAGGAAATGAGAAACCAATGCGCCGACGGAGTTCCCGAAATAGCTTTCCATGAGTTTATTTGCGGAGAAGCCCCGATATTCTTCTTTGGAGATAGTGGGGAAATACTGGTGGGTTTTTCCGAAGGCTTGGTGGGCTACAAATCCTTTTTGTTCGAGGATTCGGACGATGGTAGAAACCGTGTTGTAGGCGGGTTTGGGGTCGGGGAATTTTTCACGAATTTCTTTTACAAAAGCGCGTTGAAGTTCCCACAGGACGAGCATAATTTCCTCTTCAGCTTTGGTAAGTTCTTTATCTATCATATCAACTATATTTTTAGTTGAACAAATGTATAACTATTTTTTTAGTTTCAAAACTAATTTATTAGTTATTTAAGGAGAGGGTATGGATTAGCCAAAAGAGGAGGAAAATAATGATTTAGATGTGCTGGAACTAATATCTATAATACCTGAATACGTATTATCCCGACGACTTCGGCTACGCTCAGTTTTCGGGGTAAAGCAGAAGCTCTTTCGCGACGACTTCGGCTACGCTCAGATGTCGGGATAATGTAGAAGCTCTTTCGCGACGACTTCGGCTACGCTCAGTTTTCGGGGTAAAGCAGAAGCTCTTTCGCGACGACTTCGGCTACGCTCAGTTGTCGGGATAATGTAGAAGCTCTTTCGCGAGGACTTCGGCTACGCTCAGTTTTCGGGGTAAAGCAGAAGCTCTTTCGCGACGACTTCGGCTACGCTCAGTTTTCGGGGTAAAGCAGAAGCTCTTTCGCGAGGACTTCGGCTACGCTCAGATGTCGGGGTAAAGCAGAAGCTCTTTCGCGAGGACTTCGGCTACGCTCAGATGACGGGATAATGTAGAAGCTCTTTAGCGACGACTTCGGCTACGCTCAGTTGTCGGGATAATGTAGAAGCTCTTTTTCGACGACTTCGGCTACGCTCAGTTGTCGGGATAATGTAGAAGCTCTTTTTCGACGACTTCTGCTACGCTCAGATGTCGGGGTAAAGCAGAAGCTCTTTCGCGACGACTTCGGCTACGCTCAGATGTCGGGATGTTTGCACCCGAAGCTGCATGTAGCCGAATGGGTGGTTGAGCGAAGCCCAATAGGTGGTTGAGCGAAGCCGAAACCACCTTCTACGCTATTCTCCTGTATCTATTTTTTCGTCCAAATTCTGAGGGGAGTTTATATGGAAATTTTTATAGTGCGTTTTGTTTTGACAAACTGACAGCAAATGCAAATCTTCCGGCTTATTATTTATTAGAGCTTCTTTCTTTTTTCTACTCCAACCTTGAATTTGTTTTTCCCTATAAAAAGCTTCATCAATTCGGTCAAAGACCTCGTAATAGACCAAGCTAACGGGTAAGCGTTTTTTTGTATGGTTTGCACCCTGGCCATTTTGGTGCTGTGCAATTCTTAACTCCAGATATTTGGTACTACCCGTATAGTAGCTATCATCTGAACATTTTAGTATGTACATATATCCTTTCATTGGCTATTATTTTTAATTGGTGGTTGATATAATTAGTGGTTGAGCGAAGTCGAAACCACCAATTGACCTTTTTCCGCCTACTTCGGCTGCGCTCAGTTGTCGGTATAAATCCGAATTCCTTTTCCGCCTACTTTGGCTACGTTCCGTTGTCGGTATAAATCCGAAGTCCTTTTCCGCTTACTTCGGCTACGCTCAGTCGTCTAGGTGAAGCCGTCGCTTTTCCCTATTGCCTTAGAGAATCCTTTTACCCAGTTGCCTGAGCGAAGCCGAAGGCAACACAGTTTGCGAAGCCGAAGGCAAATTTATTTATATTCTACATCCATTAAAGAAAATACCTCAAAAACACACAGAGGTTTAACGTTAACTTAAACCTTATTATTGACTTAGGATAGGGCTACCCGACTGACTATTCGGATCAACCAAATACTGTTGGAATTTCTCAGCGAACTTTGGATTTGCTTCGTTGTATTTTGCCTCATATGGCCAAATTTTCCAAGTAGGTAAACGATAGAGGATACAATCTGATTTACGTAAAAAGACGAATTTATGGGCTTTTCTGGATGGAATAGAAAAATGAATACTCATTTTCTTCGAATCTTTTGTAGTACTCTCTGATTTCTAACTGCTGTCTTTCAATTGTGCTTCCAAATCCTTGATACGCCTATCTTTTGTAGCTAGTAGTTCTTGGTAAAGTTGCTCCCTAGACAGAGATACTTCTTCTTTGACTATTCTGTCTTTAAATAAGTGGTCGATTGGACATTCCAATATAGTGCTTAATCTGACCAAGAAATCGGGTTTAAATTGTTTGATGACTCCGTTTTCCATTCGGTTGAGTGTGGCGATGCTAATATCTAATTCATTTGCAAGAGCTTGCAGTGTAAGACGCTTGCGCTCACGCAGTGCACGGATATTGTTTTGGGTTTTCATAGATAACTGGCAGGTTAGTTTTCAAAATAAATCTTTTGCAAGTTATGCAAATACTTTTGCATATAATACTTGAATGGAGAGGTAAATTTATAGAGATTTGATGAGAACAAAGCGGTTAACCGGTTACGGCGGTGTTCAGACAAATCAACTTATTTCACTTTAAATTTTTACAACATGAAAAATTAATTAATGACAATTGCCTTGATGTGTTGCGCTACTTTCGCCTTTGCGAATGACGGGGACAAAAAAGAAAATCCCAAAATGAAGGAAACAGTTGAGCAGAAAGTAGTTTCTAATGAGAATGTAAGTTTTGGGGTTGAATGTTTTGGACTGAGTTGTACAACACATTGTGTTACTTTAACTTTTGAGCCAACCATTGATGATACTATTGCTTATTGGTATTTTCTTGAGAATTTTTGGTGTGGTCGATAAGTAGATTTTGTATTTACCTGCTACATGTAACAATTAAAAAGTATAATCACAGCGTTGAATTTATTAAACGCAAGGCTATTGAATGGAAAAATTAATTATAATACTTTTATTGAATAGCCTTGCTCACCCTTTTACCATTCTGAGAAACCATTTATGAGATTCACAATACATATAACAACCATTTTACTAGGTATAATCGGATTGTCCCTCATCAATTCTTACGCTTTATCAGCTCAAACGTATAAAGTGACCTACTCCATCGAGTATCAACCTGATTCAACTAATATTCATAGTAGGTTGCAGGAGAAAGCCTACCTGTTTATTCAAAATCAAACCTCGTACTACGGTACTGAAAATTATCTCAAGAAAGATTCTATTTTTCAATTAGTCAATTCAGGAAAAGTGAGTGCCTATGAAATCATGGCCGATAAGTCGAATCTATTTACTACAAGGTTTAATCATTTCATTAGTAAAGATTCACAAAAGGGACTAACCATTTACGAAGCGTGTAACATTGATGTGTATCAATACAAAATGGCTACTCCTTTTACTTGGGCTATTTCAAGTACAAGTGCTATAATTAACGGCTATGATTGCTTCCAGGCGATAACCCACTTTGCAGGGCGAGATTACGAAGCTTGGTTTACGAAAGAAATACCAATTTCGGATGGGCCATACATTTTTTCTGGATTGCCTGGTCTGATTGTCAAGGTACAAGATGTGAAATCCCATTATGTTTTTGAGTTGATAGGGTTTGAGTCTTTTGAAGGGCATTTTGTCAAGACGATAGCAAGAGATCCGGCTAAAATCATCGTCACAGATCGAGAAAATGTCTTTAAAATCCGGGAAGAATCTAGAAAAGACCCAATTGGAAACTTGGACCGATCGTTTGGGGCGACGTCTATTTTGTCAGTTGCTGACAAAGAGAAAATGAGGAAAAAAATAGCGGCGAATAACAACCCATTAGAGCTTCGGTTGCATTAAGGTAGAAACCGAATTTATCAATAATGGAGTGTGCTCCCGACGCAAATGCAGCTGCATGACTGACCCAATTGGAGTGATTATTCGTACTTTTCTATATGGCTAACATTGCATTTCATTTTACCAAACTTCTATGAAATAATTTGAATGAATTTCAAACCATTTATTCCGTTCTTCCTCTTCTTTTCCCAACTCACTTTTGCCCAAAGCATTTTTAAAGGCAAGGTAAAGGATGAAAGCGGTAAGTCGGTTCCGGGTGTAAATGTTACGCTTTCGAAGCCCAATTCTCCACAAATCTTGGCGTTTTCTATCACCGATATAGGCGGAAACTATAAGATTGAATACGCTTCCTCCACCGATTCGCTCCAGCTAAATTTATATGCCTTGGGTTTTGCCTCACAGAAAAAAAAGGTGCGAAATAACTCCCAAGAGAATGATTTCAACGTAGTCGGACAAACTATTGATTTAAAGGAATTAATCGTAAAACCTGACCCAATCAGTAGGAGAGGCGATACGTTGACGTTCAATGTGGGTTCATTTAAAGATGCAAATGACCGGGCAATTGTGGACATCATCAAAAAGCTACCAGGTATTGAGGTTGAACAGTCAGGGAGGATATTGTACCAAGGAAAACCAATCAATAAATACTATATCGAAGGATTAGATTTGCTCGGTGGTCGGTATCATTTGGCGAATGAAAACCTGCCTGTCGATGCCGTCTCGGGTGTGCAAATTGTGGAGAATCATCAACCCATTAAAATGCTCGATAGCTTGGAGTTTTCGGAGAATGCGGCCATCAATATCCAACTCAAAAATAATGTAACTGTTACGGGGATGGCAAATCTGGGCGTTGGGGCATCGCCTTTGCTTTGGGAAGCCAACGTGACGCCCATGATGTTCACGAAAAAGAATCAGTTTATTGGTTCGTACCAAGCCAATAACGTTGGAAATAATATCGCAAAACAAATCAAAGTGCTGACCATTCAGGATTTGATGAATGACTTTCAAAGCGGTGATGATAAACGAGATTGGTTGCAGATTCAGCAACTTGCCTCACCGCCGTTTGCTGATAGTCGATGGCTTGATAATAACGCACATTTGGGTTCTATAAACCAATTGAAAAAGCTAAAAAAGAACTATGAATTACGCCTGAATGCTTCCTATACCAAAGATTATCAGCAGCAAAGAGGAAGTAACTCCACGCTTTTTTATACGCCACTTGATACGATTGGAATTATAGAAAATAAATATAATCAACTCTTCTTCAACTCGCTGGAGACAACGTTCTCCCTTCAAAAAAATAATTCTAAAAAGTATGTTACTAACGAGCTGAAATTTCGGGGATTTTGGGACGAGCAGAATGGAAATATTACTCGTAATAGCGAAGTTATAACCCAAGAATTGAACAATCCGTATTTCTCGATTGCGAATAAATTCAAATATATGTTTACTGTTGGTAAGCAATTAATGACGTTCCAGTCGTTTATGAATTTCAATCAAACACCACAGTCGCTATTCGTCATGCCGGGACAATTTTCCGACTTATTACATAATGGACGGTCGTTCTCTACACTGAACCAGGTTGTTAAATTGAATGCGTTTCAGACCAATAATGCAGTCAGTTTCACCCGAAATTACAAAGGTATAATCTTATCTCCAGCATTTGGGTTTTCCGTACAACGGCAGCAGCTGAGGTCTGAACTAACGCGAGTTTCGTCTGCAAATCCTGTTCAACTTGGTAGTGAATTTGGTAACGACTTGTCGTGGTTACAAACGAGAACATACGTGAAATTAAAATCAGAATACCGGAAAAAGGACTGGCGATATACGCTTGAAACGCCATTGAATTATTACCAATTTTCAATTCAAGAACGTATGTTGGATGAAGGACAAAATCTGAATCGTTTGGCATTTGAGCCACGATTAGGCGTGACTTATGAAATGAACGCATTTTGGAAAGCTAATGTCTCTGTGAAACGAAACGTGAATTTAGGCGAATTACAAAATGTGCATTATGGATATATCCTGAAAAACTACCGAACCATCGAGCGCAAAAATTCTCCAATTCCGATTGCCATTTCTCACTCATTTTCGACTGGTTTGAATTACCGTAATCCGCTGATTTCCACCTTTTTTAATATTTTTTATCTGAACAGCGTTACTGACAATAACTTGTTGATTTCCAACCAAGTTGACGAAAATGGAGCAATTGAATTAGTCGCATTTGAACAAAGAAATACCTCGTTCAATCAAACCATTTCGAGCCGGTTTGGAAAGTATTTTAGTAAAGCAAAATTCAACGCTTCGGTGGGAATTAGTCTTTTTCAAAGCGCGCAGCAGCAATTTATCAACGACAAGTTAACGGTGGTGAATTATCGAAATATCCGCCCCGATGCCAAAGTGACTCTGAATGCCTCCAATTGGTTTGGAATGGAGTATAACTACCAACTTTCTTACCTGCGAAACAGCATAGAAAATCAAACTCCGCAACTTGCTACACAGCAGACTCACCAAGCCGAGTTCAGCTTTTATCCGTCAGAGAAAACATTTCTAGGAGTTCGTAACGAACTGTATATAAATAGATTCATCAATCAAAATTCACAAAATCTTTTTACAGATTTGATTTTTCGTTATGTGTTTTCCAAGTCAAAAATTGATCTCGAGGCCAATTGTAACAACATATTCAATGTCAAAACCTTGACCTCAGTTTCGGCAAGTTCGTTTGCATACGCTGAGTCCACGTATCAGCTTCGCCCGAGGCAGGTTCTTGTAAAAGTGCGGTTTTCGTTTAGGTGAAAAGCTATTTTTGCGCCTACTTTGGCTACGTTCAGTTGTCTTGAAAAAGAAGAATTTCTTTTACGCCTACTTCGGCTACGCTCAGTTGTCTTGAAAAAGAAGAATTCCTTTTGCGCCTACTTCGGCTACGCTCAGTTGTCGGGATATAGATGAATTCCTTTTACGACTACTCTGGCTGCGCTCAG